>WNEZ01004497.1_pt1 | contig 18562 bp, 11 predicted proteins | sample 5400521 | NCBI WGS metagenome assembly WNEZ01 (sample SAMN13153339, study PRJNA577476) | soil metagenome | isolation source: 120 cm saprolite under Douglas fir tree site 2 hole 1 replicate 1 | place: USA:California | collected 2015-04-18
CGTCGCCACGATCTCCGGAACGTGGCGATCATCGCGCACGTGGATCACGGCAAGACGACCCTGGTTGACGGTCTGCTGAAGCAGTCCCACGTGTTCGCCGCTCACGAGCAGGTCGGGGAATTGATCATGGACTCCAACGTGCTCGAGCGGGAGAAGGGCATCACCATCCTGGCCAAGACGACGTCGATTCGCTACCGGGGCGTCAAGATCAACATCATCGACACGCCGGGCCATGCCGACTTCGGCGGCGAGGTCGAGCGCGTCCTCGGCATGGCTGAAGGTTGTCTTCTCCTGGTTGACGCCCTCGAAGGTCCGATGCCGCAAACCCGGGTCGTGCTCCGGCAGGCCCTCGAGCTCGGTCTCATGCCGATCATCGTGGTGAACAAGATCGACCGCGTCAATGCGCGGCCGGCAGAGACGGTGGAGGCGACCCATGACCTGCTGCTCGAGCTGGCCAAGAATGCCGATCAGCTCAGCGCTCCGGTGATTTACACCAACGCCCGCCTGGGGACGGCGACGATGGACCTGCGCCACCCGGGAACGACCCTCGAGCCGCTCCTCGATGCGCTGCTGACCTACATCCCGCCGCCGCTCGGCGACACGGCCGGGTCGCTGCAGCTGCTGATCAGCAACCTGGATCACGACAACCACATCGGGCGGCTGGCCATCGGCCGGATCACCCGCGGGGTCATCCGGCCCGGGCAGGAGGTGGTCCGCTGCAGCGAGAGCGGGATCGGCCCGCGCCAGCGGATCGCGACGCTGCTGACGGTCGAGGCCCTGCAGCGCAAGCCCGCCGAGGAGGCGGCCGCCGGCGAGATCGTCTACATCTCGGGCCTTCCCGACATCGCGGTGGGAGACACCGTGGCGGACCCGGAGAACCCGGAACCATTGCCGAGGCTGGAGGTCGGCGAGCCAACCCTGAAGATGCAGTTTTCGGTCAACCAATCCCCCTTCGCCGGTCGCGACGCAACCGTCAGCAGCACCTCCCGCCAACTCCGGGCCCGCCTGGCCCGCGAATTACAGACCAACGTGGCCCTCCGGGTTGCCGACGGGGCCACAGCCGACATCTTCGAAGTCAGTGGCCGGGGTGAGCTGCACCTCGCCATCCTGATCGAGACCATGCGCCGCGAGGGGTTCGAATTCGAAGTGTCGCGTCCCGCCGTGATCACCCGTGAGATCGCCGGCCAACGCTACGAGCCCATCGAGGAGTGCCTAATCGACTGCAGCGCCGAGTCGGTGGGCGCCATCACCGAGGCGCTCGGCTCTCGCGGCGCGCAGCTCCAGTCGATGCGGACCGACGCCGGCAGCGGGGCGCGGCTCACCTATCGCGCGCCGACCCGGGCGCTGATCGGATTGCGGAGCTTGATTTTGACGCTGACCCGGGGAACCGGGGTAATGTCCACCCGGCTGGTTGGCTGGGAGCGCTGGCGCACCCTGCCCTCGTCGACTCGCAGCGGCGTGCTGACGGCCAGCCAGACCGGCATGGCCGTCGCCTATGGGTTACAGGGCGTACAGGAGCGCGGTCTCCCCTTTATCGGCCCCGGCACGCAGGTCTACGAGGGCATGATCATCGGGCTCAACCGGCGAGGCGGCGATATCGACGTCAATGCCACCAAGCAGAAGCAAAAGACCAACATGCGCGCGTCCACTGAGGACGCCACCGTCAAGCTCGTCCCGCCGCGGGAGATGTCGCTACGAACTGGTGGAGGTCACCCCCAAGGGCATCCGGATGCGCAAGCGCGTGCTCGTCGCGGCCGAACGGATCAAGCTGCGCAAGCGCGAGCTGTCGGCCTAGAACCCCGTCCCCACCCTCCGAAATATTCGAGGAAGATGCTCACCAGTAACGCCAGGTGGGTGAGGGCGTAGCGCCGAACATCTCGTTCCAGAGGACGTCGGTCCCGGTCAGCGGCGAGTCGTTGAAGGCCCGCAGGAAGGCTTCGACGCCGATCCGCTTGGTGCCGCGGGTGCCGATGAGGCCCACGGTGTTCAGCCGGTCCGAGGGATCGCGATCGCTGAGGTCGAGGTTGACCAGGTGGCCGTAGGTGGCCACATCGGCGCCGCTGAAGTAGACGCGCTCCAGCGCGCTGTACGCATAGACCGCCGTATACCAGGTGTGTCGCGGCGCCACCACGTCCCACGGATCGAGGACGCCCACCAGGTAGGGATAGGCAGTCCCCGACCCGCCCCAGATATCCCAGACGTTGGCCGTGTGGCCCCCGTCCGATGCCGAGAAGAAGGCGATGATGACGTGCCCATCCGAGAGCAGGACCTGGCCCGTGGTGCCATCCACCGCCTGGTTCTGCGGGTCGCTCTCGCTGTCGATGCCCCGGTAGACCTGGAATTGGGTGGTGTCGTCGACGTCGTACAGGGCAGTGTTGCCCAGGTGCGTGAGCGCGTAGCAGCGGGCGGCCACGATCTGGGCCTTGATTGCGTCCAGCCGCCAGGTGGAGGGCACCTCGGCGAGCCCCCGGAGATAGTCCTCGATGGACAGGGTGTTGATAACGTACAGCAACCCGCCACTCGGCTGGGCGACCAGCGAGCCGCGATAGGCGTGGTATCGGCCGAATGGTCCGTAGAGGGTCAGGCGGGTGTCTGGGTTCAGCGGGGTGACCCGTACCAGGCCGCTGGACAGGGCGACCGAGATCGGTTCGCCGGCCTGTGCGACACGGCTGCCGCTCGGACCGGCGACCTGCACCGGGCCGCTGGCGACGATCCGGTCGGGTCCCGCGCCCCAGAGGACGGCCACGTGGATGGGCGTGTGCGCGGTATCCACGGTGGCGAGGGTCGTACCGGTGTAGAAGTGCTGCAAGATGGCGCGGTAGTCATTGCCGGCCAGAGCCATCCCGTACGCGCCCCACTGGCCCATCCCCACGCCGTGCCCCCAGCCGTGACCGCAGAACCGGACGGACCCGGCCGGCGCGGCCGGCGGACAGGTGACGCCATAGGTAGCGCCCGGGTTCTTCAAGGCCATCTGCATCTGCTGCGCCTGGTACTGGTCGAGCGCGGTCTGCAGCGCCCGGCCGGTCGCTCGCAGCCCGGCCAGCGCGATCAGCGTCTGGCGGTGGGCGGCCTCCAGCTGCGAGTCATAGGCGGCGGCCGTGTCCAGCTGCCGGCTGACGCTGGCGACGCGCGCCTGCAGCTCCTGCAGCAGGGGATCCAGGGCCGCTCGCTCCTGGGCCAGGATGGCGCGCTCGCCCTCGAGCGCGGTTCGCTCGGCCTGCAGCCGGCTGGCCATGTGGAACTCGGCGACCGCGAACTGGTCAAGGTACAGGATCCGGTCCAGGAGGTCTCCGAAACTGCGCGAGGAGGCCAGGAAGTCGAGCCAGTGCAGCGACCCCATGGCGTAAACCCGGCGCACATCGGTGTGAAAGGCCTGGCGATGGATGCGGTAGGCGGCTTCGTCGCGTCCCAGCCGGTCCTGGTTCAGGTTGAGCTGGTTCTGCAGCGTCTCCGCCTGGGCGGCGATGGGCGCCAGCGCGGCGCCGGTGTCGGCCAGCTGGGCCTGCAGGCCGAGCAGGGTCTGTTGCAGCTGCGCCCGCTGCGCTTCCAGGGCGGCCAGGTGTTGCTGCTGCAGGCTCTGTTGCTGCTGCAGTTGGGCCAGGCGGTCAGCCAGCGTGCCGGGATCGTCCGCCCGCGCCGGCGAGGCGGTGTACAGGAGCAACGGCAGCCCCAGCAGAGCCAGGGCTCGCCGGCTCAGACCGATGGCGCTCCCGGCGAGCTGGGCGGCGGCACCGGCGGGCGAGGCGCAAAGCCGAAGCCACCACCAGGCTGCGGTGGCAGCTTTGCCTTCTTCGGCTTTTTCTTCTTTTTCTCCTCGCGGGTCCGGTTATCGCGTGACTTCGCCACGGTGTACCTCCCGACGCGAGATGACGGCGACGCGCTATTGTAGCTCGAACTTGGCGCATATGAGGCTGGAGCGGAATGGCGAAACCTGAACGTGAACTCCTGGCGCTAACCGCGCGGGACGTCTACGACATGCTGCCCATGCGCGACTGCATCCGAATCATGGCCGAGGCGCTGGCGGCCCTGGCTGAGGGCCGCGCCCACCTGCCCCTGCGTTCGGTGATGAGCATCCCGGACGGGCGGGGAGTCCTGGCCATGATGCCGGGCTTCATGTGGGGCGATGGCCGGAGCGACGCGGCGCTCGGGTTCAAGGCGGTCTCCGTGTTCCCCGGCAATGCCGAGCGCGGCGTCGACACCCACCAGGGGACGGTCGCGCTCCTCGACGCAGATACGGGCGAGCTGCGGGCGGTCATGGATGGGGGCGCCATCACCGCCATTCGGACCGCGGCCGTATCGGGCGTGGCGACCGATCGACTGGCGCGTAAGGACGCCGCCACCGCGGCCATCCTGGGCGCCGGGGTGCAGGCGCGCACGCACCTGGAAGCGCTCGCCTCGGTCCGCCAGCTGCAGGGCGTGCGGGTCTGGAGCCGGAAACCGGAGCGGGCGCGCGAGTTCGTGGCCCTGCAGCGCTCGAAATACCGATTTCCGGTTGAGGCCGTCCCGACGGCGGAGGCGGCGGTGCGGGAGGCCGACATTGTGACTACGGTGACGGCCAGCCCCGACCCGGTGGTGAGCCGTTCCTGGGTGAAGCCCGGGGTGCACATCAACGCGGTCGGCTCCTCGACCCGAGCGGCGCGCGAGCTGGACAGCGCGACGGTGGCCGCTGCCCGGGTCTTCGTCGACAGCCGGGAATCGGCCATGGCCGAGGCGGGCGACCTGCTGATCCCAATCCAGGAAGGGGCCATTACCGCCGCCCACATCGTGGCGGAGTTGGGCGAGGTGGTGGCCGGGAAGCAGCCGGGGCGACGGTCGCCGGGTGAGATCACGCTCTTTAAGTCGTTGGGGCTGGCGATCGAGGACGTCGTGGCGGCGGCCTTTGTGGTCCGCCACGCGACCCAAACCCGGAGGGGGAGGTCGGTCGCGTGGTGAACTATACCGGCCGCCTGGTTAGAATCCGCAGACAGGCGACTGCCGAATCGCCCAACGCGACGAGGTCATAGCCGCCTTCCAGGGCCCAGACCGTGCGGCCGCCGGCGAAGGAGTCGGCCCAGCCGGTGATGAGCTCGGCCAGCTGCCGGTAGGCAACGGTCGAGACCTCGAGACCGGCGAGCGGATCGGCGGCGTGGGCATCGAAGCCGGCCGAGACCAGGATCAGGTCCGGCTTGAAGCCCTCGACGGCCTCGGCCACCTGGGTTCGGTAGGCGGCCAGAAACCCGGCGTCGCCTGTTCCGGCGGGCAGCGGAATGTTCAGGGTGGTGCCGGCACCCGCGCCATGCCCGCGGTCGGTCGCCGCCCCCGTGCCGGGAAAGAATGTCTGGCCCCGCCACCGGCCATAGAGGTGGGTCGAGCAATACAGGAGATCCCGGTCTTCATAGAACGTGTCCTGGGTGCCGTTGCCGTGATGGACGTCGAAGTCGATGACGGCGATGCGCTGGACGCCCAACTGGCGGGCCGCAAACACGCCCACGGCTACATTGTTGATGAGACAGAAGCCCATGGCGGTCGCCCGCGCGGCGTGGTGACCACAGGGACGGATCACCGCGAACGCGTGTTGGGCGCCGCCCCGGAGCACACGTTTCACCCCCTCGACCACCGCCCCCGCCGCCGTCCGCGCCGCACTCATCGAACCGGGCCGCAGGTATGTGTCCGGCGGGATCATCCCGCCGCCCTCGGCCGCTGCCTCATCCAGCGCGGCCAGGTAGCGCAGGTCATGTACGCGCGTGATCAGCAACTCAGGTGCTGGGGGGCTGGGCTCCGGCGTCAGGCCAAGGTCGGCCTCCGCGATCGCGTCCAGGATGGCATCGACCCGCTCGGGGCGCTCAGGATGACCGGGCAGCGCGTGCGCTTGGTGTTCGGGGTTGACCAGCAGGGCGCATGGCGTCACGCCACATCGCGGGTGCGAAATCGGAACAGCTCCAGCGCGGCATACGGCGAAATGCCGGCCTTCTGGCAGGCGGCCGCGATCTGCTCGTCCGGGGTGCTCAGCCCGTCGAGCCCGGGGAGCAGCAGGCCCTGCCGGTCGCCCGACCGGACGATCAGCCCGTACCGGAAGGGATCGAGGTCGTCTGGGCTGTCGACGCGCTCGGGCGTTTCCAGCAGCTGGACGTGGACCTCGAGGTCCGGAAGCTCGGCAATGCTCACCGGGTCGAACCGCGGGTCGCGGGTAGCGGCGCTGATGGCGCTCTGCACCAGCTCGTGGGCGGCCGTCGGCTGTGTCGGATGGATGGTGCCCACGCATCCCCGCAGGTCGCCCTGGCGGTGAAGGGTGACGAAGACCCCAGACATCCCGGCCAGGTCGGGGGCGATGGGCTCGGGCGGTTCGAGGAACTGCCCGGTGGTGAGGTAATGGCGAATGGCTTCGCGAGCCAGTACGGCGGCCGATTGCCCTGGGGCTGGCGGCCCAAACTGCACGACCGGATACCCTACGCCAAACGGGCCCTCATACTGGAGCACGGTCGACGGGATCCCGGCGGCCCCGGCCGCTCCCAGCAGCATGGCCAGCGGCCGCAGTCCGCACTCGCCCGCCTCGTCGATGAACACGGGATCCAGGCGCTCGATCTGGTCCCAGTGGTTCGAGCGAAGCGCGTCGATCACCGCACGGTCGAAGACCTGCCCGTCGGGGCGGTAGCCGGCCGGCGCCCCCGGGATCAGCCGGTGCGAGAGGTCACCGGAGGCGATAAAGATGGCGGACCGATCCTCGAGGTGTCGGTGGAGCCAGCCCCCGAATCGCACGAAGTCGTCCAGGCTCCAGCCGGCCAGGCCAAGCAGCACGAATGGCTTGTCGGCTCGCGTCCGCTCCAGGAAGTGGAGGGGGACGACCACGCCGTGGTCCAGCGGCTCGTCCTCTGCCCAGGCCATGGGGAAACCGGCCTCGATCGCCGCCTCGAACAGTCGGTGGGTGATCGCCTCGTCCAGCTCGACCGCCACGCGTACCTGGGGCGCGCGAAAGCGCGAGAGGTCGCCGACGGCCGCCTTTCCGGCGCGGACCGGGATCGCCACCGACCCGGCCGGGCTGTGGGGCGAGCACAGGATCACCAGGTCGGCCGGATGCGCGGCCAGTGCTGCATCGAGACGACGGATGGCCGCCACCGTGGCCGCCACCTGGGTGGACGCGTCCTGGCCGACCTCTGGCAGCAGGATCGGCGGGTGCGCGATAAGGGCGCCGGCAATGATGCCGGGCACGCTCAGCTCCGCAGGCCCGCGAGCTCGCTCCGGAGCGCGTTGACCGCATCCCGATAGCCGGTGGCGGCCGCCCGAGCCGCCTCGGCGTAGTCGGGGCCAGACGAGGCGAACAGGATCCCGCGCCCCATCACGATCAGCGCCCCCCGGCCATCCGGACGAAGGGCAGCCCGCACGGCGCGCTCCAGGTCAGCGCCCTGGGCGCCGATCCCGGGGACCAGCAGCAGGCGGTGCTCCGCGATCTGGCGGATGTCCCGGAGCTCGGCGGGGGCCGTTGCGCCGGCGACCAGCCCGACGTTGCCGTGGTGATCCCAGCTCACCGCCCGGCGGGCCACGTGCCGGTAGAGGGTATCGCCGTCGCTGCGCAATTGCTGGAAGTCAGCTGCCCCGGCGTTGGACGTGCGGCACACGATAAAGACGCCCTTGTCCTTGTGGGCCAGGAAGGGCGCCACCGAGTCGTAGCCGAGGTAGGGACTGACCGTCACGGCATCGGCCCGCCAGGCCTCGAACAGCGCGTGGGCGTACGCGGCCGCCGTGGAGCCGATGTCGCCGCGCTTGCCATCCAGGATGACCGGCGCGTCCTGGGGAATGAGCGCCAGTGTGTCGGCCAGCAGGCCGCTCCCGTCTCTCCCCCACCGCTCGTAGAACGCGAGGTTCAGCTTGTAGGAGGCCACCAGCCCGGTGGTGGCTTCGATCACGCGGCCGAGGAACTCGAGGGTGCCGGCCGGCGTGGGCGCCAGCCCGGCCGGCAGCAGGTCGGGGTCCGGGTCGAGCCCCAGCGAAAGCAGCGAGTGCGTGCGCTCCTCGCTGGCTTCGAGCTTGGCAGTAAAGCTCATTCCCGCAGCGTCAGTCTATCAATCGCGTTCTACGCCTGGAGATTGGCTGAAAGAGGCTTGGGTAGAATTTGACGGTGCCCCAATCGACCGTTCAGGTGACCCTGCCTGAAATGGGCGAGTCGGTCACCGAAGGAACGGTGGCCAAGTGGCTGAAGCAGGTCGGGGAGACCGTGCGGCAGGGGGAAGGCCTGGTCGAAGTCACCACCGATAAGGTCGACGCCGAAGTGCCGGCGCCCATGACCGGACGGTTGCTGAAAATCCTGGCCAACACCGGCGACACCATCGCCGTCGGCTCACCGCTGGCGGAGCTCTCGGTGGGCGACGGAGATGGGGCATCGGCGCAGGCAGCGGCTCCGGTAGCAGCCCCTCCCCCACCGGCCATCGCGGCTGCAGCTCCAGCGGCACCGCCGCCAGCCGTGCTGCCGGCCGCCCCCTCCGCCGAGGCGTCGGAGGGCGCCCAGCTGCTGGCCGAAGCGCGCGGCATCGATCTGCCATCGGTGAAGGGCACCGGGCGCGGCGGCGCCATCACCCGGCGGGACGTGCTCCAGGCGATCGAGGACCGTGAGAAAGCGACCGCGCCACCGGCCCCAGCTGCCGCGGCGCCCGCCCCGACCGCTCCCGTGGAGGCACCGCCCCAGGCCCCGGCCACGCCCGGCCTGGCCGCCGGCAGCATGCCGCTGCGCGGCCCGGCCGCCACCCTCGTCACTTACATGGAAGAGAGCCTGGCGATTCCGACTGCCACTAGCTTTCGAACGGTCCCGGTGGCCGTGCTGGACCGCCGACGTCAACAGCTGAACCAGGCCCTGCAGGCCGCCGGGCGTCCCGAAAAGCTTTCGTACACCCATGTCATCGCGTGGGCCATCGTCCGCGCGGTGCAGGAGGTGCCGTCGATGGCCGTCGCCTTCGAGCGTGTGGAGGGCAAGCCCCACCGCGTGGCGCGCGGCGTGCACCTGGGTCTGGCCGTCGACCTGCAGAAGCCCGAGGGTGGACGCTTCCTGGTGGTGCCCGTCATCAAGAGCGCGGACCAGCTGAGCTTTGCGGCCTTCCGCGACCGGTACGAAACTCTCGTGGCGAAGGCGCGTACCAACAAACTCACGGTCGACGACCTCCGCGGGGCGACCATGACCCTGACCAACCCGGGCGGCATCGGGACGGTGGCCTCCGTGCCCCGGCTGATGCCGGGCCAGGGAACCATCGTTGCCACCGGCGCGATCGGATATCCCGCGCAGTTCTCGGGGATGTCCGAGAAGGCGGTCCGCCAGCTGGGCGTGTCGAAGGTGATGACCATGAGCAGCACCTACGACCATCGGGTGATCCAGGGGGCGGAGTCCGGTGAGTTTTTGCGCCGCATCGACGACCTGCTCAACGGGGCTGACGGGTTCTACGAGGCGATCTTTGTCTCGCTCGGCCTGCCGGTCCCGGCCGACGTGGCGGCCGCGGGCGGAGCGCTGGTCGCCCTTCCCGAAGGCGTGGGCGAAGGCGAGCCCACGCAGGCGGCGGAACTGGTGCGCGGGGTGGCGGCCGGGGTGGCGCTGGTGGCCGCCTATCGCAGCCATGGTCACCTGGCGGCCCGGTTGGACCCGTTGGGCAGTGCGCCGCCCGGTGATCCGTCGCTGGATCCCATGAACCTGGGCCTGACCGAAGAGCTGATGCGGGCGGTGCCAGCCGCGGTGTTGCGCGTGCGGGTGCCGGGCGAAACTCTGGCGGAAGTCCTGCCGAACCTGCGTGAGACCTACTGCTCGACCATCGCCTACGAGATCGAGCACATCTCCAGCCACGAACAGCGGAACTGGCTGCGCGAGCGGATCGAGTCGAGTCGCTATCGCCAGCCGTTATCCCCGGAACGGGCCCGCCAGCTGCTGGGACGCCTGACCAAGGTGGACGCCATGGAGCGCTACCTGCGCCGGGCGTTCCTCGGCCAGAAGACGTTCTCCATCGAGGGACTGGACGCCATGGTGGTCATGCTGGAAGAGGCCATCTCCCTGCTGGCGGAAGAGGGTACCCGCCAGGTGGTTATGGGCATGGCGCACCGCGGCCGCTTGAGCGTGATCGCCCACGTGGTCAATCGACCCTACGAGTCCATCCTGGTGGAGTTCGAGCAGGGCAAGGCCCGCGTGGCCACCGGCGACGTGTCCGGTGATGTGAAGTACCACGCCGAGGCCGAGGGGACGTACATCACGCCCAACGGCAACCAGGTCTCGGTGACCCTGCTGGCCAATCCCTCGCACCTGGAAGCTGTCGACGGGGTGGTCGAGGGTTGGACCCGGGCGCAGCAAACCCGCCGCAAAGGGCCGCAGGTGCACCTCGATCAGACCACCACGGTGCCGTTCCTGATCCATGGGGACGCGTCATTCCCGGGGCAGGGGGTGGTGGCGGAGGTGCTGAACCTGCAGAAGCTGGCCGGCTACTCGACCGGCGGCACTCTGCACATCATCGCCAACAATCAGCTGGGATTCACCACCGATCCCGACGAGGGGCGATCCACCCGCTACGCCAGCGACCTGGCCAAGGGGTTCGATCTGCCCATCATCCACGTCAACGCCGACGACATCGCCGCCAGCATGACGGCCATCCGGCTGGCGGTAGCCTTCCGGCGCAAGTTCGGCCGGGACGTCGTGGTGGACCTGATTGGGTACCGGCGGTTCGGCCACAACGAGACCGATGAACCGGCCTACACCCAGCCGGTGATGTACCGAACCATTCGGGAGCATCCACCGGTGCGCGAGCTGTTTGCCGCGGAGCTGATCGAGGCCGGCCTGCTCACCGCGGATGAGGTGAAAGCGATGGTCTCCGCAGCCGAGGAGAAGGTGGCCAGCGCGCACACCCGGGTGAAGGAGCGCTCGGCGCAGGTGGTGGAAGCCGCCCGGCCGGTGATGGACGTTAGCCCGGAACCCGATATCAAGACCGCGGTCTCGGCGGACGTGCTGGAGTCGTTGAACCGTCAACTGCTTTCGGTGCCCGACGGATTCGCGGTCAACCCGAAATTGCTGCGCCAGATGGAACGGCGCCGCCAGCCGCTGGCGGGCCGGGACATCGATTGGGCCCAGGCCGAGGCGCTGGCATTCGCCAGCCTGGTGACCGGCGGGGTCCCGGCGCGGCTGACCGGCCAGGATACCGAGCGCGGGACGTTCAGCCAGCGGCACATGGTGATCCATGACGTCAACGACGGTCGGCGCTGGATCCCGATCGAACACCTGGTGGGCGCCACCGCCACCTTCGAGCTGGCCAACAGTCCCCTCTCCGAGTACGGAGCGCTGGCCTTCGAATACGGATACAGCGCCCAGGCGCCGGAAGCGCTGGTCTGCTGGGAAGCGCAGTACGGGGACTTCATCAACGGCGCGCAGATCGTGGTCGATCAGTTCATCGTGTCGGGGCTAGCCAAGTGGGGGCAGGCGTCGCGGTTGACGCTGATGCTGCCGCACGGCTACGAAGGGTCGGGGCCGGAGCACTCGAGCGCGCGGCTGGAACGGTTCTTGCAGCTGGCGGCGGAGGGCAACATCCGGGTGGCCTACCCATCCACGGCCGCCCAGTATTTTCACGTGCTGCGGCGGGAGGCGCTCCATTCGCGGCCGCGACCGCTGGTGCTGATGACGCCCAAGAGTCTGCTGCGGTTGAAGGCGTCGGCCTCGCAACTGGAGGACCTGGTGTCGGGCGGGTTCCGACGGGTGATCGATGACCCGCAGGCGTCCCAGCGGCGTGACGACGTCCACCGTCTGCTGCTGTGCACCGGGAAGGTCTACTACGATCTGTCCCTGAGTCCACTGCGCGCGCAGGCGGGCGACGTCGCGATTGCCCGGCTGGAGTTGCTAGAGCCCTTCCGGATCGACGATGTGCTGGGACTGATTGGAGCCTATCCCAACTTGCGCCAGGTGACCTGGGTGCAGGAGGAGCCGATGAACATGGGGGCCTGGACCCATGTCCATCTCCACCTGGAGGGCCGGCTGCCGGAGGGCCTGTCCCTGCAGTATGTGGGGCGCCCCGAGCGGGCAAGCCCCAGCGAAGGGTACGCCGGGGCTCATGAGGTGGTCCAGGAGCGCCTGGTCGCCCAGGCGCTGGGCGGCGTAGACAAGGCGTAAAATCCCGTCGAATGGTCCCCTTTAACGGGTTCGCCGGCATCGAGGACCGCGTGCTTTCGGTGCTGGTCGTGGTGGTGATCTTTACCGCCGCCTCCGGCCTGGCCTTCCTGGGATTGATCGCCTTCGGCGTCCGCGCCGGCCTGATGGCCCCCAAGGCGACCTCGCAGGTCCCGCCGGGTTCGCCGACTGAGCTGTGGCTGTTCCTGGGCTCCGCCCTTGCGGGCCTGGTGACCGACCTGCTGATGGTGTTCCTGGGCTACGCCGAGAACGACCTGGACAACCCGCTCTTCCTGCCAATCACCGTTGGGTTAATTGCCCTGGGCGGAGTTCTGTTCATCAGCGGAGCCGGCCTGGCGTTCCGGACCGTTCGCCGGGTGAGCCACCAGACTTAATTCGGCGGCCCCTTCCCCGAAACTTGACACGCGATAATTGCCCTCCCTAAACTACTGATAGTAAGGCTATCAGGTTATAAGGAAGTGTTGGGCATCAATCCCCGCGACGGCAAGGCGATGTATGAGCTTCAGCTGGAGCTGCATACCCGGGCGAATGGCAGTCGCCCGATTATTTCAGCCGACGAGCTGCTCGATCTGCACTTGCTGCTTGCCCAGGAGCGCGACCTCGACTTCAAGCGCCTCCTGAAGACCAAGCCGTAAGCAGGGTTCGGCCCGTCGAGGGATGCGATCGGGGAGACAGGATTTGAACCTGCGACCCCTTGAACCCCATTCAAGTGCGCTACCAGGCTGCGCCACTCCCCGACGCGCGACCTATTATAGGCGGCCTTTTGGGCGCTTCCCCCGCGCCGCGCGGGGTCGAGGCCGCGCGCCGGAGTCCTCACCTTTCCCGCGTCCGCGAAAGAGCAAACGCACGGGCGTGCCCTCGAACCCGAAGGCCTTGCGCAGCCGCGACTCCAGAAACCGCTGGTAAGAGAAATGCACCAGCTCGGGGTCATTGACGAACACCAGGAACGTCGGACTCCCGGCCTCCACCTGGTTTACGTAGAGCACCGTCAACCGTTTGCCCTTGTGGCTCGGCGGTTCGCGCTCCGCCAGCACGGTCCGCAGCCATCGGTTCAGCTCCGGCGTCGACACCCGGCGCGCACGCGATGCGACAACCTGCAGTGCCAGCGACAACGGCAGATCGGCCCGCTGCCCGGTCTTGGCGGACACATACGCGACCGGCGCCCACGGAGCAAAATCGAACGCGTCCTTCAATCGCTTGCGCCAGACGCGTTCGTCCTTCTCCTCTGGCGAGAGCAGGTCCCACTTGTTGACCACCAGCACCAGCCCGCGCCCGGCCTGCACCACATATCCCGCGATATGCCGGTCCTGCGCGGTCACCCCCTCCCGGGCGTCCATCACCACCAAGGCCACGTCCGCACGCTCCATCGCCCGCAGCCCGCGCAGCAGCGAGTATTGCTCCACCCCTCGCGTTAGGCCGGGCCGCCGGATCCCGGCGGTATCCACGAGCATCACCGACCGGCCATTGCCCTGGCCATCCCCTCCGCTAAACGTGAAGGTCGTATCCACCGGGTCACGGGTCGTGCCGGGCACCGCATCCACCAGCGATCGCTCATGCCCCACCCAACACTGCTACGCGGGCATCGACGCGAGCCGCCGCCACCTCAACCCCGGCGTCCGCCTCTGCTGGAAGTCGCTCAACGACGGCATCCAGCAAATCCCCGCTGCCTGTCCCATGTAAGGCGGACACGCCGAACACCTCACCCAATCCCAGCGCGTAGAACTCGGACACATCCGCGCCCCGCGTATCGATCTTGTTCGCCACCACGATCACCGGCACCTTGGAGCGCCGCAGCAACTCGGCAATGTCGCGGTCGATGGGATTCAGCCCTTCGCGCGCGTCCACCACGAATAACACGCACTCCACCGCCGCCACGGCCTCCTGCGTTTGCGCTTCCATCCGGCGGCGCAGCTCGCGGACGCCTACCTCCTCATCGCGAAGGCGCCCCAGCACCAGGCCGGCCGTATCCACCACCACGAACGACCGGCCCCGCCAGTCGGCCTGCCCGTACAGCCGGTCGCGGGTCAATCCGGGCATGGCGTCGACGATCGCCCGGCGCTCGCCCACCAGCCGGTTGAAGAGGGTGGACTTGCCGACGTTGGGCCGCCCGACAATCGCCACAAAGGGAGTCGCCATGTCTTAACCTCACAAAACGTATACCTAGTCGCCCAAGGATTCCGACAGGCGTCCATATAATAGGCACCGTGCCGGACGGCCGCGTGGTCCTCAAAGAGAATCGCATCATGGTCGTCTCGGACCCACTGGGCGACATCCCCCAGGACAACGATTCGGGCCTGGGCCTCTACTTCCAGGACACCCGCTTCCTGTCGGCCTACGAGTTTCGGCTCAACGGCCTCAAGCCCATCCTGCTGTCGGCCTCGACCGAGGAAAGTTACGTCGCCCTCTTCCAGATGGTGAATCCGGTGCTCATCGTGGACGAAGGCAAGCGCACCATCCCCCAGCAGAGCCTCAGCATCCGGCGCAGCCGGTTCATCTACGGCGGACTCCACGAACGGATCGGCATCCAGAACTGCGGCACCGAGTCGGTGGATATCGAGTGCTCGTTCTCGTTCGACGCCGACTTCAAAGACATGTTCGACGTCCGTGGCATGAGTTTCAACTTCTATGGGCAGCGCCTGCCCCTGGAAGCCCACGACTACGGCATGGTCTTCAGCTACCAGGGCCTGGACCAAATCAGCCGGCGCACTGAGGTCATCCTGGAGGACAAGCCGAGCTATCGGCACGACCGGACGGTGCGCTACCAGTACCACCTCGAGCCGCACCAGACCGTCACGCTCATCATCGACATCGTGCCGGAGCTGGGCGGCGAGATTCCCAACCTGGACTACCTCTACGACGATTCCCTGCAGGCGCTGCAACAGTCCTACGGGGCCTGGCAGCAGAGCACGACCGGAATCACCACAGACAACGCGTTCCTGGACAAGGGCGTGCTCCAGCGCAGCTCGAAGGACCTGCGCATTCTGCTGGAAGAGTTCGACACGGGGTTGCTGCCCATGGCCGGCATTCCCTGGTTCAGCGCCCCGTTCGGTCGCGACGCCTTGATCGCGTCCATCCAGACGCTGGGCCTCAATCCCGACATCGCCAGCGGCACGCTCCGCTACCTGGCCGCCCACCAGGGCACCAAGGTTGATCCCAGCCGCGACGAGCAGCCGGGCAAGATCCTCCACGAGCGGCGCTTCGGCGAGCTGGCCAACCTCAAGCAGATCCCCCACACGCCCTACTACGGCTCGGTGGACAGCACGCCCCTCTTCCTGGTGGCGCTCGTGGAGCTCATGGATTGGGTAAACGACCGCGATCTCTTCGTCGAGCTGCTACCGGCGATGTCCGCGGCGCTGGACTGGATCGACAAGTACGGGGACCTGGATCATGACGGGTTCGTCGAGTATGGGGACCATGCCCCGCGCGGGATTCGCAACCAGGGGTGGAAGGACTCGCACGACTCGCTGCTGATGCCGGGTGGAAAGCCCGCCGAGCGGCCCATCGCGCTGGTCGAGGTCCAGGGGTACGTCTACCACGCCAAGGCCGGGCTGGCCCGCATCCTGGACCGCCTGGGCGAGACCGGCGCCGCGCAGCAGCTGGCCACCGAGGCGGGTGACCTGCGTCGCCGCTTCGAGCAGGCCTTCTGGCAGGATGACCACCAGTTCTACGCCCAGGCGCTCGACGGCGCCAAGGAGCGGGTGCCGTCCATCACCTCCAACCCCGGCCACTGCCTGTTCTCGCGCATTTGCGATGCCGAACGCGCCGACATCGTCACCGACCGGCTGCTGGCGCCCGACATGTTCTCGGGCTGGGGCATCCGCACCCTGTCGGCCGGCTCGCCCCACTACAACCCGATGAGCTACCACAACGGCACCATCTGGCCGCACGACAACTCCCTGATCGCCGCCGGGCTGCGCCGCTACGGCCACACCGAGGCCGCCCAACAGGTGGTCACCGGCATCCTGGAAGCCGGCATCCGCATGCCCAGCTTCCGGCTGCCCGAGCTCTTCTGCGGGTTCGGCCGCGACTTGCGGTTCGGCACCGGGCCCGCCGAGTACCTGGTGTCGTGCAACCCGCAAGCCTGGGGCGCGGGCGCCGCCTTTCATCTGCTGCAGACCGCGCTGGGGATCTTTCCCGACGCCACGGCGGACCGGGTCTTCCTCTCGCCCATGCCCATTCCCCTGGCGCGCAGCGTAGAGGTGCGCGGCATGCGGGTGGGCACCGGCCATCTGTCATTCCGCGTCACCTACGACGGCGGCCGGCCCGAGGTGGACATCGTCGATGCCCCGGACGGGATGGCCGTGATTCTCGACGACCCACCGGCCGCCGACTGATACTGAAACGACGGTGAGCCACTACCGTGTCCTGATCCCTACCCTGGCGCCCGCCCAGGCCGGCAAGCTGCTCAGGCTGGCCACCAGCTTCACCGCCGCGCCCGAGTCGGGCGGGACGCTGCTGGGCATCATCGAGGTCCCGCCGGATCACTCGCTGGCCCGACCGCCGGTCCCGGGCGAGGCCTACCGTACCCTGCTCGCCCAGACGACCCGGATCGCGACCCGCGCCGCTCCGCCCCTGGCGCCCCTGGTGCGCATCGCCCATGTCGCCGCCCAGGGCATTCGCGAGTCCGCCCTGGAAACCGGCAGCAACCTGCTCCTGCTGGAGAGCGGCGCCCGCGACGACGGCCTCTGGACCAACGCGCTCGAGGATCTCCTCTACGATCCCCCGTGCGACGTGGCGCTGCTGCGCACCGAGGCCGCGGCCCCGCCGATCACCAGCATCCTGCTGGCGGTCCGCGGCGGACCTAGCGCCGAGCTGGCGGTCCAGCTAGCCCGCAGCATCCGCGCCAGTACCGGCGCCACGCTAACCCTGCTGCACATCTTCGATCCCCGCCAGTCACCCGAGGAACGCGCCCGCGAGGAGCAGACGTTCGCCAGCCTGACAGCCCAGGTGAACGGCCCGGTCATCGAGCTCAAGGGCTCCAGCACCAACGTGCGCCAGGCCATCGTCAAGGAGGCGCAACAGCATCAGCTGCTGATCCTGGGAGCCACCCGGTCGCTCATGCACCGGCCCATGGTGCTGGGCGCCCCGCTGCAGCGCATGCTGCGCCGTCTCCCCGGCACGGTGATGATCGTCAAGAAGGCGGGGGTGCCCACCCCCCGACCGGCGCCGGCGCGCACCGAGACGCGGGCCGCCATCACGGAGCAGGTGGACCGATGGCTGACCGAAAACACCTTCGACTCTCGCGAGTTCGACGACCTCCAGCGATTGGTGGACCGCAAGCGGCGCCAGGACCTCACCATCAGCCTGGCGATCCCGGCGATGCCCGGCGCGACCGGCCTGAGCGCGACCCTGCGGAGCCTGAAGCTAGCCCTGATGGGGCGGACGCCCCTACTCGACGAGATCGTCGTGATCGAGATTGGGGGCTCGGCCGCCAGCGAGCGGGCGGCAAGGGTGGCTGGCGTCACGGTCGTGCGCCCGGCCGACGTCCTGTCACGCTACGGCAGCTTTCCGGGCTCGGGCGAAGCGCAGTGGAAGAGCCTGCATGTGCTCAAGGGCGACCTCATCTGCTGGATCGATCCGGCGGGCCCGCCGCCTCAGCCCCGCCTGGTGGCCGGCCTGCTCGGCCCCCTGCTCACCGACCCCGACATTGCCTATGTCACGGCGTTCTCGCGCCGGCCACCCACCGCCGCCCCCGATCCACTCACGGATTTCGCGCTGCGCCCCTTGCTCAACTTCCTCTTCCCTGCTCTCTCCGGCCTGATCGATCCGCTCAGCCCCGACCACGCCGGCCGCCGCGCCGTCCTGGAGAGCGTCCCGTTTTTCACCGGCCATGGCCTGGCGCTGGGGCTGCTGCTCGCGATCGCCAGCGCTCACGGGCCCCGCGCCCTGGCCCAGGTCGAGGTGGGGCCACGGGCCCGGCGGGAGCCAGCCGACCGGCAGGCAATGGCCTTTGCCCAACTGCAGGTGTGCCTCAAGTATCTCGGCGATCGGCATCGCGTCCAGCTGGTGGACCAGGTCAACCGCACCATCAAGCAGATCCAGTACGAGGACGAGCGCTACTGGATCGCGCAGACGGAGCTGGAGGACACGGAGCGCCCACCGATGGTGACTGTCCCCGAGTACTTCTTGAGCCGGAATCCGGGCGCCCGCCCGGAACCGGTTTGAGCGTCAGTGGAAGGCTCCTGGTGCGTTATGGAGAGGTGATGCGGAAGGCTTCCATCCTGGTCGCCACGGCGGCCCTGCTCGGGGCCGCGTGCGCCACCGCCCCCGGCCATCTCAGCGGCGGCAATGGCCCAGGAACCACCTCGGCCGGCTCCATCCTCCGGCTGCAACCCGGGGCGGCGGTCCAGGCCGAACCCCAGCCTCAGCCCAGCCTGGCGCCCACCATGCGGGTCCGACCCAACCGGCCAGCGCCCCAGTCCCGGCCGCCGCAACCCCCCGCCTCGGCCG
>WNEZ01006076.1_pt1 | contig 18558 bp, 11 predicted proteins | sample 5400521 | NCBI WGS metagenome assembly WNEZ01 (sample SAMN13153339, study PRJNA577476) | soil metagenome | isolation source: 120 cm saprolite under Douglas fir tree site 2 hole 1 replicate 1 | place: USA:California | collected 2015-04-18
GGAGGTGACCACAGGTAAGTGCCGGTGGGTCGGTCATACAGACGCCCCGGCCAGGATACGTCAAGTGGCGTGGAGTCCGGACGGGACGCGCCTGGCCAGCTGCGGCGATGTTGGCAGCGTGTGCCTGTGGCAGACCTCCGACGGCACGCTCCTCGCGAAACTGCAAAAGCATCGGGGCCTGGCGGCGAGCGTGGCCTGGAGTCCGGATGGCACGCGGCTGGCCAGTGGCGGCGGGAGCAGTGGCAGGGGGGAGCTCTTCATCTGGGAGGCGCGTAGCGGGGAATGCCTGTACACCTTGAGCGAGCCGAACGCGGTCGTGCATGCGCTGGCCTGGAATCCGAGCGGAACGCTGCTGCTGAGTGGTAGCAGCGATGGCATGCTGCGCTGGTGGGACTTGCAGCGTGGGGAATGTGTGAGGGTGCGCAAGGCCCATCAGGGGGCGGTGCAGTCGCTCAAGCGCAGCCCGGATGGCCGAAGGCTCGCCAGTTGCGGCGATGATGACGCGATCCAGGTGTGGGATCTCGCGAGCGGCGAACACCTGCTGACGCTGCGGCGAGACCGGCCCTACGAGCGGCTCGATATTAGCGGCGTAAAGGGCTTGACCGAGGCGCAGAAGGCGTCGTTGCGCACGTTGGGGGCGCTTGCTCCGGGTCTGCCATAGCGGTTATCTCCTTTCTATGGCTACGAACAGGACCGGTACATTGCTCTGATGAAGGAACCTCATCACCTTCTGCTCCGCCTGCTGCCGTGTTGTCACAATGAGCAGATTTTGCCGATACTGTCCCTGTAAACGCTCAATGAAGGTTTCTGGATCCCCATCGGTGAAGGCCGTTTGCACAGTGAGGCCGGTACTGGAATGCAGTCGTTCTGCTTGATCCGCGAGAAAGTCAGTTAGCTTCATTTCCTCGTAGGTGCGAATCCCCTGTTCAAGAAGAGGTGGGGGTGGGTCAGCAACCAGCAGGACAGATGCATGACAGGCCAGCGCCTGAGTTGTCGCCTGTTCGAGGACCCGTTCACTCCCCACAATGCCATCGAGAGGAACCACGATGGTTTGGTAGGAGGCGTGTGTAATGGGTCCGGATGGGAGATGCTCGTCCTTTGGAGGATGCAGCAGGAGCAGGGAGGTCGGAGCAGATGCATAGACATCTCCAGCCACGCTTCCCAAGAGCAAGCGCCCGCCAGCGCCGCGGCCATGGGTCGCGAGCGCAATCAACTGCACGTCAGAGTGTTGCTCCGCATACGAGTTAATAGTGGCACCACAAAGTGTTCCTTCCAGGTACTGCGTTTGCACACGGGCTCCCTGCGCCTGTAGACGCGCAGCCAGGCTGGTCAGATAGCTCTTTGTCCAGCTTACTTCACCATCGTACCAGTCATCAGGAATATACGGAACTGTGTACTCAGGCTCTCCTGGCGGCATGATGACCCGTAGGAGTGTCAGGACGCTCTGTGTCTGTTGAGCAAAAAAGAGGGCATGCGGCAGAATTGCTTCCGCGTATGTCGATCCATCCAGGGGGACTATCACTTGCGACTGCATGAGGATCTTTTCCTTTCATTGAAAGTTCCTTTTTCTTTGATGATCCCGACTCCTTGACAGATGCCCCCCAGGCATCTGGGGTCGGGATCATCAAACTCATTTTCCGAGGACATTCTCTATTCTCTGTAGCAGTGTATACAAGGACTGTGAAGAAAACCGTAGGCAGATGCGTCAAATAGATTGCACATTAGAATCTGAAAATGTACACTCCTTAGGGTCAGACATCAGGAGATCGTGAGGGAGAAGCTCGTCGTCCGCCCGAAAATCTGCTATCATAGAGGGGAGAATAGAAGAAGATTGTATGGAGTCGCTTGACATTGCCCCTGTACAACCCTAGACAGGCGTTGACCCACGTAAAGGGCCTTCTCTCCTTAGAAAGAAAGGCCGAGATAAAATGAAACCAGTGAAGAAGTCACAGTTAGATCGTATAACGCATGGGGAACATCAACAGGCTTCAAATGATCCAGAGGAAGTGGTGGTTCCTAGTGTCGCGGCACTCATTGCCATTCTTCTGACGGGACTGCTCTATCTGGTACTTCCGCCAAATGTGATCATCGGTCCTAACTGGCTCCTGTTGGTCATTGAGGGGGTGTTTGTGATTCCACTCGTCATCGACTTACTGACAGCATGGAATTTCTCACATACGGCCAGACGCATCCTTGTGTTGGTCCCCCTCGGCATCAGCACATTGGCACTTGTTGTCGGTGTTGCTCTCTTCATTCTCACGTTACCAACTGATACACACGCTACCAATTTGTTACGCTCAGCAGCCCTGCTTTGGTCTTTCAATATCCTGGTCTTCGCCTTGTGGTATTGGGAACTTGACGGGGGAGGGCCCTGGAAACGTCATCTCTCTGGGCATCACGCTGCAGATTTTCTGTTTCCACAACAAGCAAATGGCAAGAGTTGGGCACCGAAGTTTCTTGACTATCTGTTCGTGGCCTTTACCGGGGCAACTGCTCTGAGTCCTGCTGATACAAATCCGCTCACAAGACTTGCCAAAGGGCTCATGATGATCGAGGCAGTGCTTTCACTCACGATTATCGGGATTCTGGTCGCCCGCGCGGTTAACATTCTCGGCTAGTGAAAAAGGACGACTACCGAAGTAGTTTGTGTTTTTGTTCATCGAGAAGTTAGCTGCCAGCTTCTATTTCATACACCTCAATTATTGTGCATATCGTTTCATCAACGGACGCTTGACGAGTTCGACCAGTAGCAAGTAGGTCACCGTCATCGCGATCAGGAACAGGAAGTACAGCCCTGGTAGCGGTGTGAAGCCGAGCGGCCCGGCAAGCGGTGTGTACGGAAGCAGGATGCCTATGGCCACAATACGCGCTTCCTCGCTTGTCAACCCCTGTTCGCTGCTCTGTAGTTGCTCAAACTGAGTTTTCAGCGGTATCGTGGGAGTTGCAGGTGTCTCTGCTTTCCCTGTTGCTAGTTGTGCCATAAAGAGAGTTCCTCTCCGATGCTATGTATCACACCAAAGTCCGTGAGAAACGGCTCTACTGGCGTGCCTTTACAGCAGCGCCAGTGCTTGTCACTACGCTCATACACTACAAGCATAATGGGAGAGCGTGAAGAAAAGCGTAGGAAGATACATAAAAAATATTTTCATGTGAAGACGTCGTTGAGCGAACAGACAGCCAACAAAATACAAGAGTTGAGTAGGATGCTTGGGAGAAGCCGACATCCATCAGATGGGATGTCACTTGACCTTGCTTCATTTCTGGGGAACAGATACGAGCGGAACGTGAGCACCCTGCACCTCGTCGGCCAGCACATGTGCTATCATAGAGGCTGAGAATCGAAGAGGTTGTATGGGTTCGTTTGGCAGTGCCCCCATACAACCCCAGATAGGCGTTGACCCACTTGGGGGGGACACCCGACAGATATCAGTATACTGGTGTTGCCAGGGGAAGTCACCGTCCATCAGCTGACGTCTCACTTCATATCGCTTCATCGTGATGTGCTCCAGTGGGTCACGTGGAAGGGAGGCCTCAAATGAACAGGTCCTTGTATGGTGAGCGAGACTATGCCTTCGGTCAGATGATGCTGACCCTGCGGACGAATATCGGCCTGACACAAGCCGGGCTGGCTGATTTGCTGCATGTCTCCCGGAACGCGGTAGGAGGGTGGGAGGCTGGCCAGAGTTATCCCAAAGCCGAGTACCTCAAACACTTGATTGCCCTGGGTGTGCACCAGCAGGCCTTTGCAGCCGGGCGCGAGGAAGAGGAGATCCGTGCGCTCTGGCATGCGGCGCATCAGAAGGTGCTGCTGGATGAGCCGTGGTTGCAAAAGCTGCTCAGCCAGCAGGCTCCCTCTCTGGTGGACGTCGCGGTCGAGCAGACCCGTGGCGCGGATCGTGTCAGTGTTCCTCAGGCTTCGGGTGAGCCGCGGGTGGATTGGGGCGAGGCGCTCGATGTGCCCACCTTCTATGGGCGCGAGGAGGAACTGGCGCTGCTCTCCCGCTGGGTGGGAGAGCAGCGCTGTCGGGTGGTGAGTGTGTTGGGCATGGGAGGCATCGGCAAGTCGGCTCTCGCGGTCACCGTGATGCACCGGGTGGCGACGCAGTTCGAGGTAGTCATCTGGCGGTCCCTGCGTGATGCCCCCGGATGTTCCGCGCTGCTGGATGACTGCCTCCAGGTGCTCGCCCCCCAACCGCTGCGGGACCTGCCGGACTCCCTGGAAGAACGCCTCCGTCTGCTGATGGAGCAGCTCCGCGCTCGGCGTGTGCTCCTGGTGCTGGACAATCTGGAGATGCTCTTGGAGGAAGGGGAGGGCACGGGCCGCATGCGGGCAGGCTTTGAGGGGTATGCCCGACTCCTGCACCGGATGGGCGAGACGGCGCACCAGAGTTGCTTGCTGCTGACCTCCCGAGAGAAACCGGCGGACCTCGTGCCGCTGGAAGGCAGCCGCTCGCAGGTGCGTGCCTTGCGTCTGGCCGGGCTGGACGGCCATGCAGGCGCTCAGCTCCTGGCGGAGAAAGATGTGGTGGGTTCCCCGCACGACCGGGTGCGCCTGGTCGAGGTGTACCGGGGCAACCCGTTGGCCTTAAAGATCGTGGCACAGACCATCGTGGAGCTCTTCGGGGGCGAGATTGTGCTGTTCCTGGAGCAGGGCGAAGTGGTCTTTGGCGGGGTGCGGGAGCTGCTGCGCGAGCAATTCGACCGCCTCTCGGCGCTCGAGCAGAGCGTGTTCTCCTGGCTCGCCATTCTGCGCGAGCCGGTGAGCCTGGGGGAGCTGCTGGCCGTCCTCAGCACGCCGAGGCCGCCTGTGCAGGTGCTCGAAGCCCTTGACGGGCTGCGCCGCCGCAGCTTGATCGAGCACGGGCAACGTCCAGGGAGCTTCACGCTCCAGTCGGTGGTGCTGGAGTATGCGACGGCGCGGCTCATCGCGCAGGCGAGCCGCGAGATCGAGCAGAGGCAGCTCGTGCGCCTCATCGAGTATGGCCTGGAACTAGCCACTGCCAAGGAATATGTGCGGCAGACCCAACAGCGCCTCCTCGTGGCTCCGCTGCTCGCGCAGTTGCGGAAAGTGTACCCGCAGCGCGCTGCTCTAGAGCAGCAGCTGTTCGCGCTGCTGGACCAGTTGCGCGCACGGGCTGACTATGCCCAAGGCTATGGACCGGCCAATCTGGTGGTGCTGCTACGCGTGCTGCGGGGGGATTTGCGTGGCCTGGATCTCTCGCGTCTGGCCCTGCGCAGTGTCTATCTGCAAGGCGTCGAGATGCAAGATACTTCGCTGGCTGGCGCTCACCTGGAGAAGGTAGTGTTCAGCGAAGCCTTCGACGCCATCTTCTCTGTTGCTATTAGCCCGGATGGACGGTACTGGGCAGCAGGCAGTAATAGTGGAGAGGTACGCATCTGGCGGGAGGAAGGCCAGACTGCGCATGTCGTGATGCGGGCTCATACGCATGCAGTGGCAGCGGTCGCCTTCAGCCCGGACGGGAGAATGCTTGCCAGTGGGAGTTGGGACTGCACGGCCAAGCTCTGGGATGTAGCTAGCAAAGCCCTCGTCTGGAACTTCCAGGGGCATCATGGCTATGTCCAGAGCGTCGCCTTCAGCCCTGATGGAGCTCTTCTGGCCAGTGGCAGCGACGATGGCACGATTAAGCTCTGGGACCTGCGCACCGGAAGCTGCCTGCGCACACTCAGAGGACACCAGGACAATGTCTACCAGGTGGCATGGCATCCTGATGGGCACCTGCTCGCTAGTGGAAGTTTTGATCGCATGATCCGCATCTGGGATGTTGAAAGTGGCAATTGCTTGCGAACCTTGACCGGACACACTAACTGGGTGATGGGAGTAGCCTTTACTCCTGACGGGAAGGTACTTGCCAGTGGCGGAGCGGACAACCTGGTGAAGCTGTGGGAGGTAGACAGTGGTCGTTGTCAACACACATTGCCCGGGCATACAGATCATGTCAGGACGGTGGCATGGAGCCCCGATGGGCATGCACTCGTAAGTGGCAGTTTTGATACTACAATCAGGCTGTGGCAACCTGACCGTGAGATGACACGGCAGACACTCCTGGGGCACACGGATCTTGTGCATTCTGTCGTCTTCACTCCTGATGGCAAAATGCTCCTGAGCGGGAGCGAAGATCGTACCCTGCGTGTTTGGGAGATCATAAGTGGACAGTGCCTACGCATCCTGCAAGGCTACTCGGTCACCCTCTACGCTGTGACCTGGAGCCCAGATAGCAGCTTCCTCGCTAGTGGGGGGACTGACTGTACTATTACTCTCTGGGATATCGCTGGCAGAAGGCCTGTGAAGAGTCTCCAAGGGCATACACAACCTGTATACACCCTTTCGTGGCATCCCAATGGGCGGTTGCTCGCCAGTGGAAGCTATGACCATACCGTGCGCATCTGGGATAGCACTTCAGGAAAATTGGTCCAATTGTTCCGTGGACATACGAGCCAGGTCACCAGAGTCGCCTGGAGTCCCGACGGAGCATGGCTGGCGAGCGCGGGCTACGATCAGGTACTGCGCATCTGGGATGTGTCGAACAGTACCTGCCGCTGGGTGGGACATGCACACACCAGCCTGGTCAGTGCCGTTTGTTGGAGTCCCGATGGGACACGCCTGGCGACGTGCAGCGACGATCATACGGTGCGGCTCTGGCAAGCAGAGGATGGCACCCTCCTTCAAACATTACAGGGACACAGCAAAGACGTGCCCAGCATCGTGTGGAGTCCTGATGGGAGATTATTGGCAAGTTGTGGCGGTGGAGGGAGCAATGGAGAATTATTGCTCTGGGATGCGAGGAGTGGACAACTTCTACGTTCTCTGGTTGGACATCCGAGTCACGTCTTCGCCATCGCGTGGAATCCTCAAGGAGATATCCTGGTCAGTGCCGGTATCGACGGAACACTCCGCTGGTGGAATGTCGAGAGGGGAGTGTGCCTGCACGTTCGACAAGGTCATCAAGCATGGATTCGCTCCATAGCTATCAGCCCGAATGGGGAGATGCTGGCAAGTTGTGGTCATGATGGAGTGACCCATCTTTGGGAGATGTCCAGCGCTGGACACGTTGCCACCTTACGCGCTGATCGGCCTTATGAACGACTCTCACTTGTCGAAACGACAGGACTCACTGAAGCACAGAAAACCACCCTGCGAGCCCTGGGAGCAATTGAGGTTCCTGACGAATAGTGGACCGACCCACTTCAATCGACCCAATACGCATCAAGTTAAGGATAGTGGAGTATTTCAATCGTATAAAAAGGTCCTATATAAGCTCCACTAGAGTTGATCTGCGCAAAAATGATGAGACCACGCTTCCGTATTTCCTCCTGAAGCCTTCCTACAGCAATGTTCAGAAACTAAGAAGCTCGTCGTCCGCCCGAAAATCTGCTATCATAGAGGAGGTGAATCGAAGAGGTTGTATGGGTTCGCTTGGCAGTGCCCCATCCAACCTCAGACAGGCGTTGACCCCAATGGTGCGCGCACCCGCTAGAGAGAGTATACTGCTGTTGCCAGGGGAAGTCACCGTGCAGCAGATGACGTCTCACTTCCTATCGCTTCATAGTATGGCGCTCGGCTGGGTCACGAGGAGAGGAGACCTCACATGAAAAGGTCCTCGTATGGTGAGCGAGACTATGCCTTCGGCCAGATGATACTGACACTGCGGACGACCATTGGCCTGACGCAAGCGGGACTGGCCGACCTGCTGCATGTCTCCCGGCGCGCAGTAGCGGAGTGGGAGGCAGGCAGCAGTTATCCCAAAGCCGACCATCTCAAAGCCTTCATTGCGCTGGGGATACAGCAGCGGATCTTTGCGTCCGGGTGCGAGGCCGAGGAGATCGGTGCGCTCTGGCATGCGGCGCATCAGAAGGTGCTCCTGGATGAGCCATGGCTGCAGGGGCTGCTGGCGAAGCCGCCTTCCCCCCTGATGCCAGTGCCGGTCGAGCAGGCCCGTGACCCTGACGTGGTCAGCACTCCTGCTGCTGCGCGTGGGCCGCGGGTGGATTGGGGCGACGCGCTGGATATCCCCACCTTCTATGGGCGCGAGGGGGAACTGGCGCTCCTCTCCCAGTGGGTGGTCGAGGAGCGCTGTCGGGTGGTGAGCGTGCTGGGCATGGGCGGCATTGGCAAGTCGGCGCTGGCCGTCAGCCTGATGCATCAGGTCGCCGCGCACTTCGAGGTGGTGCTCTGGCGCTCCCTGCGCGATGCCCCCGCCTGTGAAGCGCTGCTGGAGGAGTGCCTGCAGGTGTTCGCCCCGCAACCGCTGCGGAATATGCCGGATTCCCTCGAAGGACGCCTCCATCACCTGATGGAGCAGATGCGTGACCAGCGAGCGCTCCTCGTGCTGGACAACCTGGAAGTGCTGCTAGAGGAAGGGGAAGGCACGGGCCGTATGCGTGCAGGCTACGAAGACTACGGGCGGCTGCTGCGCCGGGTGGCCGAAACCGCGCACCAGAGCTGCCTGCTGCTGACCAGCCGAGAGAAACCGCGCGACCTCGCGGCTCTGGAGGGCAGCCGCACGCCCGTGCGCTCCTTGCGCCTGGATGGACTGGATGCCAGAGCCAGTGCGCAGTTGCTGGTGGAGAAGGACGTCGCGGGCACTATACCCGAACGGGAGCGGCTGATCGAGCGGTATGGGGGCAACCCGCTGGCCCTCAAAATCGTGGCGCAGACCATCGTGGAGCTTTTCGGGAGCGAAATCGCTGCGTTCCTGGAGCAGGGCGAGGTGCTCTTTGGCGGTGTGCGCGAGCTGCTGGCCGAGCAATTTGACCGTCTCTCGGTAGTTGAGCAGACGGTGTTGCTCTGGCTGGCCATCCTGCGCGAGCCGGTGACGATCGAGGAACTGCTCGCGGTGCTGGGCGCGCCGCTGCCGCGGATGCAGGTGTTCGAGGCGGTGGAGGCGCTGCGCCGCCGCTCGTTGATTGAGCTTGGGAAACGACAGGGGAGCTTCACGCTGCAATCGGTGGTGCTGGAGTATGCGACGGCACAGCTCATTGCAGAGGTGGAGAGCGAGATCGAGCAGGGCAGGCTCGCTCGCCTGGTCGAGCATGGACTGGAACAGGCCACTGCCAAGGAATACGTGCGGCAGACCCAACAGCGCCTCATCGTGGCCCCAATTCTGGCCCGCCTGCGCAATGTGTACCCGCAACGAGCCGAAGTGGAGGAGCACCTGCTCGGGCTGCTGGACCAGTTGCGCGCACAGGCAGATTACGCTCAGGGCTATGGACCGGCCAACCTGGTGGCGCTGCTGCGTGCGCAGCGGGGGAACCTGCGCGGTCTGGATTTGTCGCATCTTTCGCTGCGCGGCGTGTATCTCCAAGAGGTCGAGATGCAGGATGCTTCCCTTGCGGGGGCCACAGTGCGTGACACCGTCTTTAGCGAGGCCTTTGACGCCACCTGGGCAGTAGCCATCAGCCGCAACGGGACCTCCTGGGCTGCGGGTAGTAGGCGGGGGGAAGTGCGGGTGTGGCGGCAGGGAGGGAAGATCCTGCACTTGGCCTGGCAGGCGCATAGCGACACGGTGCGGGCCCTCGCCTTCAGCCCGGATGGAGCCACGCTCGCCACCGGAAGCTGGGAAGGTGCCACCGAGCTGTGGGACCTGGAGCGTGGTGCCCTGCTCTGGACGAGCTGGCATACCACCAGCATCCTCAGCCTGGCTTTTGCCCCCGATGGACGCACGCTCGCCAGCGGCGCAGATGATGCGGTCGTCCGGCTTTGGGACGCCCACAGTGGCACGAACCGCCAGACGCTCTCCGGCCAGAGCGGCCCTGTGCACGCGCTGGCCTGGAGTCCCGATGGGAGTCGGCTCGCCAGTGGGAGCTTCGATGGAGGCATGCGGATGTGGGAACAGCCTGGGGTGCAGCCAGAAACCTTCGTGCGGATGCTCACAGGGCATACGAATTGGGTGACGGGGCTGGCCTTTGCCCCCGATGGACGCACCCTGGCCAGCGGGAGCTTTGATCGGACCGTCAAGCTCTGGGAGGTGGAAAGCGGGCGTTGTCTCCAGACGCTCGCAGGGCACACCGACCCGGTGTTCGCCGTCGCCTGGAGTCCGGATGGACGCCTGCTGGCCAGTAGTGGCTTTGACCAAACGATCTGGCTCTGGGACATCGAACGGGGCAGCTATCGGACGGCGCTGCACGGGCATACGGCCGCTGTGTACAGCCTGGCCTTCACGCCTGACAGCCGCAGCCTGCTCAGTGGCAGTGATGATCGCACCTTACGGCTGTGGGACGTGGAGCGTGGGCAGTGTATACACATCATGCAGGGCTACGCGGTCTCGCTCTACGACGTGGCCTGGAGTCCCGCTGGCACCCGGCTCGCCAGTGCGGGCTCGGATACACTGGTGACTCTCTGGGATGTGGAGGGCCCGACGCCACCCAGGCTGCTGCGCGGCCATAGCTGGATCGTGCATGGGGTGGCGTGGAGTCCCGATGGGAGGTTTCTGGCCAGTTGCGGAGAGGACAATGCCGTCCGGGTGTAGGACGCGACCACGGGAGCCGCTGTGCAGCTCTTGCGGGACCCCGACCACGTCGACACCTGCTTCTATGGCGTGGCGTGGAGTCCGGATGGAAAGTTTCTGGCCAGTCACCGGCACCCGCCGGTGGGTGGGCCGTGCGCAGCAAACCAGGATCCGTCGTGTGGCGTGGAGTCCGGACGGCACCCAACTGGCCAGTAGCGGCGATGATGGCAGCGTGTGCTTGTGGGAGGCCTCCGACGGCCGGCTTCGAGCTTCGCTGCAGGGGCATCGTGGCATGGTCATGAGCGTGGCCTGGAGTCCCGATGGCACGCGGCTGGCCAGTGGTGGCGGTAACAGAGGCAGTGGGGAGCTCATCGTCTGGGAGGTGCCCGGTGGGGAGCGCCTGTACGCCTGGAGCGAGCCGAGCGCGATCGTGGACGCGGTGGTATGGAGTCCGACCGGAGCGGTGCTGATCAGTGGCGGCAGCGATGGGAGCATGCGCTGGTGGGACGTGCAGAGCGGGGAGTGCCTGACGATGCGGCAGGGGCATCAGGGGGCGGTCCAGTCGCTCAGGGTGAGTCCTGATGGCAGCAGGCTGGCCAGTTGCGGGGATGACGATGCTATCAGCGTCTGGGAGTTGGAGAGCGGCGAACACCTGCGCACGCTGCGGCGTGACCGGCCTTACGAGCGCCTCGATATCAGTGGGGCGAAAGGCTTGACAGACGCACAGCGAGCCACGCTCCGAGCGTTGGGAGCGATTGAGGATGGCAGAGGTGCTCCCTGACCGAGGGACTTCATGCCTCAACTCAAGAGGCCAGTTTTCTGCCCCTGCCGCCTGATTTCGATCCACAGGCGCGCATCACCTTCTCGATAGAGGGGGTCCTGCCGATCTCTCGATGTGAGCCGCCACCCCACCCCTCTCCTCAGCCTTGCGCCGAGAGGTGCTTAGGGCATTCAACGCTCCTAGAACGAGGAGATTCACCGCGAGTGCACCCAGAGCCACCAGTGGTTGTGTGTAGAACAAGAAGACCTGCGTGAGAAATATCGAGACGAGGATGGCCCGCTTGAACCACGAATAGGCCTGAAGCGGTGATCTGCGAAGGAAGAGCACTCCGATCACAATCATGATGCTAGACACGACGGAGGAAACGAGCAAACCGATCTGGACGACGTCCTGAGTGACCTTGCTTGCCACCAATTGCCCCATGTGCACAATCCCGAACACCATCACCACTGTAAAGAGCAGCGCATAGGCGATGAAGCAACTGCTGACGATGCCAGCAAAATAGGGAGAGTGCACCAGGCGCACATACAGGTTTCGAATGGAACGCACCATCCTGTCCAGTACTCCAGGTTTTGATGGTGGCACCACCGGCATCTGTTCGACTGCATCAGCCAGCAAGTGCAGGCGCGCATCATGGGCATCGTATGCACGCAGGAGCCGGAGAACCTCGTTCTTGTCCTCCTCGGGCAAGCCACTGGGAGCATCTTCCGCCAGGATGTGCAAGGCATTGGCCAGGCGCGTTCGCTCTGAGGAAGAAGGATGGTTCTCCAGTTCTCGAAAGCTGAGGAACAAGAGGACGAAGATGATGTAGATCAACGGTATCGCTGGTTGAAAGAAGTAATTGTTATCGCTCGTGATGAACTTTCCTAGCTCGTCAATAAAAGTGCCGAAGCCGATGCCGCCCAGGAGGGCAGCACTAGACTGAAGATGCCTGCCGATGAATGCCAGCAACAACACCAGCGCAATCAACATCAGCAGTCCTCCCCAGAGCATATGCGCGATATGCAGCCCGTGCCCTCCAAGTTGAGGATAGCCCGTGGACGCCAGGAAAGCACGAATCACCAGAATAGAAGTGACGCTGGCGATGAAAAAGGTTTCGAGCAGACGGCTCAGCTTGAGAACTCGGACAAACGGAACTCGTTGTTCCATCTAGATTGCTCCTAAAACAGAATGATATCCCGGTTGTAATATAGCATATTCACGTCAGCAAGTCATCCCCATTGCCTCAAGCAACATCTTCTCTGGCAGCAAGGTGGCTTCGTGTGAGGGGACTTCCCGTTTTTGACGATGCTCTTCACGTTTTCTTTACGCTTCCTGGTTATACTAAATGCTTCCAAGAAGATCATGCGGCATGTGCCTGGGACTGAACTTGAGAGGTATCCGGTGCAAAAAGCCTCAATTCTTCTGTTTGTCAGTGTTTTTCGCCGCCCTTTTAGGGTATAATTGCTTCTGAACCACTGAACGATGTGGTCTCAACGTACATGTAACTTAAGAAGGAGGATCTCTATCATGCAAAACACTGCTGCCCAAATCGTGCAGCGCAACTGGTGGATCTTGGCGCTGAGAGGACTCTTCGCCATCATCTTTGGTCTCATTGCCCTGCTGGCTCCTCGCATTGCCCTGCTCGCCTTCATCTACGTATTTGCAGCTTATGCACTTGTCGATGGGGGCGTTGCCGTCATCACCGCGATCCAGGAACGCGATCTCCTCTATCGGTGGGGATGGGTCCTGTTTGAGGGCATCCTGAGTATTCTCGTCGGGATTATTGCCTTTGCCAATCCCAACTTAACCGCCCAGGCGCTCCTCTACATCATTGCTGTCTATGCCATCGTGACGGGCGTTATGGAGATCGCTGCGGCTTTCGCGCTCCGGGAGTTGGTCTCTCGGGATTGGGCTCTCGCATTGGCCGGCATTCTCTCCGTGGTGTTCGGCATACTGCTGTTCTTGTATCCAAGTGCGGGCATCTTGTCCATTCTCTGGTTGGTTGGCATCTACGGGATCGTGTTCGGTGTCCTGTTCATCGTTCGCGCCTTCCAACTGCGGTCGTGGGCATCATCGGTCAGCGCCTAAATGCTTCCACCTTTCTTTTCCCTGAGTGGATGAGATCTCCGCACCCCTTACCTGGAAGCATTTAGCACCAGAGAGGACAAGGTGTAGCTCACGGGTTCCAGGTTGGACAGACAGCGTGGTCGCCCACCTGGAACTCCCGGCGGGGAAATCACGAGCAAGGTCGAACTGTTGATGGCGTGAGTACCTGCCGGCGCAAAAGGAACCCGAGGAGTTATGCGGACCTTCAAGCTCTCTCCAGGGACGGTAACATCTTCCCGGGTTCAAAAACACTCAGGCAGTACGGGAAAATTTCCCCGTACATCATTTGTTCACGCGTAATGTCTCTACGAAGGAGAAGGGATAGAGAGCCTATTTATTTTGTCGGCTGGAGTAGATTCGCTACCACAGCCGTCCAGCCGGTCTGATGGCTGGCACCCACGCCGCGCCCGCTATCACCGTGGAAGTATTCATAGAACGGGATATAATCGCGCCAGTGCGGATTATTCTGAAAGGTCATGTTGGTGCCAAATACAGCCCGGCGGCCCTGCTGGTCACGCAAAAAGATGTTCGTGAGGCGGCGCGCGAGTTCTTCCGCTACCTGCCCAAGCGTCAGTTTCGTGCCTGAGCCAGTAGGATACTCCACCAGGAAATCCTCGCCATAGAATTGATGGTATTTCTGGAGTGCTTCGACCAGCAGGAAATTGATGGGGAACCAGATCGGCCCGCGCCAGTTGGAATTTCCCCCAAAGGCGCCGGTGGTTGATTCGCCCGGCTCGTAATTCACGGAATAATTCCCATATTTCGTATTGAGCACATAGGGATGTGCCTCGTGATACTTGCTGATCGAGCGAATGCCGTAGTCGCTCAGGAATTCCTGGGGGTCAAGCATGCGTGTGAGGAGATTCTCCAGATCAGCACCACGCACGATGGACAGCAGAGCGTAGTCTTTTCGCTGGTCTTTCTGACTATCCTGCCATCGCGAGATCAGGTGTGGGACATAAGGGCGGTTTTCCGCAAACCAACGCATGCGTTCATTGAGAAAGTCTTCTATCAGGGCTGTTTCAGCCGTCTCTACTGCCAACAATGGAATGAGCCCGACCAGGGAGCGCACTTTGAGCGGAAACTGCTGGCCATCGGGTAAACTCAACTTGTCATAGAAAAAGCCGTCCTCGTCGTTCCAGAGTCCCTGGCCGGTCTCTCCTCTACCGTAGATGGCATCAGCGATGTAGAGGAAGTGATCAAACAACTTGGTTGCCATATCTTCATAGACCGGGTTCGTGCGCGCCAATTCCAGCGCCATCGCCAGCATGGTCGAACCAAACATCCCCATCCAGGCTGTGCCATCGGATTGCTCGAGCACCATGCCATCGGGCAGGGTTGTGTTGCGATCGAAGACGCCGATGTTGTCCAGTCCCAGGAATCCGCCTTCAAAGATGTTATTCTCCTCCTGATCTTTACGGTTGACCCACCAGGTGAAGTTGAGCATCAATTTCTGGAAGACGCGCTCCAGAAAGAAGATATCACCTTTCCCTGTGCTCTCCTTCTCCTGCTTGTAAATATGCCATGCAGCCCAGGCATGCACAGGCGGATTGACATCGCTAAAGGCCCATTCGTAGGCGGGCAACTGGCCGTTGGGGTGCATGTACCGTTCATGGAGCAGCAGGAGCAGCTGATTCTTAGCGAAGGCGCTATCGATCAGCGCCATCGCAACGCAGTGGAACGCCAGGTCCCACGCCGCGTACCAGGGGTACTCCCAGGTGTCGGGCATGATGATGATATCGTTGTTGCTGAGATGCCGCCATCCTGTATTGCGGCTGCGCTGGGGCGGTGGCGGAGGGCCTGCAGGGTCACCCCTCAGCCATTTATCCACATCATAGGAGTAGAACTGCTTGCTCCAGAGCAGGCCGGCGAGTGCCTGTCGCTGCACTGCGCACGCATCCTCTGCCTGGGCTGCACTTACCACTCGGTAAAAATCGTTCGCTTCTTCGATGCGTGTGGTGAAGAGCTCCGCTGCACCGTCAAATGGCGCTTGGGGCCGAGTGGCGGCCAGGCGCAGCAAGACTGTCTGAGTGGTACCTGGCGCAATGACCATGCTATAGTGGGCCGCTACTTTGGTGCCAGTGCCCTGCGGATTGACTTTACCCTCGGCTCTATTGACCACCGTCTCATGAATGCCGTCTTTGACGAACAGTGTACGGCTCTGGGTTCCCCACAGTCGCTGGGCGTTGGATTCGTTCTCCGTAAAGAGCAGATCGGGCGCTCCCTCACAGGCCAGCCAGTATTCACCCAACTCAGGATGCTGCGCATGCACAAGAGAGGCAGTTCGCGCTTCACCCGTTTGCCCCACTTCCGCCTCGATGGCGGTCAGCTGAGGTCGGTGATCATCATAGCCCCAGGCCCAGGTGTTGCGGAACCAGAATGTGGGAAGCAAGTGAAGTGGCGCCGCCTCAGGTCCACGGTTGGTGGCGCTCACGCGGATCAGCATGTCGAGTGGGTCAACTTTGGCGTATTCCACGGTGACATCGAAGTAGCGGTCTTCAGCAAAGATGCCGGTGTCAATCAGCTCATATTCGGGTTCCTGCCGGCTCCGATTGCGATTCGTGGCGACAAGATCGGTATAAGGGAAAGCGCGCTGTGGGTATTTATAGAGCGCCTTCATGTACGCATGGGTCGGGGTGTTGTCGAGAAAGAAGTAGTATTCCTTCACATCCTCACCGTGGTTGCCCTCAGAGTTCGTCAGTCCGAAGAGCCGCTCCTTCAGGATGGGGTCGGCCTCGTTCCACAGAGCCAGGGCAAAACAGAGCAGGCCCTGATCGTCGCTGATCCCCAACAAGCCATCTTCGCCCCAGCGGTAGGCGTGGGAGCGGGCCTGGTCATGTGTGAAGAAATCCCAAGCTGCCCCATTGGGCGAATAATCCTCGCGGACGGTCCCCCATTGACGTTCGCTGAGGTAGGGTCCCCAACGATACCACGGTTGCTTGTTCTCATGCGCTTCTTGCAGCCGATTTCGTTCTGTATCTGACATGAGTTCGTCCTTCACTAAAAGAAACTTGCTCTCTCAGAGAGAAGAGGTGGGCTCCTCAATCGCCCCCAACGCGCGCAGCGTGGCTCGCTGTGCCTCTGTCAAGCCCTTCACTCCGCTGATATTGAGCCGCTCGTAGGGCCGGTCCCGCCGCAGCGTGTGGAGAGACTGGCCACTGTGCAAGTCCCAGATCATGATAGCACCATCATCCCCGCAACTGGCGAGCCACTGGCCATCCGGGCTGCGCTTGAGCGACTGCACCGCCCCCTGATGGGCCTTGCGCACCCGCACACACTCCCCACGCTGCAAGTCCCACCAGCGCAGCATGCCATCGCTGCTGCCACTCAGCAACTGCCTTCCGCTCGGACTCCAGGCCAACGCATGCACGACCGCGTTTGGCTCGCTCAAGGTGTACAGGCATTCCCCGCTACGCGCCTCCCAGATGAAGAGTTCCCCCCTGCCACTGCTCCCGCCGCCACTGGCCAGCCGAGTGCCGTCCGGACTCCAGGCCACGCTCGCCGCCAGGCCCCGATGCTTTTGCAGTTTCGCGAGCAGCGTGCCGTCGGAGGGCAGCCACAGGCACACGCTGCCATCATCGCCGCAACTGGCCAGGCGCGTCCCGTCCGGACTCCACGCCACTTGATGTATCCTGGCCGGGGTGTCTGTATGACCGACCCACCGGCACTTACCTGTTGTCACCTCCCACACCTGCACCCCCTGCTGATAGCTCCCACTGGCCAGAAACTTTCCATCCGGACTCCAGGCAATGCTATAGAAGAAGGTTTCGACGCGGTCGGGGTCCCGCAAGGTCTGCACAATGGATCCCGTGCTCGCATCCCAAATGAGCAACGTATCGTCCCACCCAATGCTGGCCAGGAGTCGATCGTCCGGACTCCACGCAACCCCAAACACAACCCAGGGATGGCCGTGCAGCACCCTGGGTGGCACCCTGGCGGCCATATCCCAGATGGTCACCAGCCGATCCGAGCCTCCACTGGCCATCTGGCTGCCATCGGGACTCCAGTCGATGTCGTAGAGCGAGACCACGTAGCTCTTCATGATATGCACACACTGTCCACGCTCTACGTCCCACACGCGCAGCGTAGCATCATCGCTCCCGCTAAGCAGGCTGCGGCTATCAGGCGTGAAGGCGATAGCGAACACAGCGGCAGTATGCCCATGCAGCGCTGTGCGATAGCTTCTTCGCTCCACGTCCCACAGCCAGATCGTTTTGTCAAAGCCACAGCTGGCTATTATGCTCCCATCTGGGCTCCACTTCGTGGCATGCACTAGATTGGTGTGCCCCGTGAGGGTCTCACGCACGCGTTGGCTGTCCACATCCCACAGCTTGACCGTTCGATCAAAGCTGCCACTGGCCAGGGTGCGTCCATCGGGGGCAAAGGTCAGTGCGAGTATCCAGTCGGTATGGCCTGTGAGCATGCGCGCGGAAGCTTCTGGCTGTGCCTCCTGCATCTCCCACAATCGAATCTGCATGTCGAAGCCGCCACTGGCGAGCAAGCTGCCATCGGGACTCCAGGCAAGCGCATACACCGGGCCGCTATGGCCAATGAGTGTCTGCAGGAGCGTGCCCCGCTGGACGTCCCAGAGCCGTACGGTAGCATCATCTCCGCCGCTGGCGAGCGTGCGTCCATTGGGGGCAAAGGCTAGGCGCTCAATGCGCTCGGTGGACCAATTCGTCCAGAGCAGGGCGCCTTGCTCTATGTCCCATAGCTTGATAGCACCATCCCAGCTCCCGGTGGCGAGTACGTGTCCATCCGGGCTGAAAGCGAGGGCAAAGATATAGTCGGTATGCGCCTGCCAGACCCGGTGTAAGGTCTGACCTGCCGCTTCCCATACCCCCACTTCCCCTCGCCTGCTGCCAGCGGCCCAGTACTGCCCGTTGCGGCTGATGGCTACCGCCCTGGTCGCATCAAAGGCCTCGGTAAACGTGGTGTCACGCACACTGGCTCCGGCAAGCGTCGTATCCTGCATCTCGACCCCTTGCAGAGGCGCCCCACGAATGGCGAGCTGCGAGAGATCCAGGCCACGCAGCTGCCCGCGCTCCTCACGTAGCAGCGAGAGCACGTTGGCCGGTCCATACCCCTGGGCATAGTCTGCCCATTCCCGCAACTCGGAGAGCAGCACGAGCAGGTGTTCCTCCACTTCATCTTTCTCCCGAAACACGCTGCGCAGGTGCGCGAGCAGGGGAGCCACGATGAGGCGCTGCTGGGTCTGCCGCA
>WNEZ01004652.1_pt1 | contig 18545 bp, 11 predicted proteins | sample 5400521 | NCBI WGS metagenome assembly WNEZ01 (sample SAMN13153339, study PRJNA577476) | soil metagenome | isolation source: 120 cm saprolite under Douglas fir tree site 2 hole 1 replicate 1 | place: USA:California | collected 2015-04-18
CGCGATAAGTCCGAGTGCCACCATGGATGGCGAGTGAGTAACCAGGAACAGCATGATGGCCAGCCCGGTTGTATTCATCATGTCGCCGAAGTAGGAAATGGCCTGGCCGATCCATAGAAGTCGGAAGGGTCGAATTGCGAGGACTTCTCGGAAGCTAATTGATCGTGCGGCTGGAGCTATAGGCCCCTCAAGATGGACACCCCAACGCTCGGCGACAATCTTTTCGAGCGCGGCGATTACTTTCGGGTCGTACCAGGTCCCGGCAAGGCCGTGCAGCTCACGAATCGCTTCCTCAGGCGTCTTGACCGTTGGTCGAAAGACCCGAGCCTGGGTGATGGTATCGAAGGCGTCGCACGCGTTAACGATTCGAGAGCCGATCGGTATCTCTTCGCCCTTGATACCGTCGGGATAACCCGCCCCATCCCACCTCTCGTGGTGATGACGCAGTATCTCCGAGACTTCTCTTTGCTCGGGATGTTCCGCGAGAATTTGAGCGCCCTCAACCGGATGGGTCTTGATGATTTCATACTCTTCAGGGGTTAGCTTTCCAGGTTTCAGCAGGATCGAGTCGGGAATAGCAATCTTCCCGAGGTCATGAAGAATGCCGCCCACCCTGATGGTATTGCAGGCTTCCTCGCTCATACCCAACAGATGCGCTACCGATTCGCTGAGCTCGCCAACTCGTTGCGAGTGGCCAAAGGTTTGGCCATCACGTTTGTCGACGACGCGGCTCTGCATGATGTACGAGTCACGCAGCCACGTATCGAGTTGCCGCTGCTTCTGGATGCTGGCCCGATAGATCAAAAGTGGGGCATAAAGCAAGAACACCACAAGGCGATCGGTAAATCGCGACCCGGCAACAAGGTGAGCTATGAGTACTCCAGTCAGGGGGAGGGCCAGGTACGTGAGAGCGTTACCTCCCAGGGCGGTCCTGATCGTGGCCACCAGCCCGGTGCCCCGGAGCAAGCTGAGAGCGGAAGCCATGAGCGAGGTGTTGATCGCAATCGCCAGAGCCGCCGCGAGAAATAGCAGGAATGGTGTCGCGCCCGGGTCGCGCACGAGGGCACCCGAGACTAGAAGGCTGGGGATCCCGTACGCGAGGATGAACATGCCCCGGTTAAAAACAAATCGGTCCCATGGAATCTGCTTGCCAGGGACTCTCAGGTCGATCGAGCCGAGTGCCGCAATAGTCATGACCGCCCAAGGGGGCAACGGGAGTGCCACAGCACCGAAGAGCGGAGCAAGGGTCACCGACAACGAGCCGCCGCCGCGGGTCTCAATAGGGGAAAGTGCGGAGAGCACCGTAAGCACGAGCAGCACCAGCACCTCCTGATAGGTGCTATCGGTAAGGAGGTTTGCGCCGCTCCGCCAGGGTGCGGCTTGCACCAGTGTCCAGATCCAGAGCGCCAGCCCACCGACTGCTACGACCCAGATGTAACGAGTGGCCAGCCAGCTACGGCGCATCCAAGAGCCCCACGTATCTTAAGGGAATAACTTCAAGACGACCGCGTTCTGGCCGAAAAAGAAAAAAGCCCGGGTCTTCCCGGGCTTCTTTGCTGTTACGAGTCTAAAATCCCCAGCTGGCGCCGCCGGCCAAAATGGCACCAAGCAGGCCGACGACAACAACAATCATCTTCTTCATCGCGACCACCCCCACGTCTAGATTCCCGGAAAGCCGCGCAGAGGACTCCCTTGGTTTCACCAAAGTACCCCCCTCCAAGGCTCCCGTAAATCTGTCTCCAGGTCGCCAGACCGTCCCGTTGGGAGCGAACGTATGTACGTTAAATGTCGAGTTGGACCGCTTGTGCTGCCGCCTCGGCGCGAGTTCGCACCTGGAGTTTGCGGTAGATGTTCCGCAAATGGGATTTGATGGTGCCCTCGCCCAGGCCCAGGCGGTTGGCGATCGCCTTGTTGCTCATGCCCTCCACCACCATCCGGAGGATCTGGGTCTCCCGCTCGGTCAGCGGTTCGGCCAGGGGCCGCCGAGATCTTTTGAGGGTGGAGCCGAGCCGCACGATCACCCGGCGGGTCAGCGCGTCATCGAGCTGGAAGTGGCCGGCGTGGGCGTCCTGGATGCTCCGGGCCAAGCTCGCCGGGTCCACATCCTTCAAGACATAGCCGGACGCGCCGGCGGCGACCATCTCGACGATGTCCTCTTCCGCCTCGGAGATCGTCAGCGCCAGGACCACGCGGTCGGGGCTCTCCTCTTTGATGGCGCGGGTGGCAGCGATTCCGCCCATTTCCGGCATGTTGAGGTCCATCAAAATCACGTCCGGCTTCAGCCGCCGAGACCGTTCGACCGCCTGCCGCCCCGTCATCGCCTCGCCGACGATGTCGATCTCAGGGAAGTCGCGGAGCATGCCCTGCACGCCCGCCCGGAAAATTGGCCGATCGTCGGCGATGAGGACGCGTACCCGGTTCATTCGGGGCGGTCCGTGGGGCCAATCAATGTAACGACGGTGCCCTCCAGCGACTGGCTGACGATTTCCAGGGTTCCGCCCATCAGCTCGGCCCGCTCGCGCATCCCCACGAGGCCGTACGAGCCGACCTTTCTGGGGTCTTCAGCGACTCGGCGCACGTCGAAGCCGCGCCCATCGTCGCGGACGGTCATCACCCATGGCGCCGAGGAGAGATCGAGGACGACCCAGAGGTTGCGCGCTCGCGAGTGCTTGCGGACGTTCGAGAGGCTCTCGCGGAGGACCTGGAAGATGACTTCCTTCTGCTCGGCCGGGACGACACCCTCCTCACCGCGAATGTTGACGTTGGTCTCGACCAGGTTCACCCGGCCGAACTGGTCGACCAGCTTCAACAGCGAGGCCAGCAACCCCTCTGAGCGGATCGTTTTCGGTCGCAGCGACTGGAGGATATTGCGCGCGCCGCCAAGGATCTCCTCGGACATGGAGCGCAGCTGCGGCAGCAACTGACCGGCATCCTCCGGGTCACGCTCGCGCCGTTGTTCGTAATACTTGAACAGCGCGACGACCGCCGCGAGATCCGACGCGAGCCCGTCGTGGATCTCACGCGCCAGGTTCAGCCGCTCCTGGAGGACAGCGACCTCGGCCACTTTGCTCGCCAGGCTATGGGCGCGTAGCGCGGCCACCGCTTCCACCGCGAGGTCCTCGAGGCGGACGGCGTCGCGCCGGTCCAGCCGCCAGGGCGTGCGCCGGAACAGCGCCAGCACCCCGATCGGCCGCTCGAGGGGCGGCGACAGGGCAATCGCCGCGAAGCCCCGGTAGCCGGCATCGACCCACCCGGCTTCGTCCGGCGTCAGATCCTCGGCCGCAAGGTCCTCGACGGTGAAGACCTCGTTGTGCTCCAGTGCCTTGCGCAGGAGTACGCTGCTGATCGAGGCGACACCCTCCGGCGCCGCCAGCGACTCCGTCGGGACCCCAGCACGAAGAACGAACTTCCGCTGCTCGCCGAGGGTGTAGACCTGGCTGGCGTCCACCTGGAGGAGATCGAGCGCTTGCTGAGCCGCCGCCAGCAGGATCGTTTGGAGATAGCCGGCCATCTGCTCCGGAACCAGGCGTGCGGCCGGGAGCTCTGCAGAGGCAGGCGCCGCTGGAGCGGAGGCTTTCTGCGCCGCCGGCGGCGTTTCTGGCTCACGCTCCGCTTCAGGCGGAGCTTCGGGAGCGGGTGGTGCGACTGCGGCTGGTTCCGTGGGGGCCTCGGGGGCAGAGGGTGTGGCGGCCACTGGTTCGGCCGGAACCTCTGTAGCAGCAGACAGGGCGATCGGTTCTTCCTCAGGCTCGGGAGCAGGCATTGTCACGGCAACCGGCTCGCCGGCAGGCTCGGCAGCCGGCGGCGCGGTAGGCGCCTCGGCAACGGTCGGCTCGGGTCGTTTCGCAGCCTGGGTCCGCTCCATCGAGCGGGCGAAGAGCTCGAAGAAGTGGTCGAGCACCGCACGCTCGTCCGGGCTCAGTTCGCCATCGACGCCGGCGATCATCTCCGCGGCACTGGCGCGCGGCTCGTGCCAGGCTGTACCGGACTCGGCCGCACCGCGGCGGAGCCGGCGGATCAGCTCACGAAGCCGTTCGGCAGCAGCCGCCCGCTCTTCATTGCTCGGCTCACGGGCGTGGGCGTGCGCCAGCTGCTCCGCAATTTCGGGGAAGTTGACCTCGAGGTAGTGAACAAGGACGTCGTGCATTGCCTTCTCAGTTGCGACTTCAAACTATCGAAGTCGGGAAAGAAAGTTTTGTCAAGGGCAGTTCGGCGGATGTCCGTAGAGACGATAACCGTGTACAAAGATGTTACGGGAGCCAAAGCTATAATGGCTAAGTCGCGGCTTCCCCCAGGACCTGTGATCTTTATTGACTGCTGAAACCGCCAGCATCCGGCTCTCCTACATCATCAACCACGATGTAACGAAGGCCGCGATGCAGAACTTCTCGGCCCGCACGGGCATATCGCTGGCTGCCGACTCGACAGACGGCTACCAGATCCCGCCCGGGCTGCCGCAGAACGATTTCTGCCTCATCATGCAGAACTTCGGTCGCTGCGAAATGGTGCCAAACGCCTCGGCGCCGCTGCACGGTGACGAGCCCCAGCTGCGTTACGACGGCGCTCAGATCGGCCACTTGATCATCCCCATCTGCGACGGCCGGCACCTGCTCGGGCGGCTGGTCAGCGAGCCCTTCGCCGTCACGAAACCGGACTTTGCGACGGTCTACGAACTGGCGCGAGCGCTCCCGGTGCATCCGGACAACCTGATGCGCGCGGTGCAATCAGTGCCGGTGGTCTCCCAGCCGCAAATCATGGAAGCTGCCAACCTCGTCCACACGCTGGTGCAGCATGTCGTCGCGCAGAACTACAAGCACCAGGACGAGCTCACGGTGCTGCGCGCGTTTGACAGCATCATGACCAATCTCAGTTACGAAGTGCTGAGCGACATGATCCTCAACCTCGGGACCCGGCTGCTTCGCGGCCAGGCGTCCCTCCTTTTCCTCGCGGGCGAGCAAGGCCAGCGGGAGGAAGCCTATTCCGGACCGGAGCCGAATGGCACCGGCGACCTTCGACGGCTGCTGGTCGAGATGTCTGATTTCGTGCTGCAGTCGAAGCGGCCGCTGTCGGTGCCGGACGCGTCGCAAAGCCCCTGGACGCAGCACTTGCTGGGGCGCCATGACGTCGAGGGCTCGATCACGATCACGCCGCTCCTCCAGCAGGACCGGCTCCGCGGCACGCTTGGCATCTACGCCACCGACGCCAGTCGCGACCCCGAGTCGGACCTCCACCTGCTGTCGATGCTCTCGGCGCAGGCTGTCAACAGCCTAGTGATGCTCGAGCGGCTGGTCGCGAGTGAGGAGCAGGCGCTGACCGACAGCCTCACCGGCCTCTACAACTACCGGTTCTTCCAGGAGAGCCTGCAGCGCGAGTTGAGCCGGGCCTCCCGCAGCAAGGCCCCTTTGTCCCTGATCGTCCTCGACCTGGACAACTTCAAGGTCATCAACGACAACTACGGACATCCCGTGGGCGATCGCGTTCTGCGTCACCTCGCGGACCTGATTCAGCGCCACAGCCGCAAGGCGAACGTCGTGGTCCGCTATGGCGGCGACGAGTTCTGCATCATCGTCCCGGAGGGCGACCTCGATACGGCGCGCGGGGTGGCTGAGCGCGTGCTCACCGAGATCCGTAACAGCCCTTACGCCGACGAGGCCCACGGCGTTCCACCCGTGACTCTCACGGTCAGCGCCGGTGTCACCGCCTACCGCCCCGAGGAGGACAACGCCTTTTCATTCTTCAAGCGGGCCGACGAAAACCTGCTGACCGCGAAACGGACCGGGAAAGACCGGGTCGTCGCCGAATAAGTTAGCGGCGCTTGTAAGGGCGTCCCATCGCTCGGCGAAGCAGCCACGGGATGCTTGCCGCCACGAGCGGCTGACCCAGGAACGCCGAGAGGGCTTCCAGCTTAGGGAACAGCTCCGAGGCGGTGTGCTCCAGGGCAAAGCCGTGCTCGTTGAGCTGGGCCGTCAAGCGCTCTAACTCCGTCGCTTCCTCGAGCGCGTAGGCGGAGAGCTCGGTGGCGCGCCTCGACGCCTTGCGATAGGCGCGCGACACCGAGACGGTCGCGAAGATGAGTAACACCAGGCCGACGCCGGCACAAGCGATGGCGACGGCAGCGAGCGTTACTCTTCGGCCTCCTCGGTGCCGCCCACGCCGGCAATGGTGGCGACGGTATCGCCTTCATCGAGGCGCATGATGATGACGCCCTGCGTCTGTCGTCCGGCTACGCGGATGTTCTCGATCGGTGTCCGGATTACCTGGCCGCCTTCGGAGATGACGATCAACTGTTCCTCCTCGGGATTGACGACGACGCGCATCCCGACCAGGGGACCGGTCCGATCGGTGACGGCCATGGTAAAGACGCCTTGCCCGCCGCGGGAATGCGCCGGATACTCGGCCAGCGGAGTGAGCTTGCCGTAGCCCTTTGCCGAGACGACCAGCAGGTGGGCGTCTTTGCGGACGATATCGAAACCGGCGACGAGTGCGTCCTTGCGCAAGGTGATCCCACGCACGCCGGTGGTGTCCCGGCCCATCGGACGCACCTGCTTCTCGTTGAAGCGGACCGCCTTGCCATCGGTCGTGGCGATGATCAGCTCATCTCCGCCCGAGCTGAGCTTGACCCAGTTCAGCTCGTCACCCTCGGTCAGGTTGATGGCGATGAGGCCGTTGCGTCGAACCTGGCTGTAGAGGCGAGCCGGTGTCTTCTTGATGGTGCCTTGCTTGGTCACCATCACGAGGTAGCGATCCTCCGCCCAGTCCGTGATGCCGATCACGGCCGTGATCTTGTCCTTGGGGAGCCGGAAGACCGAGCCGTGGTTCGTGAAGAACAGCATGTCGGAGTGTGTGGAGGCGATCGCCAGGTGCTCGACGAAGTCGGACTCGACGCGCGCCGCGCCGAGGATGCCCTTACCGCCGCGGCGTTGCGGCCGGTACGTGGTGGCCGGCACCCGCTTCACGTAGCCGCGGTGGGTCAGGGTGACAACCACGTCTTCCTTGGGGACCAGGTCTTCTTCGTTGAGCTCGACGGAGCCCTGAAAATCGAGCGTGGTCCGGCGAGCATCGCCGTACTTCTTCTTGAGCTCGGCCAGGTCGTCCTTGATCAGCAGCATGATTTTCGCTTCGTGCTGAAGGAGGTCTTCGAGATAGGCGATCCGCTTGATCACCTCCTCGTACTCCTCCATGACCTTGTTGCGCTCGAGGCGGGTGAGGCGGCCCAACCGCATGTCGACGATCGCCTTCGATTGCCGCTCGGAGAGCTTGAAGCGCTCCTGCAAACGCTCCTGCGCGGTCTTCTCGTCCTGCGACTCGCGGATCGTCTTGATGACGGCATCCAGGTTGTCGAGGGCGATCTTGAGGCCTTCGAGAAGATGAGCCCGGTCGCGCGCCCGCTCCAGTTCGTAGCGGGTGCGGCGGGTCAGGACGTCGCGGCGATGATCGATGTGGTGCTGGCGCAGCGCCTTGAGGTTGAGGACCACCGGCCGGCCGTCGACGAGCGCCAGCGAGATCACCCCGAAAGTGGTCTGCAGGGCGGTGTGCTTGTAGAGGTTGTTGAGGACGGTCAGCGCTCGGGCATCCTTCTTCAACTCGATCACGATGCGCATGCCCTGACGATCGGACTCGTCGTTCAGATCCGCGATGCCTTCGAGCTTTCGCTCGCCGACCAGCTCCGCGATGCGCGCGACCAGCGTCGCCTTGTTGACCATGTAGGGGATCTCGGTGATGATGATCCGCTCGCGGCCGTTCTTCGCCTCTTCGAACGTGTGACGGGCCCGCACGATGAGGCGACCGTGTCCGGTCCCGTAGGCCGCGGCGATCCCCTCGCGACCGATGATGATTCCGCCGGTCGGAAAGTCCGGTCCCTTGACCACCTTCATCAGGTCCTCGGTGGTCGAATCCGGATGGTCGATCAGATAGATCTCGGCGTCGCAGACCTCGCTGAGGTTGTGTGGGGGAATGTTGGTCGTCATGCCGACCGCGATGCCGGACGAGCCGTTGAGCATCAGGTTCGGCAGCCGGGCGGGCAAGACGAGTGGCTCCTGCCGTGTTGCGGAATAGTTGTCGCCGAAGTTCACGGTGTCCTTCTCGAGGTCGACCAACAATTCGGCGGCGATCGGAGCGAGCCGTGCCTCCGTGTACCGGTAGGCGGCCGCCGAGTCGCCGTCGATCGACCCGAAGTTACCCTGGCCGTCGACCAGCGGGTATCGCAGCGAGAAGTCCTGCGCCATTCGCACCAGGCTGTCGTAGACGGACATGTCGCCATGTGGGTGGTAGTGCTTGAGCACCTCGCCGATGATGGCGGCGCACTTCTGATAGCGGGCGCCGGGTGTCATGCCCTGCTCCTGCATCGCGTAAAGGATCCGGCGATGAACGGGCTTCAGGCCGTCGCGAACGTCGGGCAGCGCCCGGCTGACGATGACGCTCATCGCGTAGTCCATGTAGCTCGAGCGCATCTCGCTCTCGAGCTGCAGCGGCAAGACAGTACCGATGTTCAGTGGTTCCATTTAGACCTCTCGACGCGAAAGTGGTTTCTTAGTTGTTATCAAAGCGCTTGAGCACGATGCAGGCATTCTGGCCGCCGAAGCCGAAAGAGTTCGACATGGCGACCTCGATCTCATGGCGGCGGGGCCCCTCGGGCACGTAGTCCAGGTCGCAGTCCGGGTCGGGGTGTTCGAGGTTGATGGTGGGGTGGACGATGCCTTGGTTGATGCTGAGGATGCAGGCAATCGCCTCGACGGCGCCGGCCGCGCCGAGCAAGTGACCGATCATCGACTTCGTGCTCGAGATCGGAATCCGCTTGGCTCGATCTCCCATCACCCGCTTGATCGCCGCCGTCTCGGACTTGTCATTCAGTTGCGTCGAGGTGCCGTGGGCATTGATGTAGTCGACGTCCCCCGGGCCGATGTGCGCATCGTCGAGCCCTTTCGCCATGGCCCGTGCGGGACCGTCGCCATCTTCCTCGGGCATCACGATGTGGAAGGCGTCGTCGGTGACGGCGAAGCCGATGATCTCGCCATAGATCTCCGCCCCCCGATCCTGCGCGTGTTCGAGCGTCTCCAGGACCAGCATGCCGGCCCCCTCCCCGGGGACGAAGCCGTCGCGGTGGGCGTCGAACGGCCGGCTCGCCTTGGTGGGGTCCTCGGACTGGGTCGAGAGGACCTTCATCGCCGCGAAAGACGCGAGCCCGAAGCGGCAGAGATTCGCTTCGGCGCCGCCCGCCAGCATCACGTCGGCGTCCCCACGCTGCAGCACACGATAGGCGTTACCCAGCGCCTGGGTCGACGCGGCGCAGGCCGTAGTGTCAGTGTTGTTGGGACCCTCGAGACCGAACTGGATCGCGATCTGGCAGGAGGCCATGTTGGGGATCACCCTGGGCACGAAGAAGGGTGAAATCCGGTCCGGGCCGCGCTCTCCGCGCAGGGCGAAGGCCTCGATTTCCTCTGAGATCTCCTTGAAACCGCCGATCCCGGTGCCCACCTCGCAACCGATCCGGGTTCGGTCTTCCTTTGCCAACTCGAGACCCGATTGATCGATGGCCATCTTCGCCGCGGCAACCCCGACCTGGCTGAAGCGTGCCATGCGCTTTGATTCCTTGAAGTCCATGTACTTGCGTGGATCGAAGTTCTTGAGCTCCGCCACCGTCTTGACCGGCAGGTCGGAAACGTCGAACGTGGTCGCAATTCCAAGTCCGGACCGCCCCTCGATCAGGCTGTCCCAGAACTCGACCAGGTTGTTCCCGTTGGGGGCTAGAACCCCCATGCCCGTCACCACCACGCGGTGCTCAGGCCGCACCCCATTCCCAGCCACAAGGTCATGTTACGAAAGGCGCGATTTTGGGCGCGGGCTTTTGCGGCCCGGCGGTCGACGGCACCGCGGCCGCGATCGTCGGGACCACCTGGCGGTCCACGGCGTCGCGCGCCACCCGGACCGCATTGTAGGTTGCGCGGGCATCCGAGCGGCCGTGGGCGATCACCGCCACGCCGTTGACACCCAGGAGAACAGCCCCGCCGAACTCGCGCCAGTCGGCGCGGCGGCGGACGGCCCGTAGCTTGGGCCGGATCAAGAGCCCACCGAGGGTCGCGATGGGGTCGCCCTTCGCCGCCTCGCGTACGCTCTGGAAGACAAACTCGGCCGCGCCCTCGGCGGTCTTGATCAGGATGTTGCCGCTGAAGCCGTCGGTCACGACGACGTCGGCCTTGCCTTTGAAGATGTCCTTGCCCTCGATGTTGCCGATGAAATTGATCCCCTTGAGCGCGCGGAGCAGCGGTTCGCTCGCCTGCACCAGCTGGTTGCCCTTGCCGGCCTCCTCGCCGTTGCTCAGCAACGCCACCCTTGGTGCGTCGAGACCCATCAGCTTCTCGGCGTAGATGCTGCCCATCAGCGCGTACTGGACGAGATGCTCCGGCTTGGCATCGGTGTTGGCGCCGACATCCAGCAGAAAACAGTTCTGACCAGTCGCGGTCGGGATGATGGAGCCGATCGCCGGGCGATCGATGCCGGGAATCCGGTGAAGCCCGAAGAGCGCCGCGGCCATCACGGCGCCGCTGTTCCCCGCGCTGACGAAACCGCTGACGCGTCCATCCTCGACCATCTGGATGCCGCGGACAATCGAGGACGCCTTCTTGCTCCGCACCGCCTGCACCGGGTGCTCGTCCATGGCGATGACCTCGGGCGCATCCTCGATCTGCGCCCACTTCCCGGCTCCGGCCGCCGCGAGGGCGGCATCAACCTTCTCCTTCACGCCGACGAAGATCACCTCGATCCCGAGCTCGCGGTGGGCTTGCACGCCGCCCGCCACGACCTGTTCGGGAGCGAAATCACCACCCATCGCATCGAGTGCGATTTTCATAGGAGACCCGGGGCCGGAAGCGACTAGATGTCCAGGTTGCGCACGGTCTTGGCGTGCGTCTGGATGAATCGCTTGCGGGGATCGACTTCGGTACCCATCAGGACATCGAAGATCTTGTCCGCCTCCACCGCGTCTTCGATCTCGACGCGCAGCAGCATGCGGTTCTGTGGGTTCATGGTGGTTTCCCAGAGCTGGTCCGGGTTCATCTCACCGAGACCCTTGTAGCGAGCGACCTCTGGTTTTCCGGTCATCTGCGCCAGCTTGCGATTCTTCTGCTCGTCGGTGTAGGCGTAGCTGATTTCCTTGCCTCGGGTGATCTTGTAAAGCGGTGGCTGCGCGATGTAGAGGTATTTGCCTGTGATCACCTGGACCATGTAACGGAAGAAGAAGGTCAACAACAAGGTGCGTATGTGAGAACCATCAACGTCAGCGTCTGTATTGTGGGCTGCCAGTCCACCGACTCCGCAAATGAAGTTCTCATCGCCCTCCACCGAGAAGTCGTACACCCACTCGCCAGTCGGATCGAGCTTCTCAACCCGCTTGACCTCGAGCCCGGCGAGGTCCCGACCAGCGTTAGTCCAGCCTTCCGCCTTCTCTTTGGGCCGGTTCATGTGCGCCAACAGCGGGCTCGCGAGAGGATGCCGGCGCCACACCGGAAGTGTTCTGCGCAACTGATCCTTGCGGCCGACGGAGAGGATGAAGAAAGGCTGCTTGGTTTGGATCGGCAGTGTTGGATCGGTCGAGGCCGCTCCATGGCGCAGGCTTGCGAAGATTCCAAGTTGTCCAAACAGGTAGAGGAGCCCGTCTTTTAGCATCGGGGAGTTCGTCGTAACGGACCAGTTGGATTTGCCGATGGTGCCGTCTCCCAGGAAGTAGCCCTCGAGGAAAGCGAGCTGGAGATCTTCGGGAAGGTTGAGGACCACATCAGGCAAGCGCTTCTCGTGAGCCTTGCCAGCGAGTCCCCAGGCTCGAATGAGACGTGCTGCCATCACGCTGTGGAAGTAGAACTTGATGCCAAGACTGTCCGGGTCGTAATAGGCTCGTGGCTTCTCGCCGAATACGTCCCAGATGACCTGGGTGAGCTCCTCGAGGAACGGCTCGTCCTTGCGCCCAAGGTTAAGGCTGACCTGGTGTTTGCTCAGGGTCCCCTCAGCGACGTACCAACCGAGGAACCACATCAATTCAGGGGTTACGCCGAGGTAGCGATCGAAGACCTTGTTCTCATGTGCCCGCGGGACGATTTGGATGTCGTGCCCGATACCGAGCAAATCGTCTTCCATCAAGCCGTCCATCGGCTGGAAGTCGCTGATGACTCGCCACTTGGCGTTCTTGCTCGATGTATCTCGATCGAACTCCTCCTCGATCTTTGAGGGAATCAGCTGGTGGGCGATCGGCTCATCCCAGTTGATGGCCCTCAAATACGACTCGAAGCGAGGCTGAATGGGCCTGGATCGACCCGTCTCCCATTCGCAGATCCTGGCGGCCTGCTTGACGCCCAGCGTATTCGCGACCGCCTGTAGGGTCTGCCGGCCTTCTCCGCGATGGGCTGCTAGTCGGCGCCATTCCGCCGAAGCCACGACGACACGTGGCTCGGTCCACAGTTCCGGAACATCGAGCCTTGCGAGCATGCGGCTCGCGGCGAGCGCCCGAGCACTCTCTCCCTTGATGTAGAGGTCAGCCGTGACCCCCGCTCGCACGAACGTCTCCAGCAAATCGATGGGCCGCGGTTTGCCACGGCGCACTGGCAACGACCGAGAAGCGACGAGTTGGTCGCCGACCTTTACATCGCCGCCTCGCCGGAGTTTGATGGCCCCCTCGTCAAGGACATACACGCTGTGAGAGCCAGTGACGACTATCGAGCGCCCATAGCGGGTCGTAATCCTGTAGAGCGGTTCGTCATTGCGATGCCGGATGACCTGCTTGAGAGGCCGGAAACGCGTTTCACCAGCTCGCTCGTCGAACGAGATGACCTTGAATCCGCGGTAATCTCGGCGCCCCTCCACGCAGTCGTCTATGAACGCACCGATTTTGACCAGCTCCATGCGGTCATCGGGATGCTGCACGAGCGTCGGTTCGTTGCCGTCCACGCTCATGATGATCACGTGGTGATATCGCAATTTATTGATGTCGAACTTTTCCCCGACGCCGGTACCGAGCGCGGTGATCAGGTTGCGGATCTGCTCGGAGGTGAGGATCTTGTCTTCGCGGGCCTTCTCGACGTTGAGGATCTTGCCGCGTAGTGGGAGGATCGCCTGGAACCGGCGGTCCCGGGCACCTTTCGCTGAGCCGCCGGCGGAATCGCCCTCCACCAGGTAGATCTCGCTGAGGCTCGGGTCCCGCTCTGAGCAATCGGCCAGCTTGCCGGGCAGCGTCGACGATTCGAGCAGCGACTTGCGCTGCACCAGCTCGCGGGCGCGCTTCGCCGCGTCGCGGGCGCGTGCGGCGACCAGGCATTTCTCGATGATTCGCCGCGCATCCGGCGGGTTTTCTTCCAGGTACTGGGTGAAGGCGTCGGAGAAGACCGTCTCGACCTGACCGCGGACTTCGGAGTTCCCCAGCTTGGTCTTGGTTTGACCCTCGAACTGCGGCTCGCGCACCTTGACGCTGATCACCGCGGTCAAGCCCTCGCGCACGTCGTCGCCGGTGAGGTTCGGGTCTTGCTCGCGCATCATGTTCGCCTTGCGTGCGTACTTGTTCAGCACTGACGTCAGCGCCGAGCGGAAGCCGGTGACGTGGCTGCCACCCTCGACGGTATTGATGTCATTGGCGAACGCGAGGACGTTCTCCGTGAAGCCCTGGTTGTACTGCAACGCGATCTCGACGGTGTTCTCTTCGATCTCGCGCTCGACGTGCAGCGGGCGCAGGTTGACCCATCCCTTGTCGCGGTTGAGATATTTGACGAAGGCGCTGATGCCGCCTTCGAAATAGAAGGTGTAGTCCAGGTCGATGCGCTCATCGCGCAGGAGAATGGTCAGCGCCTTGTTGAGGAAGGCGAGCTCGCGCAGTCGGTGGGAAACGATGTCCCAGTGAAAGCCGAGCTCTTCGAACACCTCGGGGTCCGGCCAGAAGCGAATGTAGGTGCCGGTGGTCTCGGCCTTACCGACCACCTTCAAGGGTGCGACGGGCGCCCCCCGTCGGTACTCCTGGTAGTGCTGCTTGCCGTGGCGCATGACGGTGACCTGCAGCCGTTCGGAGAGCGCGTTGACGACCGAAAGCCCGACGCCGTGCAACCCTCCCGAGACCTTGTAGCCGCCACCGCCGAACTTTCCGCCGGCGTGGAGCTTGGTCATGACGACCTCGAGGGCCGGCTTGCCCTGGTCCTTCATGATGTCGACCGGGATGCCGCGGCCGTTGTCAGCGACCGCAGCCGAGCCGTCCTTGTGGAGGGTTACCTCGATCCGGGTGCAGAAGCCCGCCAGGGCCTCGTCAATGGAGTTGTCGACGATCTCGTAGATGAGGTGGTGGAGCCCCCGGTTATCGGTGGACCCAATGTACATTCCGGGACGGCGTCTGACCGGCTCCAAACCCTCCAGAACCTGGATGGCTTTGGCGTCATAGGCAGCCGTCGTTTTTTCCTTAGGATTTAGCAAATCGCGTATTCAAATTATACCCAATTAGGGCCCCGAAATAGACGTTTAGGAGGCGACGACCGGAGCCCTCTTTTCGACCGGCGGCCGCCAGCGCAAATCGAGCTGCCGCGCGGCCCTGACCTCGTCGAGCCGCCCGACCGGGGCGTTGTGCGGCGCGGTCTTGACGAGCTGCGGATCCTTCGCAATCTCCTCGACGATCTTCTCGACCGCGGCGACGAATTCATCGAGGGTGGCCTTTGACTCGGTTTCGGTCGGCTCGATCATGAGCGCCTCGGGAACGATCAGCGGAAAGTAGACCGTCGGGGGGTGGAAGCCGAGATCGATCAGCCGCTTGGCGATGTCTTTCGCGGACACCCCCTGCGCTTTCGCCTTCTTCGCCGTCAGCACGAACTCGTGCAGGGACGGCCCGCTAAACGCATCGTCGAAGGAGCGGCGCAGGTGATGCCGGAGGTAGCTGGCGTTGAGCACGGCGTTCTGTGCCACCTCGTTGATGGTGTTGCCATACGTGCGGATGTAGGCGTAGGCGCGAAGCAGCATGCCGAAGTTGCCATAGAAGGACCGCACCTTCCCAATCGACTGTGGCCGCTCGTACTCGAAGCGGAAGCCTTCATCGGTCCGCTCCACGGTCGGTATCGGCAGGAAGGGCACGAGGTGGGACTTCACGCCGACAGGTCCGGCGCCGGGACCGCCGCCGCCGTGCGGGGTGGAGAACGTCTTGTGCAGGTTGAGATGGACGACGTCGAAGCCCATGTCGCCGGGCCGGGCGACGCCCACGAGCGCATTCAGGTTGGCTCCGTCGTAGTAGAGCTGCACGCCCTGCTCGTGCGAGAGGCGGGCGATCTCCATGATGTCCTTTTCGAAGAGGCCGACGGTGTTCGGGTTCGTCAGCATCACGGCCGCGACCCGGTTCGAGATCTTGCTCTTGAAATCCTCGAGGTCGACGAGCCCATCGGGCCCCGACTTGACGGTCACCGTTTTCAGGTGGGAGAGCGTGGCGCTCGCCGGATTGGTGCCGTGGGCGCTGTCTGGGACCAGGACCTCGTCGCGCGTCTCGCCGCGGCTGCGATGGTAGGCCTGGATCATCCGCAGTCCGGTCCACTCGCCGTGTGCACCGGCGGCCGGCTGCAGGCTCATCCGGTCCATCGCGGTCAGCGCCAGCAGCGCGCGCTCCAGCTCCCACATCAGCCGCAGCGCGCCCTGGGCCCGCGCCGGTGGGTGGTAGGGGTGGAGGTCGGCAAAGTCATCGAGGCGGGCGAGCGCCTCGTTCACGGCCGGGTTGTACTTCATGGTGCACGAGCCCAGCGGGTAGAGGCCCTGGTGCAGGTTGAAGTTGAGGCGGCCGAGGCGACCGAAATGCCGCGCCACCTCAGGTTCGCTGAGCGATGCGATCGGCAATGGCGACTGGCGGCGCAGGCCGGCGGGCACCAGCTCATCGATCGGCCGCGTCTTGACGCCCGGCGCCGGGAGTCGCGGGCTCGGCCGGTCCGGCCGGCCCAGCTCGAACAGCAGGGGCTCGCTCATGCCAGGGCCTCGAGAAAGCGCTCGATGGCGCGCGGATGGTTGAGCTCGGTGACGGAGATCAGCAGCGCATCCGACAACTCGGGGAAGAATCGCCCGAGTGGCAAGCCCGGCAGGACGCCACGCTCCAGCATGAAGGCCTGCGTCTGCTCGGCCGGGTAGGGGGTGTGCATCACGAACTCCCAGAGAAATGGGCCATCGAAGGCCAGCCGGTACCCCTTCCGTTCCACGAGCTGCGCTGCCAGGTGATGGGCCCGTTGCGCGCTCAGCTCCGCGAGCTGCTTCAGACCCTCCCCGCCCATGTGGGCGAGGTAAACGGTGGCGGCAATCGCCATCAGCGCGTGGTTGGTCGTGATGTTGGAGGTCGCATGCTCACGCCGAATGTGTTGCTCGCGGGCCTGCAGCGTCAGCACGTAGCCACGACGACCTTGCGCATCGAGCGTCGCGCCGACGAGCCGCCCGGGCATGCGCCGCATCAACGCTTCCGTGCAGGCGATGAACCCGACGTAGGGTCCGCCGAACGACAGCGGAATCCCTAACGGCTGTCCGTCGCCCACCGCGAGATCGGCGCCGTACTCGCCGGGCGCCGCGAGGATCCCGAGTGAGATCGGATCGACGCAGGCGATCAGCAGCGCGCCCGATCGGTGGGCGAGGTCGCTGATGGGCTGCGGCTCTTCCATCACACCATAGAAGTTGGGTTGTTGCAGGATGACCGCGGCCGTCGTGCTGCTGATGGCCTGGTCCAGCTTCGCCACGTCGATCCGTCCGTCGGCGCCAGGCGGAACCCGAAGGATCTCATACTGCTGCGCCTCGGAGTAGGTCTTGAGGACCTGCGCGTACTCGGGATGGAGCGCGCCGGCGACGACCACGTTGTGACGGTTCGTGTGCGCCACGGCCATGCCGGTCGCCTCGGCGAGCGCGGTGGCCCCGTCGTACAGCGACGCGTTAGACACATCCAGCCCGGTGAGTAGCGTGATCATGGTTTGAAATTCGTACGTCGCCTGCAGCGTGCCCTGGCTGGCCTCCGGCTGATAGGGCGTGTAGGTCGTATAGAAGTCCGGTCGCGAGATGACCTGGTTCACGATCGCCGGACTGAACCGCCGCGATGCGCCGGCGCCCAGGAAGCTGTGTGAGGGCGGGATGCGCGCGTTGAGGCGGCCGAGCTCGCGGATGTACTGCACGAGCTCCACCTCGGAGAGCGGCTCGGGGAGCTCGACGCGGTCCAGCCGCAGGGCCTCAGGCAGATGCTTAAACAACCCGTCAATGCTGTCCAGCTCGAGCGCTTTGAGCATTTCGGCGCGCTCGGCGTCGGCGTTCGGGAGGTAGGTCACTAGTGGGATTGGCCTTCCACGAACGCGTCGTAGGCCTTCTGGTCGAGCAGCTTGGGATTGTCCTTCACGGCGCGGAGCTTGATGATCCAGCCCTTACCGTAGGGGTCCTGGTTGACGTACTCGGGGTGATCCTTGAGCTCCCCGTTGACCTCAGTTACTTCGCCACCAACCGGACTGTAGAGGTCCGAGGCCGCCTTCACCGATTCGATCACGCCCAGCCGGGCACCAGCATCCAGTTGCTGGCCGACCGCCGGCAGCTCCAGATAGATCACGTCGCCGAGCTGCGACTGCGCATATTCGCTGATCCCCACCGTCGCCGTCTCTCCGTCCTTCATGACCCATTCGTGGGTCTCCGCGAATCGCATGCTGGTCAGGTCTGCCATTCCAACTCCCTTCCCTTCATTTCGGATGAGGCCGCTTGTAAAACGGCAGCTGAACGACCTCGGCCGGGGCGGCCGTGCCACGAACGTCCACGCCAAAATGCGTCCCCGGCTCGGCCAGGGCCGGTGGCACGTAGGCCATCCCGATGTTGTAGCCAAGGGTGAAGGAGACGTTTCCCGAGGTCACGGTACCGATCCGCTGGCCATCGTTGACGAGACTGTAGCCGTGACGAGGAATGCTGCGGTCCAGCATCTTGAAGCCCACCAGTACCCGGGACAGCCCCTGCTCGCGGGCCCGAATGATGGCGTCGCGACCGATAAAGTCCTTGTCGAGATTGAGCGTCCAATCCAGCCCTGCTTCGAGCGGATTCGTGTTGGCGTCCATATCGTTGCCGTAGAGGCGCATCCCCGCTTCCAGTCTTAGCGTGTCGCGAGCGCCCAGGCCCGCGGGACGGATGCCGTCGGACTTGCCCTCCTCGAGCAGCGCGCGCCACAGCCCTACGGCGTCGGCATTGCCGCAAAACAGCTCGAAGCCGTCTTCGCCGGTGTAGCCGGTCCGCGAAATCACGCACGGCACGTCCGCCACGGTCCCCTCGACGAAGGCATAGTACTTGACATTGCCCAGGTCGGCAGTCGTCAGCCGCTGGACCAGACCGACCGCTCGCGGGCCCTGCACGCCGACGAGTGTCCAGTCCCGCCCGACATTCAGGACTTTGGTTGATTGCGTGCCCTGCGCCTTGATCCAGTCGAAATCGCTGTCCTGGTTGCCGGCATTGACCACCAGCAGGTAGCCGCCGTCCGCCACGGCATAGACAAGCACGTCGTCGATGATCCCGCCCTTCTCGTTGCAGAGCAGCGCGTACTGGATCCGGCCGGGCTT
>WNEZ01003406.1_pt1 | contig 18535 bp, 20 predicted proteins | sample 5400521 | NCBI WGS metagenome assembly WNEZ01 (sample SAMN13153339, study PRJNA577476) | soil metagenome | isolation source: 120 cm saprolite under Douglas fir tree site 2 hole 1 replicate 1 | place: USA:California | collected 2015-04-18
CGGCGCGTCCCTTCGGCGGCATGACCACGTGGCGCACGTGCTTCGCGGCCGACAAGACCGGTTTCCACATGCTCCACACCGTCTTCCAGACATCCCTCAAGTACAGCCAGATCCACCGGCACGACGAGGCCTTCGCCACCAAGCTCCTGGTCGAGGATTCGCGCTGCGTCGGTGTGGTCGCGATCGACATGCGGAGCGGGCGGTTCCAGGCCATCACCGCGAAATCGGTCATCCTCGCGACCGGCGGCCTCGGACGCGTCTACGCGTTCACGACCAACGGCAACATCTGCACCGGCGATGGCATGGCCCTCGCTTACCAGGCCGGGGTAGGGCTGAAGGACATGGAGATGGTGCAGTTCCATCCCACCGGGCTTCCGTTCACCGGCATCCTCATCACCGAGGCTGTGCGCGGCGAGGGCGGTTACCTGCTCAACAAGGACGGGGAGCGCTTCCTAAAGCGTTACTTGCCCAACAAGATGGAGCTGGGACCACGCGACATCATCTCTCGCGCCATGGTCACCGAGTTCGAAGCCGGCCGCGGATTCGAGGGGCCCCACGGAAAGTACATGCATCTCGACGTCCGCCATCTCGGCGAAGAGAAGATCGATGCCAAGCTTCCCTTCATGCGCGAACTGGGCCGCGAGTTCGTCGGGATCGACATCGTGAAGGACCCGATCCCTGTGCGGCCGGTCATGCACTACATGATGGGCGGCGTCAACACCGACATCTCCGGCGCCACGCCGATCGCCGGGCTCTACGCCGCGGGCGAGTGCGCCAACGTTGGCCTCAACGGCGGCAATCGGCTCGGCTCGAACTCGCTGTCCGAGTGCCTCGTGTTCGGGGCTGCCGCCGGTCGCGCCGCAGCCGAGCACGCGAGCTCGGTGGGTCCCGTGAGCGCGAACCCGGTGACCGCCCTGCTCGCCGACGAGACCAAACGGATCGAAGCTTCTTTCCTCGACAAGAAGGGAGGCGCGGAACGCATAGGCACCATCCGCGAGGAGATGCAGCACGACATGGATGCGGGGGCGGGAGTGTTCCGGACCCGCGAGGGCCTCGAAAAGCTGACCCGGCAGCTGGGCGCTCTCCGCGATCGTTTCGAGAAGATCAAGATCGAGGACTCGAGCCGCACCTTCAATACAGAGCTGACTGCGGCGCTGGAGCTCGACTTCATGCTCGAGGTGTCCGAGACGATCGCCTATTCGGCACTGGCGCGCGAGGAGTCTCGCGGGGCGCATTCCCGCCGCGATTTTCCCGAGCGCGATGATGCCAAGTGGCTGAAGCACACGCTCGCATTTCGCACCGACCGCGCCGAACCAAGACTGGAGTACACCGACGTCCGCATCACCAACTTCAAACCACAGGCGAGGACTTACTGATGGCAGAAAAGCGGATAACGATCAGGACCACGCGCTTCGATCCCGACAAGGACAAGGCGCCGCGATTGCAGTCGTACGACATTCCCTTTTCGGACGAGAGCATGGTGGTCCTGGATGCCCTGAACCACATCAAGGCACATGTCGACGGCAGCCTCAGCTATCGGTGGTCGTGCCGCATGGGCATTTGCGGCAGCTGCGGCATGATGGTCAACGGGGTACCAAAGCTCACCTGCAACGCCTTCATGCGCGACTACTGGCCGCGATCGATCACGGTCGAACCGCTGCAAAACTTTCCGATCGTCCGCGACCTCGTCATCGACATGGAGGACTTCATGCACAAGCTGAAGTCCGTCAAGCCGTGGATCATTCGCAAGCAGGAATACCCGCTCGGCGCCGGCGAGCACCGCCAGACCATGGATCAGATCGCTGAGTTCCGCCAGTTCAGCGAATGCATCAACTGCATGCTTTGCTACGCCGCCTGCCCCGTGTACGGCTTGAACAACGAGTTCCTCGGCCCGGCGGCAACCGCGCTCGCGCGACGCTACAACCTCGACTCGCGCGACCAGGGTCTCAAGGATCGGCTGCCCGTGCTCGCGAACGCCGAGGGCGTCTGGGAATGCAGCTTCGTGGGCGAATGCTCGGTGGTGTGCCCCAAGGGCGTCGATCCGGCCAAGGCCATCCAGCAGACCAAGCTCGACACCACCACGCGCTTCGTGCTGCCTTACGGCAATCGCGAGTAGTGAGCTCATGAAGGAGGTCGACGAGGCGGCGGCCTCGACCGGCTCGGCTACTCGTGTCTACAAACCGGAGATGCCGCGCGGCTGGTGGCTGCGCCGGCGCCACTACTTCCTTTACATGGTCCGAGAGTTCACCGCGGTGCCCATGGCGCTGTGGCTGGTGTGGTTGCTGGTCGAGATCCACCGCGCCGCGAGCGGGCCGAAGGGCTTCTACCCGGCCGCATCCCCGGCCTTCATTGTTTTCAGCGTCATCTGCCTGGGGTTCGCGATGTACCACAGCGTCACGTTCCTCAGCCTCGCCGGCGTGATCATCAATCTCAAGTTCATGGGCAAGCCGGTGCCACCACGCACGATCGTCGCCACGATGTTCGGGCTGTGGCTGGTGGCCTCGGTCGTGATCGCGGCGGTTCTCATCGGGTTGGCGCGATGAACCACGACAGCACGAAACTGCACAAGCCCGCGATCTCGCACTTGATCTGGTGGTTCCTGTTCGCCAATGGGGGAGGACTGACTGCGCTCGTGCTCCCCGTGCACATCCTGGTCCAGGGCGTGCTTGGGCCGCTCGGCGTTGTTCACGTCGTGGACCGGAACTACGACACCTGGATCAGCATCCTGGGCAACCCGATCGTGAAGCTCTACCTGCTCGCTCTCATCTCGCTCGCGTTCTTCCACTTCGCGCACCGGCTGCGCTACTTCCTGGTCGACGTGGGGGTGCCCGCGGCCCGCACGCTGCCGGCGCAGGTGATCTTTTACGGCGGGGCCGTCGTGGTCACGGCGGTCACGATCTGGGTGCTCTTGACGACCGCCCCAATCTCGTTCGGGTAGCCATGTACACGGTGGAGGCGATTCCAGCCCACGAGTTGGGGAACAGCAGCTTCCTCGTCGCGGATCCCGACAGCGGCGTGGGTTTCGTCATCGACCCGCTGCGTGACATCGATCGCTACCTTCAGTCCGCTTCCAGGTTGCACGTCAAGCTCAGCCATTCCCTGGACACGCATCTGCACAATGACTTCGTTTCGGGTGGGCGCGAGCTGGCGGCGGAAGTGGGAGCAAGCATCGATGAGCTCGATCCGGGTCGCGATCTCACGATCGGCAATATGACGGTGCACGCGATCCACACGCCAGGCCACACGCCTGAGCACAGGAGCTACCTGCTTAGCGAAGGCGGCCGGCCGCGCGCTCTGTTTTCGGGCGGGGCGGTGATGCTGGGCGCGATCGCGCGGACCGATCTCTTCGGCCCTCACCTGGCGGTGCACCTGGCGCTCGAAGCCCTGACCACGCTGCAGGTCCGGTTGCGCGCGTTGCCCGACGACATTCGGGTCTTTCCCACCCATGGGGCGGGCTCCTTTTGCGCCGCCGGCGGGGGCAGCGGGCATGAGACAACGCTGGGACATGAGCGACAGACCAATCCCTTCTTCCTGACCACCGACGTGATGACGTTTCTCGCGCGCGCCCTCAACCAGCCCCGATTTCCGACTTACTACCGCGACATGTCCGCGATCAACCGCGGCGGGGCGCCGTTGATTGGTACTTCGCAACCGCCGCTGACGCGCCTGGGCGCTGACGAGGTGGCGCGCATGATGGACGAGGGCGCGGCGGTAGTCGATGTGCGGCCCGGCCGCGATTACGATCGCGAGCACATCCCCGGGAGCTACAGCATCGGCATCGATGGGCCCGTGAGCGCATGGGTCGGCTGGCTCATCGCGCGGGGCCGGCTGATCGTGCTGGCGGGCGGAACGGACTCGCAGCATCAAAAGGCGCGCCGCCAGCTGCTGCGGATCGGTTTCGACACCATTGCCGGCGCTCTCGATGGCGGTATGGATGCGTGGCGGTCGAGCGGCCGTGAGGTGTCGGCCTTCGAATCGGTTGATATCGAGGATCTGGCTGAGTGGGTGATCAGCGCGGAGCCGATGACCGTGATCGACGCTCGGGACGAAAACGAGTGGGTGGCCGGGCACGTGCCCGGCGCCGTGCACATGTACGTTCCTGACGTGCCTCACCACGCCGACGAGATTCCTCACGAGGCGCCGGTGGCGGTGCACTGCGCATCGGGTTACCGAGCGGGTATCGCGGCGAGCCTGCTCGAGCAGGCGGGCCTGAAACGCATCATCCACGTCAACGGCCAGTATTCGGACTGGGACCGGCTGCACCTGGCAGAGGTGCACCCGAACTAGCGGGGCGCCCAACACGCACCGCCGGCGCCACGCATTCGCTACCCGACGTATCGAAGGGCGCGGTTGGCCAGCCGAACGCGCGGAAACGGGTCTTAGGCGTCGGTGGTGGCGGCCTCCAGCAAGGCGGCGAACTTCCGCTGGGCCGCGGCTCTGCGTGTGGGCACGTGCTCACGAGGCCAAATGCCCTTCGGCGGCTGGTAGCCCGAGAGGACCTGGCGCGCGACCGAGACGCGATGGACCTCGTCGGGTCCGTCGTACATGCGCGCGGCGCGGGCGTGGCGATACATCTCTTCCAGCGGCATGTCGGATGAGTAGCCGAGCGATCCGTGGACCTGGATGGCGCGGTCGATCACGTCGTGCAGCACCTTGGCGCCGAAGAATTTGATCAGCGAGATCTCCTTGCGCGCCGCAGCCGCGCCCTGCGTGTCGATGACCCACGCCGCGTGCAGGGTCATGAGGCGCGCGGCCTGCATCTCGGCCGCCGAGTCGGCGATCCAGTTCTGGACCGTCTCGTGACCGGCGAGCTTCTTGCCGAAGGCCTCGCGCTGCAAGGAGCGCTCGCACAACATGTCGAAAGCGCGTCGTGCTTGACCGAGCCAGCGCATGCAGTGATGGATGCGGCCAGGCCCGAGTCGCGCCTGCGCGATCAGAAAGCCCTGTCCGCGTTCCCCGACCAGATTGTCCTTGGGCACGCGCACGTCCTCATACAGGACCTCGGCGTGTCCGTAGCCGAAGCGCTCGTGCTCGCCCGCCATCGTGGGGATGTTGCGGAGCTTCTTCAGGCCCGGCGCGTCACCGGGCACGATGATCATCGAGGCGCGCTCATACGCATCGGCCTGCGGCTCGGTGACGACCATGGCTATGAGGAAGTCGGCGATCATGCCGTTCGACGTGAACCACTTGTGGCCGTTGATCACCCACTCGTCGCGGTCGAGCACCGCGGTGGTCGAGAGCAGCGTCGGGTCCGAGCCGGCGGTGTTGGGCTCGGTCATGGAAAACGCGGAGCGGATCTGGCCATCGAGTAGTGGGCGCAGCCAGCGTTGCTTCTGCGCCTCGGTGCCGAAGGTGGCGAGGACCTCGGAGTTGCCTGAGTCGGGGGCCTGGTTGCCGAACACAGTCGGCGCCCACACGCTGGCGCCTTCGATCTCGTGCATCAGGCCGAGCTTCACCTGCCCGTAGCCCTGGCCTCCCAATTCCGGCGGCAGGTGGGTGGCCCAAAGCTTCTGCTTCTTCACCTCCGCCTGCAGCGGCCGGATCGCGAGCATGAAGCCGGCCTCGTCCGCATCCAGCACCTCGAGGGGATACACCTCTTCGCGGACGAAGGTTCGCATCCACTCCAGCTTCTTTTCGAATTCCGGATCGGTCGAGAAGTCCCAGGCCATGGCTCGTCTCCTAGTGGTGGCCCTCGAAGACGGCGATGCCGTCGTCGATCATGCCTTTGATCGTATCCGTCAGGCCTTCGTACATGGGGTCTGGTCGCTTGCCGCGGCGATGCAGCATCAGGTTGTAGCCGTAGATCGAAGCGTACTTGTAGATGCTCAGCGCCAAGTACCAGCGCATCTCGTCGGCGTCGGTGCCATAAAGACGGTAGAGGTCTTCGACAGCGACGTCGATCGCTCCGCCTGGGTTCGGCGCGTCTCGGTAGTGGCGCCGAACCGAGACGATGCACAGGCAGCCCAGGTCCAGCAGAGGTTGCCCGATCTCGGCGATCTCCCAATCGAGGACGGCCACCACGTCAGCTCCACGGAACAGCATGTTTCCGTAGTGGAAGTCGCCGTGGACCAGCGTCGGCGTGCGCTCGGCCGGGACATGCCGCGCGAGCAGGCCGCCCAGCTCGCCTGCCCTCGTTGTGAGCTCTTCGGGCGCTCTCTGCATGAGCATGGCCCAGCGCATCATCTCGGCCTGCAGGCTCACCGGTTCCTCGTCGCCGATGCCGGTGCCGGCCAGGGGCAGCGCCTGGAGCCGCTTGAGGGTCTGAACCGCGGAGGTGGAGATGTCGATGGGCCGCTGTTCCGCCCCGGCCTTCTCGATCCGCGTGCCTTCGACGGCCTCCATCAGCACGAAGGGCCGCCCGTCAACGACCGGTTCGGCAACCAGCAGCGGTATGGCCGGCGTGGGCTGGCCCGCATCGTGAAGCGCGGCCATGATCCGGCCCTGGCGGACTACATCGGCGGGACCGGCGATCCGCGCACCGGGAGGTGGGAGGCGGAGGACGTACCGGGTGACCGAGTCGCCGTCGTCGATGGTGACGAAATAGGTGAACCCGGAGTGACCCTCCGGGATCGGATCGACCGACACCACCCTCAGCGCCGGCCGCCCGAGCCGCTCGCGGCATTGGGTCTCGAGGTCTTCGCGGATGCGCTCGGTCATTCGAGGTGCGACGTGTCCCCCAGCGTAGCCACTATCTGCCTGTCACCGAGCACTCTCACGACGTTGACCGAGGTGAAGTAGGGGAGGAAGCGCAGGTGGCCAGGCTCGAGGCGGAGCACATGCGTGAGAAACACGATCATCGCCGCGCCATGGGCGACGACGATCACGCGTTCGTCAGGGTGGTTGCGGGCGATGTCATCGATGGCCGCGCTCATGCGCTCGATGACGCTGTCCGGCAGCTCCTTGAAGTTGAGCTCGCCATTATCGCCGAGCTCCATGTCCATCTCAATTAGTCGTTCGTCCACGTGCACGTCGTCCGCGATCGTCCGTGCCGTCTCGAGTGCCCTTCGATAGGGGCTGCAGTAGATGGCTGCAGTCTTGACCTTGCGCACGCGATCGGCCAGCAGCTCAGCCTGCTTGCGGCCGAGTGCGCTCAATTGCGGGTCCGAGCGTTCCGACATGCCCTCGTAGCAGTCGGCGTGACGGACCAGCCAGACCTCGGTCACACCCTCGACCCCGATCAGGAAACTTGCCTCCAGTGACCGCATCGCCTCCGTCATCCGCTCCGGGCTGGACGCCATGGGTAACATTCGACCACATGCTTCGGGCAGCGGGCATCGTCGCCCTCATCGTTCTGGCCGCCTGCAACGAGCCATCCCCAAAGCCGTCGCCGTCACCGCCACCGACCGTGGCGCAAGGGACCTGGACCCAGAACCTCACCTTCGCCGGTGAGCTCACAGGGCACATGTCGGGGATCGTTCCCGACGTCGGCGTCCAGAAGAGCCAGTGCACCGGTGGAAGGACGCACAACGGCGAGACGTGGGCCGACATCTTCTATGGGACTTTGGACGTGAGCGGCGACGTTTGGGGTGTCGTGTTTCAGATCAACAACTTCCGTGGACCGGGCACGTATCAGAACTCGAGCATCACGGTCGAAGTGCACAACCCCGACGCCACCAAGGTATGGCAGAGCCGGGGCAACGACAAGATCACGTTCGTCCTGGACCGCACCCAGCAATCGGGGACGATCGATGCGATGTTGACCAACGCCACCTCCGGCCAGGATGGGCTCCACGTCACCGGAACCTGGAACTGCAGGCAGTAGCCGCGGAGCCCAAGCCGTCATGGATGGATCGGCGCCGCGCTGAGGTTGTAGTGGTTATGCAAGGTTCCAGGTTGGGCGAGAGGGTGGAGGGTGCGCTCGCCCGCGGCGGCGTCATCGACATCACCACCCTCGGGCGCCAGAGCGGGCGGCCTCGGCGGATCGAGATCGTCTTTCACAACATCGACGGCAGGATCTACATCAGCGGCATTCCCTCGCCGACGCGCCGTGGGTGGCTGGCGAACCTCGAGGCTCATCCGGAGTTCACCGTCCACCTGAAGGGCGCGGTCCGCGCCGACCTCCCCGCCAAGGCTCGCATCATCGAGGACGAGGCCGAGCGGCGGCGGGTGCTGGCGTCGGTCGCCAGCAACTGGAAGCGAAAGGACCTTGACACCATGGTCCGTCAGAGCCCTCTCATCGAGGTGATCTTCGAAGGCGCCGACGGCCAGACCGACCATCCGCGGGCCCGCTCTTAACAACTCTTTACGCCCTAATCGGGGGGCGCGGACGAATACGAGCCCTAGGCTGAGCCCATCGTGAGCATCGACGCCAGCCCTCCCGCGCAACCGCCGCAGATGTCGCCCGACGGCAATTGGGTCTGGGACGGAAGTCAGTGGCAGCCGGTCACCGGTGTCGAGCCGACCCACGAAGGCGTGTTCGCGGCTTATGCGCAGAAGGTCGAGGCGGCCGATCAGGCCGTGGCGGTGGCCCAGCCCGCGGCGGTGGCGGCGCCAGTTCAGGCCGTGGCTCCGGTCCAGGTCGCAGCGCCGGCGATGGATTATCCCTATCCGGCTCCGGCGGCCGACTACGGGTACCCTGCCGCAGAGTCGGGCGTGCCGCTGTGGCAGCAACCGAAGAGCTCCGGGAAGACCGTCTACCTCTATGTGGGCGGCGCGGTCGTCCTGTTTTTGATGGTCTTGATCGTTCTCAACACGATCAATTTCCTCTCGCTGCCGTTTATCGGAAGAGGAACGTCGTCCAACACGCCTCAGGCCGCCAAACCATCGCCGGCGCCGTCTCCTGTCACGCGCTCAGAGTACTCACGCGCCGACATCTTGATGAACGGCTCGCTCGTACCTGCGTTGGTGACTCTCGCTGGGGTCGCCGGCCCGATAACGACGTGCAGCGGTGAGTTCACCACCAGCTGCTTCAATGCAGTTACCGCCGCGGAACCGCCGACCAAGCACGTTCTGGATGTGATCGACCAGGGTTCGATTCCTCCGTGCATTGCGGAGCCAATGAAGAAGTTCAGGGACGACGTCGCGTATATGGAGGGGGGACTCCAGTCTGCCTTGAAGGCCTACCAGACCACCAACCGCAGCCAGCTCATCGACGGTCTCTACCGGTTCACACACTTCGATGTCGAACTGGGTTCAGATGTCAACGCAACGAATGCCGCCATCAAGACCCGATGCAGCAAGGAGAAAGAGGGACCCTAGTTCGGCGACAGCGCCGGCTGCGTCGCGCAAGCGCCAGGTCAGTTGGTGGGAGCTACCGGGGCGTACAGGGCATCGCGTCCATTGCGCCTCAGGATCCAGATCCGAGCGCCTGAGCGGAGAGATAGCGCCCAGGCCATGGTCACGGTCTACGTGTTGTTGCTGGTCGGGCCGACATCGCGCTGAGGGTCGATATCATGGCGAATGCCGATGCCTGAGCCGCAGCTGAAGAAGTTCGTCACCTTGCGATCCCGCTCCTCGAGCCGGGCGAGCTGCTGCTCGACATCGCTGTCGTTCAGCCGCTTCGGGGAGCCGGCGGCGTTGGGGTGACCGGAGTGGTCGGCTCGGCGATAGCATCAGTCGGCGCTGTCAAGGGTGGGAAGGGCAGCATCGCGGACAGTTTTCCGCACGACCTGCCGCTCGGGACGAACATGCTCACCGTCACGGACAGGCGCGTTCTATTCCTCTATTCGGACCCGGCGCGCAAGTCGGCCCAGCTGCTTTGGCAAGCACCACGCTCCGCCGTGCTCGATCTTGAACGCCGGCCGCGGCTGCAGGTGATGGCGAAGTTCCGCCTGCACTTCCAGGACGGCTCATCGGTCTCGGTGTTGACGATGCGCCGGCGCTCGATCGATTCCGTGGCCAGGGCGCTAGGTCGCGGGCGCCAGACCTGAGCTGACCCCTGGTGGTGTCGGCGATTCTCCACGGCGACGTGCCGGACGTTGTGATGTTGGGCATGCGATGGATCGGGCACAGCTTGCACCGCTACAGTTACGTCGACAGCTACGGTCTCCTCTACCTCGAGGAGTCAGGGGTTCCGCTGCCGGCGCCAGGAGACGTTTTCGTGATGTATGTGGGAGCGCATGTTCCCCGCAGCCTTGGGTCCTGGGTCCTGGCGTGGCTCGGCCTCATCGGTGTGGTCGTGGTTGGGGCCACCCAACCTGTTCGTCGTCTCGAGACGGTTCGGCCGGCGCCTCGCGGAAGGCCGCTTTGCACGTCTGGTCCACCTGAGCCCCGAACGGCTGCAGCGAGCCGAAAGATGGTTTGAGCGCTATGGCGTCGTGGCGATCATCTTCGGCCGGCACATCCCCGGCTTTCGGGTCCCGATCACCGTGGCTGCGGGCGTCTTCAAGGTCCGCTACCCGCTGTTCGCGGCCAGCGTTGCCGTGTCGACAGCGATCTGGGCCGGGGTGGTCATGGTCATCGGCATCAATTTCGGCCCACGAATGGAGGCGTTTTTGCGCCTGCACCGCGAGATGTTCTGGCTTTGGGCGGCCGTGGTAGTCGTGATGGTCGTCTTTGTCGTGCTCGGCCGGCACCCGGCGGGGGCGACCGCATCGCTCGCCGAAATGCGGGAACCGTGATCGAGCGCGCCCTCGGCCACGCCGGGCAAGTCGCAGCCTCGGCGCTTGTCGCCGCCGTCCTCATTGGCACAGGGTTTGGGGGGCTCAATCCTCAACAAGCGTCGGGCGTTGCCGCCGGCACCCTCACCCAGCCCGATGGTCGGCGGACCATGCCGACGCCGACCGTGACCTGGAGCGCGCCGTCACCGGTCGTGACCGCAAGCTCGCCGGCGCCGATCGCCCTGGACGACGGTGTAGGCCACGCCATACGGGTGGCTCCTCATCTCGACGCAGTCGAACCCAAGACCGCGGAGGTCCCGATCCACGCGACCATCGTGATGTCTTTCAGCGAGATGATGAATGACCAGAGCGTCGAGGCTTCATTCCTGATCCAACCCGCCGCGGAAGGCCGCTTCTTGTGGAGCGATGACTACACGCTGCGCTTCGAGCCATTCCGGCTTGCATATGCGACTTCCTACCAGGTTGAGGTGGGTGGTCGGTCGGTGGTGGGCGCGCAGTTGTCAGGATCGAGATGGTGGAGCTTCACCACGGTGGCTCGGCCGCCCGACACGCTGGCGCCGGGCCCCAACTCGATCAATGTGCCCATTCTCACGTACCACTACATCAGGGTGAACCCGGATCGGAACGACCGGATGGGCTTCGCCCTCTCGGTTACGCCCAGCGACTTCGCCGCCCAGATGGATTGGCTCGCGCAGAGCGGCTACCACCCCATCACAACCGAGGATCTGTACTTGTATCTCGCTGGAGCCGAGGGCTTGCCAAGCAAGCCTGTGATCCTGACGTTCGATGACGGATACGCCGACTTCTACACGACCGCCCTTCCGATCCTCCGAAGCCACGACTTTCGAGCCGTGTCGTACGTCGTCTCGGGCTTTGTAGGCGTGTCGGGATACATGACCGCCGCGCAGATCCGCGAGGCGGACCGCTCGGGTATCGAGATCGGCTCGCACACCGTCAACCACGCGAACCTGGCCAACCTATCTGCTGCCGCGGTGCACACACAGCTGGTCCAGTCGAAGGTGTTTCTCGAACAGGTGGTCGAGCACCCGGTGGTGTCGTTCTGCTACCCAAGCGGAAAGTACACGGCGGCCGTCGCATGGGCCGTGGCCGACGCGGGATTCCACGACGCCACCACGACCAGGTTCGGCTACTCGTACACGCTCGCCAGCCGGTATGTCTGGAGCCGGCTGCGGGTGAGCGGCGGGGAGCCACTGGACCAGTTCGCGGCGGCGGTTCGGGGCGCCTCTTAAATTACAAGAGGGAACCCGGCGAGGTTCCCTCTTGTCGGGGCGCGCAACGGCCGATGAGTGTTTGAGATCCGCCCCATGGTGAACTCGGCCGGATTCGCGCCCCTGAACACCTTCCCGAGCGGAACGGATTGCCTCAGAGGCACTCCCAGCGACGCTGGACGCCTGAATGAACGTTGAGTTGCGGCCGGGCTAGACCCGGCCGCCCTGGCCACGACTAGATTTCCTGGCGAACTAGAGTTCAATGAGGCCCAGGCGCACGGCCGCGACCAGTGCCTGGAGCTTGGAGTGGACCTGAAGCTTCTCGATGACGTGCCGCAGGTGCCACTCGACGGTGTGGGGTGCAATGCCCAACCGGCCGGCTATGGTCGGGGTGTCGAGCCCTTCGGCGAGCACCCGCAGGATCTCGAGCTCGCGTGGCGTGAACTCGGCTAGAAGCTTTTCGCGCGCGCCTTGTTCGAACGCGACGCGGCGCTGGCGGGCGATGGCCCGCGCGAAGAGCGAAACCGGGATCAGAACTTCACCCTGCACTGCGCGGCGAACGGCCTCCACGATCTCCCCGGCCGTAGCCTGACCGGTGAGGTAGGCGCTGGCGCCTGCATCGATGGCGTCGAGCAGCGCAGTCTCGCTGTCGTCCGCCGTGTGGAACACGATCGGGGTCTCCGGCCTGGCGGTCCTGATCCCGCCGGCGGCAGCCGCGCCCGTCATGTCAGGCAGACGGTAGTCCATCAGCACGACGCCGACCGCTTCTTGAGTTGCGAGCCGCACCGCTTCAGCGCCGGTACGCGCCACGGCGAAGACGCAGAACCCAGGCTCGCCTTCGAGAATCTCGGTGATCGCGGAGGCGAGCATGGGGTGGTCCTGGACGAGGAGGACTCGGATCGGGGTCAATCGCTGGCTTCAGGTGCGGCGGGCACCAGATGAAGCTAGTCAGGCGCTATCAGCCGTCGCTGTGACCAGGGTCGCAGGCGTGATCTAAATCACAAAGGCGCGCACGATCGCCGCCAGGCGTATCGGGTCGATGACCCGGACCATTCCGGGCGCGGTTTCGACGATTCCTGCGATGCGGAGGTCCCGCAGGGCTCGGCTCACCACCTCACGCGAGGAGCCGATGGAGTCGGCGAGATCGGAGTGTGTTGCCCTGGCCTCGAGCCGGCCGACCATGAGCTGAAAGCGACAGGCGCGGTCGAGGAGGTCATACGCCACGCGCTCCCTGATGCTGCCCAGCGAGCGGATGGCGATCAGCTGGAAGGCGCTTCGAACCAGCGCGGCCAAGTGGGTGGCGGTGGCGATCGTCACCTCGATCTCGGCCATCGCCACGCGGCGGACTGTTTCCAGGTCGAGGGTCAACATTGTGGACTCGACCACGGCCTGCACGTAAACCCTCGGCGGGTGGCTGATAACCGTGGTACCGCCAATCAGCTCATGGGCGTGAAAGAACGTGAGCGTGGCCTGTCTCCCGTCCGGAACGCTGCAGTACGCACGAGCCAGGCCGCGTTCGAGCAAGAAGGATGTCCGTGGCGCCTCTGGGTGGTAGACGATGCTGCCGGCGGGGAAAACCGCCCGGGTCGAGCCTTCCAGCACACGTCGCCGATTGCTTTCGCCCAATAGCGATAGGAAGTCGACATCCTCTCTCGCGAGGGCCGGCGCCGACATGGCGCGATTATGTTCTCTTACTCCGACCACGGTGAACGACATTCCAGCCCGACGCCTCCAGACCCAGCGGCTCACGGGCGAGCCGTTCAAGTCTCCGCTCGACGGGATCCGCTGGCTGACGGCGGTGCAGTCGCAGGACTACGCAGGGGCCAAGTGGGCGCTTGGGCAGCGGAGCCGCAAGACCACGGATGCGGCGCTCGATCGCCTCTTCGACCAGGGGGCCATCCTGCGCACGCACGTGTTGCGACCAACCTGGCCAGCGGCGCTCGCGGGCGGGCGCCACCTGACCCGAGTCGAGCTTGGTGAGGTGTTGCGCGCCGGCCGTATGTCGCCCGGCGGCCAGCGCCTCCCACACCTTCTGATGCGCGCGGAGCTCGACGCCGTGATCGCGAGCGGGCCGCGCCGGGGCAAGCAGTTCACCTATGCGTTGCTAGAGGAACGGGTGCCCAAAGCGCGCGTGCTCGACCGCGATGCGGCTGTAGCCGAGCTGACCGTGCGCTACTTCCGGAGCCATGGCCCGGCCCAGATCCAGGACTTCGTCTGGTGGTCCGGACTCAAGATGGCCGACGCCCGTGCCGGCATCGCGGTCGCGGGGAAAGCGCTCGAGCGCCGGGCCATCGAGGGGAAGGACTACTGGTTCGAGTCCGACGCCCGCGCGCGCATGAAGGTCGGCACGGTCGCGCACCTGCTGCCCAACTTCGACGAGTACATCGTCGCCTACCGCGACCGAGCGGCAGCGGTCCACGCCGAGCGACCGTTCGAGGCCAAGCTCTTCGCGTTCGGCAGCATCCTTTCCAATGTCGTCACCGTCGCGGGCAAAGTCCGCGGCTCCTGGCGGCGGACTCTGGCGCGGGACGGTGTTCGGGTCGAGGCCCGGATGCTGGACCGCCTCAGACCCGCGGAGTCTCGCGCAGTCGAGGCAGCCGGACGACGATTGGGCGAGTTTCTTGAGCGCCCGGTGGAGGTGAATGTCAGCAAAGGCTGAGCCCACGCCGGCGGCGAGTGGGACCTACCAGCGTTGGGCCACGAGCGGCGCGACCTGTTCGCGATAAATGCTTGCGATGCGCTCCATGGTCGCGTCCGGGAGGGGAGGGAGATCGGCCGCCGCGGCGTTGGCGCGGGCTTGCTCCGCGGTCTTCGCCCCGGGGATGACTGTGCTGATGCCGTCGTTCATGAGGATCCAGCGCAAGGCCATCTGGGCCATCGTCATCCCTTTCGGTACCAGCGGCCGCAGCTCCTCGACCACTTCGAGCGCGGTGTTGTAGTCGACCCCGGCGAACGTTTCGCCGACGTCGAAGCTCTCGCCGTTGCGGTTGAAGTTGCGGTGATCGGTGGCGGCGAAGTGGGTGTGCCGGTTGAACTTTCCGGTCAGCAGGCCGGACGCGAGCGGCACTCGCGCAATCACCGCGACGTTGCGCTCGCGCGCCTCGCTCAAGAACCGGTCGGCAGGGCGCTGCCGGAAGATGTTGAACACGATCTGGACGGCGGCGACGTTTGGATACTCGATCGCCTTGAGCCCTTCCTCGACCCGCTCCACGCTCACGCCGTAGCTCGCGATCCGGCCGTCGCGGATGAATCCATCCATGGTCGCGAAGATCTCAGGGTGGTAGTAGGTGTCGGTAGGCAAACTGTGCAGCTGGACCAGATCGAGACGGTCCACGTCGAGGTTCGCGCGGGATCGGTCGATCCACTCGGCGAAGTTTTGCGGGGTGTACTGCTGGAGGTCGAGCGGAGCGCGACGGCCGATCTTCGTGGCGACCACAATCGGTTCCTTTCGATCTTTGCGAAAGCGTGCAATCAGGCGTTCGCTGCGCCCGTCGCCGTAGACGTCGGCCGTGTCGAAGAAGGTCACTCCCGCGTCGGCGGCCGCATGCAGTGCGCGGAGGCTGTCGTCATCGTCGACGTCGCCCCAGCTGCCCCCGATCGCCCAGGCGCCGAAGCCGATGGCGCTGGCTTGAAATCCGGTCTTGCCCAAGGGCCGCTGCTGCATCAGCGGTCAATTTAACCCTAGGTCGTCAAGGCTTCGGACCGCGCCGCCCGAACTCGATCCATGGAGGCGTGCCCGTGAAACGCGATGCGCTAATGGAGGACACGCGACCGAGCAGCAACCTCACGCCAGGGGGAAGCGGGCCGCTCGGCACTTCCGCCATTTCAGCTCAAAGATGTAACGGGCTGGGGAGCGGTCCGCTGTGGCCACCATACACCTCTTTTGTTCAGGTGTAAGCCCCCACCATGAGTAGCCACTCAAGGGGGGTGGGGCCGGAAAAAAGTGACCCCGACGGACCGCCTCTCAGGCTTCGGAACCGGCCTTGCGACCAACTCTGAATCCCTTGAACGTGTCCCTCGGGGCCACTGCTGACAATACTGGATTCCAGGGGCTGTGCCTATCGATCTTTTCTCCGTAGCCTGGCTACGGGGCTCTCAATCCCATTGACATCGGGCCTATGAGAGACTTCGGAACGCAAGACATGTCCGAAACAGAAAGGGTTGGCATCACCCCGAAGAGTTGGACGGGACAGCGCCATCACGGGGTTCTGCACCTGGGCAAGCGCTGGTATGTGCTGAGTGCCGACCTCGACGATGCCGGGATCGCTAGGGGCGTTCGCCTCGACGGCCCTTACCCGGATCACGAGACGGCCGAAGCCGAGGTCGATAAGCACCGAAGTCATTCGTAGAAGCGCACATCGCGGCCCTCACTCCGCGTCGACGAAAGGCTTCAGGTTCTGGATGTCCGATTCGGACAGGTCGGCGAAGAGCGCCATGTCGTCCGCGCGGGAGATGAACCGAATGGGTAGTACGACGTCTCTCGTGAAGAAGCCATCGGGGCGGATCACGACCCCGATCAGCTCGCCATGGTCAAACAGCACATCCTGCACGCGGCCGAGCCGGTGTCCGGTCGTGCCGAGCATGACGTTCTCCTCTCGGTCGATCTCGATCTCGCCTTTCGCCTTGTTGGCAATCTCCTCTTCTGGGGGCAATGCGAGATTTCCGGTCAGGACGTCGGCCTCCTCGAGCGCCGCCTCCTCGACGGTCAGCCGCTTGGGCCGATAGCTGAGGTAGAGCGGCTGGCGACGGATGTCGGACCCGGACATCGAAAGCCGGACGAGGTCATGAGTTGCAGATTCGACGGCGACTATCGGGACCACAACTTCGTCGGTGATGAAGAGGGACTCGGTCGCGCGGATGCGGCCGCCCAACGATTCCACTTCCTTCACGACCAGCGCCCGCGGGTCGAACCCCTTCTCATCGACGATGACGCTGACAAGCGTTCCGGCTTTCTTTCCGTCGCTCCCGACGACATCCGAGCCGAGGCGGAAGTCGGAGACGTCGGGCATCAAGGCGAATTATCCGGCACCGCCGGCAGCCGAGTTCTGGGTGATCGTGTGCGCGACTATATTTGGTGGGCGCGCGTCAGCCGGTGAGGTGGGGGATTGGCAGTGGTTGGACCCTTGACCCAGTTCGATTTCCTGGCCGCGAGCGCGCCGGCTGCCTTGCTGCCCAGCCGGATCCAGATGGCCTTCACCCTCGCCTACCACATCATCCTGGTGCCGCTGGGCGTGGCATTCCCGCTGCTGACGGTGGTGATGGAGGGGATCGGCCTCCGCCGGAACGACCCGGTGGCGTTGAAGCTCGCGCGCCGGTGGTCGGTGGTGATGGCCGTGCAGTTTGCGGTGGGCGCGGTCACCGGCACCATCCTCTCGTTCGAGTTCGGAATCCTGTGGCCCCGGATGATGGGTCGTTTCGGCGACGTCTTCGGAATCGGCTTCGGCATCGAGGGCTGGGCGTTTTTCCTGGAGGCGATCTTCATCGGGATCTACCTGTATGGATGGAAGCGGCTGCCGCCGAAAGTGCACTACCGGCTGGGGTGGGTCTTGCCGCCCTCCGGGGTGTTAGGCGCCTTCGGTGTGATCATCGCCAACTCCTGGATGAACACGCCGGCGGGTTTTCAGCTCGGACCCGACGGCAGGCCGATCAACGTCGATGTGATGGGAGCGATTTTCACTCCCGCTCTCGGCTACGAGTTCTGGCATCTCATCGTGGCGCTCTATATGACGGCCGGGTTCATGGTGGCCTCGGTCTACGCGGTGGGGTGGCTTCGCGGCCGCCGGGATCGCTACCACCGGCTCGGCTTCACGGTGCCCTTCACGATCGGCGCGGTCCTTGCCCCCATCCAGTGGGTCATCGGCGACATCGCCACCCGGGCTGTCTATGAGGGCCAGCCCGCCAAGTTCGCGGCGATGGAGATCACCTGGAAGACACAGAGCCACAACCCCGAATGGGTGGGCGGCCTCTTGCGCGGCGATGGCACTGTGGTGTTGGGGCTGCCGATCCCGTCGCTGGATTCGCTGCTCGCGGGCTTCTCACCGAACGCGGTGGTCAAGGGGCTGAGCAGCTTCAACCCCAGCGATCGTCCCAGCATCGTCGACGCCAACTTTGTGCACCTGGCATTCGACGTGATGGTCGGACTCGGCTCGATCGCCGTCCTGCTCACCTTTTGGTACGTGGTGGCCTGGATCAGGTATCGGGACCTCCCGCGTTCGAAGTGGTTCTTCCGCGGGGCGGCGCTCGCCGGGGTGGGGTCTTATGTCGCGATTGAGGCGGGCTGGATCACCACCGAGGTCGGCCGGCAGCCATGGATCGTCTACAACCTGATGCGCGTGACCGACGCGGTCAACCCGGTTGATCCCACCTACATATGGATCATGTTCGGAGCACTGCTGGTCGTATACGCAGTGATCGCCTTTTTCTTCGTCAGCCTGCTCCTGCGGCTCTCGGCCCGTTGGCGCATGGACGACGATGGCCAACGCGGTCACGAGGACCTGGCCCCCGAGGAAGCCGCGCCGTATGGGCCGCGACCGGCGTGAACACGCTGGTGAGTTACGGCGTCGCCGGTGCGCTGCTGCTGGCCGTCACCGCGTACAGCACGGCCGGAGGCACGGACTACGGGGCCGGCATCTGGGACCTGCTGGCCGGGCGGTTCCGGCACACCGCCGAGGTGAGGACCCTCATCGATCACGCGATGGCGCCGGTGTGGGAGGCGAACAACGTCTGGCTCGTCTTCTCGGCAGTCAT
>WNEZ01002262.1_pt1 | contig 18530 bp, 21 predicted proteins | sample 5400521 | NCBI WGS metagenome assembly WNEZ01 (sample SAMN13153339, study PRJNA577476) | soil metagenome | isolation source: 120 cm saprolite under Douglas fir tree site 2 hole 1 replicate 1 | place: USA:California | collected 2015-04-18
GAGATAGAAGGTGTGGCTGCCGTGGTCCATGGCAATTCCACCACCGCTGAATCGCTTCTCGCGGCGCCAATCCGGTCGCCATTCGGGAACTCCGCGGGCAAAGGTATTGCGAAAGGTGTTCAAGGTGACCGATCGGACCAAACCGATCCGGCCGCTCTGAACGATCTCGCGAATCGCCTTCACCACCGGCGCGTGCTTGTAGTTGTGGCAGGGGAATATGACCCGGCGCACCGCCGCCGCGGTTTCGAGCAGAAGGGCTGCCTCTCCGACCGTCGGGGCGAGTGGCTTTTCGCACAGAACGTGGAGCCCGCGCTCCAGCCCCACGCGCGCGATCTCCGCGTGATCTGAAGGAGGCGTACAGATGTCGATGAAGTCCAGAGAGCTCGCTTCGGCATCCAGAAGCGAACGGTAGTCTTCGTAGATCCGTACCCCCGGCACCGCTCGGCCAGCCAGCTCTCTACGGGCAGGACAAATGTCCGCGATCGCGACGATTTCGACATCGTGCTGCTTTTTTGCGCGTTGGAGGTAGGCGGGCAAGTGGCCGCGGCTGGAGATGAAGCCGTAGCCAACGACTGCGCCGCGGAGGCGATCGCGCGAGGACTGGGAAACAGGCACCAGAGCACGCCTATATGATGTGGAGCTGCTGCTCAAGAAAAACGATCCATTCCGTTGACTAACGCCACCGGGCGCTCTGCCCAAGCCTTTCAAATACTTCCCCAAGGATTCCCAGGGCCTCCGCGGCAGCCGCCCGATCGATCGTCAGCGCGGGCTGAAGGCGGATGTGCGGGCTGTAGGTCATCGCCAACAGCCCTCGCCGGACGCACTCCAGATAGACATCCTTCATCACCGCTTTATCGACCGGCTCGCGCGTCTTGCGGCTGCGTACGATCTCTATCCCGATCAACAGTCCCGCCCCGCGCACGTCGCCGATGAACTCAAATCGCTCCTGCATCGCGCGCAGCTCGCTGAGCATGAATTGGCCGACCGCGGCGGCATTTTTCCACAGCTCAAGCTCCCGGATCGTCCTCACCGAAGCGAGCGCGGCCGCCGAAGCGAGGGGATTGCCGCCGTAGCTCGACGACGCCCCGGAAGGATTGGACCACGGTTTGGCCTGCGACACTTCAGTGCTGGTGAGCACCCCGCTGACTGGAAACCCAGAGCCGAAACCCTTGCCCAGCGTCACGATGTCCGGAAGGGTGCCGGAGTGGTCCACGCCCCAGACCTTACCGGTGCGTCCAAAACCGGTGATCATCTCATCCGCGATGAGAAGCGCACCCGCTTCGCGGGTCGCCTCGGCCACCGCGGGCAGAAATTCGGGCGGGGGAATCACGTTTCCCGCTGTCCCTTGCATCGGTTCGATGATCACCGCCGCCACCGGCCCGCTGCTCTGGGCCTTGATCGCCTTGCGCGCGAAATCGGCACAGGCCACCCCGCACGAAGGGTAGGAGAGCCCGAAAGGGCACCGGTAGCAGTCCGCATACGGGATGAGCGTCGTTCCGGGCAGAAACGGACCCAGGCCGTGCCGAGCGTCCGATCCCATCAGGGACATCGCACCGGCCGTCTTCCCATGAAAGGCCCCCCAGAAACCAACCACGTCCTGGCGAGCGGTGCGCGAACGGGCCAGCCGCAAGGCGGATTCGACTGCTTCCGACCCCCCGGAGTACAGCTGCAACCGATCGAGGCCCTTCGGTGCAATCCCCGCCACCTCGTTCACCAGCTCGGCGCGCGGCTCAGAGGTAAGACTGCCCACGGTCAGCTTCTTGGCCTGCTCGGTGATTGCCTTGACGTATGCCGGATGGCAGTGACCCAACGCGTTGACGCCGATTCCGCCGATCAAATCCACGAAGGTATTGCCGTCGACATCGGTGAGGTAGCTGCCGCTCCCCCGGTCCATCGCCAGGCCGGCCCAGAGGGCGAAAGCCTGAAGACCAGGCGCGAGGTGTCGTTGCTCCCGGGCGACCACTTCCTTCGATCGAGGTCCGGGAACCTCCGTCCTGATCTCCACCTTCGTCATGTTCCTGTCTCCCTTTTGTTCTTCGCGCGAAAAACGTAAAGGCGATGCATCGGATAATTCCAAGCGAAACCGACCACCGTCGACGCCAAAATAACGCCGATGTTCTGATGGATGTGCAATCCATCCACCAGGAGGTAGGACAAGCCGGCGTTGAGCGCGGCTCCAATGCCGCTCACGAGCGCGTACCTGGCAACCTGAACCTCCGTACTATCTCGCTTGGAGGCGTCGAAGACCCACCACTTCTTCACCGAAAAGTCGGTGATCGCTCCCGCCAGGGCCCCGATCACCGCGGCGGTGATGTAGTAAACCCCCGCGAGAATGAGGATGGTCATTAATCCCCAATCCACCGAGGTCGCCACTCCGGAAGCGACTTGACCTTTGAGGAACCGGAATATCTCGCGAGAGCGTCGCTGCTTCGAGCGCGTCTCGGCATTCTCGAATGACGTTACCGGGTCGGGTCGTGTCTCGGCCTTCTGCAACCTCAACGCCCTTTTTTCCGCAGCTCCGCCCGGATCAGCGCAAAGCGCTGCAGGGCGGTGCCATTGGCGAAAAAGGCGATCAACGCCAGGGCTGCCAAGACCAGATAGTGCATGGGATGAGAGTCGTTCGGCTCCCAGAAGGGAACGCCGATCGCCGAGACGAGCGTGGCGCCGCACAAGTAGACCGCGCGCTCGTGGCGCTGCATCAGCCCGCTCTTGACCACCACGCCCATCGATTCGCCCTTGGCGCGCACGTAGCTGACCATCACCGCGCCGACCATCGCGCCAGCGGACAAGAAAAAGCCAAGCGGGAACCACCGGTAGTACCAGGCATACGCCAGAAAGATGGCCATCTCCGCCCAGCGATCCACCGAGGCGTCGAGGAGCTCTCCCGAATCCGAAGACAATCCCCGAGCCCGGGCCACCGCTCCGTCCAACGCGTCACACGCCGCCCCGGCAAGGAGCAGCGACCCGCCGAGGCCGAAGTAGCCCGCGCCAATTCCCACCGCCGCCATCAGGTGGAAGAGCAGCGAGGTCCAGGAGAGCACGTCGGGATGGAGATTGAGTCGGACGCAAGCGCGCGTGATCGGCCGAAAGAGCCAAAGGCCATACTCCATCAGGTATTCGCCCAAAAGGACCGTCCCGCCCTGGCGTATCACCCGTTCGGTGCGAGGCCGACCGCCGATTGCCGACTTCAATGCGAACCCGAGCAGACCGACGAGAAAGGCGCACACCAACGCCACCAGCGGCATCACGCCCACTCCGGGCAACGAGAGGTAGTCGAACTTCGTTATCACCTGGCTTCCCAACTTGCTTTGAGTTTAAGGATTGGCAAGGTATATGGTCCGCGGCCGGAAGGCCAACCGCTTCCCTGCCAATGATTGTCGCTCTCGTCGTGTTGGCCGCCACCCCCACCTGCGGCCCTCTTGACCTCCAAACGGCCCTTGCTCTGGCTGCAGCGCGGAGCGACGAGGTGGCGATCAAGAACGCCGAGCTCGTGGGCGCCCAGGCCGACCAGGCGATCGCAAAAGCGGCAGGAATCCTTCCGATTTCGACCGCTACATTTATCCTCGGGCCTGCCCCCGAGGCGCACGGCGACGTCGTGTTTTCACCACAAAGCAACCGCGACCCCTTTCGAGGCCTGCGCCCATTCGTCCGGGTGGATCTCAACGTTGTTCAGCCCCTTTGGACGTGGGGTCAGCTCACCGCCGCCAAGGAAGCGGCCCAGGCCGGCGTCAAAGGGCGCAGTCTGTCCAGGGAAGACACGCTGCAACAGGTCCAGCTACGGGTGTTGCAGACCTATTGGAGCGTTGTCTTGGCGAGGCGGCTTTTGTCCCTCGCCTCGGAAGTGGAGGGCACGCTCAACGACGTCGACCGGAAAATCGCAGAATCGCTTGCCGCCGCCGATGGTCTGGTGACGTTGGACGACAAGTATCGGGTGATCATCTTTCGCTCGGAATTGTCACAGCGCAAAGCTGAAGCGCAGAAGGGGTTACGGCTCGCCCGAGCCGCCCTGGCGGCGACCCTGGCGACCACCGAACCCGAGCTGCAGCTCAAAGATGAAACCCTGCCCACTTCGCCGGACGCGGGGGTGCCCAGTCAGGCGGACGTGACTGAGGAGGCGCAGCGCAATCGCCCCGACTTGAAAGCGATCGACCAGTACGTCGTCGCCCTTCAGGCTCAGGCGAAGGCGAGTTGGGCGGCGCAGCTGCCGCAGATATTCGCCGTCGGCACGTTCACTTATTCTCGCGCATGGAATCGCGACATCCAGGAGAACCCGTTTGTGACCGACTATTTCAACACCCTGGGCGGCGGGGTGGCGCTGGGGGTGCGACAAAACCTCTCTTTTCCAATGCTGCACGCGCAAGAGCGGAAGGCGGAATCCGAGCTGGTGCGCGCCAAATCCCAGCGGGAGGGGTTGGCTCGCCTCGTAGGCCTCCAGGCTGCCCAGGCGCTCGCCGACTTGCAGGCGGCGGTGGAGAGGCATGCGGCCACTCAAAATGCGCTCAGCGCCGGCCGCTCCTGGTTTCGCAGCGCCGGCCTCAACTTTGGCGCAGGCCTGAGCGATGCCAAGGCGCTGGTGGAGGCGTACACCGGCTACGCCAAGACGCAGGTGGATGGTGCCCAAGCAACCTTCGAACTACTGGTGGCGCGCGGACGCCTTGACCAGGTGACCGGAAAATCGCTCGCCAGCGGAGAGCCCACGTGCGTTCTGCCTTGATCCTGATTGGGGTTGTATCGGCGGCTCAGTTGAGCCCCACCGATGTCTTGAAGGCACGCGATGCAGAGGTACGAGCCCTGCTTCCCAAGCCCGGCACCGAGCTCACGCCCGCGCAGAGGGAAAAGATCGAGAACGTGCTCATCCGCACCGTCGATCTCGAGGCGATGGCAAAAGCAGCGCTCGGGAAACACTGGGCGGAACAGCTGCCCGCGAAACGGAAGAAATTCATGCAGGCATTCACCTCGCGATTCAAGCGCCTCACCGGCGATCAGATCGCCTCCTATCGCGAATCTCAGACCCAGTTTCTGCCGGAGCAGAAAAAAGACGACGACGTCATTGTCCCGACCGTGCTGGTGGTCAAAGGCGAGCCGACCCATGTCGACTACGTGATGCGACACACGCGCGGCGGTTGGAAGATCGTCGACATCACCATCGACGGCGACAGTACGGTGGAGAACTACCGCAGCTCTTTCTCGAAAGTCATTGCGCAGGAAGGTTTCGACGTGCTCATTTCGAAGCTGGCGAAGAAGAGCTGAACGGCGACGCCCAGGCAAAGCGCCGGACCAACCCGCTTGCCCAGAGGCAACAGGGCACCGCCAGCGCCGCTCCGGCGATCACGTCGATGATGTAGTGGTGGACCAGGTAAACGGCCGCGAACGAGACGAGCAGGGCAAAGCCGATCGCGGCGATTCGCCATGCCCAACCCCGGTCCCAGGTGTACCAAACCACCGTCAGCGGATAGGTCACATGAAGCGAGGGCATCGCGCCGAACACGTTCGGATTTCGAGAGTAGAATGAAGAAAAATAATCGATCCCCAAAAGCGCATCGAAGCGCGCGCAACCGGCGGCGCTCGATCGCGCCATCGGATCGGCTGGACCAGGACCGTGCGCGACGATGTACCAGGGCGGCGCGACGGGATAGACCAGGTTGATCACAAATCCGGCGACGTTCGCCGCGAAGAAAGCCCAGGCCAGCGCCGAAAACCATCGCCGCTCGCCGTTGAGGTAGAAAAACCCCATCACCACGAAGAATTCGAGCAGATAGGTGGCGTAGGCGAAGCCGCAAGCAAGATCGAGCGCGACGTGGGTATGTTGGTCGAACCACTGCGGCCAGGAGATGCCGCCGGGAGCGGGGAAGAGGGAAATCTCGAGTCGCAGAATGTCCCCGGTATGGATGCGGCCCAGCAGCGGAACGTAGCGGACATTGTCGACCAGGACTCCCACAATCCACAGGGGCAAGGCCGCCTTGACGAAGAGCAGCGATCGCGGACCGATCCAGGGCAGGATGACCAGGACGCCGTCCGCCGCGAGGTGCTCCCAGCGCAACCCGGTCCGGGAGACAATGGCCAGGTGCCCGATCCCCAGGGCCAAGGCGACCCATCTAAATCCTGTCTGGCGAGCAGTCGACCCGGTCGATAACTCGCGTGCCGGTGCATCTGGATTCAAGACCGACTCCTCTAACGCCCGATTTAGCCTCGCGCATTCCTCTGCGGCTCATCACTACTCAGCGGATGCGTCCATCACCTGCTCGGACTGCTCGCAGATGAAGCGCACCGCCGCCGCGGCAACCATTGGGTCAGCGCAGGCCCCCTGGTAGCGGCGAACGATCACCTGGCCGCCCCATTCTTCGACGGCCTCGCGAAGGGGCTGCACGCCGAACTGACTGAGAGGCGCGCTCACTTTCCGGTCCAACAATGCCCGGCCTTCGGCCAGAGACTTTCCCCCGCGCAAGCGAACATCGTAGTCGCCAACCACTCTTCTCGTCTCCGGCTGAAGGTACACCCTCATCGGATTGAAGCGAGTGCGAGCGGTGCGGCGCAGCACCTGGATCCCATCCGGAGTGTCCTTGCCGAGTTGGTAGCGATCCCCGAGCTCATCGAGAATCTTCGCCAGCCAGGGATCTGCGTCAACACGCGGATCGGGGGGTCGCCTCGCCTTTGTCGTCCGGGACGGACGGAGCGCATTCCTGAGCCCATAGACGAGCCGTTGTAAGCGAACAAAACCCATCAGCGAAGGCTAACCCGGATGACGCCGGCTGCTTCGGTCCCCACCGCGACCACTCCGATTGCACCGGGTTGAGTCGCAACTGCCTTGACCACCTCTTCGTCGGTCGCCAATTCCATCAGCGCCCGCGCGCCACCTCCGCGAAACATCGCCTTGACCCAGCTCGCTTGAAAGCTGGCGTCCGTTTTCCGAAGAAACCCGGAAAGAAATGCCGTTCGCGACGGAGATCCTTCCCGCGCGATAACAGCCCGGGCGACCTGGCCATCGAGCGAAACGATCGATCCACCGCTGAAAATCTCGCGCACTTTCTCCGCGGAGATTTGCCCGTCAAACCCGGCATGGGCGATCACCATCCAGCTTGGACCATCGGTGAGCTTGGCCGGGCTCGGGCTTGGACCCGAGGTCGGCCCGACCGCTGGATTCACGCCCATGCGCGGGGCCGGATTTCCGCCGGGGCTCAGACCGGGAAAGGGTTCAAGGCTTGCGCTCGAGATCGGACCTGCACCTCCGCCTAAACCCGGTTCGATGCTCGCGGACGTCCGCGTTATTTCGGACGGCGCATCGAGCTTGAGCGAGCTGATGGGCTTGCCGCGCTTGAGCGAAACAGTGCGCCTCTGGCGTCCGGTGGCGAGCTCGACCTGCACCTCGTGATCGCCCAGGGGAAGAAACGCGGCGATGGGAAGCGCGTTGAGGAACCGTCCATCGATGCTGCCCTTGGCGGGAACGGCTGACTCCACCTCGATCAGGCCGCGGCCATTCTCAATCTCGCTGAACAGCAGCTCGCCGATCCGTTCCGCGATCTCCAGACCATCCGTCGCGTTCGGCGCTCGGCGCAGGTACGTCCGATAGAAGTAAACAGCGTAGGCTTTATCGGCCAGGCGCTCATAGCATTCCGCGGCACCCAGCGCGGCAGCGGGACTGGGTTGCCGGGCGTTTGCCTGTTGGAAATTCCACAAGGCACTCTCGAAGTCGCCGTCCTTGAAAAGGCTTTCCCCACGCGAAAGATAGGCCTGGGCCTGGCCAAGCTGCTCCCCCTCAGCGACGTCGGAGCGCGGATTGGCTGCGTTCAAAAGCGCCAGTGCAATCAAGAGCATGACAGTCAGAGCAACACCCTTAGAGGGGCACTGATATACCACCACCCAAGATTCGACCAAGGCCAGCAGAGAAGGGGGTTGGGGCTGGCACGGGGGTCCCCTCGGGAAATTGTCCCCCGCGCGAGGGGTTGACGATTATAGGTACGGGCCGATAGCCCCTTGGAAGGAGAAGCGACGGGTATGCCGAGAAGCTCGCGTTTGCATTCATGGATTGAGTTGGCAGTGTTTCTCGTCTCCGCCTCGACGCTGGCCGCCGAGCCGCAGGCCAAGATCGGAACAAAAGTTACCGATTTTGAGCGGGTGGACGCCGGGGGCAAAGCGTTCAAGCTGACGCAGGTGCTTCAGGGTTCGAAGGCGGTGGTAGTCGACTTCTGGTCCTCGCGGTGCCCGGTGAGCCAGAAGTATGAGCCCGTCCTGAAGAAGCTCGCCGCCGACTATACCGGAAAGGGCGTCGCCTTCCTCGCGGTCGACTCCAACTACAATGAGCCGGCGGACGAAATCCAGAAGGTGCGTTCCGAGCGAGGCGCTCCGTATCCGGTCTTGTTGGACGGCAAGGATGGCTCTCTGGCCACCTATTTCGGGGCCTCGCACACGCCGGAAGCATATCTGGTGACCCCGGATGGCATGCTCGCGTACCACGGAAACCTCGACGAGATCGGCGGGGCGCTCGACGCGGTCTTGGCAGGCAAAACGGTTCCCAAGTCGGAGACGCGCGCATTCGGCTGCTCGATCAAGCGACCCTAGCGCTGCTCGCGCTGACGATCGGCGGCTGTCATCGGAACGCCGCGCCGGTGGAGGCGAACCCGCTGCGACGGGTGGATGCGGCGGGCTTTAAGTCCGAGCTCGACGCAAGGCGGGGACGCCCGGTGTTCGTCAATTTCTGGGCGAGCTGGTGCGAGCCGTGCATCGCGGAATTTCCCGAGCTCGTGCGGGCGGCCCGTGAGTGGCGGCCCCGCGGAATCAGCTTCGTGAGCGTATCGGCCGACGAAGATACCGACCTCGGGCCGGTGGAGAGGACCCTGGAGCGTTTTGGCGCTCCTTTCGACTCGGTCTTGGTGGCCTCGGGAGACATCGACGCTCTGATACGCCAGGTCGATACCGAGTGGACCGGCGCGTTGCCGGCAAGCTTTCTCTACGATTCCTCGGGCGCGAAGGTTCGCAAGGAGCTCGGAAAAGTGACGCCGCAAATGCTCGAGTCATGGTTCCGCGGGGCGCTCACCGGCGCAGACCGCCGCTGAGGCCGCCTTCGCTGAAGGGGACGAGCCTCTGGGCGCGAGGAAGACCGCAAGGGGACGCGGCTATTTTTTTTGCGCGAGCTCAACGAGGTACTTGCCGAGCGCCTTGGTGAATTGCCCATCTTCTTTACTGAAAGCCAGCCCGAGGCCGCCAGCCTTCGCATCGTCGTGAACGTGAACGACGCGGGCCGACGTTTCGATCACCTGGCCATTGGGGAGCTTGATTCGCAGGCCCAACTCCGAGTTCAGCCGGGGGCGCTCCGTCGTTTGAACGAAAAGTCCGCCTTTTGAAATGACGCTCGCGTGTTCCCGGACGAAATCGGCTTCGGTCTTGAACTCAACTTCCAGATTCACCTTGAAGCGGGGCGATTGCCGCTTGGCGATCGGTTGGGTTTGCAGCGGCGCCGGCGGCTTCACCTCAGGCGCCTTAGGCTCCTTTTTTCTTGCGACCCGGGAAGGTTGCGGCTGCGACGGCGGCTTTGCGCTGGGGTCCTTTTTTCTTGCCGAGGCCAGCTTGCCGAGGTGTTCAAGAAGCGGCCGAGCGCATTCTTTGAAGCTGGCGCAAGCGAGTGCCGGGCCATCCGCGGGCATCAGAAACTGGGCCTTGAACAATGCCCGTTTATCTTCTGGGATGCGCAGCAGCTCGATAAGCCGCCCGCCGGATCTCTTCGTCTCGCCTTCAAGATGGGTCAAGGTTCCGCGGGAGTACGAGGAGAATTCGACGTTGAAGTGCAGGCAAGCCATCGCGGGGGACAGGGTGAGCGAGAGGTTCGAAACCACCGGCGGCTGGAAGGTGCTTTCCAGCTCCGAAAGGACGCGTTGAATGGCCTGGAGCAGCGCCATTTCGTCCCAGAGGATCGCCAGCATGAAAGCGGGAGTCGCCACGAGGCGATTGTACACGCGCGCCCTTCCCTAGAGTCAGCGTCCGATAACATGTATTATGTCAACTGACCACCTGCGCGGGCGCGTAGCTGCCCACCTGTCTGCGCATATAATTGGACGCGCTCTGACTTCTCATCCTTTGGTCCTCATCTGCATGCGGTCTGCCGCCCTACTCCCACTCCTCTTCCTGCCGGTGGCGTGCCTTCAGCAATGCCCGGCGTCTACTCACGCCCCCGACGCCATGCTGGCGGGGCAAGCCGATGCAGGGCTGCCCGCCGCGCTGCTCACGCTGTCCCTCCACGAACGGCTGGTCGACGGAGGCATCGAGGCAGTGGAATTGCAGCCGCACAACCGCACGCCGATTGATCCAACCCGGGAGCTTGAGCTTTCGGCCAATGTCCCGCTCTACAACTACCGGATCCGGCTCTTTGACGAGGCCGACCGCGCGATGGTGTCGGACGACGTCGCGGAAAGCTCCGACCAGCGCCTGGACTATCGAATCTCCCTTCATGAATCGCTCAAACCCGGTCACCGCTACACGCTCGTTCTGGACGCTCAAAGCGGATCCTCGGTGAGCGATTCCCAGGGTATCGCCCAACCCGATCAACGCCTGGAGCTCCAGGTGAGCGGAGAACGGGAGAAGGTCGCGCCCGCCCGAAAAATCGGCCCCAAAAAACGCCGCCGGCGCTGATCAGCGCTCAAGGCTCGTCTGGGGCTGGTCACCGGGCGCCGCGTCCAGCGCGAGCAACAGCTTGCTGACGTCGTAAAGCAACTCTCCGCGATCGAACACCTCCACGCGCTCATCGCAGGCAAGCCGATCCGCGGCGCGGTTGTACAAGATGCCAGCCAGGCTGCGGAGCTGGAACGCGTCGTAGAGGTTGTATTCCACCAGGAATCGTAGCGCCTCGACGGCGCGTTCTTGTTGATAGGTCCGCCAAAGTCCCACCGCATCCCAGCCATTGAGACCTCGCAAGTGAGGCGGCCGGGCAATTCCGACCCGCTCTTCGATGTCCTTCAGCCCTCCGCTAATCCCGACCCGCTGCGCCAGAAACCGTAGGTCGAGGTGAACCGCCGGCAGCGGCAAGGTCTCAAAGTAGCTCCTCAGGACGGGCACATCGAAACAGGAGCCATTGAAGGTGACCCAGAGCTTCCTGCCGGAAAGGCGCGCCGGTAGGTCCTCGAGGTTTCGGCCGCGCAGGAAAACGCCCAGGCCGCTGGAATCGTAGACGCTGACGACGGAAGGCTTCTGCGCTGACGCCCCGTCGGCTTCGACATCGAAAAACAGCGCTTCCTCCGCGAACTCCGCGTAGAGGCGCCAGTGCTCTAGCGGCGGGAGCAGCTTGGCAAGCCGGGACAGGTCGTGCGCCGCCAATGCTTCACGGCACTCGTCGATCCGATCTCGGGCCAGCGGATCGACCTTTTCCGAGATACCGATTTCCCCGCCCGAAGTGGGAAAATCGTCCCAGAACTGAATCCCACGCGTCCAGAGATCCTTCTCACGCCACGGACCAATGCCGGAAAGCAGCTGAAACGTTCGGCGGATCATCGGGGCGACCGCCACCGCGCATCCATTTCCAGCGCGTCGAGCAGCGGAAGATCGGCTTCGCAAAACGGCAGCGACTTCATCTCGTGCGCTGACAACGCGCGAAGCTCGCGGGCGTGCAGCGGAGAGGGACTGCCCGAAACGATCTTTGCCTCATAGACTGCGAGCTCGACTTGCAGATCCTCGTATCGATGCGAGCCGGTCCATCGGCGTTGGCCCACCGACAACTCGACCCCCAGCTCCTCCCGGCATTCGCGGACGAGCGCCTGCTCATCGGACTCCCCCTGCTCTACTTTTCCCCCGGGAAACTCCCAGAGCAACCCCCGTCGGGCGCCGGGAAGACGCTGCTGCACCAGGAAGCGATCGCTGCCGACCGGGCTGGCGATCAGCGCCGCAACGACCCGAACGCGTCGGTCAGTCGAGCTCACTTTGCTGCAGTCGCGCCCCGGTCGGTGAAGCGCATCGCGTAGAGGTAACCCAGGTTCGACAGAACGTAGAGACGCGAGTGATCCCAAAGAGGCGTCGCGGTAACCCCTTTGCCTGGATTCCAGAAGCTTCGGGCCTTCCCCGAGGAGGCATCCAGAAATATCAGCGATTGGCCGGTGGGGACGACCAGAACCCCTTGGGCAAGCACCGGGGCATTGGCGGCCTTGTTCCCCAGATCGTAGCTCCACACCGGACGGCCACTCTCCTCGATCAACGCTTCCACTTCCTGGTCGCCGGCAGCAAAGAGCACCGGAGCTTTGAGCAGCAAATTCGTCACGCCTGGCCGGGCCGTGTGCCAGCGGACGCTTCCGGTTGCCGACTCCAGGGCGTAGATCCCGTCCTTGTACGATGCGGCGAAGAGCCGGCCCCGTCCGTCCAACACGGGGGTGGTATCGACATCGAGGAATTGCTGCCCCGGCGTGGAGAGGGCGCGCTCCCATTTCACCGCGCCATCGCTGATTCCGAGGGCGACAAGGTACCCATCGGAAAAACCGACGTAGACCAGCCCACCGTCGACGCGCGGCGCCGCCCCGCCGTGAATGGTGAACCCGGGGGCAACCTCGCGCCGGTACCTCCATTCCAACTTACCCGTCTTGGCGTCGACGGCGACGATCGCGTCGTTCTCGCTCGAGGCCAGCACCTTGCCAGCGGCGATCGCCGGCGTGGCGATCAACGGCTCACCCACTTCGTATTGCCAGAGGAGCTGACCGGAATCGGCCTGCAGCGCGTAGAGGATTCCGTCGCCGCCGGGGACATAGACGACCCCTTCGCTGACCAACGCGGAGGCGGTAAAACCACCGCGGGTGGCGAACGACCATTCAATGCGACCTTCCTGGGAGATGGAGCGAACCGCCTTGTCGCGGGTGAGGACAATGATTCTGCCGCCGTCCGGGTCTGCGGCTGGCGGAGCGTGCTCTCGAGGCAGGTACTCCCAGGCGGGGGGGATCACCAGAGGAACCCACCACTCGATCGTGTACAGCGCGAGCGGCGGACGACCGGAGCTCTTCAGCCCGGCGGTCTGATGGTCGTTGGGGTCGTTGTAGAGATGAAGCCGTGGCCGATGGCAAGCCACCGCGGACCCCAAAATCACTGCGCACGTCCCCACTTTGAGCCACGTCGCGAAGCTCATCTCACCCCGCATCCGGTTTCTCAGCGGAGGACGCAGGCGGAGGCGGCGCCGGTTTGATGCCTTGTTCGGCCAAAACAGCCAGCCGGTCGGACGCAAGCCGCGCGGCGGGACTGTTGGGGTAGGCGGTCGAGATTTGCGCGAAAGCCTCGGCGGCCTCCTGTTTCTTCCCTTGAACGGTCAAGATGCGCCCGCGGTGGTAGAGGCCCATCCCGTTGAGGAAGTCCGTCTTGTTGTCACGCGCGAGTGCGTCGAAGCTGGACAATGCCTGGTCGAGATCGCCCTTCGCTTCATGGGCGTAGCCCTCTCCTTCGAGCGCTTCGGCCCGTAAGGGATCGTCCGGGGGAATGGCCTTGAGAAAGTCTTCCAACGACTTGATCGCATCGTCCGGTCGGCGGAGGCGCAGCTGGGCTTCGCCGATTGGCAGCTCTGCGGCGATCGCGGCTCGGCTGCGCGGGTATTTCTGTCGCACCTCGGCGAGCTCCTTGAGCAGGGCCTCGTCCTTCTCCTTCTGGGAGGTGAACGGCGCCTCTGCGTCGGGTTCGGACGGCGGTGGGGCCTCGGCGCGAACCGGACGTTCGGCCACCTTGAGCGCAGTCGCCAGCGCCTTCGACGCGTCGCCTTCGTTGCGATTGGAGAGATAGCTGGCCACCGCCACCCCTCCCCCGGCGAGGAAAACCGCCAGCGCGGCCACGAGCACCAGCCGCTGCTTGTCTTGCAACCAGTCTCGCGCCTGGAACCCAGCCTTCTGGAAGGCGTCGGGGCTGCGCAACTCTTTGCGAGTCAGTTTTTCAGACATTTTCGACTTCTTGCTCCTGCAAGGCGGCGCAATGTACGGAGCGCGCGAGTGAGGTGTCAATCGCGGCGGCGAACCCCCCTCCCGGCGCGCTTCTTCGGCCTTCCCCGGAATATCAGACGAATCGGCACCCTGAGCGAGAATCTTCGGCGCAGCTGGTTGATGATGTACCGTTTGTACCGTTCCGGCATCAACTCGGGGTAATTGCAGGTCAGGGCGAAGGTCGGGGGCGCGGTCCCCACCTGGGCGATGTAGTAGCAGCGGACGGCGCGGCCGCTGGCGATCGGCGGTGGGTGGGAATCCATCAGATCCTGAAGGAGCCGGTTGATCGCCGGGGTCGGGGCGCGGAAGTTGAGCTCGTCATGAAGCATCGCCGCGGCTTCGAAGATCTTATGAATCTTGAGTCCCTTGAGCGCGGAGATGAAAAGACTCGGCGCGTAGGAGACGAACTTGAGCTGGTATTTCACCTCCGTGCGAAGCTCCTTCTGGCTCATCGTGGAGGGAAGCTGGTCGGACTTATTGAGGACGAGCAACAGCGCGCGGCCGCTCTCCTCCGCCAGGCTGGCAATGCGGGCGTCCTGGTCGACGGCGGGCTCGGTCGCGTCCATCACCAGGGCCACCACGTCGGAGCGCTGGATCGCCTTGTGGGAGGCGATCACCGCGAATTCTTCGATCCGGAGCGCGCCTCCCTGCTTGTGCCGGATTCCGGCGGTATCGGTGAGGATGAAGTCGCGCCCCTGAAAACTCAGGCGCGAGTCGATCGCGTCTCGAGTCGTTCCCGGCAGCACGCTGGCGACCAGCCGCTCCTCGCCCAAAAGCGCGTTCACCAGAGTGCTCTTGCCGACATTGGGGCGGCCGACGATGGCGATCCGGACCGCCGGGCTTTCCGGCGCCACAACCGTCGGCGCTGACGGAGGCGGCAGAAGCTCGCAGAGCCGGTCCAGGAAATCCGTCAGTCCCAGGCCGTGCTCGGCGGAGATCGGGAAGACCTCCTTGAGGCCCATTCGGTAGAAATCCGCGACGGAGGGTATGTGCGCCTGGGTGTCGATCTTGTTGACCGCGACGAGCACCGATTTGCCGCGTTTTCGCAGGTCGGTCGCCAGATCCAGGTCGGAGGACGTCGGCCCGGACCTTCCGTCGACAACGAGAATGATCGGGTCCGCCTCGTCGATCGCCGCTTGAGCCTGCTCCTTGACGCGATCGTGCAAGTGGTCTCTTTCGTCGGCGAAGCCGCCGGTGTCGATCAGCGTGAAGCTGCGGCCGTCGCATTCGGCGTCGGCATAGTTTCGATCTCGCGTGACTCCCACCGTATCCGCGACCAGGGCCAACCGCCGGCCTACCAGGCGATTGAACAAGGTCGATTTCCCCACGTTCGCCCGACCGACGATGGCAACCCGCGGTTTCACTCGTATCCCAGCTTCCGAAGCGCTGCCGGTCGTTCGGTCCAGCGCGGTTCCACCCGGACGTGCAATGCAAGGTAGACGTGAGCGCCGAGGAGTTGCTCGATCGAGCCGCGCGCATCGGTGCCGATCGTCTTGAGCATCTGCCCCTTCTTGCCGATCACGATCGAGCGCTGACTGTCACGCTCCAGATGGATCGTCGCATGGATCCGGACCAGACCCGCCAGCTTCTTGCCCAGGTCACCTGGGCGCGGCTCCCGCTCGGACTCGTCGAACGAATCCACCGTGACCGCGGTGGAATATGGAATCTCGTCGCGGCAGTGGCGCAAGACCTGCTCCCGAACGTACTCCGCAACCAGGGCGTTCTCCGCCTGATCGGTGAGAGTCTCCTCATCGAACATCGGGGCGCCCTCGGGAAGCTGGGCGATCGCCAGCGCGATCAACTCCTCGATGCCGGCGCCCGTTTTGGCAGACACCGGCACGACTTCAGCGAACGAGAGCTCCTGGCGATAGGCTTCGATGAGAGGGAGCAAACGGGGCTTGGCGACCCGGTCCACCTTGTTGATCACGAGCAGCGCGGGTTTCTTCGCCTCGCCCAGACGGTCGAGGATGAACCGGTTCACCGGGGAGATCGGTTCGCTGGACTGCGCTGGTGGCTCGATCGTGAAGAGAGCGACATCCGCATCGGACAAAGCGTGCAGGGACTGCTCCACCATTCGGCGATTCAATCCACGCCCCGCCGGATGGAGGCCAGGGGTATCGATGAAGGCGACCTGACCCTCCGGGCGCGAGACGACTCCGAGAATTCGATGTCGGGTCGTCTGGGCCTTTGGAGATACGATTGCCAGCTTGGCGCCCGCCAGGCGGTTGAGCAGCGTGCTCTTGCCGACGTTCGGAGCGCCGATCAGCGCCGCGAATCCACTGCGTGGTGACTTGGACGCCATGGCCGAGCACAATCAGCGCGGGCCTTCAGGCGCGCCGCGTCAGCAACACTAACCCTGCGCCGCGATCGTCAGCTTGCTGATCTTCACGTCCTTCTTCGGCCGGTCCGCCGTTCCCTTGGGGACGTCGTTCGCGATCCGGTTCACGATGTCCTGCCCTTTGACCACCTCGCCGAAGATCGTGTGCTTGCCGGTGAGCCACGGCGTCGGCGCGGCAGAATTGCGAGCCGTTGGTATTGGGGCCGGAGTTCGCCATTGCCAGGATGCCCGGCTTGTCGAAGGTGCGCGAGCTCTTGAATTCGTCTTCAAACTTGAAGCCCGGTCCCCCGGTGCCGCGGCCGAGCGGATCTCCTCCCTGGATCATGAAGTCCTTGATGCAGCGGTGGAAGATCGTGCCGTCGTAGAGGGGCACGCCGGTTTTTTTCTGCCCGGTGTTGGGGTCCGTCCACGGCTTCTCCCCGGTGGCCAGTCCGACAAAATTCTCCACTGTCTTGGGCGCTTCCTTGGCGAAAAGATTGATCACCACCTGGCCCTCGGTGGTATCGAAAGTCGCCGTCAGCGCTTTACCCGCGCGCGCGTCATCCATCATTGCCATCGTTCTTTTCCTTTTCCGTTCTTCGGGCTTAGCCTGGTTTTTGGGCACCTTTGGCCGGCTTTGGAGCTTTGTCGCTCACCACCACCTTGGTCAGCGTCACCTCCTTGTTCGGACGATTCGCCTGACCGCTGGGGACGGTGGAGATCTTTTCCACCACTTCGTACCCGGAGACAACCTCGCCAAAGATGGTGTGTTTGTTGTTGAGCCAAGGCGTCTTCGCGACGGTGACGAAGAACTGCGAGCCATTCGTGCCGGGGCCCGAGTTTGCCATCGCGAGCAGGCCGACCTTGTCGAACTTGAGCGCACTCTTGAATTCATCCTCGAAGCGGTACCCCGGGTCTCCCATGCCGGTGCCGAGCGGATCGCCGGCCTGGATCATGAAGTTGGGGATCACCCGGTGGAAAATCGTTCCGTCGTAGAGTGGCCGGCGGGTCTTCTGGTGGGTCTTGGGATCGGTCCATTCCTTTTCTCCGCTCGCCAGGCCAACGAAGTTGGCAACCGTTTTCGGAGCATCCTTGGAATAGAGGTGCACCACGATGTCGCCCTCGGACGTCTTCAAGGTCGCATAGAGGTCCTTCCCCTCCTGGGCCATCTTCATCCACTTGCCACCTCCACTCTCCTTTTCCGACCCCGGCGCCGCGGCGAGCGCGACCGACGAGAGTAAGAGAGCGAAGAGGCTGCGAGCGCACGTCATTTTCCGATTCCTCCTATCGATGGGCTGGGCAACTTACTATTCGGGTGAGGCGGAATCTCCAAGTTTCGCGACGACTTTTCGCGGGCGACTACTTTTCTTGGGCAGAGAGCAGCTGCGAAAGCGCGCGGGCGGCCGCCTGCTCCGCCTCCTTCTTGCTCCGGCCGGAGCCGCGGGCGGTGAGATCGGGATGGACGGTGACTTCTACCTCGAAGGTCTTCTCGTGCTCCGGCCCGGTTTCCGAGATCACCCGGTACTTGGGCGCGAGGCGGAGGCGGTTTTGGATGTCTTCTTGGAGTCGCGTTTTGTAGTCCGAGCCGCTGCGGCCGGCGGCGACGCCATCGAGCGCGTCGGTAAAGTGGAGATCGACTACCTCGAGCACTTTTTGCCAGCCGTTCGCCAGGTAGATCGCGCCGATCACCGCCTCGAGCGCGTCGGCGAGCACCGAGCTCTTGCTGCGGCCGCCGGTGAGCTCTTCCCCGCGGCCGAGCAGGAGCAGATCCCCGAGACCAATCTGCCTGGCGATCCGGGCCAGCCCTTCCTCGTTGACGATCAGCGCGCGCAGCTTCGACAGCTCCCCTTCGGACGCGCCGGGGAAACGCTCCATCAATCGGTGGCTGATCGCCAGATCCACCACCGCGTCCCCGAGAAACTCGAGCCGCTCGTTGTCGCCGACGCTGTCTCCCCGATGCTCGTTGGTGTAGCTTTTGTGAGTCAGGGCGGACAACCCGAGCGCGGGGTCTGGAAAAGAGACCCGAAGTCTGGCTTCCAGCGCTCGCACCTGATCTTCTGGCTTCTGCTTCTCCAAGGGCGTCTACTCCGCGAGCTCGCCCGCGATCTCATCGGCGAGCTGGTAGGGGTCGGCCGTGCGCTCCGCAATCCGACCGGCGACATCGTCCAGGCGACCTTTTTCCCGCTCCATCTTCGCCAGCGCCGTCCTCAGCAATCGCTCGCGGAGCAGCGCGATGAACTGCATCGCGGCGCGAGCGCGGTCGCGGCTCTTCCGCCCGCCGGAGCGGTCGA
>WNEZ01001699.1_pt1 | contig 18529 bp, 11 predicted proteins | sample 5400521 | NCBI WGS metagenome assembly WNEZ01 (sample SAMN13153339, study PRJNA577476) | soil metagenome | isolation source: 120 cm saprolite under Douglas fir tree site 2 hole 1 replicate 1 | place: USA:California | collected 2015-04-18
TGCTCAGTCGCCGGCACCCTCGAGCTTGTCGGGGAGCGCTGGACGCTCTTGATCGTCCGCGACGCCTTCATGGGCACCAGGCGCTTCGAGGACTTCCAGCGCCGCTCGGGTATGGCTCGCAACGTCCTGACCGACCGCCTGAACCGGCTGGTGGAGGAAGGCATATTCAAGCGGGTTTCATACCAGGAGCATCCCGCCAGGTTTGAATACCGACTCACTGAGAAGGGCATCGACCTGTGGCCGGTCATCATTTCCCTGCTGCACTGGGGCGACCGGCACATCTACCCGGGTCGGGCGCCGTTGCTGCTCGTGCACAAGCATTGCGGCGGCGCGGTCGACGACCACCGGATCTGCGAGACGTGCGGCGCAAAGCTGGGACCGCGTGACGTGGAGGCGCGTCAGGGTATCGGCGGCGGGACGGTGGCGTCGGCGCGGGCCTCAGCTTAGTCGGACCTTTACGCTGCCGGCCTGACTGAGTGGCGGATCGCCGGACCGCCGGGGCGACCGACGCTCAGCGTGAGCTGCTGGGCGCGATCGTCACCGGACGTGAGGGCGGCACCCCACGCAACCAGTACGCGGGAGCGATATCAGATGTGCTGTTCGTCGAACCGGCCGACATCGAGATCGGCCATGACGACGGTCGGCAATACATCGATGGGCGTGGCCGCGTCGATGCTCAAGCGCGCGGACGATGCGAGACCGACTCCACGGTCAGTTGCGGGGTTCCGGGTCACGACCGCGCGGGCTACGAGGTCGTGATGAACCTCCTCGATGTCAACGGCGACCCATTCGAGTACAGATACGAGGGCCGTTGCGGATTTGTCGCGAGCTTCGATTACCGCTCCAACCGAATCAGCGCTTAGCGCACGATGGCGCGAAAACGTTCGTCCTCATAAAGGGGCGTCAGGTCGGGATCGGCGGGAGCGAGGGCCTTCAGGCGTGGCGCCAAAGAGACAGACTCCTCGATCAAGTTCAGTGCGTCGTCGTAGCGCCCCTCGGCGACGCGAAGGCACGCCAGGTTGTAGATCTCTACACCTAGGATGCTGGAAGGCGCTGAGGCGCGGCGAAGCTCGGGCACTGTTGTTTCCATGAGGCGCAATGCCCCCGCCAGGTCGTCGTTCTCCTTGAGGTACTCGACCATGTGGGTGTGAGGATGTATGTAACTGCTGCCGAGCAGAGCTTCGGTCGTGGTGCTCCACCGATACCACGCGAATGGCCGGTCGCCCAGCGCCTCATACAGATCAATGAGTGATGCGAGCAGTGAATCTGCGGCCTTAGTCGAGTGAGCCAGCGATGTTCGCGCGGCGGTCGCAAGCTCGGCGTCATTGAACTCATCGATGTTCTGCGGGGGCGGCGTGAAGGCGCGTCCGTCGCGAAGCGTTGTGAGAGCATCGTGTATGCGCTCTCTCCATTTGAGGAAGTGGAACATGGTCAGGGCCGCCGACCAGCCTTTCGGATCTGCTCGGTTGCCGGCGACGAAGTCCCGCTCTACGTTTCGCTCGGATTCGAGGATGCTGCGGACATCCGTCATGCCGGCAAGGTTAGTTCAGGCCGCTGTTTTAGGAACACTTTCCTGTGATGGCTCGGTCGCCGGCTCGGTTGCCGCCGGCGCCTGCACTCTGGCCACCGGCACGACCTGCCTGAATCGCGCTATGGCAGACGTCCAATCCGCCAGCAGCGCAGCCGCACGCGCGCTGCCCGTCCTGCGCTGGTGCTCCTCTAGCAGCGCGCGCAACTCAGCCTGGTCTTCTTCTGGAATCTCGCGCGCCACGACGCTGTCGGCGTTAAGCTGCCGCCAATCACTCAGATAGGCGACGCCTCCCGTCATCCCCGCGCCCGCGTTCCAACCCACCTCGCCGAGCGCGACCGCCACGCCACCGGTCATGTACTCGCAGAAGTGATCGCCGGCGCCTTCGACCACGGCCGTCGCGCCGGAGTTGCGCACGCAGAACCGCTCGCCGACCCGGCCGGCCACGAACAGCCGGCCTCCAGTGGCTCCGTAACAGATGGTATTGCCTGCGAGCACCGGGTCAGGCGAAGCGTCGTCCGCGAACGGGCGGATCACGATCACTCCGCCGCCCATTCCCTTGCCGACGTAATCCTGCGCCTCCCCTTCGAGCGTGAGCTCGACGCTTTCATCGATGAACGCGCCGAAGCTCTGGCCCGCGCTGCCCCGATAATCGCGCACTTCGGCTGAGGCAAACGCGGCGCCGACCGTGCGCTGCGCGTTGTCGATGTGGCCGCTCACTGGAGGTGGCGCAGGCGAGTCTCCATTGCGAGCCCACGTCCGGCGCCGAGGCAATGCTGCGTCGGTAGGGCTGAGGATGAACGAGAGATCGAGCGAGGTTTGTCCTGCCGCCTCGAGCAGGTCGACCCTGCCCACCGCATCGTCGAGGGTTGCGATTCCAATCGACGCGAGGTGCTCGCGCGTCTCGTCTGCGATGTGGAAGAGGTGATTGATCACATGCTCGGGCCGGCCCTCGAACTTGGCGCGCAAATCGTCGCGCTGCGTGGCGATGCCGGTCGGGCACGTGTTGAGGTGACACTGCCTCGCCATGTCGCAGCCGAGCGCGACCAGCACGCCGGTCCCAAAGCCGAACTCCTCCGCGCCGAGCAAGGCGGCAATGACGATGTCGCGCCCACTTCGCAATCCACCGTCCGTGCGCAGGCTCACGCGCTCGCGAAGACGATTCGCCACCAGCACCTGCTGTGTCTCCGCGAGTCCCAGCTCCCACGGCACACCTGCGTTCTTGATCGACGACAGCGGCGACGCACCAGTGCCGCCGTCGTGGCCGGAGACAAGGATGTAATCGGCGCGTGCCTTCGCGACGCCGGCGGCGATCGTCCCTACTCCGGCCTCGGACACGAGCTTGACGCCGATGCGGGCGCGCGGGTTGACGGTCTTCAGGTCGTAGATGAGCTGAGCGAGGTCCTCGATCGAGTAGATGTCATGGTGAGGCGGAGGTGAGATGAGCTGCATTCCGGGCTGCGCATGCCGCAGCCGCGCGATGAGGCTAGTGACCTTGATCCCCGGCAGCTGGCCGCCCTCGCCCGGCTTCGATCCCTGCGCGATCTTGATCTCGAGCTCGTCCGCACGCCTGAGGTAACGGGGCGTAACGCCGAACCGCGCCGATGCGACCTGCTTGACGCGGTTGTCGCGCCGCCCTCTGTCGCTGTCGTCGTAGGTTGCGGGGTCCTCGCCGCCCTCACCCGAGTTGGATCGAGCGCCGATCTGGTTCATCGCTATGGCAAGCGCTTCGTGTGCCTCCGGCGACAAGGCGCCCAGCGACATCGCGGTGCTCACGAAGCGTTTGACGATTTCCTCCGACGGCTCGACTGCATGTAGAGGAAGAGGCTGTTGCGAAGTCTTGATGCGCATCAGCTCGCGAAGCGATTGAGGGGAGCCCATGCTCGAAAGGCGCCGCCACTCGAGATAGGCATCGTGGTCGTTCTCGCGTGCCGACTTCTGTGCGGCGCGGACCGCATGCGGGTTGTACGCGTGATGCTCGCCCGCATTGCGGAATCGCACGCGCCCGTGGTCGGTGAGCGCTGCGGCATCAACCAGTCTCGGGAGCGCCATCCTTTCTATATCGGTGAGGTCCGCGCCGCCGATGTTGGACGGGACCGACGGGAAGCACATCTCCATGACCTCGGCGCCGAGGCCGAGTGCCTCGAGGACCTGCGCGCCCCGATAGCTGTCTACACACGAGATGCCCATCTTGGCCATGACCTTGAGCAGGCCAGCCTCGAGCGCCTTGCGATAGCGTGTCTCGCCCTCGGCCGCCGACGCGGCCGCTGTTGCCAGTGCCAGGTAAGGGTGGACCGCGCTCGCGCCGATGGTGATCAGACACGCGACGTCGTGAACGTCGACCACGTCACCCGCGATTGCGACCAGGTCTTTGGCCATTCGCTCGCCGGCCTTCAGCAGCGACTCGTGCACGGCGCCGACCGCCAGCGCCATCGGGACCGCGATTCGTTCCGGTCCAGCGCGGCGATCGCTGAGCGCGATGACGCCGGTCGTCAGGGCCGCCTCGTGGCACAGCCGCCGGAGGGCGTCGCGCAGCGATTCGCCCAGCGCATAGGTGGCGTCGAGCACGGTCGCTTCCTCGAGTACGCGCGCCAGCTCGGCGGCGCCAAGCACCGGCGACTCGAGCTCCAGCAAGGCGTTAGACCCTACGAACTCAGAGGCTTCGCCGTGAGTTCGCGGGGACCCCTGATTGCTGCCAGGTATCGCCGGGTGGTGGCTGCGCCGCAGCTCGCGATCGGCGCCGCCCTCGGGTTCGAGCGTGCCCCGTCGCGCACCGAGCAGCATGCGAAGCGACATCACGGCCTTTTCGCGCAAGGGATCGATTGCCGGGTTGGTTACCTGCGCAAACCGCTGTCGCAGATAGCCATAGACGCGTCGCGGCGTGCGACCGAGAGCCGCGATCGGGATGTCGTCGCCCATCGAGAAGACCGCCTCGGCTCCGGTCTCGGCCATCGCGGCGACCACGATCTTCACGTCCTCGGATCCCCAACCGTGAATCCTCTGCTGCACCGTGATGTCCTGGGGAGCCTCGACCTCGAGGTGCCGGCGCTCGACCGGCACCAGGATGCGGTCGGCGAGCAGTCCATAGTCATGGCGCGCCGCCGCCCGCTCTTTGGCATCGGCATCTCTAAGCACCGATCCGTCGCGCGTGTCGACCAGCAGCATCTGGCCGGGGCCCAGGCGGCCTCGCTCTACCACGCTGCTCGGGGCCATCGTGACGACACCTGCCTCCGACGCGGCGGCCACCAGTCCGTCGCGCGTGCGCTGCCAGCGCAACGGACGAAGGCCATTGCGGTCGAGCGCGGCACCGACCACCACGCCGTCGCTGAATGCGATTGCGGCGGGACCGTCCCATGGCTCGAAGCGGATCGATTGGTAGCGGTAGAAGTCGCGCACTGCCGCGGCGAGATCGCCGCGCCCTTCCCATGCGTCTGGGACGAGGCTCATCAACGCCTCAGACACTTCCCAGCCGCGCTGCACCAGCAGCTCGAGCGCGTTGTCGAGCGACGCCGAGTCCGATCCTTCCGGCCACACCACGCCGCGAAGCTCAGGCTCGAGCTCTGCCTCGCGCGCCCTCATCCATGCGCGGTTGCCCGTGATGGTGTTGATCTCCCCGTTGTGCGCCAGCAATCGGAACGGCTGGGCGTTGCGCCAGTCCGGCATCGTGTTGGTGGAGTAGCGCTGGTGGAAAACCGCGAGCCGGCTCTCGCACGTCTCGTCGCGCAGGTCGAGATAGAAGTCGGCGAGCCGCGTGCCCGCCATCAGCCCCTTGTAGACGACAGTCCGGCTCGAGCAGGACGGCAGGTACATGCGCACCGATTCCTCTGAGGCTCGTCGCTCGGCACGCCGCCGTGCGAGGTAGAGCCTTTGTTCCCATTCGATGGGCTCGAGGTCGGGCTTGGCGATCAGCCCGTGCCAGATAGACGGCATCGTTGCGCGGGCGCGCTCGCCGAGGCTGTCCCGATCGACCGGCACCGCTCGCCAATCCTCGAGCGTCAAGCCGGTGCTTTCCAGTGATTCGGCCACTATGGTTCGTGCCCGCTCGTCCCACTCAAAGAGGACTGCCACCGCGAACTCACCGCCGAGCAGGCGATGCGGGACCTGGATCAGGAGACCCGCGCCGTCTCCGCTCTTGCCGTCCGCGTCGAGGCCGCCACGATGGGACAGCCGGGCGAGCGCCAGTACCCCGAGCGAAACGGCTTCATGGCCGAGCTCGGGTGTGGCGACAAAGCCCATGCCACACGCCGCTCGATCCCGAGGGACGTGCCCCGGCCAATAGCTGCGCGTGGAAGCAAGGCTGGGGGGCACTGGTTGCAGCTTATCGGGAGTAGCCGGTGGACCCTAGTGCGCTGGTTACAAAACCTTTCTGGAATCGTTATGCGTTTGTCACATACCCTTGGGGATTCCGAGACGGGAGTCCGCCGCGCTAGAGCGTCCTAGGCGCCCGGGCGCCGTCTCGCCCCGCGAAATCTCGCGATTCCGCGGGGGCCCCGAGAGAGGTGCTGAAGCCTGCGTCGATGGGCCCGGCGCTTCGTCGTCGCGCATCGACAGATGCGCTCCTCCTAGCGCCACCCTCTCCTTGGCTCCGGCCGCCGATGCCGCTCTATCGCTGGCATACCCCTGTCTCAGAACCCCAGAAGTGCCTGGACGCGCAAGGCGACCGCCAGGTTGAGGCGCGTCTCGGGATCCTCCAGGTCGACGCCGCTGATCTCGCGGATTCGATCGAGGCGGTACCGCAGCGTGTTCGGGTGCACGCGGAGCCGGCTCGCGGCCTGCTGCTGCTCGCCCGTTTCCAGGTAGGCGCGAAGGGTGGACACGAGGCTCCCCTTGCGCGTCCTGTCGTGCTCCATGAGCGGCCCCAGATGCCGGCGGCTGTAGTCGACCAACCGCTCGTCCGTGACCGCAGCCAGGAGGCCCGTCAATCCCAGTTCGGGAACAGATACGACCTGACCCCAGCGCTTGAAGCGCGCCAGCGAATCCATCACCGAGACCACTTCGCGCTGGGCGGCCGCCACGCCGGCGGGCGCCTCGGTCGGCCCGCTGAAACCCACCGAGACGGTGAACCCGGGCTTCCAGTCGGCGATGGTCTGGCGCACCTGGATTCCGAGTGCGTTGCCTCGCGCCTGATGGTCGCCACCCGGCTCGGTGCCGAGGGGCAGGAGGGAGACCACGCTGTCCGATCGTCCCTGCACGAGCGCCCGCGGATAGGTGGCCCGCACGACCCCCGCGACACGGCGCAAGAACTCGCGCTTGAGGGCCTGGATCGCGTCCTCCGTGACCTGGCGGGCCCGGTTGAAGCCGCGAAAGTCGTCGATGTCGACAAGCATCACGATATGGCTGCCGTGCAGGGGGTAGCCGAGGTGGCGCGCTCTGCGCTGGGCTGCCGCGTCGTCGCCATACGTGCCGTGAAGCAGGTCTTCGAGGAACTCACCGCGCACTCGGCCTTCGACCTCCGAGAGCTCCCGCTCTTTGGCAATCGCCAGGGCGAGCACAAGGGCTGCCTGCTCGATGGCCATGAATGCGAGCTCCTCGTGGTGGGGTGGGTGGTCCAGGACTGAGATGTAGCCGAGCACCTGGTTGGCGGCAAGAATGGGGGCGATCAAGCGCTCGCGCGACATGCCCACGTGGGGGAACGCGGGCACCTTGACCGGGCCTCGCTTTTGCTCGATGTCGCGGAGCATGCGCTGGATTTGGGGATCGAATAGCACGCGGTGTGGCGTGCCCTGGCGTTGGATGGTCTCCTTGCGGTGCGGATCGCCCGCGCCGCCCGCGTGCGCCAGGAGGTGGAAGCTCGCGTCCTCGATCACCACGGCGCTCTCGAGCAGCTCGGCCAGCGTCTTGCAGATCTCGTTGACGCCCTTGCCGTCGAGCACGAGCTCGGTGAAGCGGCGGTGGATGTCGAGCGAGCGCTTGAGTCGCCAGTGCTCGGCATTGAGGATCCGCTCCAGCAGCGGCGTCATGAGGTCGATCATCTGGACGTCCGCGCCGACCGTGAAGACGGGGACGTTCAGCCGGTCGGCCTCGGTGAGCATCTCGGCCGGCAGCTTGCGTAAGTATGGATGGGGCCGCACCACGAGGCCGGCGCCTCCGCCCTCGGCGATGCGGCCGATCAGGCGCACCTGCGCGTCGCGGTCGTCCTTGATCGGAAATCCCGTCGTGAGCATCAGGTCGCCCGCGCGGGGCTGGACCTCGGGGGTCTCCATCATCCGCACCCATTCGATCGGCCGGTCCAGGCCGTCGGCCCCGGCCACCAGCCTGGCGGTTGCGAATGCGTCAAATCGCATCGCCTCCCGAACGGTAGGGCGGGGCTCCGTGAGCTCGTCCGCGGCCTTCTTCGTGGCCATCCTTCAACCATTATGTGTGTGTGCGGGGGACAACGCTGGTCGCTTGGGCCTTGTGGAGGGGCCACTAGGCTCGTCTCGACGCAGCGCGTAACCTCCTTTCCATGACCCACGAAGATGCGCCCGCGTGCGAGCGCCATGAGTCAGCGGTGCCGATGACGCTTCGGTCGATGCATTCGGACTCGATGCGGCCCGACACCCTGGTCGGGCTGTATGAGTGTCCCGAGTGCGGGCACGAGCGCCGGGTGCCGATCCGAACCGCTGACGCAGCCTAGGGCTTAGAGCCCTCGTCGCTCCCGCGATCGGGCAGAGTGAGCCGGTGTACGACCAGCTCGTCGATCTCCAGATGGCGCACGCGTGTTCTGCCGATCACCAGACGGCCAACCGCGACGGCGCCGATTGCCATCGCGCCGAACGCCACGGCACCTACCGCCATCGCGCCAAGAGCGCTCGAGATTTGCCAGCTGACGATGCCCTGTCTGGCCATTACTTCTGAGCGATCAGCTCGCGGAGCACCAGCGGCAGGATGCCGCCGTGATGCATGTAGGCTCCGTCCGTGTTGTTGTCGACGCGCGCATGAGTCTTGAACCGGGTCGCCTTGGATCCGTCGTCCGCTTTCGCCTCCACCTCGACCGTCTGACCGGGCTGGATCGCTTCCAACCCGCGAATGCTGAATCGCTCCCGACCTGTCAGGCCGAGTGATTGCAGGTTCTCGCCATGAGCGAACTCGAGGGGCAGGATGCCCATCCCCACCAGGTTGGATCGATGGATGCGCTCGAAGCTCTCGGCGATGACCGCGCGCACGCCGAGGAGCAACGGGCCCTTCGCGGCCCAGTCGCGCGACGAGCCGGACCCGTATTCCTTGCCGGCGACCACGATCAGCGGCACGTTTTCCTCGCGATATCGCACAGAAGCGTCGTAGACGGTTAGCTGCTCGTCGCTGGGAAAGTGCCGCGTCCAGTACCCCTCGCGCTCGACGAGCTTGTTGCGCAGCCGGATGTTGGCGAACGTTCCTCGCACCATCACCTCGTGGTTGCCGCGACGCGACCCATAGCTGTTGAAATCGGGCTTTTGCACACCGTGCTCGATGAGATAGCGGCCGGCGGGACTGTCGGCCGGAATCGCTCCGGCAGGTGAGATGTGGTCCGTCGTCACCGAGTCGCCGAGCATTACGAGGACGCGCGCGCCCTCGACGTCGGTCAGGGGCTTGGGCTGGGGCGCAAAGCCTTCGAAATACGGCGGCTCCTTCACATAGGTCGACTCGGGATCCCATTGGAAGATCGGACCGGTCGGCGCAGTCATCTTCTTCCAGTGCTCGTCGCCGTCGAAGATGCGCGAGTACTCGCGCTTGAACATGTCCTGCTGCACGCACTTCTGCACGACAGCGTTGACCTCAGCCTGCGACGGCCACAGCTCCGACAGCATCACCGGCTTGCCATCGCGCGTCTTGCCGACCGGGTCCTTGGTGAGGTCGATATTGACCGTGCCCGCAAGCGCGTACGCGACCACGAGGGGCGGGGAGCCAAGGTAGCTCGCCTTGACAAGCGGGTGGATGCGGGATTCGAAGTTGCGGTTGCCTGACAGCACCGCGACCACGCTGAGGTCCTCTTTGACGACCGCGGCTTCGATTTCCGGCGTTGCCAGCGGGCCCGAGTTCCCGATGCACGTGGTGCATCCGAAACCGACGAGGAAGAAGCCGAGCTTTTCGAGCGGCTCCATCAAACCGGCTGTCTGCAGGTAATCGGTGACGACGCGCGAGCCGGGCGCAAGACTGGTCTTGACGTAGGGCCTCACCTCCAGGCCGAGCTCGACCGCTTTCTTGGCGAGCAGCCCCGCTGCGACCATGACGGATGGGTTGGAGGTGTTCGTGCAGCTGGTGATCGCGGCGATCACGACGCAGCCGTTCTCCAGCCTGGCAGCTGGCTTGGACTCGATCGCTACAGCGGCGCGCCCATTGACCGGCCCGCCTTCATCAAGGAGCCTCCCCACCGCGCCCGCGTCTGGCCTGGGCCCGTTGCCGAACGCGGCCGTGAAGCTCTCCCAAACGTGCGGCAGCGAGGCGCGGTCCTGCGGACGCTTCGGACCCGCCAGGCTCGGTTCGACCTTGGTGAGGTCCAGCTCGAGCAGCTCAGTGAACTTCGGTATCGCTGTGCTGTCGACGCGGAACAGTCCCTGCTCCTTCGTGTAGCGCTCGACGAGCTCGATCTGCTCGCGGCTGCGGCCAGTGACCTCGAGATAGCGCAGGGTCTGGGCGTCGACCGGGAACAGCGCCGACGTGGCGCCGTACTCCGGGCACATGTTGCTGAGAGTCGCCCGGTCGGGCACGGAAAGGCTCGACAGGCCGTCGCCGCAAAACTCGACGAACTTGTCAACGACACCGTGCTTGCGCAGCATCTCGGTGAGGGTGAGCACGAGGTCGGTGGCCGTCGATCCAGCGGGCAACGCTCCGCGGAAGCGAACACCGACAACGATGGGAGGGGCGAGGTACGCCGGCTGGCCGAGCATCGCCGCCTCGGCTTCGATTCCGCCCACACCCCAACCGAGCACGCCGAGCCCGTTGACCATCGTGGTGTGCGAGTCGGTGCCCATCAGGGTGTCGGGGATGGCGATCTTGTGTCCCTGTGTGTCGCGGACCTGGACGACCTTGGCGATGTATTCGAGGTTCACCTGGTGGCAGATGCCCATGCCGGGCGGGACCAGCGAGAAGTTGTGGAACGCCTGCTGCGCCCAGCGCAGCAGCGAGTAGCGCTCACGGTTGCGCTCGATCTCCTTTTCGATGTTGCGCGTGTATGCATCGCGGAACCCGAAAGAGTCGACCTGCACCGAGTGGTCGATGATCAGGTCCACCGGCACCAGCGGATCGACCTTGCCGGCATCTTTGCCGCCCCGCTTCATCGCCGACCGCATAGCCGCGAGGTCTACGACCGCGGGCACGCCCGTGAAGTCCTGCATAAGGACGCGCGCGGGGAGGAAGGGAAGCTCCGCATCCTTCGGTGGCGGCGCAGGCCAAGCCGCCAGCGCGCGCACGCTCGATTCGTTGGTTGTCCCGGCTTCGGTGATGCGAAGCAGGCCTTCCAGCAGGACCTTGACCGTCATCGGAAGGCCCGCCGGGTCTGCGTAACCGTTCTTGGGCAGAGCGGCGAGAGGGAAGTAATCGAGGTCGGTGCCGGCCAACTTCGAGCGGTTCGCGATCATGATCGAATCGTACTAGCCTCACGGACGGCCGATCCCAGTGGCCCGAGCTCGATCGGCTCTGTGAGCCCAGGCAGCTCGCGACGCTGGGGTCGCTCGCTGAAGTTGAGCGCGACCAGAACTGTTTCGTCGCCCTCGCCGCGTTCGTAGGCGAACACCTCGGGATCCGTCAGCACCGTCCGCCTGCCGCCGCGGCGCAGCGCGGGGGACTCGCGACGCAATTTGCCAAGCCGCTGGAAGTGCGCCAGCAGATCCTGGTCCTGGTCGCTGTCCCACAACATCGGCAGGCGAGCCTCCGCATTCTCGATTGCGCCGTCGTGGCGCTGGCTGAGTCCGACCTCGGTGCCGTAGTAGATCACCGGCATTCCTGGCAGCGTCCAGAGCAGCGTCGCCGCCAGCTTCAACCGGTCGGCGCTTCCATCCGCCATCCAGAGAAAGCGGTTCATATCGTGGTTGTCGATGACAGTTGCGAGGGCGAGGCCTGGATAAGCGTGGTCGTGCTCGTCCAGCCAGCTCGCAAAAGCGGCCGCGTCCATCCGTCCGCGCGCCAGTGCCTGGCGAACGTAATAAGCGAGATCGAAATCGAAGATCGCATCCAGGCGACCCGCGTATCGCGCCAGCCAATCCGGCACGCCGGTGGCCTCGCCGAGGACCAACGGGTCTTGCTTGACGTCGCGCAATCCGCGCCGGAGCTCAACCCAGAAGGCGGGGTCGACGCCCGCCACATGGTCGCAGCGGATGCCGTCGACGCCGTACGCGCTCAACCAGTGCTGCGCGGCTCGAACGAGGTGTTGCTGCACGCGTCCATCGCCAGTGTCGAGCTCGGGCAGGGTGATGACGTCACCGAAGCAGCGGTAGTAGTGAGGCCACTGCCAGAACCGGTAGTAGCCGGCTGCGTCGCCATCCTTCTCGATCGCGTCTCGGAAGAGATGGTGCCCGCGGCCTGTGTGATTGGGCACGAAGTCGAGCAGCACACGCATGCCTCGGCTGTGCGCCGCCTGCACGAGCCGGACCAGCGCCGCATCGCCGCCGTAGCGGGGTTCCACCGCCAGGAAGTCCTCGTGGTCGTAGCCGTGATGCGACGGGCTCCGGTGCACCGGGCTGAGCCAGAGCACGTTGCAGCTCAAAGAGGCGATGTGATCGAGATGCTCCCGGATGCCATCCAGAGTTCCGCCGTACAGCGCTGTTGCATCGCCAGGCGGCGGCAGGCTTTCTCCCGGCCTCGCGAACCGGTCGACCATGACGTGGTAGCAGATCGCGTCGCGCACCCAGTTCGGTGGCGGCGGCGGTTCTGATTCGATTGCGAACTCCTGACCGCCCGGCCGTGGATCGGAATCGGACGCCCACAGCGGCGGTCCCTCCTTATCGCGCAGGTGGACGCGGATCCTGTACCGAGTGACCTCGCCCGCCGGGCCGAGCGGCGCCGGGCCACTCCAGCGATCAGGTCGGCCAGGCTCCGCGGGATGACGCTCGAGCGGCACGGGCGGCCGGCCTTCTACATCCACGCTGACATCAACGACGTCGAGATCGGAGCGTACCTCGGCTACCAGAAGCGGGGCTTCGCCTGGCTCTGGCATTCCCGCATGGAACGCGCCGGCGTATAGGGCGCGAGAGCGCCGCGTGAGCTGAGCCCTCGCCTGGTGCTCGAAAAACGCGTCCTCGCCTCCAGCGCTCTGAGGGATCAAGGCGTGGACCGTGAGGAGTAGCAGTGCGTGGGAGCGGAGGTCGACTCCGCCGCCGGCGAGAAACAGCCGCTGCGACGATCGTTTGATCACAGCCGAGTGGAACGCGGCGAGGGCGTTCGAGCGGCGTCCCGCGAGCGCGTCCTGCCACGCGCCCCATAAGGCGGCGCCTGCGCCCGCGGTGGGTGGCGCCGGAAGCTCGAAATCGGTGCGTCCATTGGCCGCAGCCCACTCGTAAAAGGCGCGGGCGGCTCCACGCTCGCCGCACGCATCGAGCGCACGTGCCATGAGGATGTCATCGCCCGGGCCTGCGACGAACGCGCCCGAGCGATCGTGATGCTGTGCGATCACCAGCACGCTTCGCGCGTACAGGTCTGTGATCGCGGGGCGATCGGTGAGGTGAGGGAGGCGAGCCACCACCGCGGCACGCGTAGCTCCACGCAGCGGCGGGTCATCAAATCCATCGGGCCACGTATCCTCGAAGCGCACGGCCGCCTGGGGCAGGACTTCTCCAAGGCCGTGCTCCCACCCCAGCTCAGCCTCGCCGTCGATGCGGAACGCACAGAGCAGGCTCTCGCCGATTGCGGCGAGCCGCCTCTCGACCCTGATGCCGCTCGAGTGACGGGACAGCGCACTCAGCACGTCCGTGCCACGCACGTACTCGAGGTGGTGCTTCCAGCCGCGGCCGCCGATGCGGCGGCGCCCGGCGGGCAAGGCAAGTACGGCGTGTATCGGTCTGTCGATCAGCTCCTGGTCCAGATGCGGGGCCCTGAGTCCGATGAGGCTGCCGTCGCGACCGATCCTGGCCAGGAGCCGGCCGTTGCCGACCGTGCCTGAGAAGCGTGCGCTCATACGGTAGGAGTGAGGGTGCGGCGAGCACGCCTCATCACAGTCGCGATTCGGCGCGTGCCTTTCGACCTCTCGATCTCCTCGAGAGAGTGAGGGAGGGCGAGGCGCCAGTTGGGGAACTCGGTGGTCGTGCCGGGCACGTTGGGCCGTTCCTCGACGCCGAGCGCATCCTCCAGCTGCGCCAGGACGATGCAAGATCTCGTTCGCGCCAGCACCCTGTACGCGGCCACGGCAACATCAAGGGCCGGGGTCCCGTCCGGCGCGTGCGTCACTTCCACGAGCCGCGCACGCAGCCGATGAAGCCGGTGTTCGGGCTCGGTCAGATTCCAGGTGCCGGCGACTGTGGGCAGGTCGTGCGTGGTAACCGCTGCCAGGGCCTGTTTCGGCCACCTGCCGGACCCCGAACTCTCGAACCAGAGCAGTCGAAAGGAAAGCGAACCTCGGGCGCGCAGCCGCTTGCGCACGGAAGGCTCGACCAGCCCGAGGTCTTCGCCGACCACGAAGGCGTTGTCGCGGCTCTCCTCGGCCAGCAGTGCGAGCAGGTCGTTGGCCGGGTATCGAACGTAGAGCCCTTGCGATGCGGTCATGCCGAACGGGATCCAGAACTGCCGGAAGAGGCCCATGACGTGGTCGAGCCGTACTCCCGCCGCATGCCTTGCCGCGCTCCGGATCGCGTCGACGAATGGCTCGCATCGCTCGGCGCGCAGCTTCCATGGGTCGAAAGGGGGCACGCCCCAATCCTGTCCGTCCTGGAAGAATTCGTCGGGCGGCGCTCCGACTCGCATGTTCGGAGCAAGCAGGCGCTGCCAGCGCCACGCGTCGAAGCTGTCGGAAGCGAAGCCGAGCGGGACGTCGGTGATGAGGCCGATCTCTTGCGACGCGCGCTGCAGCTGGCGGTCGAGATGGAACTGGAGCCACTGATGGAACGCGATGCGCTCATGTAGCTGCGCGCGCCGGCGCTCGACCTCGGGACCGCGCGGCTGCCGCAATCCTTCGGGCCAGCTGCGCCACGCGGGACCGAGGGTTTCCGCCAGCGCGTTGAAGGTGGCGAAGTCGCGAAGGGCTTCGCCTTCTTTCTGGATCCATGCCTTCAGCCCACGAGGCTGCGGCGCGGCTCGAAAGACCAGGTCCAGGGCCTTCGACTTGAGCTCGAAGACCTGGTCGTAGTCAATGAGGCGATGCGAGTTGAGGGCCTGCGCCGCCTTGCGCAGCGGTTTAAGGTTTGAGGCGCACTTCTCGGCACCCGCCACTTCCTCCACGCGGACGTAGACGGCATTCAAAAAGCGCCGCGACGACGAGTAGTAAGGGGATGGTTCGTACGGGTGAGTCGGCACCTGTGCGCCGAGCGGATTGAGCAACGTCACGCTCGCGCCCTGGCGCCGCGCCCAGCGCCCGAACCGGCGGAGGTCGGCGAAGTCACCGACGCCCCAACTCTCGCGGGAGCGCACCGCGTAAAGCTGCAATGCCCAGCCCCAGACGCGATCGGGGGCGGGGGCACAAACACCCTCAGGAAGGTCGTAGCGCTTGATCCGCGGAGGGTGTTTCCTCCCGGTGGCGCCCAGGGCAGCCAGCACCGCATCCACGGCCTCGGGGCTCGCCGTGACCCGCTCGCCGGTGTAGCCGAAGTATTCGGGCAGCACACCCCATCGCTGCGCGCGGTCAAACATGTCTTGTGGGGACACAAACCCCAGTATCGTTGCTGGCCGTGGGTCGGCTCTATCACGTGCCCTCCGAGGCGTGCACGTCCGCCACGGCGCAGACGTCGGGCATGTCGCGGATGGCCGCGCTGTCCGGCGATACGGTAGGCAGCCATGCAATCTGGATGGGCGAGACGCATGTCGCGCCTGGCGTCTCCTCAGGACCGCATCACCACGGCAAAAGCGAAACCGGCATCTACGTGGTGGCGGGCAACCCCGAGTTCATCTATTCGGAAGATGGACACGAGGTCCGGCTGCTGACCAAGCCCGGCGACTACGTGTACGTGCCGCCATTCGTGCACCACATCGAGTCGAACGCCAACTCCGACGAGGAGGCGGTGGTCGTGATCGCCCGCACCACGCTAGAGGCGATCGTAGAGAACCTGGACGAGCTCTAAAGGAGTTCCTTTCGCGCGGCTCTAGAATGGCCCAATGGCCGTCGCCGAAGGGCTCGAAGTCACGCAGTTTCTGAAGGACCAACCCAAGAAGCTTTTCATCGGTGGGAAGTGGGTGGAGTCGGCCTCCGGAAAGACGTTCGCGACCATCGATCCCTCCACGGGCGAGGTCCTGGCGCAGGTGGCGGAGGCGGACGCCGAGGATGTCGACCGCGCCGTGGCGGCCGCCCGCAAGGCGCACGAAAGCGGCGTCTGGCGCGAGCTGCCTCCCTCCGAACGGGCCCGGATGCTGTGGCGGGCGGGCGACCTGATCGAGGAGCGGGCAACCGAATTCGCCCAGCTCGAAAGCCTGGACAACGGCATGCCCATCAACGATGCGCAGCTCTTCCATGTCCCGCTTACCGCGGCCACCTTCCGCTACTACGCGGGGTGGGTGACCAAGCTCGACGGCGGAACCCAGCAGACCTCGTTCCCCGGCACTTACCTCAGCTACACCTTGCGCCAGCCGGTGGGCGTGGTCGGTCAGATCATCCCGTGGAACTTCCCTCTCCTGATGGCGAGCTGGAAGGTCGCGCCGGCGCTCGCCTGCGGAAACACTGTCGTGTTGAAAACCTCCGAGGAGACGCCGTTGAGCGCGCTTCTGCTGGCCGAGGTTTTGCAGGAGGCCGAGATTCCGGCCGGCGTCTTCAACGTCGTCCCCGGCCCAGGCCATACGGCGGGGGCGCGACTGGCGGCGCACCCACAGGTCGATAAGATTGCTTTCACGGGCTCGACCGAGGTTGGAAAGCTGATCGCAAAGGCCTCGGCCGACAGCAACCTCAAGCGCGTCAGCCTCGAGCTCGGTGGCAAATCGCCCAACATCGTCTTCGCCGACGCGGACCTCGCGCGAGCAGTGTCGGGCGCATTCCTTGGCATCTTCTTCAACCAGGGCCAGGTCTGCTCGGCGGGATCGCGACTGTTCGTCCAGGAGAAGGTCTACGACCAGACGGTCGACCAGCTGACCAAGACCGTCGAGGATCTGCAGCTCGGCCCGGGCATCGATCCCATGACCCAGATGGGCCCGCTCGTCTCGAAGACGCAGATGGACCGCGTTCTCGGTTACATCAGCATCGGCAACGACGAAGGGGCGCGGATGATGACCGGCGGAAAGCGCGCCGACGGGCTCGGCGGCGGTTTCTTCGTGAAACCAACAGTGTTCGCCGACGTCGATGGCAAGATGCGCATCGCTCGAGAGGAGATCTTCGGACCGGTCCTGGCTGCGATTCCGTTCGAGGACGAAGATGACCTGATCGCTAAGGCGAACGATACTATCTATGGGCTGGTCGCCGGCGTGTGGACCAGTGACGTTAAGCGTGCGCATCGCGTGGCCCACGCCCTCCAGGCGGGAACCGTTTATGTCAACTGCTATCACGTGGCCGATCCCGCGACACCATGGGGCGGGTTCAAACAGAGCGGGTGGGGCCGCGAGCTTGGACCCTACGCACTCGACCTGTACACCGAGATCAAGAACGTCATCGTAGATATCGCCTGAAGCGTCAGCCCCGCTGAGCCAAGCGGCGCTTCACCAAGAGGGTGTCGACGAGGCCGGCCGCCGCGAAGACGAGGCCAGCACCCAGCAGAATCCATTCGGGCGCACGCGTCGGTGGCGGGGGCGGCAGGTCGAAATGGCTCGCGATCGGCTGGAAAAGCGGCGCGACAGGCGAGTCGACCGAGGCGAGGAAGATCGCAGCCGAGACGAGCACCGCCCATAGGACGCCGCGCGCGGTGCGCCCGATGCGGATGAGGCCCATGCCGGGGATCAGCGAGAGCAGCCAGACTTCCAGACCCGGGCGGACCTCCTGGTCGTGGAACTGTCGCGCTGCAACAGCCCCGATTGCGAAGAGGCCGAGCGCCGCTTCAAACCATCCCGGACCGATGAGGTCGATGCCGATGAACGGGAAGTCGACGCTCGAGTACTGGGAGGAGGCGGCCGCCCACGTCGCCCATGCGAACCAGACGAGTAGAAAGAACTCCGCGGCGAGGGCGGCCGCGACGCGCAGCGCGGCGTTGGTGGTGAGCAGGGCCGCGAACATTGCCAGCACGACCAGCCAGCAGATGGGGTTCTGGAAACCGAAGTTGACGTCGGCATGCACCTGGGGGATCTCGATCGTCCATGGAGATACCAGGGCGAGCACGGAACAGATCACGGTCAGCACGCCGAGGGGCGACGCAACGGAACGGCGCAGGTTGATCACGACCAACGACGGACTGTGAGGAAGGAGTTGGCGGTGGGTTGGCTGTCGTCAGGCGGCGTTGGAGTCATGAGCACGATGGTTTGCAATTTTCGCATGTAAAAGCGTTGACCACCGAACAAATATTCGATACAATGCGAACATGCGTTCTGAGGTGGGGTGAGGGGGAGTCGTACCTCGCAAGAGGCTTTTCAACAGATCGATTCCATCCTCAATCAGCTCGCCGACGAGAACCTCAACTCGGTACCGGCGGACTCGATGGGTGATGACCTGATCGCATTGCAGCGCATCGACAGTCGCGTCCAGGCCGAGGCGCTGCGCCGGCTCCGCCGCTTCGACGGCGGCCAGGGTTATGCCAACTCTTTAGCGCTGAGCGCGAAGGGCTGGTTGCGCTGGAAGTGCAACCTCACCTACACGGCGGCGTCCAATCAGGTCGAGGTGGCACGAGCGCTGGAGTCACTGCCCCAGACGTCGGAGGCGTTCGCCGACGGTGACATCAGCTACCGGCACGCGTCCTTGATCGCCAGCACATCAGGCAGCTGGGCGACAAGATGGAGGCGCAAGCTGAGGAAATCCTCGTCAGCTCCGCCAAAGAGCTCGATCCGCAGAGCCTG
>WNEZ01002973.1_pt1 | contig 18510 bp, 16 predicted proteins | sample 5400521 | NCBI WGS metagenome assembly WNEZ01 (sample SAMN13153339, study PRJNA577476) | soil metagenome | isolation source: 120 cm saprolite under Douglas fir tree site 2 hole 1 replicate 1 | place: USA:California | collected 2015-04-18
GGGTGAAAAATGGGGCACCCAAAACACTATCTTAAGTGCAGCCGCGCGCCATGCGCGTGCATCCCAAGAGGAGAGCGCCGCTTTGCCTGGCCAGCCGAAATCTTAACGAGGTGAAAAGGACATGAATCGTAAATACTTCCCGCTCGCGAGCACCGTGCTGGCAGCTTTTTTGCTGGCGGTGGCGCCTGTGCCCGCGTCCGGACAGAGAAGCCTGGAAATTCCTTCGGGCACGACCATCCGCGTGCGCATGATCGACAAGCTCAGCAGTGAACAGACCCAGATGGGAGACACTTTTCGGGGCACGCTGGACGAAGCCATCGAAGTCAATGGCAGGCAGCTTTACCCCAAGGGCGCGGATGTGATCGGGCGCGTGACTGACGTGCATCCCACGGGCAGGTTGAGTGAACCCGGAGAGCTCGATCTGGTACTCAATACAGTGAGCTCGGGAACGGTGGCCGCGTCGATTCACGTGGAGCCGCTGGTGATAAAGGGCGAGTCCCATACCAAGAGCAATGTCAGCAAGATCGGTGGCGGGGCGGCTTTAGGCGCGGTAATCGGCGCTATTGCCGGCGGAGGCAAGGGCGCGGCCATCGGTACTCTGGCGGGAGGAGCCGCCGGCACCGGCGCGGCTGCGGCTACAGGCAAGAAACCTGCCCTGGTTGATCCGGAAGCGGTGCTGACTTTTGTTACCTCCTCGGCTTCGAGCCCGGCCCCCGCCCCCAATGCCAACGAAGGGGGACCGGCCCCGGTGCCCCCTCCGGCTTCCTCCAACCCATCTTCGGATTCGAGATCGGATTCAAGATCCGATTCCAATTCCGATTCCAATTCCAGTCCGCCTCCGGATGCGGCGGCGGGAGGCGATGACAGCAGTCAATTGTTTACCCTGCGCGATCGCAGAATTATTCGTAGCTGTGTGAGCGAGCACGCGTCCGACCTTCCCGCTAACGTGACGCAGCGTCCCGAGTTGCCCTCCGGGGCGGAACGCCAGATGCATCGCGGCGGAACTCTGTCGTCCGATATTCAAAACCAAGCTCAGGCGTTGCCGCTGACTTGCGAAGACCAACTGCCCAAGCTGCCGGACGATCTGGAACGCGTCCTCTATGGCGGGCGCGTGCTGCTGATCGACGGCAAGGGTCATATTCTGGACACTTTCTTTCTCGACCAGAACCAATAGTCACCGATTGCGGGGCCCGGCACCCAGGGTCGTGTCCCGATTTTCTGTACTTTTTTCTGTACTTTGGACGATGGTGGCAGGACTGGCTGCTCGACGGAAAACCGTCCGCAGAGCGTGGCGCGACGATTCTGGTAACCATTACTCCGGATTACTTTGGTAGGTTGAACTTTCGCGGCAAACTGCTAAGTTTAGGTTCAGGCGAGACTAGCCGCCGTACTCCGTCAACCGTGCGCCCCGGCTGGCTGGAACAGGTTGATGACCGCAGACCACCAACTCGCGCTCTGGATCGCCCACCCGGTGTTACAAATGGGAGTCGGGGCCGCAATGTTGCGCCACAAGCTGCATCGCATTTTTCCAGTTTTCTTCGCCTATATAGGGTTCCAGATTCTGGCCTTTTCGGTGTTGTTCCCCATGTATCAATGGGGCACTTACACTTACGCCGAATACTTCTGGTTCTACTGGACGTGCGCTGCGGTCAATCTCGTTCTGGGTTTCATGGTCATACACGAGATTTTTCAGGATGTATTCCGTCACTATCACACCTTGAAGGATTTGGGGTCGGTGCTCTTCAAGTGGGCTGCCCTGGTGATGCTGCTGGTGGCGTTTGTGGTCGCGGCCTCCAGCCCAACCGGGGATGAGGGTCCGATCGTGCAAGCCATCATCACGGTGCAACGTTGCGTGCGCGTGGCCCAGGTGGGACTGATCATGTTTCTAATGGTGTTCGCCCGCTATCTTGGAGCGTCGTGGCGGCAACACAGTTTTGGCATCTCGCTGGGCCTGGGACTTTCCGCTGCAGTGGAACTGGGCACGCTGGCGTTTCATGTGAGCGGCCATGCCTCTGAGGTGTCCGTCCACGTGATCAATCTGGTGGCCTATAACCTGGCCATCCTCATCTGGTTCGCCTACGTGCTGAGCAAGAGTCCGGTGCGATTGGCGGAAGCGAGCTCGTTCGCGTCACATCGCTGGGAAAGGGGTCTCACTGATTTGCAGAATCCCGTGCCCGGTGATTCTCTGATCCCCATGTTCGAAAGCATGGTGGATCGCGCTCTCTCGCGCAGCCAGGGAGACTACTCACCGAAGTAGGTTCGTGCGGGTCCCCGCGGTTCACTAACCGAACGCATGGCAGAGGAGGATTGTATGCCCTTAGTGACGATCATTCGTGACGCAGGATACGTGGACAGGCTAAGGGCTTACCAAATCATGATCGATGGCCAAACAGTCGGCGAACTGAAAAACGGGGAGATTAAGCAGTTTTCTGTCCCTGCTGGTCAACACCAACTCGCGCTTAAAGTGGATTGGTGCGGTTCGAAACGGGTTCACTTCAAGATCGCGGAGGGAGAAACACTAGAGTTTGATGCCAAATCCAACGTTCGCGGCAAGCACGGGTATGGCATCCTGTGGACGGTTTTCTTCGACAGATACTCTTATCTTGCGCTTGAGCAACGGCAGTTTCCTAGCAGTGCGGAAACTCGCTAACTACGATGCCGGGAAGCGTGTTCCTGCTACGATGAGCGCAATTGCTGACGCGATTAAATGGGCAGGGGAAATTGATGAACATTGGCCTGTGAAACGGGACTAACAACCTGGTTCACTCCGATTCATAATCTTCGCGGTGTCTGCCTCAGGTCTAGCCTGCCCATTCTCTTCCTTCCATCGGTTTATCAATCAAACCTGAAGTTGTTCTTTCGATCTCGTGCAAACGATTGCAGAAAAGGCTGTACTCCTTGCGGGTGCCTTGTATAATTCCGCAACCGTGAGGTTTCCCGCTCCCAGGGGCCTCGCACAGTTAGGAGAACACCATGAAACGTGCGGTCAGGATGTTGATCCTGATGGTAGGTTTGGCTTGCACGTACGTGGCAATCGCGACCCCGATCCTAAATGCTGAACTGGGCCCGATGCCGCTATGTAACCCGGCCAATCCAAATTGCTCGAAGAAGTAGCGGTCTCGAGTGCAACGGTTCACTGATGATTGGCCGCGAAAGTGGCGTTTTCTGATCTCTGGGCTGACCGCCTGCAATGGCAGGGTCAGCCCTCTTTTTTGCAATGTCGTGGGGGATTTGGGTGGAGCAGCGCTTTAGCGCTGCGTTAAAAAGCATTGCTGAGCGGCTTCAGCCGCTGAGGTACCTCTAGGCGCTGAAGCCCCCATCGCAAGACAGCAGCTCTATGCAGGCCTGAAGGCCTGCTCCACCCTTCAGGTGATGCCGTGGAATCGTGTCCCGATTGAGCGCCGACCAATTTCTAAACCGCTCGCTTTTCCGGCACCGCAGCGCGTCTCAGGCTTTGCCTCAGTTGTTCCGGATTTGAAACCGGCGGCTGGCAACTGAATCCCGAGCACACCACTGCCACCGACTCCCCCTCGTGGATCGCTGGAAGTTGAGGGATGCTTTCTGCCAGGGCTGGCGGCAGGTTTTGTGGCACTGCCTTGTTCGCCGCCAGCTTGAGCACCGCCTTATCGAAGCCGAAGAAGCCGACCGCGGCGGCGTAGAGCTGCTCCGCCAGAACGTCGTCCCCGAGGACGATAACTTGCGTATGCGGCTGCGCGAAATGCACGGCCGCAATGCCATAGGTCGCGGCAAAAATGCCGAACTTTGCGGCGAGGCCTGCCAGCAGCTCCAGCGTCTGCTCCGCCTTTTCCCGATAGCCCGGTTGATTGGTGTAAGCGTGCAGCCGCAGCAACGCGATCGCGGCGGCAGAGTTTCCGGCTGGAGTGGGAGAATCCTGAAACGGCTTCCGCCGCGTGCCCAGCACGCCCAACGCCTTCTCTGTTCCATCCCCGGGGCCGGCGGTGTCGAAGAATCCGCCGGACACGGAGTCAAAGAAACGCTCAACCATCTTGTCGGTAATGCGCTGAGCGAAGGTGAAGTAGCTGAGATCGGCGGTCGCCTCGTAGGCGTCGAGACAGGCGATCGCGGTGAAGGCGTAATCGTCGAGCAACCCTGGCACCAGGCGCCGCTCGGCGGCGGGATCAGAGTACGCGACCACGTGCTGCAGCCCTTGTTGCGGATGCCAGGCCTCGGCCAGGACGCGGTCCAGCGAGCGCAGAGCGAAATGGCGGGCGGACTCGAGTTGCAATACTTTCGCAGCTTCGAGATACGCCGAAACGCACAGCGAATTCCAGCCTGCATACACCGTCTTGTCCACGTAAGGCGTGGGCCGCAGCAGGCGGGCTGCGTACATCTTTTTCTTGGCCGATTCGATCAGGGCGTGGGTGCGTTCCACGGGCAGGCCTGTCCGTTTTGCGATTTCTTCGATGGAAGCCCGAATGTACAAGACATTCTTTTGCGGGTTGTGGTGCATCTCGCCCACTTCGTTGACGTCATAGTGCAGACCGGCGACCGCGGCTTCTTCCTCCGTCAATACCGCCTGCATTTCCGCGCGAGTCCAGGTGAAGTAGTCGCCGTCGTCTTCCATCGAGTAGTCGGCGTCCTGGGAGGCGTAGAAGCCGCCGTGCCCGCGGTCGCTGAGCCACTCATCCATCCAGCGGATGACGTCGCGAGCCACTGCCGCAAAAAATTCCGAACCGGTCGCCTGATAGGCGTGAACGTAGTTCTTCAGCAGCTCGGAGTTGTCGTAGCACATCTTCTCGAAGTGCGGCACGATCCAGCGTTCGTCCACCGAGTAACGGTGGAAACCGCCAGCCAACTGGTCGTATACACCGCCGCGTGCCATCCCCTCGAGCGTGCTGACGAAGACATCGCGCAGCTTTTGGTCTCCCGCGCGCGAATATTGATCAATCAGGAGATCAAGGACGGCAGGGTGAGGAAACTTGGGTGCGCTTCCGAAGCCGCCATTCTGGGGATCAAACATCTTCAACGCGGATTCCACAATCTCGTCAATCACCTTGGGGGAAAACTCGCCACTGCTTCCGGCAAAAGACTCGGCCCGGGAGAGGGCGACCTCCACCATTTCGGCCTGTTGAACTACATCGCCATTCTTCTGGTGATACGCGTCGGCGATCGAAAGCAGCACACGTTTGAAGCTGGGGCGTCCGTAGTTTTCGTCGGGAGGAAAATAGGTGCCGCCGTAAAACGGCTTGCCGTCGGGCGTGAGAAATGCGGTAAGGGGCCAGCCTCCTTGCCCACTGATTGCACTGACTGCGACCTGATAACGGCTGTCGATGTCGGGACGCTCATCGCGATCCACCTTTACCGCTACGAAGCGTTCATTCACGATCTGCGCAACGTCGGGGTCGTCGTAGGATTCGCGATCCATCACGTGACACCAATGGCACCAGACGGCGCCAATATCGAGCAGGATGGGCTTGTTCTCACGCTTGGCGGTGGCAAAGGCCTCCTCGCCCCATTCGTTCCACTGAATGGGCTGGTGCATGGCGGAACGCAGGTAGGCGGAGGATGCCTTGGAAAGCGAGTTGAGGGTCTCGGTGGTCATGGTCACAAGTGTAAACGGTTTTGGAGACAGGGCGATCAGTCCTAACGCCGGTAGACTGCAAACCGGAGTTGCAGCGCTGCCCTAGGTGTCATGGGACCCCGTAGCGCCGCCGTCCCGGCGGCTGTCCGGTGGGCGTCTCGCCCACCGCCGAGGGCGGGACGCCCTCGGGAGAGCCGGCAAGATGCCGGCGCTACTTTTCTGGCGTCACACCGAGAGCCGCTTTGCGACCGCGCAATATAAATCCACCCCAGCCTGCAACTGCTTCTTCTCCACGTATTCCCCGTCGGTGTGGGCCACGTGGATCGATCCCGGGCCGAGCAGCAGTGGCTGTCCCCAGTTGCTGAGCGCGGGGATGTCGGTGGTGAAGGCGGCGACCATGGTGGGGAGGCCGTCCAGCGTGCGCAGTCGGACAAAGGGAATTTCCAGGACGAATTCAATCTGCGCCAGGTTTCCGACCGCCGCTACGATCTCCCGTTTCAATTCTTCCGATGGTCCGACCAAACGGTAAAGCAACTGTGCTCGAGCTTTGTCCGGGATCACGTTGGGAGCCCGGCCGCCTTCGATCACGCCAATGTTGAGCGTGCACGGCCCGATGTCATCGTCGGCAGGCAGCTTCATGGCGCGCAGTCGCTGCAGTGCCAGCAGCAGTTTGTCGATGGCCGACTCGCCCAGTTCCGGATACGCCGAGTGGGCCATACGTCCCTGGGCGATCACCTCCACGCGCAACGCTCCCTTGGACGCAATCGCGACCCGGTTTTCGGTGGGCTCACCATTGACCAGAAACTTCGAGCCTGGAGACTTCTGATTCGCCACTTTGGCGCCCAGGCTGTCTCGTTCCTCGCCGACCAGAAACAGCAGCCCGACATGAACCCCTTCCTGCCGCAACCGTTCTGCGGCTGCCACCTGCACTGCGATAATTCCTTTGGCGTCGCAGGAGCCTCGTCCGAATACGCGAGTGGAGTCTTCTGACGAGGGGAGAAACGGGGGGACTGTGTCCAGGTGAGTAGAGAAAACAATTGCCGGTCGAGGCTCCTGGCTGGATGTCGCGAACAGGTTACAGCGTGCGCCTTCGACCGGGATTTTTTCTGTCTGAAAACCCCGGAGTCTGAGTTCGCGATGCAGGAAATCGCCCACCGGGCCCTCGTTGCCGGTAATCGACTCGATGTCCACGAGTTGGCGGGTGAAGGCCGCGAGCTCCAGATCCATGCGTGAGAGGATAACCCAGAGGGAAGCGATGCGGCCATGCAGGGCCACGGTCAACCCGGTTCGGTAGCGCCGGGCGATGCGCCTGTGCTGCTATGCTAACTTGAATTTCGCGTATGGAAGTGCAGGCGGGCACAATTCGATCCCTCTTTCTGGAAGGGCCTGCCGGCCGTCTGGAAGCGCTACTCAATGCCGGCGCTCCCGACGCTGAATACGCCGCCGTGGTGTGCCATCCACATCCGGTGTACGGCGGTACGCTGCACAACAAGGTGGTCTTTCACGCGACCAAGGCGCTGAACGGGTTTGGCTTTCCGGTGCTGCGCTTCAACTTTCGCGGAGCGGGTCTGAGCCAGGGCGAACACGATCACGGCGAGGGGGAAAGGGATGATGTCCGGGCCGCGCTGGATTGGATGGATCACGAATTTCGCCGCCCCTTGATCTTTGCCGGGTTTTCGTTTGGCGCCGCGGTCGGTTCGCGGGTTGCGTGTCCGGATACGCGGGTGAAGGCCCTGATCGGGCTGGGGCTGCCGGTGTCTCCGATTGACGATCGCAGCTACGATTTCGACTTTCTTAAAACTTGCGCCAAGCCCAAGCTGTTTGTCAGCGGTGATCGCGATCAGTTCGGAACCCCTGCGCAATTGAAAGCGCTGATTGCTTCGGTTCCCGAGCCGAAGAAGCTGGTACTGATCGCGGGCGCCGACCATTTTTTTGAAGGACGGCTGCGCGAGTTGCGCGAGACCATCGAGCAGTGGGTGGGGGACGCGGTGAATCTTTAGCGACGCTTTCCGCTGCGAGGGGACGCCGGCGCTACAGCGACTCTTATAATTCTTTCCATGCCTTCTTCTGCCGCCGATCGCAACAAGCTTGCTCTGGACATGCGCGTTACCGCGCGGCATCTTTTCGAGCACGCGCTGGCGGAAGCCAGCATCGACCGGGCATTTCAGCGGCATGTGGATTGCGACCGCGGCGTGCTCCGCATCGGAGAGGACCTGCACGACCTTGATTCCTACAATCGCGTGCTGGTGATCTCCATCGGCAAGGCGGCGCACGCCATGGTCAATTCTCTGGAAATGCAGGCGGGCAATCGTTTCGAAGGCATCGTGGCCAGCGGCGTGGACCCGGTTTCACAGGTGCGCGGCTTTCGTTATTTTCGCGGTGGCCATCCCATACCCAACCATGAATCCATTCGCGCTGCCGAGGCCATGCTGAAATCACTCCAGGCTCAGAATGCAGCGTCGCTGGTAATCTTCATGCTGAGTGGGGGAGGGTCTTCGATCGCAGAAAAACCCATCGACAGCGAAATCTCGCTGGACGATCTGGTTGCGACTTACCGTGTGCTGGTGCACTCGGGCGCGCCCATTGCCGAGATCAACGCCATCCGCAAGCACCTTTCCGCGATCAAGGGAGGAAGGCTGGCCGTCGCCGCCTCCGGAGCGCAGCAGGTTTCGCTGCTGGTGTCCGATGTTCCCGACAACACGCCGGACGCGCTGGCCTCGGGTCCGACCATGCCCGACTCCACTACCGTGGCGGACTGTTACGACATCGCCGGAAAGCACGGTATGCTCGAGCAGTTCCCGGAATCCGTCCGCGAGCTGTTTCAACGGCACGCGCTGGAGGAAACTCCCAAGTCTGACGACCTGGCCTTTCACCGTTCGCGGTGGTGGCCCTTGCTGTCGAATCGAACGCTGCTGGAGGCGGCGGAGGTCGAGGCGCAGCGTCATGGCTTCACCGTGGAAATCGACAATCGCTGCGACGACTGGGATTACCTGCGTGCGGCGGACTATCTTCTCAAACGACTACGGGACTTGCGCAAGAAGTCCGAGCGTGCGTGCCTGATTTCAGGGGGAGAAGTCACGGTGAAGGTGGCGAATGGGGGGGCGGGTGGCCGCAACCAGCAGTTCGCCCTGGCCTGCGCGTCGAAGATTTCCGGTGAAACGATTACCGTACTCAGTGCGGGGACCGATGGCATCGATGGCAACAGTCCGGCCGCGGGCGCGATCGTAGACGGTAGTACTCTCGAACGCGCCAAAGCGCGTGGGTTGGATCCGGAAAAGCAATTGGCGGGCTTTAATGCGTACCCGTTTTTTGAGTCGCTGGGTGATGCGATCACGACCGGTCCTACAGGAAACAATTTGCGCGACCTGCGGGTGCTGCTGGCGTACTAGTCTGTTGTTTGGCTGGAGCCGCGCTTCTAGTAGCAAAGTTTCGGCTGGAGCCGCGCTTGCGGGTAGGGCAAGGTTCCGGGTAGAACTTAAGGTTCCGGGTGGAGCAAGGTTCCGGGTGGAGCTAAGGTTCCGGGTGGAGCAGCGCTTCAGCGCTGCATTAGAGGTCCGTGATGAGCGGCTTTAGCCGCTGAGGAATCTCTTGGTCCCCCGCATCGAACAGGCAACCGCAGCGGCTAAAGCCGCACTTGCTTTAGGGACTTGTGGCACGACTGAAGTCGTGCCCTCCCCAAACCGTATCTGCAGGCATGTCTAGAAAAAGCGGGTCACGCCTTCTTCCAGAACGAACACCCGGTCTTCGATCCCCGCTGCCTTGGCCTCTTTCTCCAGCAGTTGCAGGGGTTCGTCCATGGGTTCGTGGGACAGGCGAAAACTGCCGTAGTGCATGGGCACCATCCAGCGGGAGTTCAGGTCGAGAAAGGCCCGGGTGGCATCGGCCGGACTGGTGTGAACGTTGCGGAAGGACGGCGGATTGTAGGCGCCGATCGGTAACAGCGCCAGCTCCGGCGCCAGCCGTTGCCCAATCTCGCGGAAGCCGGAGAAGTAAGCCGTGTCACCGGCGTGATAGAGGGAATGCTTGATGTCGCGCAGCACGTAGCCGCCGTAGCCGCGGTGCGAGTCCTCGATCACCCGCGCGCCCCAGTGCCGCGAGGGGACGTGGGTGACGGTCAGCCCGCGATGGCGATAACTATTCCACCAGTCCAGTTCGACCACATTGTCAAAACCGAGGTCGGAAACCAGGTCGAAAACATGGTGTGGAACCACGATCGTGGGCGCCACTCCGTGGCGGCGTTTGGTTTGCTGCACAATGGCACGCAGAGACGGCCGGTGCAAATGGTCGAAGTGGGCATGCGTGACCAGCACCAGGTCAATAGGAGGCAGATCGCGCACCTGCAAACCCGGCCTTCGAATACGCTTTAAGACAAAAAGCCAGCGCGCAAAATTGGGATCGATCACAATATTCTGGCCGCTGACCTGGAGAAAAAAACTCGAATGGCCGATGAAGGTCAGGCCCATCTGGCCGTTAGTTGCCAATTTAGGTTTATGAGTACGGCCGGTTCGAGGAGTGACCACGGAGTGGCGTACCAGGCTGCCGAACTGCCGGGCACGCTTGCGAAGAGCGGAATTCTTCAGAGTATTTTTCAACATCTGTGGCGAACCAGATCGTATTCGAACGAATGTTTCATCCACTCCTCGACGCTGGTACGGGCAGTGCTTTTTCCAATTCTAGAACAAACCTCCGCGGGATTGCTGGCCGGAACCGTATCTTTCTAGGTGAGTGCTGGTCCGTCGAATGTGAGCGGTTATGACCAGACAGGCAAATCCAAAGCAGATAGGGTTTGTGCTGTTCCACTCTGGATGCTCCAGGTTCCCAGGCCGGAGTTAACCGGTGCACATCGCGCGTTCTGCGCAAGGACCGACAGCAAAATCAAATCCCAAGTGAAACCTGATTGCCGCAAGGCGAGAATCTCAGGAGGATTCCATGAAAAGGGTATTCCTAGTGATGGTTGTATCGGCCATGCTGGTGACCTTGGGGTTTGCACAGACTCCCAACGCCGGCAGCAGCACGGACGCGGCCACGGTTAAAGGTTGCCTGGGCGGATCGGACGGCAACTACACAGTTGCGGAAGACGGTAGCCGTCAGATTTTCAAGATCACCACCAGCAGTGTTGATCTCAAGCCGCACGTGGGCCATGACGTAAAACTTGTAGGTCACAAGGCAAGCGGGGCCGTCGGTTCCGGCGCTGCTGATAACAGCTTTGCAATTACCGAACTGAGCATGATCTCCGAACATTGTGCGGCGGCGGCTGCTGCGCCGACTGCAACGGTGATTCCGCCTTCGGAAACGGTCATCACACCCGTTGTGGACCCTGCAGCACCCGCGACTGCCAGCGCACCAGCGGTGGACGCCCCTGCACCTGCCTCGCCAGTCAACTCGTCTGCGGCGACTGTCAGCACGCCCGCCGTGGATGCTGCGGCACCTGCTGCAACAGTGAGTCCGTCTTCAGCGACTGTCAGCACACCCGTTGTGGACGCTGCAGCTCCGGCTGCAACCGTGAGCCCATCTTCGCCGCCTGTCAGCACACCGGCTGTGGACTCTGCTGCACCCGCCGCCGCGGTCAGTCCGTCTCCGGCGGTTGTCGTCCCGCCCGCTGTGGAGGCTGCTCACCCAGCGCACCCGTCAGCCCATGCTCGCAAACTCTCAACCACTCACGCCGCAGCCGCTCCTGCGCCGGATACGACGGTCAGCCCGTCCCCGGACGCCGGCAGTCCGGCCGCTGCGGATGCCGCCACCTCCACTGCGCCGGCCAGTCCGCCCTCGGAGACTGTCAGCGCGCTTGCTGCAGCCACTCCTGCACCCGCGGTGACTCATAGGACCGGGTCTTTGGCCCTCTTGATTGCATTCGTCGTGCTGGTAATCGTCCTGGGCACCATGGCCCCACTCATCGGCAGGTGGAGAAAGCGGAAAATGCTGGAGCGGACCGGCAGCCCGAATCTGTCTTTCAACCATGAAGTGAGTACGATTGAAGCGAGCTCTGACATAGAGAAGCCAGAACCGCTCAAGGTAGCCTAGGCGTTGTGAGAGTAATTTGGCGCTGAGGTGAAGAAGGGGTCCTTCAGGACCGAATAAAACCGGGAAGGCGGAGCGTCAGCTCCGCCCTCTCGCAAGGTTCACAACGATTACGCTGCCACTCCAGTGGCAATCTTGTGGAAGGTCGAGTTGACCACGTCGCTGGTCTGAACCTTGGGCGTTCCCTCGATGAACCGGGCCATGGTCTTCAACACTTCGGGATAAGTATTGGTGTTGTAAGTGTCAGCGCTGGCTTTGTTGTCCCACAGGCTGATGGCCGTGACGTCGATTCCGCCGGCGCCCGAGAACGTGATTTCGTCCTTGAAGCCATTCTGCTTGCGAAGCAGCGGAAGAATGTCTTTGTCAAAGGCTCGGTTGTAATCGGATAGCATGTTGGACTTCAGATGAAAAGAAACATTGCGTGCAAACATGTAAACCTCCTTAAAGGTCGTAGTGCGCTAAGAGAGGGGAAACTTCAGATGGACTGACTTAGTTCAGGGAACCTGAAAGAGGAGAAGAATGCTCACTCCACCGAACCGTTGCATTCGAGTGGCCCTCTGGTTCCAGGCGCGCAACTTGTTGTTTCGATACGTCGGAGAGCAGATCTAGAATCGAGGAGTCCAGCTTCTGCTGTGTATCTTTGGCGGATAGCAAGCACAAACGGCACCCTTGAACCACTCCGCTTGCCGCCGCACTACAGTGGACTTAAAAGCAGGCTTCTAGTCTCAGGTATCTGGTTTCAATCTCTTGAAACTGGAAACGTGAAACTGTGCCATCCTCTCATCGGCGGGTGGATGGAGCTACGAAATCGGATCAAGTTAATTCACGTGGGATTGCCTTGACCCCTGCGGCTCTAGTCGGTTCTAATCGCTGCTGCTCATCAATTGTCATCAGGAGAGACTCGGGATGCGTGTGGCCTTTTTGGGTTTGGGAATTATGGGACGTCCGATGGCGGCCAATCTGGTCAAGGCAGGTCATGAAGTTGCAGTCTGGAGCCGCACCGCAGGCAAAGAAGTAGAAGGCGCGCGGAGCGCGACCTCTCCGGCCGACGCAGCGCGGGGCGCCGAAGTCGTGTGGATGTGCGTCTCTGACACCCAGGCAGTCGAGAGCATCCTCTTCGGACCGGAAGGTGTCGAGCAAGCGCTGGCCGAAGGCATGACCCTTGTCGATTCCAGCACCATTTCACCCTCGGCGACGCGAAAGTTTGCCGATCGAGTCGGGGCACGGGGCGTGCGTTACGTAGATGCGCCCATGACCGGGTCCAAAGTGGCCGCCGAGGGCGGGACACTCATTTTTATGGTAGGCGGAGAGGAAGCGGTGATCGAATTCCTCAAACCGTTGTTTGCTGCCATGGGTAAAGTATTTTTCCGCATGGGAGAAACCGGCAAAGGCCAGGCCACCAAACTGGTAATGAACCTGCAAATCGCGCTCATCTATGAAGGTTTCGCCGAAGCCCTGACCCTGGCCACGAAACTCGGGGTGGATGCACAGAGCCTGATCCCGCTGATTCAGGCATCCATGGTTCGGTCCGGGGTTGTGGAGTACAAAGCGCCATTCGTCCTCAAACGTGACTTCACGCCCAATTTTCCTCTGCGCCTGATGCACAAAGACATCCGCCTGACACTTGAGGCCGCCAAGGAAGTTCGAGTCAAATTGCCTGCCCTTGAAACCGTGGAAGAAATCTACGAATTGGCGACCGAGGACGGACACGAAAACCTGGACTACGCCGCGACCCTCACGCTGCTGGAAAAATGGGCGGGAGTGGAAGTGAAGGGGGCCTCGGCCTGAGTTTTATGTGGCCGCGCGCGACTCGCCCGCGCATGGTGACTGCTCCAGAACTGTCAAAACTTCACAATTACAGACTGGGGTGGAAGGCCCGCAGGGCAGTCTTCACGGCTACGTCGATCCCGCAGCGGTGCTGCGCACCGCCCGACCGGGTCCCTTCGACTTCGCTCAGGACAGGCTCCGACCCGGTCCCACACAATCTCCGGCCGATTGTCCGTGCTAGTACCTCCGTAACCGCCCTGATCCCCTGCTATTACAGAACTTTTACACGGGGCGTCGCCTGCCGCTGGTACCTTAAACCTAGGGATTTTCAATACCGGGGACAGGAAAAGAACATGGCCATCGACCTCCAAGTGCTGGACCGCAAGGCAGTGGCAGATGATGAAATTAACTGGGTAACCGCGATTTTTATGGGCCTGTTCCACGTGGGCGCCATCGCGGCCCTGTTCTTCTTTTCCTGGAAAGCCCTTCTGGTCTCGATGTTCCTGTGGTGGGTCTCCGGAAGCCTGGGCATTGGCATGGGCTACCACCGGCTGCTCACTCATCGTGGATACAAGACGCCGAAGTGGGTTGAGTATTTCCTGACCACGTGCGCGACGCTGGCTCTCGAAGGCGGGCCAATCTTCTGGGTCGCCACTCATCGTATTCACCACCAGCATTCCGATCAGGAAGGCGATCCGCACTCGCCCCGTGATGGCAAGTGGTGGGCGCACATGGGTTGGATCCTGACCGGCAAGTCGATGCATCACGACACCACCACGCTGGCCCGCTACGTCCCCGACCTGGCCAAGGACAAGTTTCACGTCTGGATCACCAAGTATCACTACGTTCCCATGATCGGACTGGGCCTGGTGTTGTTCGCCATCGGCGGCCTGCCGTTTCTGCTGTGGGGCGTGTTCTTCCGCACCGTGATCGGACTGCACACCACCTGGCTGGTAAACTCGGCCACCCATAGCTGGGGCTCGCGACGCTTTGTCACCAAAGATCTTTCCACCAATAGCTGGTGGGTGGCGTTGCTCACGTTTGGAGAAGGCTGGCACAACAACCACCACGCCCACCCGGTTTCTGCCCGGCACGGGTTGAAATGGTACGAGATTGATATCAACTGGTACGGGATCTGGGCGTTGAAGAAGTTAGGGCTTGCGCGGCATGTGTACCGGGTAAAGCTGTCGGAGCTACGTCAGCGTGAGGAAGAAGACGGAGTGCCAGCTGCGGCACGCTCGGAAATGGTTTCCGCTTAACCCCATCCAATCCCATCGAGTGCAGTGGGTGCGACTGGCGCTCAGCATGACACTGGGTACTACATCCTCTTTGCTTCTCCGAACGCGGTAGAATCCAGCCATGCGCATCACCAGCCGCCGCCGGGCCATCGCCTTCTTTGTCGTTCTGGGCGTTTGCCTGGTGCTGCTCGCGGTCGGACTGAATGTCGGCTGGATCATCCTCAACTGGCGCGAAGGCGTCCTGCTCTTCCTGGGCGTCATCTTCTTCGCACTGCTGATCGCCGGACTCATCGTGAACACCAGTTTCCTGGTGCGCGAAATTCGCCGCAATGAGCAGCATGACAGCTTTATCAATGCCGTCACTCACGAACTGAAAACGCCCATCGCTTCGATCCGGCTCTATCTGCAGACCTTGCAACACCGTGATGTAGATGAGGCCCAGCGCCGCGAGTTCTATCGTCTGATGCTGGATGATACCGATCGCCTGCTGGGCACGGTTGAGCAAGTTCTCAAGGCTGGGGAGGCGACCCACAACAAGCAGGACCGGCGCGTGCCCGTGGACTTCGGGGGTCTGGTTCGGGAGTGCGTGGAAGTGGCTCTTACCAGCCACCACCTGCAGCCTGAAGCTCTGCGCTACGAACAGGTGGCCAGCAATGGCGCCGGCGCCAACGTGTTGGGAGACTCCGAAGAACTGCGTACGGCGGTTTCCAACGTGCTCGACAACGCGGTCAAGTATTCCGGGGGCCAGGTGGAGATTTCTGTGCGCGTCGAAACCCCGGATGAGAAGCACGTGACGCTGAGCGTTCGCGATCAGGGCGTGGGCATTCCCGCGGGAGAACTGAAACGCATCTTCAAACGGTTCTACCGAGTCTCCAACCGATCGCTGAGCCACGTGAAGGGAACCGGGCTTGGTCTTTTCATCGTACGGGCCATCGCCCGCAAACACGGAGGCCGCGTGTTTGCCGAGAGCGAAGGCGAAGGGCGTGGAACGAAGGTAGTCCTGGAACTGCCGCGAGTAGTTTCGTAGCGCCGGCGCGACGCTGGCGCTACGGTTTGGGGCACTGCATGAGTCGGGTTCTGATTGTCGAGGACGAAGCTCACCTGGCTAAGGGTTTGCAGTTCAACCTGGAGGCCGAGGGGCACTCCGTCGCCGTGGTCGGCGATGGCGAGAGCGCGCTCGAGTTGCTTTTGGGGAACTCCGAAATCGGTAAGGGCGCTGATTTCGACGCCGTCGTCCTCGACGTAATGCTTCCCGGCAAGGATGGTTTTGCGGTTGCCACCGAGTTGCGCGCCGCTCAACAGTTCGTCCCCGTGCTCATGCTGACGGCACGCGGCCGGCCGGAGGACGTGCTCAAGGGATTTGCCTCGGGGGCAGATGATTATCTTCCCAAGCCTTTCGAGCTGCCGATCCTGCTGGCGCGATTGCAGGGACTGCTGCGGCGGCGCGAGTGGATGCGCCGGAGTCAGACCGCACCTTCGACCGCAGGCGCGGGATACGAAGTGTTCTCATTCCACGGTCGCACCATCGATTTCGGAAAGCTGGAGCTGGGGGTGAACGGAAACACCATTCAGCTCACGCTGATGGAGGCGGAACTGCTCCGCCATCTCATCCACAAGCAGGGACTGGTGGTTTCCCGCAAATCCATCCTGGAGGAAGTGTGGGGCTTGCACGAGGACACCGACACCCGCGCCATCGACAATTTCGTCGTGCGCCTGCGGCGCTACATTGAAGACAATCCCGCCACTCCGCGACATCTACTAACCGTGCGGGGCGTGGGATACCGCTTTATCGCCGAACCGGAAAGAGCATGAACGCCTGAGAAAAATGCAGCCACGGATGGATTTGCAGCCGGACGGTTTTGCGGAAGGGCACGACTTCAGTTCGTGTCGTCCAAGCCGGACGGTTTTGTGGAAGGGCATGACTTCAGTTCGTGCGGTCCGAGCCGGACGGGTTTGTGGGAAGGGCACGACTTCAGTCGTGTCGTCAAAGCGCGCATCTGGCGCGGCTTTAGCCGCTGAGGTTGGCTGTGCGTTCCGCTAACGGCCAAGCTGGGAGATGAGATTTTCCCGGTGGTCCAGGGCGATCTTATCCACGTGGTTCAGAGCGAGAGCATAAGTCAAAAAGGCGAACCCGGCCGGCAGCAGGAAAATCAATACTTCCGTCCCGAAATCTCCGTAGTGACGCGAAAGCCAGAGCATGATTGCTCCGACTCCGAACAGTGCTCCTCGAATGGCGAAGCTGGCCAGAACCGTGGTCAGGGAGGCCCGTTGTCGTCCAAAGACTCCCGCTTCGATTCTGCTGGGAGAGTAAATCGAAAACAGGTTTCCAGCGGCGAGATCGATGGGCAACGCAAACAGGATGCCCGCCAGGGTGGCCAGCGTCACGTCGACTGAAGGCGGCCGATAGAGCAGACACGTCCCCAGCCATACCACAATAACTTCCAGGACAAAAATTGACGAGTGTGCGAGATTCTTTCCCAGCATGATTTGCCGAAAGCGAACCGGCGAGGCGAACAGAAATTGGATGCCGCCGCCATCGGCTCCGAAGTTGTTGTAAGAGAGATTGGTCAGCAGGAGCAGCGAGTACGCGGCTCCGAGCGGAAAGGTGAGCTCGGGCGCGTGCGCGAACAGGCCTTCGTTTTTTCCTGAACTTCGAAAGACCGCCAGCATGAACAGAGGCACGATCAGCGTGAACAGCATCGGCCCGCTGCGGCTGAGATAACGCAGCTCTTTTTCGAAGACGGCGGTGACCGGCCCGGATAGTCCAGGCACATTCCAACCGCGGCGAACGGCGGGGGTTCCTTCCGGCAGAGTCTTGCGCCGGTCCGATTCGCTGAGATTCTCGCCGTAGTACTCCGCCCGCGAACGAAAATTCAGCAGCCAGAAAAATGCAATTCCATAAAGCGCCAGCAGCAGAAAGGAGAGCAAGCTTGACTGCGCACGCCCCTGTGCCATTCCCGCGATCGCTGCCGCCGCGAGGCCGGGCGGGAGCGGTCTCTGTGCGCTCGAAAGTTCCCGCCCCAGAAGCCTGGTTTCGGGTTTGGGTTTATGCCCGTAAGCTGAGATCAGGGGGCCGATCAACTGCAGGCTGAGGATAAACAAGAAAAACAGTACGCCCATGATTTCGCGCGTCCGCCGTTGGGCCAGCCAGCGTTCCAGCCAGGCGAAGATCATGCGGGCCAGCAGGATGTTCACCGCGGCGAAAGTCAGGAGCACCACTGCCGTCCAGGGAAACACTTTTGGTTGTGCGAATCCGATGCCTAGGGCGATTCCGAGCAGCCACAAGGAGGCCACAGTCGTTGCCGGGTCTAGCGAGCCGTAGGCCAGGCGAATCAGAAGGTACGATGGGTAGCTGAGCGGGAAACGCAGAAGGGTCGAGGAGTCGACATTTTCGGTGAATGCCGTCGCCATTAAAGGGAAGAGCTGCCAAAACAGAAACACGGGCCACAGGAGAACGCCGAGCCATTCAGGGTTTCCCTGCGACAGCAGAAACCAGGCCGCGCCGCCCAGTCCCACGGCGCCGCCGATGCCGCCCACCACGAAAGCCAGGCCGATGAAAATGCGTGAAGCCAACTCCGACCGGCCGCGAACGGTACGCAGCGAATTGACGAAGATCCGCCAACGCAGTTCTGCAACTGCAGCCATCTGCTGGCGCGCGGGAGTCGGAGCCGTGTTCAACCCAACCATGTTTAACCCAGCATGTTCAACTCAGCCATGACAGTTCCTGGTCGCCGGCCCTTGATCCGCCCACGGTGCGGAGAAAAATTTGTTCCAGCGTAAGCTTTTCGCCGGGTGCAGCCATGGAGCCATTGAGGCTGGCTGAAGCCGGCAAACCTGCCGCCTGGGCTTCCACTCCCGCGCGCAGCTCTTCCAGCGAGCCTTGCGCCACCAGCCGGCCGCGATGAATGATGCCCACATGACTGCACAGCCGTTCTACGATTTCCA
>WNEZ01002752.1_pt1 | contig 18508 bp, 24 predicted proteins | sample 5400521 | NCBI WGS metagenome assembly WNEZ01 (sample SAMN13153339, study PRJNA577476) | soil metagenome | isolation source: 120 cm saprolite under Douglas fir tree site 2 hole 1 replicate 1 | place: USA:California | collected 2015-04-18
GCCTTTGCACCTCCAAACCGTGCATACGCGGCATCCACATATCGATCACCACTACCCGAGGACGATACGTCTTTGCATGATGCAGGAAATCATCCGGGTCGGTAAACGTTTCTACGTGCCAACCTGCCGAAGCGAGAAGTCGGCCGGTCGCCTTCAACACCGACGGGTCATCGTCGAGCAGGCAGACGGTTCGAGCGGATTTATCCATAACACACATAAGTAGGTTTTTAGACTACATCCCGTCAATGGGACCTTGATCCTATGGCCTCGCGCGTAAGGGGCAACGAAAATGTGTAGGTTCGCGCTCGATTTGTCCCGATTAGCGAGTTCCAAAGTTCCAACTCTCACTCGTAAGCACGAATGCCCGTGCAAACCCCGAGTCAGGTCCGAAGCTCCCAATCGTTTCTTTGCGCCTCCCAACGGCGAGACAAAAAATTGATCAAGGTTGGAGCTTGGAAGCTCTGACGTCAAGCTGGACGAATTCGTAACTGCGGTCCGGCATAAAAAACTTATCAATCTGTGCCTAAGCACGTGCAAGACGAACATTAATTTCAAGTGACCGTGCCGCGTCACGCGTCGACGAATAACTATTAACGATTAACGGATAACGACGAGCCATTCAGCTCGCGCAAATCTTGAATCTTTAGATGTGACCCCGTTTCCCCGTAGCTTTTCGTTGCCTTTCGCTGACTAAATCGATAGACGGTCACTCCGTGAAGCGTTTCTGTTATTGGTTTCTCTTTGCCATTTTCATTGTGGCGATCGTCCTTGCTGCCATCCGCCCACTGCGTGTGTCGCCCGCGCATCAGGTGATCGGCATAATCCAGTTCGCAGCGATGGCCTTGGCGGCATGGACTCTTGGCGCGCGCGCGGTAACGAGTACGTCTCGCGGGCCGCGATTGCTCGCGCTGACCGGAATTCTTCTCATAACGCCGTTTGCGCTCGTGGCTCTCCTCTGGGTTGGCCTTGGTCCACCGTGGCAGGCGACTGCGACGGAGAACCAGATGCGATATCTGGTTCTCACCGCCATGACGATCGCGATCGTCGTTGGATTCGTGGTGCTCAGAGAAGCGCTCGGAAATGCGGATGAACAATCTCGTCCGAGCGTTGGCTTCGGGATGATCATGCTCGCGGGTCCGCTCTACCTTCTATTCGATGCGTTGGCGTTCGGAGTATCCACCGCCAGATTACACGGTGGCGAAGTGCCCTCCGCATTCCGCGATCTGAACACCGTGACGGATATGATCCTGTTTCTTGCCGGCGCTCTAACCTACTTTGCAACGGCTGCGTTTGCTGTTGCTCTCGGGCAAGCCCGGTGGATCGGTCGCGGCGCTGCGCGCGCATTCATGATCATTAGTCTGGTCGCGCTGCTGTTGCTTGTAATCAGGGGTCTGCACTTCCCCGATCCGCACGCACTCTCCACGCCATGGTACACCAGTCCCGGCTTCATTGTTGGGATCCCCGCGGTCCCCTTCATTATCCCGTTTCTGTTCGGCGTCGTTTTGCTCCGGCGCGCGGGGGAGATTAATAAAGCTGATAGCTAATGGCAGTCCGTGTGGCCAAATCTTGAATGCGGTGCTCGCGAAGGCTTTCGGGGTTTAGATTAGATAGGCCCCATTTTCTTTTCCTCGGACGGGTCAAGCCGTAGTTAGGTGGCGGGTACATCAGCGCTTGGCCGCTTGCTCAGCCACCAGTAGAAGGCGAGGCCGAAACAGAGCGTGCCCAAGAGCGAGAAGGCGACAAACCAGGGCCAACGGTAGCGGCCAGGCGGCGACTTGGCGAAATAGGCAGCCAGCACGCCCGTCGTGATGAACACATCGAGGATGAATGCGAGGGCAAGTCGATCCTGCAGGGCGGCCTGAAGAGTCGTGAAGTCATGAAGAAGCCAATAGAGGAAGAGGCCGTTGGGCACCACGAAGCTCAGTATCGCAACGAACAGGAGCCACATGAGCGACCCCCGCGTCAGTGCTGAACAGTGATTAACCGCCACCTAACCAGAATTAGGCCAATCGAATTCGCATTTAAAGACGAATTTTCTATGGATGCGGAGCGCGTCCCTTTAAATCATACGTCGCGATCTCAAGCTCATGGCCGTCGGGATCGCGAAAGTAGATGGAGTGGAAGATTTCGTGCTCTTGGAATTCGAATTTGATTCCGCGGCGATCTAGTTCCTCTTGCGCGGCGAGGCAATTTCTGCGATCCGCGCGAAAGGCCAATGCTGTCGATCCCTTTTGACTCGACTTATCAATCGGAAACCTGGTTTTCAAAGCGCCAGGCGTCAGCTTGAGCAACTGGTGAAGCGGCACGGACATCAATTTATCTTTTCCTGAAACCTCGTGGAGAAAGATCGTATCGCGCGACGCATCAGCGACGGATGGCGCCCAACCCATCGCACCATGGAAAGGAAAAGGTAAGCGGGCGAACACCACTCCGGGATCGACCAAACCGATACCGCCACTCGCGTTGGACCGATAGAACGCTTATTAGCGGGTCGTCTTCTTCGTTCGTACTCAGCGAGCAGATTCGGTTCGTTGCGCAGCGCGAGTTCGGCCAGAACACAAGCATCGGCCACCGACATGTTTGCGCCTTGTCCGCCTGCCGGACTTACCGGATGCGCGGCGTCTCCAATCAACACGGCGCCCTCCGTCCCGTAGCGCGGTGCATGGCCCCATGGTCGGCGGATGCGCACCAAATCCTGTGGAAATTTCCTATCTCGAATCACTTCGTGAATGACGGCATCGATGGAACACAGCTGGTTCCATGATTCTGTCACATTAGGGTTGGCGTTAAAGATTTTTGGCCGCACCGGTACCAATCCAGCCCCTTTTCCAACGCCCGCAGGGATGGCCACCAAGCCCAAGATCCCTGAACCAAGCCCCTTCAAATTCATCCATATGCGAGCCGTCGCAAATGGAAGACTCGATGGCCAATCAAATCCGAAACAGAGAAGATCAAGGGGGACCATTCGTGTTTTGATCTCAATGCCGCAGGCTTTTCTGACCACCGAATGGACACCATCGTCGCCGACCGTGCAATCGGCTAGCACCTCAAGCTCTTCACCCGTGGCGACATTGCGCGTCCGGACACCAAGGATACGGTTTTTCTCTTTCAGTACGTGCATTACCTCAACTCCACGCCGCAATTCAAAAGAGCTAAGGTGAAGCAACAGTTCGCGGGTTTCGTTGGGATTTGTGCACCAAAGGCGGACCCGAGCCTCTTCCAAGAGTTCCGGGGTGATCAACGCCGTGACTCGCCGGCCATCATGAAGCTCGACCCCGCGCATTGGAAGCACGGCCTCCTTTTCCCACGTTTCTCTTGGGATCAAAGAGAACAACATCTCCATCGTCGCTGGCCATAAAGCTTCAGGCCGGATAAAATTCGGTGGGCCGGTGCTCTGCTCCAATACAACAATCTTCTTCCCGCCTCGGCCCAACAACTCAGCCAGGACGGTGCCGCCAATTCCTCCGCCGACAACTACAAAGTCCGCAATCACTCTATTAGTCGGGTTTTACGTTGCTCTGCCTGTAGTATTCAAGCCGTCTCATGCATCCGGCGTTAGTTGACCGAATTGGACGTCCCATCCTTGGCCACGTCCACCCCTGGCCCGGACTACCTCGAAGGTGGTCCGGCGCGTCCTCGGATGCTTCAACGCCTGGATAAAAACCTCAGCCACATCGGACCGACTGATTCTGTATTTGAAACCGAGCGGATATTCGCGTTGGCTGATTTCGATCGCTCGCCGGCCTGCCGGGCTATTGGTCAGAAAACCGGCTCGAATAATCGTGTAATCAAACCCGCTCCTTCGGATTTCCTCTTCCGCCAGCTTTCGCCATTTCAATGTGTTTCCCTTAACGAGGTTGAGGAGTATTGCGCCAAGAGAAGATATCGCGACTCCGATGGACGTCATGTAAAGGAAGCGCCCGGTGAATCGCGCGTCTCTCGCTGCGGCCAGCGTATTTTTCACTCCCTGGTATTCCGTGGCTATGATTTGTCGCTCGCTGGCGGGGCGCTGGGTCACCCCGGCCGTAAAGACGATGTGATCCACATCCTTCATCGCGCTTGGTAAGTTATTCGGCTTCGTGATGTCGCCCACCCCAATCTCCACTGGCGAACGCAACTTCTCTTTCGCTTTCGCCTCGTTCCGCGCCAAGGCTCGCACCCGGTACCCATCCCGCAGCAACCGATTTGCTATCAGATATCCTGTGCCCTGCGTCGCGCCGATGACCAAAACCCGCTCATTCACGTCGATCACACCCTCTGATTAGTTAACGCTGTCTCTCGAAAATACACTGTGTCGCACGGGCGGATTGTTGCGATTCAACCGAATTTCGCCCGAGCGAAAACTCGCTCGGTCTTCCGCGTAGTTGATCGCCTGATCCTCTTCGGGAAAAACAGGCTCAACACCCGGCGCTTCGAATACCTTCCAGCCGCGCCGATCTGGTCTGATTTCAATCACTGTTGTTGCGCTTGATCTTTCAATTTCCGGGAAACGCAGTGAGCTTTTCGTCGGCACTAACGATGAACCTCTGTCCATTGTCTCGGTGCGCGTCTGCGGTGAAAAGCACGCCACCAGTTGAATCATTGTCGCTGGATCATTCGGCGATTCTCCCGACTTCCTTGCCGTCTTTGCGGCTGCTCCTAAACGCATAGGACTAAAGCCCCATATACGACTGTCGGGAATGCTCGTAAATTTATTTTGGATTACGTCATCCGAAGTTTCAACGCATCTTCGGCCGAACTAAAAAAGCCCGTGGGGCTGGATTTTCGCTGGAACGCCGCTTTTACGCGATCTCCAATTCCCTCGTTCCGCTTGGGAACTGGATTGCAGTTAATGTCATTCAACAATCCACCTCAAAAAAAGAAAGTTAAAAAACAATGACAACTTTACCGATAAGAAATTTGATGAACCGCTCGCCTCTGCGGCGCGGTTTCCTTCTCGTCACGCTGGCGCTGGCGTGCTTTGCGCTTTCGCCGACGGCTCGAGCGGTTAACCCAGCACCCGACGGAGGTTATCCGGGGCAAAACACGGCTGAGGGTGATGATGCCCTCTTTAGCCTTACAAGCGGAGGCGACAACACAGCAGTTGGCTTTTCTGCGCTCTTCAATAACACTACTGGCTACTTCAACACGGCCGTCGGTGATCAAGCGCTTTATAACGACGCGACAGGCTCCAGCAACACAGCCTCCGGATTCTTATCGCTGTTTAGCAACACCGAGGGCAATGAAAACACGGCTACGGGTACTAATGCGCTCGAATTTAACACGAGCGGCAGCCATGATACGGCCAATGGTGCATTTGCGCTCCTTAACAACACTTTCGGTAACGACAACACGGCCAACGGTTATCAGGCGCTCTACTCCAACACTTCCGGCAACGATAACGCGGCTAACGGTTCTCAGGCGCTTTATAGCAACACAGGCGGCCAAGACAACACCGCTAACGGCTTTGCCGCGCTCTTTAGCAACACCACCGGCAATTTCAACACGGCCAACGGTTATCAATCGCTTTATAACAACACCGCCGACGAAAACACCGCTAGCGGTTATCAATCGCTTTATAGTAACACAACCGGCGTAAGCAACACGGCCGCCGGGCGTGATGCGCTCCATTACAACACGACCGGCAACGCCAACACAGCTGCCGGGCTTAATGCTCTCGTTAGCAATGGGAGCGGAAACTTCAACACGGCGACCGGAGTTAACGCACTCTTTAACAACACAACCGGAAACAGTAACATTGCTTTGGGGTATCAGGCCGGCGCAAAACTGACCACGGGCGATAACAACATCGACATCGGAAACGTTGGTGTCGCTGCCGAGTCGGCCACCATTCGCATCGGCACCCAAGGAACCCAGACGGCCACCTTTATCGCTGGCATTAATGGGATAGCGGTTAGCGGCGTAGCGGTTAAGATAAATAGCAGTGGTCAACTTGGAGTGCCCCCTTCCTCGGAGCGTTTCAAGGACGCCATCAAACCTATGGATAAAGCAAGCGAAGCGATTCTGGCCCTTAAACCGGTCACCTTCCGCTACAAACGCCAGATTGATCCCGATGGCATCCCACAGTTTGGCCTTGTAGCTGAACAAGTAGAAAAGGTGAACCCCGATCTGGTGGCTCGCGACGCTAAAGGGAAAGTTTACACCGTGCGCTACGAAGCGGTGAACGCGATGCTACTCAACGAGTTCCTGAAAGAACATCGCACAGTGCAAGAATTAAAATCCACTGCTGCAAAACAGGAAGCGACTATCGCGCATCAGCAAAAGCAAATTGAAGCGCTTAGTGCGGGCCTCCAGAAGGTGAGCGCCCAAATTGAAGTGACCAAACGCGCGGCGCAAACGGTCCTTAACAATCAGTAGAGGGGTCGAGCGCAAAACTAGACGTAGTTTCTTGACCAACTTATGTGCCGACGACAGTGGGAATGGGAGAGTTGCCGTGCGGTCGCGCATGCGCCAAGACCAATTCTATGGGCCTCGGCATTGGTGCGTTGCCGCCGGTCATCGTCGGCAGTGCTATCATCGTGCTGATCGCGCTCATTGTTGGGCTGCTACGAGCCAGCTCCCGGCTTTTCAATATTGATTCTCGAATGGGGACTCATGTTTTGGGTGGGAGGGTATCTGCTCATGATGCGAGACGCGTATCACAAGAAGAAGCTAGACGAAGACCTTGCGAACAGGCCCGCGGAATCATCTAACCAGCCGATGCAGCCAACCGCTGGCCGACGGAGGACGTCCGCACATGCATACGCGTATTAGTCAAGAAATGCCATGGAGCAATATCGTGCCTGAAAATAACCAAACCGGGATACCCATCGGGGCCTTGGAAAAAATGAGTGGATTGCAGAGACCGACCTCATTGCTAATTAAGGTTGTCACAGATACTTGCTGCACCTAGAGTTTCAAAGGATGGGAAGGCTTTTGTGGACTGAGAGAGAAGACATTGGTCCAACCGCCCGTGGTGAAAGTGGAGCGGCCTATGACGCAGCGCGTCACCAAGTTGTGCTTTTCGGTGGCTGGAAAAAAACCGGCCCGTTGAACGACACCTGGGTCTGGAACGGTCAGTCGTGGACACAAGTCGAAGATATAGGGCCACGCGCACGCGGGAACCATGCCCTGGCGTTCGACAGCATTCGCGAACGTGTCGTCCTCTTCGGCGGCACCGTCGGTCCCCCAGCGGTTTTGGCTGACACATGGGAATGGGATGGCACGGAATGGACGCAGATGGCCGATACGGGCCCCAGCGGCCGGTCCGGACACGCCGTGGCATTCGACAGCAAGATCAAGCGCGTTGTGTTATTCGGCGGGATGAACCAGAGCAGTCAGACAGTTGGGGACACGTGGAGTTGGGACGGGATGGAGTGGACGCAGGAACAGGAGACTGGACCGCCCGCCCGAGCGTACGCGCCGCTAGCGTATGACGTGATTCGCGATCGCGTCGTTCTTTTCGGCGGCACGAGGAGTGGCACCGAATTTAATGACACGTGGGAATGGGACGGATCACAATGGAGCCAAGTCGCCGATACTGGACCCGCGCCGCGCTATGGGCACGGAATGGTGTTTGACGGAACCCAAGTATTGCTCTTCGGCGGCCAGGGAGCAGGATATTTCGGCGATACGTGGAGCTGGGATGGGAAACACTGGACACAAATTCAGGATATTGGTCCTGGGCCACGCATGCTCCTGGCGCTGGCCTATGATAGCGATCGCAGCCGCAGTGTTCTCTTTGGAGGAGACAACCAGAGCGGCTTCCTTGGCGACACTTGGGAGCTGTACGAGCATTCCTGACCCTCGTAAGGGTCGCAGTGGATGCCTGCCTGCCAGTCGATGCAGCCGACGGCTCCCCCGGCGTTATGCGGTTCACAGTTTTCGATCTGCTTTCGCTGAAAGGGATCGTGTGCTCGACGTTGCCGGTTGAATCAAAAACGCGAATCTCGCCGGAGCGGAAAGCCCGCCATACCTTGGACGCCAAAGTTCATTTCCATAAACTGGGCTTAAGATGATCCAAATTTTTGGAGGTGCTGAACGTGCGCGACATAATTGTCCCAATTCAGAGCTTCCAAGCTCCAACCTTGATCAATTTTTTGTCTCGCCGTTGGGAGGCGCAAAGAAGCGATTGGGAGCTTCGGACCTGACTCGGGGTTTGCACGGGCATTCGTGCTTACGAGTGAGAGTTGGAACCTTGGAACTCGCTAAGTGGGAATGCGCCGCTAAGCGCCACTAGATGCTCAAACGCCTAAACCTCCTGCTGATAATCGGATTCCCGGTCGCATTAATTATCGCGTGGCCGTTTTGCAGATTCAATAAAACAAAAGTCCGCTTTCATTTTGTTATTGCCAATAAAACGAAAGTGTGCTTTCATTTTATCAATGTCGCAATCCGTACCCGAGCGTTGGGTCGAACTCCTCAGCGATGAAGACCGCACCTTCGTGAAGCGATTCATTCTCACGTCAGGTTCGCTCAAGGAACTCGCTGATGCCTACGGCATCACCTACCCGACCGTCCGTCTGCGCCTCGACCGGCTGATCGAGAAGATCAAGGTCTTCGACAAGAACGACACCGCCGACGACTACGAGCGGCTGCTCCGCGGGCTCTACGCCGAGGGCCGTTTCGATGCGTCCACCTTTCACCAGCTCCTCAAACACTACCAACAAGAATAGAACCCCAACCATGAAAACGATCCTCCTCCTCACCACTGCAATCATCTTCACCGCCGCCGCGCGCGCCGACGAGCAGGTCATCTCCACCTTCTCGTGGAAGGAACTCGCCGACGCCGGCAAGCTCACCGCGGGCACGCTCACCGGCGCACCGGACAATGCGCTCAAAGTCGAGAATCGCGGCCCGGGCGCGATGAGCGCGACCGTGCTGACCATCATGCAGCGGAAAATCACCACCGATTTCTACGCCGTCATCGGCGAAGTGCGCTACGACAACGTGGAGGGCGACGGCTTCCTAGAAATGTGGAGCCACTTCGGCGAAACGGCGGCGTATTTTTCCCGCACGCTCGGTGTGGCCGGACCGATGGCGAAACTCACGGGCACTTCCGACTGGCGCGCGTTCTCGCTCCCGTTCAACGCGAAGGGCGCGAGTTCGCGGCCAAGCAAGCTGGTGGTGAACGTCCAGCTTCCTGGCAAAGGCAGCGTCTTCCTGCGGAATCTCAAGCTCGTCCAGAGCACGAGCTTCGACGGCGCCGCGACGCAGACCGGCGCGTGGTGGTCGGATCGAACCGTCGGCATCGTCGGCGGTGTCGGCGGCGCGCTCATCGGTTGCTTTGGCGCGCTAATCGAGTGGCTCGCGGCGCGGGGCAAGGCGCAACGCTTCGTCGTGAATGCCGTGCGCGTGCTGATCGGCGCCGGCGTGGCATTCGCGCTGGGCGGGCTTGCCGCCGTCGCGCTGCGGCAGCCGTACGGAGTGTGGTATGCGCTCCTGCTGCTTGGCGTGCTGGTGGTGGTGATCTTCCCGTTTCGTCTCCGCCGTTATCAGGATCGCTACCGCGAATTTGAACTGCGGCGGATGACGTCGATGGACGCGACCGCGCGATGAGCCGCTCACACGCGCGGGGTTCAGGAAGCAGAGTTCTTACAAAAACGGGTTGGAAAATTTCGGACGTCAAGTATGCGGACGGCAGGCATTTGGTTGGTCTCTTAAGTGGAAAGTAATTTTGTGCCTAACCAGCGGGTGCAGCCGACGTTTGCCGCCGCTGGCGCGGCACTTTCGGAACGCGGCTCAAAATCAACGCACGGGGGGGGTCTCAACATTAGACTATGATGGACTCAAGATTAGGCCAATGTCGCGATCTTGATTTTGTGACGCGATGAAATCTTTGTTTCGTAAGCGCCTGATTACAAAGATCAAGAGAAGCAGAGTTTATAACCCTCAACTCCGTTGGCACGAATAATGGTAATAAGCGGCCGAAGTGAACGTACCGAAAAACAAAAAAAATGCGCCCGCCGGAGAGTCAAGGGCGGTGGCAAAGGTACCAGTACAACTGGCGGCGGCACCAGCACAACTGGCAGCTTCGGCACCAACTAAGACGCTTATAGAGCCGCATCGACGTTCGATCCCTCGGCGCGGTTTCGTTAGCTGTTCCCCCCAGTAGCAACAGAAAAGAAACCCCGCATTGCGTTATGCAATAAACGCGGACCCCAATCTTATGGAACCAACACTCACGCAAAACAGCGCGCTTTACCTCGCGCAGCATAAAATTTCAAAACGCCGCACTGCGTTTTTCCGGCGTCTGCGCCGTGCTGAAAAAAGCCATCAGCAGAAGAAAGGGCGGTTCTCGATGAAGAGGCACAATGGCGTAGAAATCGTCGAGCCTACCGAGGTGCCCGAAGCACCCGCCCACGGCACGGGCAGGCTGGTGTTGGCAGCGTGCAGGCGCTACCTCGCCGCACACGGCTGCGCGCCGGAGCGGAAGCAGGAATCAGCCCCGTGAGCTTCGAGGGCAGAGTGCCGCGCGGATTTGGAACAATCAACCCGAAATGAAAGGCTGTTTATGAAATTCGTTAGTCTCCTCAGAACAAAGCGCGCTCACCAACAAAATAAGTTAGACAGGCCGTCCTACCCCACACTTGAAGATTTCACCAATGCAAGCGTCGCATCTCACAAGATTCACACCTACACCGAGCTTCGCCAACAGATTCACCACGACCTGCGGATCCAACATCCCGAGTGGATCGAGCCAGGTGGCAAGTCCCCGATGTGTGATTATTACGAGGCGCGCCTCATGGACCTGCTCGGGGCTGACGCGAGGGGCCTAAACTAAAACTACAGCAGATCCCGATAGACGGTTGCTAGGGTCAGTAATTATGCTCCCCGTAGCAGGTGGCGTGGCGCCGCTCTGACGAGGGATCTTAGCTACGGAGTAGGTGTTGGCGTGGGCGTTTCCGCCAGAGTTCTTTGCGCCGCAGACTCAGTTTGCTTGACCGCAGAAATCCCGCGCACCTGATCCACCCATTCGTTAAAAGGTTTTTCCCAACCGAGATAAATCAGTGCACCAATAATGATTACTTCAATAAGCAACCGCACGAGAACCCGCGCTTCTCAGAATGCGCCAACGGATGCAACCTGAACGTGCGCGACGTAATTGTCCCAATTCAGAGCTTCCAAGCTCCAACCTTGATCAATCTTTTGTCTCGACGTTGGGAGGCGCAAAGAAACGATTGGGAGCTTCGGACCTGACTCGGGGTTTGCACGGGCATTCGTGCTTACGAGCGAGAGTTGGAACGTCGCGAGCAACATTCGAGACGTGTCCTATAATCTCGCCTTTCCGTCACAGGTGAAAACGTTCATCAACGCCCGAACGCGGTAGCCGGACTCGCGGCGGGCGGAGGATTCGAGTTTCATTTGGGTCCCCTGGTCGTCTCGCCCGAGGTACGCTATACGCGTTGGTTGAGCGAGAATTTCGACTACTCGGAAACAGACCACGTAGGGACGCACTTGAATCAGGTTCAGGTGCTTCTACCGATTCGTATTTGATGACACTGCCGCGCCGACAAACCCTGACGCATCCCGATCCGCCCGGGCGAAAAGTCGGCGACGCGTAGAGGTGATCGGGTGCGCGGACAAACTGACCCACTACCAGACATCACAGTCAGATCGTGCCTTACGTTTATGTTTAATCAAGGGACGCCATTGCCGCGTCCCTAAGACCCTTGTCTAGGCGGGAACAGTTGCTCTTTCCGGTAGTGTCCTAATTTGAAAAGGCTTCCCGGTCTTATATGTTTGTTGGTCGATGCAAAACCACCAGATTAAGGTGTTCTCCTACCACACGATTCAGGAACTCGAAAAGCAGGTAAATCAATGGCTAACGGATAATCCGGGGATCGAGATTGTTCAGTTTGCGCAAAGCGAATCGGGCGGCGGAGTAGGAATGGAATGGTTTGTCACCCTCACCGTTCTCTTTAAGAAGATGGGCGACCGGCGTTAGCCTTCGCCGCAATTGCCAGTTTGACGGCTGAAATTAAGTCCACCGCCTATCCCATCACTGCGAGTTGTCCTGCATTTTTTCTCTTTCTGCCGCAATCGAAGCCCTGACAGCAGCATTTGGAGAATCAACTGGGGGGATTCCCAGCACAACCGTGTATTGCGCATTCCTCCCTTCCCAAAATTGCCAGCCATAGGCTCGATTTGCCTTCGGATGCCCGTCCAAACCGAAAACTTCTACCACACCTTCCCACATGATCTGGTCGAAATAGCCTTCAGTGACGGGAACTGACTCCCGATGCTCTGCCCGACATCGGGCGTGTTTCTCCACTGCTTTTCGGATGTTCTCTATGCGCTCGCTCACCCTTCAACCATCTCCACGAGATCGCGCACTGTCCAGAACGTGTTTGTAACGCCAGCTCGCGTAGTTTAGATCAGTCCCTGAATGGCCGCCGAAACGAAGAAAGAAATCGAGTTGGACATCGGGCATGTCCTCTTTATCGACATCGTCGGCTACTCCAAGTTGCTCATCAACGAGCTGAGCGCGCAGATTCAAAAATTAAAGGAGATCGTGCGCGGACTTTTTCACTACCATTTGCTGGCAATTCTGCTGGCACAAACCAGGGCGCCCTTTGCATGGGTCGAAGATTAGACGCGAAAACTGTTGGAAAGTTTGCGCCACGCCGTATTACTTTTTGTCTCGCACGTGCCCGACGAAATTCTGAGCGAGAATGAGAAGAAGGATTGGAAGATGAGACCGGGAAAAATGGAAATGCGGTGGATCGGCGTTGTGGACGATGACGGAAACGTTATCGGTCGTTACATATCCATTTCTAATACTTCGACTGGCGGATTTCCCCGCGTGCCCGCCACTCAAATTTGGCAGCACGATCCTCGAACGAACACCGTCCATTGGCAGGAAGCGCCCACATCTTTTGCCAAAAAGGCGGTGCGAATGTGGCTCGAACAAAAGGGTGTGCGAGCTGAACGTCATGTTCCTATTAGCGGCCAAATGTGAAACCGCATAAGACCTTCACCACTTGTTCAAGCTGTGTGAAGATCGATTTCGCAACGCGCTTAGACCTCCTAAAGAGAGGGCAGATCAATGCTCCGGAGTATGCCGGTGATGATCAGAGCTACATTCGCAGCCCGCGAAACGCCGCATGCCAGCAAGGCTTTGGTCGTGTCCTCCACACTCAAGTGGTATTTGAGTACCGATTGGATAAATTGCATGCGCCACTTCAGCGTCTCGCATTATTTCGCGGAACTGGATGTGATGCATATGCCGCTAACCTTTGAACATGGTCGGGATGGGATGATAAGAAAGTAGAAAGTAGGAATTTACTTTGGACAGCAAACAGGTCAGCGCTGAAGTGAACGCCGTTTTAGCGCGTTTTCAAGAACCGTCGACATTGAAGGCAATCTGGCAACTAATCGATAGTCTTGCCCTGTATGTCTTGATGTGGGTTTTGATTTACTGGAGCCTTAAGGGACCGCCTCTTGTTAGTGTCGTCATGACTTGCTTCGCCGGTCTTTTGGTGGTGCGTGTGTTCATCATCATGCACGATTGTGGCCACGGATCTTTCATGAGATCTAAGCTAACTAACGATGTTATCGGGGTGATTGCAGGCATGATCGTGTTTACGCCCTATTACCATTGGCGCTGGGAGCATGCTATCCACCACGCTACGTCCGGTAATCTCGATCGTCGTGGGACTGGAGACATCTGGACGATGACAGTCAAAGAATATTTGCAATCCTCGACATGGATGCGGCTTCTGTACCGGATAGCCCGACATCCACTTGTTTTGTTCGGTATAGGGCCGGCTTTTCTGTTCCTCATTTTGAACCGCTTTCCATCGCGAAAGGCCAAGCCTCGGGAATGGTGGTCAGTCTGGTGTACTAACGCGTGGTTCGTTTGCGTAGTGTTCACATTGAGCGCAGTATTTGGCTGGAAGGCATATCTGCTCGTTCAACTCGCCATTACGATTATCGGCGGGGGGATCGGTATCTGGATGTTTTACGTCCAGCATCAGTTTGAGGAAGGGTATTGGGAGTGCAACTCGAAATGGAGGTACTTCGCGGCTGCATTTCAAGGGAGTTCCTTTTATCGGTTACCCAAGATTCTTCAGTGGTTCTCGGGTAATATCGGCTTCCATCACATCCATCACCTTAGTCCAAGAATCCCCAACTATAACTTAGCGTGTTGTTATAGCACGCATCCAGTCTTCAAGAGTGTGCCGACATTAACCTTCCGAAATAGTTTTAATTCCTGTCGGCTCAAGCTTTGGGATGAACAGCAACGACGGCTTGTTAGCTTTCGGGGTATTCGACGTTAGCGTTGTTTTGTTCACCGGGCCGGAAAAGCTTTTGCCTGTTCTGAATTGCACCGAACGCCGGCTGCGCCTTCGGCATACCAATCAGTCCGTGTCAGCGGCAGATTGGTTTCACCGAACGGATCCGCGCTTCCAAAAACTCGCTGCTTCAGAAGCACCAAAATAGCGCCGGGAATTTTGTAGCTTTGTAGGAGATTTGTCCCACTTAGCGAGTTCCAAGGTTCCAACTCTCACTCGTAAGCACGAATGCCCGTGCAAACCCCTGTCGCCCTGTTTGATTGCGTCAGCTTCGCTCACGTACTTGCCCTTCTTGGTCTGGCCGTAAAAACGAGAGCCTTCCTTGTGATAAACGTGAGTCGCGGTGTTGACCCCCACTATGAGGACGCGAAGCGGCTCAGGAAATCTTGACGACGTTCCTGGCCTGGAGACCCTTCGGTCCCTCCACCACATCGAAGCTGACGCGGTCGCCCTCGCTCAGGGTCGTGAACCCCTCCGCTATGATGGAGGCCACGTGGACGAAGACGTCCGCGCCGCGCTCCCGCACGATGAAGCCAAAGCCCTTGGCCTCGTTGAACCACTTCACGGTACCTTGCTCAGGCATACTCTTGCTCCTTGCAACAAATGAAACAGGCTTGTTGTTGTCAAGCACAATTCGCCGCAAGCGCCAATCGCGGATTCGAGTTCGACAAACGCGGTCAATTTTTCATTCGCATGCACAACGAAGCGTTGACCGTGGGTCAGGGCGAGGAGGACGGCACCGTAACCGGTCAACTTTGAGGAGATAACGAAGGTTCGCACGAGGCCTAACGAGACACAAGATCAGCGACCGCGCCCGGGAGCGCGCGTCGCCGCACACTGGACGAACTAACTACACGAAGGTTACGCATCGGAGCGGGGCGCGGCTCGTTGCATCGCCTGGTTAAATGTTTTCTAGTTTCGCCAGTAGCGCTCGCGCAACAGGGCGGCGATTCGACTATGGAGCGCATTACTAATGCCCGCGAGAAGTGCTCGGTAGAATCGCGAACGGGCCTGACGACGTGAGAAGAAATACGCAAGCAGACTCGCCACCGCACTGCACCGCATGATTGGTATTTGGAGGGATTTCTGAGTACGACCCGGGGCCAAGCGTTTTCTTATCGGAACCCTCATACTGGACTACGGTGCATAGCCCGCCGGAAATTTTCGGAGCATTCCATGTTCCCCGGAAGCGGGATTTCCCCAAAGTGGGACGCTCTGAACGCCTGGAAGCGCTTTGTCGTCTTGCCACTTCATTTCGCTGGACGACCACACCTTCGCCTTGTCAGCCGACTCCTGAGCGTGAGCGTCAATTGCGAAGACAACATAGAGGGCTAGTAACGCCGCAAACCGAAAGGAAATATGGAGGTCTCGCCGCATGGGGATCAGTGAATCAGAAGCGGGAGAAAAACGCTACTCCAAATGAGCACTGCGCGCAGACGATTCCAGTGACCGGGTGGAATTCGTTTCGATCGTCTGGCGACTACATCTAACTAGAATTCGACGAAACAAAGTTTCGTCTATTTCGGCTTTCACCCAAGCAATGTTCGGAATAAAAGGAATGCATCGTTCGATCTCTTACCTGAGGCTCATGGTGGTGGCGAGGCAGTTGATTCACGGGTCGGGTTTGGGCGGCGGAACAAGACTACCGAACCAGAAAACAGCAAGCTCGCTGGCACCAACGCGACCAGTCCTTCAAGTAATGTGACATTCATCGCGTGGCGTGTGTAAGCCAGGATTTCCGCTTTGGCCACCAGGGATCGGGATTCAGCGTGGGTTTGTCGAGTATATAATTGAACCGCAGCCAACCAATATCGCGCTGTTCGCCCGGGCGCAGCGACAACGCCGGTCGCGAAATTGGCGGACCATTCAGGCGCGGCCTCCACATTTCTGCCGCCCCCGTCCAGGTAAATCATCGGGCCGTAATAGCCCGCGGAAATTTTCTTCATCGTGACCTCCTGCGCTATGTTGTTAGACAGCTTTGGGATTTATTGCCCGATGAAGCCGTTCAGGAGGCTCAACGAGGCCTCGCGCCTAACGAATCAATTTCAACTTTTGTTTGCCTAACGAGTCGCCGCGCGCGCTGTTTCGCGCGGGCTTGCCCAATCGTGTGCCGGCACAGCAGTCACTGTGAATGCGGTGTTGCCCGGTCCAACACGTTCTGCCGGTGTGGAGGAATTTGCGGGACAGCTTAGCGGCGGAAAACCCTTTGCAGAATTTGAAAAGGAGTTTTTCAAGACCGTCCGTCCGTCTTCACTCCTGAAGCGGTGAGTGGTTCAAGCGTGCTTCTGATGATGACCGCAACGCCTAACCAAGCGCAGGTGGCAGCCAACTGTTCCACTGTGCGATGTGTTCGATGTCGGATCTTAACTAGAGTGATTCAGTCGGCTGCCACCTGCGCCTGCCGGAGCCGTGGCTGACTCTCGGATATTTTGAAATAATCCGCCACTTAATCGGGTCGAGTGCGATTATAAGTCTTAGAAAAAGGGAAACGTCGTGCTACCTTTTGTTGAGGCAACCGAATGACGCCAAAGAACATGCCGACGCCAAAAGTTGATCGGCACGAGCGCCACCTCCTCTTCACCCGCGACGAGGCGGATCACGACAAATCGGTGCGTGTCTTCACGAGCTACTGGGCCGCGCTCAAGGCTGGGCAGCAGGAGTGCGGGCACGGCAAGTTCTGGGTGGAGAGCGAGTTCCAGCGGGGCGAGTGTTGGGTCGACTTCGCCCCGGACACTAGCCCGCTTTTAGGTTGAAAACGTCTAAAAGCTAAACCGCTCGACATTAAGAGAGTTTCCGTCATTTCCGTTGCCGCATACGCGCGAGAATTTTTCGGACAACTTCGGACACTCGAACTGCGTAATTCTGCGCAATTCGTGCAAAGCGACGTTTAGGTGATCGTCTGTGGAGCGCGCGTTAATCGCGGATTAGTTGCATCACGCCGGCGCATGCGCTTCCGCTGCCTCGCGCATTAACTGCGATTGCGTGGCAAGGTCGACCATGCGTTGCAGGTCGGGTTCTCCGAGGGCGGTATCGCTTACTGAGCGTTGTGCTTCAACGAGCATGGCGTGTTCCTTTGCACTAAGATGCGATCCCCATTCCATCGCCTGCTCGGCGCTGACGAAAGTCGGGATGCGCAACTTCTTGATGGCCTTAAACGCGCTCATCGACCGTTGTCCTGATGAAGTTGCCGCTTATATCCGAGGCCGGACGCCACACGCACGACATCGGCAGGCTGATTTCTTGCTGCGAGGCGAAACCGCCGGAAAAGCGCCCTACGTTTTGAGGCGACCGTGTGTTGTGCGAGGTAAAGACCGCTGTTTTGAGTGACCGTCGGTGTAGCCATGGATTCTTAAATTCTAATTCATTTGGTTGGTGTGCCTATGGGACCTTGGACCTAGTCTAGTTTGGGTTATTTGCCTTTTCTTTCCGCCACCAATGCCCTCTCGGGGAAGGTGGCGACGCAGGAAGGGCAACCAATCCCAAGCGCCGCAGCGATTCCAAAAGCAAGCGTTCTTGCGCTGGGTAGCCAAGCTCAAGGCAAAGGCCCGGTGGTCAGGGCGTTGGAAAATTTGCCGAAGCAAATCTCGTAGAAATCCGACGGATGTTTTTTGAATACAGTCGGGCGCTGTCCGCAGCTCCTCAACGGGGACAAGATTCGGGTGAACCCTGACAATAACCGGTGAGCGCGATGTGCCGAAATGGCTTAATTGGCATTAAGAAAGGCAGAATAAAATGAACACATTAATAACATATCATCCGTTTGGAGAGCTGGACGAAGCGCAGAATCGCATCACCAGATTCCTGGGCGGGTTTCCGAACACAATAAGAATGGGCGAGGGCAACGGGCACAGCCTGATGGTGGCAGAGTGGTCACCCTTCGTGGATATCACCGAAGAGGATCACGAATATCTGTTTAAGGCGGACTTGCCTGAAATAAAAAAGGATGACGTAAAAGTAACAGTCGAAAACGGCATTCTTTGCGTTTTCGGCGAACGCAAAATCGAAAAGGAAGAGAAGAAAACAAAATTCCATCGGATCGAGCGATCCTATGGCACCTTCCGACGCAGCTTCACGCTGCCCCAAGATGCCGATGGAACGAAAGTGACGGCGGACTTTCGTGACGGAGTGCTGAAAGTGCATCTCCCGAAAACGGCGATAGCGGAACCAAAAGCAATCGAAGTTAAAGTGCAGTAATGCGCTAACACTGACGGCGAGCGTGCGGAGGGTTCCGC
>WNEZ01002020.1_pt1 | contig 18504 bp, 17 predicted proteins | sample 5400521 | NCBI WGS metagenome assembly WNEZ01 (sample SAMN13153339, study PRJNA577476) | soil metagenome | isolation source: 120 cm saprolite under Douglas fir tree site 2 hole 1 replicate 1 | place: USA:California | collected 2015-04-18
CGCGGTTGCGCACGATGCCGGCATCGTTCATCAGCGCCGCCACCTTGCGTTTGCCGTAGCGGGCGATGACCTTTGGCTCGAAACCGTCAAAGGCGCGGCGGAAGTTCTCGCGCTTGCGCAGAATTGTGATCCAGGAGAGGCCGGCCTGGAAGCCGTCGAGGATCAGCTTCTCGTAAAGTGCGCGATCGTCGTATTCGGGCACGCCCCACTCGGTGTCGTGATAGGCCAGATAGAGCGGGTCGTCCTTCGGCCAAGGGCAGCGAACGAGGCCTTCGGCAGGCAGGGGCGCGCTCATTCGGCCGCCTTCTCCCCGGGCCACGAGAATTTTGCCCAGTCGGGTTTGGCGAGCCGCAGGGTCGCGGCGCCGGCGGCGAGCGGCGTTCCGGCAGCGAGCGCGTCGGCGACGCGGTCGAGCCGCAGCATCGCGACCGCCCGGCCGCGCGCCGAAGAGCCGAACGTGCCGATCGCCTTGTCGGCCGCCTTGACCTCGGCGCCGGCGTCGGGCGCGTAGCCCTCGTAGGCGACCGGCACGATGCGCGTACGCGCGCTGCCGCGATGCTCCATGCGCGACACCACCTCCTGGCCGACGTAGCAGCCCTTCTCGAAATCGACCCCGTTGAGCTGGTCCATGTCGGTCTCGTGCGGGAAGGCGTCGCCATAGATGAAGTCGAGCCCGCCGCGCGGGATGCCGAGCGCGATGCGCCGCGCCTCGTATTCGGCGGCGTCGACAAGCTCGGCGCCGAGATCGGCGGCGGCATCGGCCGCGAGATGCGGCGGGAGCATTACGCGCATGCCGAGCGCCGGCAGGCGCGGATCCGCGTAGGCGAGGCCGTAGTCGGTGTCGGCCTGACCGTCCCAGGCCGCGAGCACGCCGAGCACCTCGGAGAGGTCCTCGATGATGAGCTTGGCGCGCAGCTTGTAAAAGTTGAGCTTGTCGACCAGGGTGACGGCGAGGGCCCGAGGCACGTCAAGGAAGAAGCCGCCGCCGTCCTCGGCCGGCGCCTCAACGACGATGCAGTCCGCCACGATCTTGCCCTGCGGGGTGAGCAGCGCCGCAAAGCAGGCGCGCGCCGGCGTCACCTGGCCGATGTCGGCGGTCAGGAGCCCATTGAGGAACGTCCGCGCGGTATCACCCGCGACCTTTAGGACGCCGCGGTCGGGAAGCAGTGCGGCCTTCATTTCGGAGTGCCTAAATTCTTGCCAAGCGATGCGCCGGAACGTAAGGCGCTCTTCGTAATGTCTCAAGGGCGGATTGGGAATGGCTGATACCTTCGATGTGATCGTACGCGGCGGCACGGGGCGTAACCGGCGGCCGGATCGCGGCGATCGGCGACCTCGCCCGCGCCACCGGGGGCGCGGTGATCGAGGCGAAGGGCCTGCACGTGGTGCCCGGCGTCATCGACACCCAGGTGCATTTCCGCGAGCCCGGGCTGACCCAGAAGGAGGATCTCGAGACCGGCTCGCGCTCCGCCGTGCTCGGCGGCGTCACCGCGGTGTTCGAGATGCCGAACACCAATCCGACCACGACGAACGCCGAGGCGCTGGCCGACAAGGTCGCGCGCGGCCGCCACCGCATGCATTGTGATTTTGCCTTCTACGTCGGCGGCACGCGCGAGAACACCAAGAATCTGCCCGAGCTCGAGCGGCTGCCGGGATGCTGCGGCGTCAAGGTCTTCATTGGCTCATCGACCGGCTCGCTGCTGGTCGAGGACGACGACGGCCTGCGCAATATCCTCAGGGTCATCCGCCGTCGCGCCGCGTTCCACTCCGAGGACGAGTATCGGCTGCGCGAGCGCAGGGATCTGCGCATCGAGAACGACCCGCGCTCGCATCCCGTCTGGCGCGACGAGGTCGTGGCGCTGCAATGCACGCAGCGGCTCGTTAGCCTCGCGCGCGAGACCGGGCGGCGCGTGCACGTGCTGCACATCACGACCGCCGAGGAGATGGATTTCTTGCGCGACCACAAGGACGTCGCCTCGGTCGAGGTGACGCCGCACCATCTCACCCTCACGGCGCCCGAGTGCTACGAGCAGCTCGGCACGCTGGCGCAGATGAATCCGCCGGTGCGCGACGCCGCCCATCGCGCGGCCATTTGGCGCGCGCTCGATCAGGGAATCGTCGACGTGCTCGGCTCGGATCACGCGCCGCACACGCGCGAGGAGAAGGCAAAGCCCTATCCGCAGAGTCCGTCGGGCATGACGGGTGTGCAGACGCTGGTGCCGCTCATGCTCGACCACGTCAATGCGGGGCGGCTGAGCCTGCAGCGCTTCGTCGATCTCACCAGCGCCGGCCCGCAGCGGCTGTTCGGTATCGCCCACAAAGGGCGCATCGCGGTCGGCTACGACGCCGACCTCACCATCGTCGATCTCAAGCGCCGCGAGACCATCACCAACGCCAAGGTCGGCTCGCGCGCCGGCTGGACGCCCTACGACGGCGTGACCGTGACCGGTTGGCCGGTCGGCACGATCGTGCGCGGCGAGCGCGTGATGTGGGAGGGGGAACTAATAACGCTCGGCCGCGGCGAGCCGATGCGCTTCTTGGAGACGATGTGAAATTACTGCCGCGCGAACTGGCAGGAAAATTCGCCGTTACTGATGCGCTGGGAGAGGCCCTCGGCGAAACGGGCGGTGGCATCCTCGCCATAGGTCGAGACGAGCTCGCTCAGCGCGGCGAACAGGCAGGCCTGCGCCATGCAGTCGCCGTCGATCCCGTCGAGCCGGGCCTCCGCCCAGGCCTCGTGCAGGTAGCCGACAGCCACTTGCCTCTGCTCATGATCCGGAATCGGCTCACGAGCCGTGAGAATTCGCATCGCAATCGCCATGTTGACCCACTCAGGCGGCGTGATGTTCACCGCGTCCCTGCCGCGCAAGTTAGCACGCGGCCGGGCCCGGCATAGGCGGACCTTTAGGGAAGGTTAATGAGGCCGTGCCACGCGCATTCTCCAACCCTCCCCTGCATGTGAGGGTAGCGGCGCGCGCGGCGGCTACGCTCAATTGGCGTAGCGTGCCGTCACTTCGCGGGAGATCTTGGCGCCCTCGTCGAGATAGCGGCGGATCGCGAGATCGGCCGCGGGCGTGCAGCTCCGGTAGCTCTGCTGAAAGCCGCGAAAACCACGATTGAAGCTCGCGATCATGCGGGAGCGGCGGGCCGAGCCGGCGGGGGTCTCGGCCTCGATCAGGGCCTGCATCTCGTTGCGCCACTTCAGCCCTTCGTTCGCGCCGCAGATGCCGCGCAGATAGTGCAGCGCGCCGAGAATCTCGGAGAGGCGCTGGAGGTCATTGTCGAACGGCGGCTCGCCTTGCGCCTGTGCGGGCGCGGCGAGCGCAAGGGCGAGCAGGGCGACGATCAGACCGCGCTTGAGCATGGAGCAGATATGTCCTGCGACGATGGCGGCCGCAAGGCGCAAGCACGGGTGTGGTTGGAGGCGGTTAACCGGAGCGCCCGGCGCTAGTGCCGATCGCCAAGGCCGCCGCGACGATGTCGGCGAGGCCTTCGGTGGTCGCGAGGCCGCTGAGCTCGGCGGGCGCGAGCCAATGGGCCTCCGCCAGTTCCTCATTGAGCGAGACCTCGCCCGCAAGCCAGCGCGCCGCAAAGGCGAGGATCACGAAATGCCGCTCGGCGCGTCCCTCGCCGTCCCGCGCGATCACTTCGCGGTGCCCGGCGAGCGCGAGAGGTTCGACCGTGAGGCCGGTCTCCTCCCGGACCTCGCGCATGAGCGCCTCGTGCAGGGTTTCACCCGCTTCCACGCCGCCGCCCGGCAGGGTGAAAAGGCCGCGCGCGGGCGGCCGCGCACGCCGGACGATCAGGATCTTGCCGTCGCGGATGATGGCGGCGCTGACGGCGAGATATGGGCGGTCGGGATAGGATCGGCCATCGGCCACGGAGCGCGCTCGCCTGGCTTGTCAGTCGCCGAGCGCCGCACTGAGCTCGCCATCGAACAGGGCGTCGACGGCGGCCTGCATGGTGGCCTGGGCCTTTGCGTCGCCGGGCTCGTCGTTGATCAGGGCGGCGGCGCGCGCGACCATCGGCTTGAGACGCCACGCCACTTCGAGGGCAAGATCGGCCGCCGTCTGCGGCGCGAGGGATTCTTTCATGCCGTCGCGCGTGGTGATCAGGATCCTGTTCATGCTGTCCGCGATCGCGTCGAGGCGGGCGCGGACCGCCGGCTCGGCCGCCTCATAGGCCGCGATCGCGAGATCGCGATGCTTGAGGCGCGAGGCGGCGAAGTGCTCGTGGTAGGTCATCGGGCGCCAGGCGAGAAAATCGGCCTTGCAGTGCGGCACCGTCGGCATCATCTCGAGCAGCATGATGGCTTCATTGAAGTGATTCAGGAAGTCGGTGGCAAGGCCGGTCGACGGATTGATATTGCTGTCCGCCAGCCGCTGCGGATCGAGGCCCCCGCGCCAGTTGTTCGATGCGGGAGGATGCGGGCGTGCAGGCAGCGTCATGTGGTGGACGGCTCGGGACCCCAAGGGCGGACTTGGGCAGTCTCGGGGAGATCGGTTAAAGTCGCCTTAAACACAAGAGAAGACTTGGGATTTCAGGATGTGCGGCCGCTTCGTGATCAAGAACCCACCGGACGTCATGCGGCGGACTTTCGGCTATGTCGAGCAGCCGAATTTTCCGCCGCGCTACAACGTCGCCCCGACCCAGCCGATCCCGGTGGTGCGGCTCGTCAACCATCAGCGCAGCTTCGCGCTTCTGCGCTGGGGCCTCATTCCCGCCTGGGTGAAGGACCCGCGCGGCTTCAGCCTGCTGATCAATGCGCGCGCCGAGGCGGTGCTCGACAAGCCGGCCTTCCGCAACGCCATGCGGCGGCGGCGCTGCCTGATCCCGGCCGATGGCTTTTATGAGTGGAAGCAGGAAGGCACGCGCCGGCGGCCGTATTTTGCCGCCACCAAGGCACCGATCGGCTTCGCCGGGCTGTGGGAGCCCTGGATGGGGCCGAACGGGGAGGAGATGGAGACCGCCTGCATCATCACCACGGCGGCGAACCGGACGCTGCGCCACCTGCACGACCGCATGCCGGCCGTCATTCCGCCCGAGGCGTTCGATCTCTGGCTCGACTGCGGCAGGGTCGACGCCGAGACCGCCGCCGCGCTGCTCATGCCGGCGCCGGACGATCTGTTCGAGGCTTATGAGATTTCGACCGCGGTCAATCGCGCGGCGAACGATTCTCCCGAATTGATCGAGCCGGTGGCGCCTGGGGCGGAGCTGGTGGAGACGAAGCCGAAACGCGCGAAGCCGCAAAAGGACGACGGGCAGGCGTCGCTGTTTTGACTTAACACACACGGTCATTCCGGGGCGCGCCGAAGGCGCGAGCCCGGAATCCATAACCACCGGTTCCTCATTTGAACAACGTCCGCAGGGATTATGGATTCCGGGCCCGGCGCTGCGCGCCGTCCCGGAATGACGGCGGGCTTACAGCACCTTGCCGGGATTCAAAATTCCCTTCGGATCGAGCGTGCGCTTGAGCGCGCGCATGACCTCGATCGCCACCGGGTCTTTCACCTCGGGCAGGAGCTTGCGCTTCATCACGCCGATGCCGTGCTCGGCCGAGATCGAGCCGCCGTGTTTCTTCACCACCGCGTGCACGGCCGCGTTCATGTCGTACCAGCGCGCGAGATACGCATCGCGATCGGCTCCGACCGGCTGGGTCACGTTGTAGTGCATGTTGCCGTCGCCCAGATGGCCGAACGGGACCGGCCGGCTGCCCGGGATCAGCGCCTCGACCGCGGCGTCCGCCTCGGCGAGGAAATCGTGCACATTAGCGAGCGGCACCGAGACGTCGTGCTTGATCGAGGCGCCCTCAGGCTTCTGCGCTTCCGGCAACAGCTCGCGCAGCCGCCAAAAACTCTGCCGCTGGTCGAGGCTCGCCGCGATCGTTGCGTCATTGACGAGGCCCGCCTCGGCGCCGGCCGCGAGCGCGCTTTCGAGCGCGGCGCGCAGGCCCTCGCGCTCGCTCGACGAGACCTCGAGCAGCACGTACCAGGGGTGCGTGCCGGTGAGGGGATCGCGGCAGCCCGGCCCATGCTTGACCGCCATCTCGATGGCGAGCCGCTTCATCAGCTCAAAACTGGTCGTCGCGCCGCCGGTGCGTTCCTGCACGAGATTGAGGAGATCGAGCGCCGCGCGCGGCGAGGGCACGCCCACGAAGGCGGTCTCAACCGAGCGCGGGCGCGGAAAAAGCTTGACCACCGCGGCCGTGATGATGCCGAGCGTTCCTTCCGCGCCGATGAACAGGTTGCGCAGGTCGTAGCCGGTGTTGTCCTTCTTGAGCTTGTTGAGGACGTTGAGCACGCGGCCGTCGGCAAGCACCACTTCGAGGCCGAGCACGAGGTCGCGCGCGACGCCATAGGCGAGCGCGCCGGTGCCGCCCGCATTTGTGGAAAGATTTCCGCCGATGGTGCAGCTGCCTTCGGCGGCGAGCGAGAGCGGAAACAGCCGGTCGGCTTGCGCCGCCGCGGCTTGCGCCGTCATCAGCACGACGCCCGCTTCGACCGTCATCGTGTTGGAAGCGGCGTCGACCTCGCGGATGCGGTCGAGCCGGCCGAGCGAAAGCACGATCTCGCCGCCGCGCGGGATCTGCCCGCCCACCAGTCCGGTGTTGCCGCCCTGCGGCACGATCGGCGTGCCGGTGTCGTTGGCGAGCTTGAGGATCGCCGCGACCTCTTTCACTGTGCCCGGCCGCAGGATGAGCGGGGAGGTGCCGCGATAGAGATTGCGGCCCTCGACGAGATATTTCTCCTGCTCCTCCGGGTCGGTGACTGCGTATCTGTCGCCAACCAGCGCGATGAAGCGGGCAAGGAGATCGGGAGAAATGGCCGGGGTCGGCGGAGGCGCGATGTTCATGGACGCTGTCGGTTGTGGCTCTCTGTCACGCCCAACCTTTTGCGTCATTCCGGGCCGCGGGCGCAAGCCCGCGAACCCGGATTCCAGCTCCGACGAAGACGCGAGGTGAGCTTACTTCTTGTAGTAGCCGACGCCGCAACCCTGGTCGCCGACCACGGTGACGAAGGACTGCTTCGGCACCGCCTCGGTGGTGCCGGGCCGCGGGAACTTGTAGTCGACCGTGTTGATGGCGCCCGGCTTGGCGGTATCGAAGATATTCTGGCCCAGCGGCGAGCCGCCCGGCTCCTTGAGCGCGCGGATGTCGGTGCCCATGAGCTTGTCGTTCGGATGCGCCGTGAACTTGCCGTCCGACACGTTGTAGCAGAACACGTAGAGGTCGCGGTCGCGGAAGCCACCGTCCGTCTTGGGAAACTTGGCAAGCGCGTCCGCCTTGTTTGCCTTGACCGCCGCGACTGCCTTCTCGAGCATTGCCTTGGCCTCGGCGGCAGTGCCTTCGGCCTGTGCCCACGCGAGCGCAGTGCCGAGCAGCAGGAATGCCGACGTGACGGCAGCAAGAACTGATTTCGTCATGGGGTTCTCCTCCGGGTTTTCGAAATGGCATCCGCGTGAAGAACGAAAGCCGGCCTTCACGGCCTGTTTGACGGATGCCCCACAAGGATGCGTGGTTTCCGGCTGACCGACAAGGCCGCGAGGATGCAAAAGTCTCTCCGCCTTTAGGCGGAGGAGCGGTCTATTCCCGCGGCGCAGCGGCCCGCGCCAGGCGGTCGTTGATCGCTTCGCCGAGCCCTTCATGTGGAATTGGCATCACGGCGATCGCGTGGGCGCCGGAGCGGTCGAGCGCGCGCAGGTGCGAAAAGAGGTTTGCGGCGGCCTCGACCACGTCGCGGCGCGCCGACAGGTTGAGCACGCGCGCCGCCTGCGGTGCGCCGGGCGGCAGGTCGGGCCCGAACGCAAGCAAGGCTTCGCCGGGTTTCACCTCGCGCGCGTCGAGGCGCAGGCGGGCGCGCGGCGCGTAATGGGAGGCCAGCATGCCGGGCGCGAGCATCGCCTCGTCGTCGTTGCGCTGGCCGGGCTGCGGCGCCTCGCTCACCGCACGACCGAGGTCGCGCTCGATGCTTTCGCGCGGCACGCCGCCTGACCGGAGCAGCGTCGGTCCGTCATCGAGGCAGGCCACGATGGTCGATTCCACGCCGACGGGCGCCGGTCCGCCATCCAGCACGAGATCGATCTGCCCGGCGAGATCGGCGAGCACGTGATCGGCGGTCGTGGGCGAGACGTGGCCCGACCGGTTGGCCGAGGGCGCGACCACCGGTCTGCCGAGCGCGGCGATGAGCGCGCGCGCGATGTCGTGCGACGGCACGCGCACCGCGATGGTGTCGAGGCCGGCAGTGGCAAGGTCGGCGACCGGACACGCCGGTGCTTTCGGCAGCACCAGGGTCAATGGCCCCGGCCAGAACGATTGCCCGAGCTTCTCTGCCGCCGCGTCGAAGCGGGCGAGCGCGCGGGCGGCCGCGATGTCGCGCACGTGCGCGATCAGCGGATTGAACGCGGGCCGGCCCTTCGCCGCGTAAAGCTTCGCGATCGCGGCGCCGTTGGTGGCATCGGCGCCGAGGCCGTAGACCGTCTCGGTCGGGAAGGCGACGAGACCGCTCGCGCCGAGGATGCGCGCCGCCTCGTCGATCGCGCCGCGCTCGCCCGCGGGAATCCGTCGTGTCATTGCTCAGGCGGCCTTGGCTGCCGCCTCGACGCGCAGCCAATCGAGATCACTCTCGTTCTCGATGTTCTGCAGGCGTGCGAGCACGCGCTCCATCTCGACGGGCCGGCAGTGCCGCGTGAGCAGCATGAAGCGCTCGCGCAGGTCGGCCGGCGCGAGCGGGTTCTCGGGCGTGCCCTTGAAGTCGGCGACGCTTTTCTTGAGCACGCGGCCGTCCTTGAGCGCGACCTCGACGTCGGCCTTGATCGTGGCGTGATCGTGGTGGCCTTCGGCGAGCACGATGGTGACGCGCTGGGCGAGCGAGCGGATCGCGGGATCGTTGAATGCGGCCTCGTCATAGCTGCGCGGGTCGCGCGGATCGCGGAAATGCGCGAGCGCCACGCTGAACGGGATCGAGTACTGGCACATCATCACGTCCTTGGGCGAAGGAATATTGTTGACCTTCGCCATCTTTTCGTTGCCGGCGATGCGGATCGCGGCGACGTCGGTGCCGGCAAAACCGTGCTCGGCGCGCAGATCGAGGATCGCCTGCACCGAGGTATGCGCCGACATGTGGCAGGCGAAGCGCTTCATCAGGATGGTGCGCGTGACGTAGGTGTTCCCCAGTCCGCGCGTGAGCTCCGCCTCGTCGAAGTCGCGGCAGAAGACGCGCAGGAAGCCGAATTCGCCTTCGATCACGCTCGTCGGTCCGGTGAAGCCGTCGGCGGCGAGCGAGCCGGCGAGCACGCCGCTCTCGGCGGCGCGTCCGAGATGGAGGCGCTTGACCATCGCGCCGGTGCCGGATTTCGCGAACTCGAGGAGACCGCAGGCGAGCGAGCCGGCGATGCCGAGCGCGTTGGTCATCGCGGCCGCGTCGAGCTTGAGGAGCTTGCCGACCGCGATCGCGCCGCCGAACGGCCCGGTGGTGCCGGGCGCGTGAAAGCCGCGCGCCTCGTTGGTGTGCTTGGTCGCGCGTCCGATGCGGATCATCACCTCGCTGCCGGCGATGAACGCGAGGAGGAGATCGCGGCCGCTCAAGCCGCGCTCCTGCGCGATCGCGAGGCCGGCCGGGAGCAGGATCGCGCCCGGATGCACGCCGGCCCCCGGCTTGGTCAGGTTGTCGAGTTCGAACGCATGGGCCAGCGCCCCGTTCGCAAAGGCGGCCGCCTGCGCCTGCACCAGTTCGCCGCCTTGGCCGAGAATTCGGCTGCGGCCGCCCGGACCGGAGCGCTTCGCTTGCGCCACGATGATGCGGCTCCACGGCAGGTCGTAGCCGAACACGATCGTGCCGACCGTGTCGATGATGGTGTCCTTGGCGCGCCGGACCACGTCGGCCGGGACGTCCTCGAGGCGCAGGTCGGCCGCATACGCGGCGAGCCGCTGGGTTTCGTTGGCCATGGCTCCAGAATCCTTCGGGGAAAATGCCGTGTGGCACGGGTTCCCTCGCCAGATAGCACCGGAAGGGCCGCAATCCCAGGACAATTCGTGTGGGGATTTCAGTGCCTTGGCGCCGCCGCCGCCGTGCTTGCGGCCCTCGAAGCCTGGGGCTATATAGCGACGACCAGCGGCATCGGAGTGTAGCGCAGTCTGGTAGCGCACCTCGTTCGGGACGAGGGGGTCGCAGGTTCAAATCCTGCCACTCCGACCAACTCACCAGCTCTTTTCGATTTTGACGGCTGCGGTCCGACCCGGCTGAGCCGGGTGGCCGCCGTATGGCGCAGCGTGTGAGGCGTCACCGCTGCCGCGGCGGAGACGATCCAGGCTGCGCTGCGTGATCCGCGAGAAGCGAGGCGAAATCGTCGAGCATGCGCGCCCCGATCGCGGACGCCTGGAAACGGTGAGCTGAGCGATGCCCCGCATCCGCGATTTTTTGCAGTAGTGCTGGCTCGCCCAGGAGACGCGCCAGCTGCGCGGCCAGACCGCGCGCGGCGTCGTGTCCGCGATGGTCGAACTTGAGGCCACTGACGTCGTGCTCGATAAAGTCATCGAAGCAGCGCAAGTTCGACACCACGGCGGCGCAGCCTGCCGCCATGGCCTCGAGCGGAGCGAGCCCGAAGGATTCACCTTTTTCCGCCAGGCTTGGATAGACGAAAATGGTCCCCCGCCGATATTCGCGGATCAGCGCCTCCTGATCGAACACCGGGCCGACGAACTGGCAGCGCGGTCCGAGCGGCGCAGCAAGCGCCTTGAGTTCGTCGAGGTATGCGGGCCCGTCGCCGCCCTGCACGATGTCGTGCGGTCCGACGATGCGAAGCGTCCAGTCGCCGGGAAGCGTTGACGCCCGCTCTGCGGCCAATGCGATGCACGCTTCGATCAGGAGCTCGATGCCCTTCTCGCGCGCGATCCTGCCGACAAAGAGCACGGTCGGCGGCCGTGGCGCCGGCGCATGAAAATATGCATCCGAGATGGCATAGCCGATCACCGTGAGCTTGCGCTTGAGCCACGGCGCCTGCCGGGCGATCGCCTCCGCGACCGCCGTCGAGACCGCCTGCAGGCGATCGGCGCCGGAGTAGAGGAACATCTGGTGCTTGGGAAACCGACCGACCTGCACGTAAATCCGGCCGGCGCGCGTTCGCGGCAGCACGAGTGGCAACGCGAACGAATTGGTGACGGTGATGTCCGATCGGGGCAGGGCGCGGGCGACGTGCAGCGCGTAGCGGAAGTCGCGCAGCAGGTTGGCTGGCAGGGACGACGAGCGGTCGAAGGATGCGACGCGGATATGCCGTATCCCATCGACGATTTCCTCGTGGGCAAAGTCCTTGTATCGCCGCGAGACGATCGTGACCTCGTGCCCGGCTGCCCGGTAGACGCCGGCGAGCAGCAGATGAACCTTCTCGACCGCCCCGCCAAGAACGGGCGGGACCGGCATGAACGGACCGAGCGCCAGGGTGATGCGCATCGACGCCTTACGCGACCGTCACTGCACACCACGCCGCGGGCGCAAGACGATCACGTCGCCCATGACCAGCACGTCCATCTCGGTGCGCAGGAAACAGTCGAGCGCCTGATCCGGTGTGCAGACGATCGGCTCGTTCTCGTTGAACGAGGTGTTGAGCAGCATCGGCACGCCGGTCATCTCGCGAAACGCCGTGATCAGCCGGTGGAAGCGCGGATTGGTCCGGCTCGACACCGTCTGCAGCCGGCCCGAACCGTCCACATGAGTCACCGCCGGAATTTTTGCGCGCTTGTCCTCGCGGATCTGGAAGACCTGTGTCATGAAAGGAACCGCGCCGTCCTCCTCGAACCATTCGCCGACCGCGTCTTCCAGGACCGACGGCGCGAACGGCCGAAAGGACTCTCGCCGTTTGATCCGGGTGTTCAGGATCTCCTTCATGTCCGGTCGGCGCGGATCGGCCAGGATCGAGCGGTTGCCGAGCGCGCGCGGGCCCCATTCCATGCGACCCTGGAACCAGCCGATCACCTGTCCGCCCGCGATCGCGGCGGCGACGCGCCGGCACAGGTCCTGCTCGTCCGTCGGCACCTCGATGGTGCAGCCCGCCTCGCCGAGACGTGTACGGTGCGGCGCGAGCGCCGCCTCGATCTCGTCGCGCCCGAACTGCGGACCCCAATCGGCATGATCCATGGTGGATGCGCGTGCACCGCCGAGCCGATGCCACACCGTCAAAGCGGCGCCGATCGCTCCTCCGGCATCGCCCGCGGCCGCCTGCACGTAGACGCGGCGAAATTGCGTCTCGCGCCGGATCTTGCCGTTGGCCACGGAATTCATCGCACATCCGCCCGCAAGCGCGATGTCGGTGAGCCTGCTGCGTTTCTGAAGGACGCGGACGAGATTGAAGAACGCCGCCTCATATGTGGCCTGCGCGGACGCGGCGATGTCGCGATGGCGCGCCTCGATCGGGTCATCGGGCCGGCGGCGCGGTCCGAGCAGCCGTTCGAGGGCGGGAGAAAACAGGTCGGCGAATTGTGGCGCGCCGGACGTCCACTGGTAAGCGATGGGCTCGCGGTGATGGCGGAAATAGGCGAGGTCGAGCGCGAAGCCGCCGTCGGGTTTTAGGCGGACGATCTGTTGCATTGCCGGCGCGAACGCAGGCGTGCCGTAGGGTGCGAGCCCCATCACCTTGTACTCGTCGCCGTAATGGGGAAAGCCGAGATACTGCGTGATCGCCTGATAGAAAATGCCGAGTGAGTGCGGAAAGTGCACGCGCCCCTCGATGTCGATCTGCCGGCCGCGGCCCACGCCCCACGCGGCGCTGGCGAAATCGCCGAAGCCGTCGATCGACACGACCGCGGCTTGCTCGAAGGGCGAGACGTGAAAGGCCGAGGAGAGATGCGCGAGATGATGCTCGACCGGATGGAACGTGCCGCGAAACCGCTCGCTGGGAAACGCCGCCTCGAGAAGCCGGGGAATCCCTTCGCGCTCGCGCCGCATGCGCAGGCGCTCGAGCAAGAGCTTCGGTGCCGGCGGATGGGCGGCGAGATATCCGATGCGGCGCGCCAGATTTGCGCGATTGTCCTGGTTGACCGCGACGTGGTCGATATCAGCGAGACCGACGCCGGCCTCGCACAGGCAGTAGGCGATGGCCTGCGACGGAAATCCCGCCCAATGCTTGATGCGGCGGAAGCGCTCCTCCTCGGCGGCCGCAATGAGCACGCCGTCGCGGACGAGCGCCGCCGCCGCATCGCCGTGGAAGGCGTTGAGGCCGAGAATGATCACCGGCTCGTCCGGCGCAACCGTCGACCGAGGATTTCGCGCGCGATCAGCGTTTCCGCGATCAGGCGCTGGAGCGCGTAGTACCAGCCCGGCCAGCCGTCGAGCAGGCAGCCCTTCATGATCAGCGTGTAGAAGAGCACGCCGAGCGGGGCGGGCCATCCCATCCGGCGGATCTTGTCGGCGCGCGTGAGGGTGCTGTGATGGTCGAGCAGATGGTCCGCCTCGTCGCGGGCGTATCGTTGCTGCGAGGCGAGCCAGCGCGCGAACGGCTTGCGGTCATCGTGATAGATCACGCCGGCGAGGTCGCGTACACCTCCGGCGATAGCAACGCGATGACCGTGCCCCTCGTTGCGGTAGGACGCCTGTTCCCTGCGGTAGAGCACGGTGCGCGGCGGATAGAGGCTGCCGCGCAGCGCGTGTCCGTGGATCCGGTAGACGAAGGGTGCGCGATAGCCCGTGACATCGTCGGGCGGCGCCAGCGATGCCAGCTCCTGCACCAGCGGATCGCTGAGCTCATAATCGGCGTCGAGCGAGAGCACCCAGGGACCGGCGACCTGGGTGAGGCCGAAATTGCATTGGCTGGCAAAATCGGAAAAAGGGTGCGTGACCACGACGGCCGGCGGGTATTGCCGCACGATATCGAGCGTCTCGTCGGTGCTGCCGCTGTCGATCACCACGATGCGGCGCGCCCATGCGAGCTTGTCGAGCGTGCGCCCGATATTGGGCGCCTCGTTATAGGTGATGATCAGCGGAGTGATCTGGTCGAGCACGCGGCATTAGTCCTTGAGGCTTGCATATAGGTCTTCCATGCGTGCGGCGATGCCCGGCCAGCCGTAATGCGCGCGCACATGGCGCCGAGCGGCCTCGCCCATGGCGCGCGCGAGCGCCGCGTCCTGCGCCAGCCGCTCGATCGCCTGGCCGAGCGCCTGCGCGTCGCCCTCGACCACGATCCCGCCGCCCGAGGCGCGCACCGCTTCGGCGGCGCCGACGTCCGGCGTCACGATCGCCGGCACCCCGCGCGCCATGGCCTCGAGCGCTGCATTGCCGAAGCTTTCCGAGTACGACGCCAGCACCACCGCGCGCGCCGATGCGAACACCAGCTCTTTGTCAGCCCCCGTCACGGTGCGTGGCACGAGGCGAACGCGCTCGCCGATGTTGAGCTTCCGGGCAAGCTCACGGAGACGCGGAGCAAGCCCGTCATAGTCGGTGCCGACGATCGCCAGAGTTCCGTGACTGCTTCGGGCAAATCCCTGCAGCAGACGTTCAAGACCTTTGACCCACGAGAGCCGGCCGAAGAACAGGATCAAGGGCTGCGCGTCGGCCAGCGCCTTGACGTCCTCGGATGGTTCGTCGGCACCTGCTCCGTCGGCCTCATCGATGCCGTTCGGCACGGTCTCGATCCGCCGCAGCCGCCACCCGAATTTTTGCAGCTCTTCGGCTTCTACTGTCGAGGTTGCGTGAACGGCGGAAGCCTTCTCCAGGTTCGATCGCTCGACCAAGCTGATCCAGGCGGACTTGAGGAGCCGGTGGCGTTGCTCGATCAGCCGTCGGACCAGCATGCCGCGCGGGGAGAGCACATAAGGAACGCGCGCCCGTCGCGCGAGGCGCCCGGCCGCCGCGGTCGGCCAGAGGAAGACGGAGTGCAGATGCACGGCGTCGGCGCCGGCGAGCGCGCGCCGCAGCGCGGGCGCGAGCGATGGCGCGTAGGCCAGACGCCGCAGCGCACGCGACCTGAAGTAATGGATTTTCACTCCGTCGCGCACCACCGGCACACCGTGCGGCACGGCACTGTCCGCCGGTCCGTCGATGCTCGTAGTGAAGACCTCGACGGCGTGCCCGCGCGCTGCCAGCGCACGGCAGAGGCCGTGCACCGCGAAGATCGGTCCGCCGTATCGCGTGGCCGGCAGGTAGGTCGGGACGACGTGCAGGAGCCGCATCAGGTCAGGCGCGCGGCTCGTCAGGAGCCATGCGCGTCGCGTAACGCGCGTCCATCGCGCCGAGCTCCAGGGAAGCTCGCGCGCGGGCCTGCCTGCGTAGTCCCGGCAGCAGGTGGGGAAGGGTGGCCAGCACCAGGACCGCGGCCATCGTTTGCGTCAGGGTCACGACGAGATAGGAGAAATCCATTTCCACGTTGAACAATGTCAGCGTCGTCGCAATGGCGAAAAACATCGGTAACGACAGCGGCGCAGCGCCGGTACTGAGACGCATCACGAAACCGCAAAATGCGCCGAACAGTGCTCCCACCGATATCACCCCCGCGAAACCAAAATTCGCATAGGCCTCGGCAACCAAGCCCCAGCCGATCGTCGTGTTCAGCGTCGATTCGACCGTCTGCAAGCCGTAGCGGACGCTGAGCAGGTTCAGTCCGGCTTGACTCACCGGCTTGTCGGGCTCGAGGAAGCGCGGCACCACCATGGCCGGAAGCAATGCGTAGGTTTCCCCCTCGAGATAGGGAATGACGCCCGGTGTCGTGCGTTGCACGAGAAGCACCATATGCAGCAGCGAGGCGCGTTCGAGGATGTCGGGCTCCCGATCGCTGCTGGATCCGATCGCGGCGATTCCCTTGGTGAACCAATCGACCATCATGCCGGGAATCTGGAACACGGACGATTCCTGCAGGGATTGACTTTGCGGCGTCCAATACGTTCGGCGCATCTCGTATTTTCCGGCGTGCAGGATGCTCACGACCGCGAATGCCAGGCCCAGCAGGATCCAGGGAATGCGCTTTGCGGTGATGACATAGCCGAACACGGCGGCAAGCACGTTCATGATGGCGCTGATCAGGAAAAAATTGCCCAGGGAGAGCAGCACCAGCACGGCCAGGCTGAGGAGGGCCGCGGTCCACCGCTGTCCGACCAGCGCGCCCGAGGCGCGCGCGCATCCGAGCAGATAACAGGCGACCGAACTCAATGTGAATACGACCGGCCGAAGAAGGCTTGCGAACGCGCCCATCCACGCCAGGTTTCCAGAAATGAGCGCCAGGTTGTAGACGATGCCGCAGGCTAGACCCACGAACACAACGATGACGATCTGGTCGTTCGAGACGAAGCTTTGAGCCGACATCGGCGCCTGCCGCCCGCGGCGGCGCAGGAACGGCATGCAAGCGAAGCTCGCCGCGATGAGAAAGCTTCCGACCGTCGCCGCCGCGGCAATCAGGTTCTGCGATCCGTAGGCGGCAATGTCCTGGCGGAGGAGGGGCGCCGCGTAATACAGCACGAACAGGCCTGAGATGGCGGGCAGCGTCGGTATTCCGGGCGCGCCCGCGCGCAGCCAGATCAACAGCGGGAAAAGGCCGGGTATGGCGACACAGAAATACGCGGTCAGGTCTTGCGCGAGCACGCCTGCGGCCGCGGCGCAAGCGGCGGCCGCGCCAAAGATGTAGGCCCGCCGGCGCGGGTTCAATCCCTCGATGAAAATCGACGATGATCTCATCTCGCGCCTGCGTGTTGCGTGGCGGCAACGACGGCAGCTTCCGTCACCGCGATGTCGAACGACCAGGCCCGCCGCCCCGCCGCGCCGCGCATGGTCATGAGCCTATCCCGCGTCCTGGTCGATTCGTTCATGATTTTGACGAGGGCCGCAAGATCCATCCATGGGAAGATCTGCCCGCAGTCGGGAGTGACGACGTCGGCCGCGCACCCTACGCGGTCGCTCACCAGCACCGGGCGGCCGCTCGCCAGCGCTTCGTTGACGGCAAGTCCCCAGGTCTCCCCGTAAGCCGAGGGCAGCACGAACAGGTCCGCCAATCGATAGACCACGGGCATCCGGCTTTGGTTCTGGAACGGGACCACCCGGAAGCGATTGGGATCGGCGGCCGCGATGGCATCGATCTCCGTCTGCAACTCGCCGGCGCCGACGAGGACCAGCATGACGGCGGGATCGTCAAGCCGCCGGACCGCACGCATAAGCTCGACCGGACGTTTCTTGCGCTCGAACTTGCCGGCGAAGAGCAGAACGACGCGTTCGGGCGCAATCCCCAGCTCCTGACGCCAGCGCGCCGCCTCGTCTTCGAGCGCCTGTGTCGGCTCCGCGAACCGGGCGACATCAATCGAATGCGGGCAGGGATGCAGCCGCGCTGGCTCGACGCCGAAGGATTCGTAATAGGCGCGGTTTGCCGCGCCGACGACCAAAAACCCGGACGGCCAGGAAAACACGCGCCGTAAGACCAGGCTCTTGATCCAGGAGCGAAGGCCCCACGCGTTGCCGTCGAACAGATGCGAATCGCCGCGGAAGAGCGTGCGCACGCCGCGCCGGTGGAGCGAATAGAGCGCGGCGAGATGCGAGAGCCATGCCCAGCCGGTGACCACGACGATGTCCGGCCGCCACGCCGTGACGCGATCGACGAGCGTCGGGTTGCGGAGCCCGAAAAAATGGTGTGTGCCGGGATCGGCCGAGACATTGGCAACCAGTTCGAATTCGTATCCTTGCGTGAGTGGAATATCCCACGCCACGGCTTTCCCAAATCCGCGGTCCTCGATCGCGGCCTGCCCAACGCGCCAGGTGAAGAAGACCTTGATCGCCAGATCATCGCGTTGCGCCAGGCGCTTAAAGAGCGGTGCGATATACGGAATCGGATGCGAGACGATGAACGCGAGGCGTCTGATCGCACGTGTCATGAAATCGAGGCGCCAAAATCATCGCTGGCCAGCCGCACCGCCATTGCATTTTGCACGTGCGCAAGCGGCGCTGTCGGACGAGCGTGCGGCCATGGACGAAAAAAATCGACCAGCGCCGTGGATCCGGCAAGCGCAACCAGATCAATCATGTGACCACGTTTGCGAAGATCGTCAATCAACGTTCCGATGAACGCTCGGTTGCGCCGTGACCTTCGGCGGCACGGCACGAGAGGGTCTGCTCTCAGAAGAAAGTTTCAAGCAAGTCATTTCGCGTCCGATCTCTTTGTCTTTGTTGCCCTCGCGTGGCGATCCTGTCGCTCTCTTTTCAACGCAAGGGACCATGGTCAGATTGACGGATAGAGTCGCTTGTCAGCCTCGAACCTCAGACGGGCTGGGCGTTTGTGCAAGTCGGGCTAAAAATTGTCTCGCGCCCGACGCGGTAACGAACTCTGCGTAGGAAAAACTGCTCAGATGTTCCAGGTTGTTCAGGAAGTTCTCCAACCCGCTGCCACCCAGGTCTTCGGGGTGAAAATAGAAGGCCCAGACAAGGTTTTCAGAAATTGACGCGGCATCCCATCGATCTGTGAGGGTCTTTGTCCGCCTTTGCACGCACGAAATCGAACATGAGCCGTTTTTGAGTCTCATCGCCAGGCGCTTTGCAATCCCGAGGC
>WNEZ01001856.1_pt1 | contig 18492 bp, 12 predicted proteins | sample 5400521 | NCBI WGS metagenome assembly WNEZ01 (sample SAMN13153339, study PRJNA577476) | soil metagenome | isolation source: 120 cm saprolite under Douglas fir tree site 2 hole 1 replicate 1 | place: USA:California | collected 2015-04-18
GCACTTGTTGAAACAGCATCGTCATCATCATCGCCGGCTGGTGACTCACGATGTGGCCGATTTCATGCCCCAGCAATCCTGCCATTTCATCTTCGTTGCGAAGAAATGCCACCATTTTTCGAGATACGTAGATTCGGCCTCCTGGAGTGCTAAAAGCGTCTACGACGGGCGCGTCGATCAAGAAGATTCGAAACCCCAAACCTGTCTCCGGCAATTGGGCCAGCAGGCGGCCTGCTATGCGGTCCAGAGATGCTGTAAGTTCGGTATCCCCGATGACCTGGTAGCGACTATCCATCTGTTCCGCCATCAATTCGCCGAGTTCAGTTTCTCGCTGTGGAGGAAAAATATTCGCTCCCTGTGCAGATGAGAGCGCAGGAGGGTTCGGGCACTTCTGTTGCGCATGGGCGCACACGCCGCTGCACTGCGCAATGACAATGAATATCCATCCGGCAAGGCTGCGCTGGGTTTCCATTGTATTTGCTTGACATATATCACATAGAGTAGCTCGATTAGAAGCGCTAAGTCTGAACCGCGGTACGCACTGGGGCCGAGAGACACCAGATCTGGAGCTTTAGAGTCTGTATGAGAACCTGGTTTTGGTCTATGTAGCGCCCGCCTTCAGGCGCGCATGTGCTTGAATCCACAGTGTCGGCCTAAAGGCCGACGCTACAAAAGCGTTTCGCGCACAGGTTGTCACACAGACTCTTTAGGCCCCAAGTGAGTACATCGTTGAGTTGGCGCTTTTCGATTTCCTCTTCCGCGCTTACAATATCCGTTTTGCTGCTGGTCTCCGGAGGAATCTGTGTCTGTGGAACGCGCGCTGGTGAGTGTCTATGACAAGAGCGGGCTTGCCGATTTTAGATGCTGGGCGGGCGGGTCAAAACACTGCACCCGAAAGTTCATGGGGGGATCTTGTTTCGACGCGGCGATGCGGGCGACCGCCAGCAGACCGCCGAGCACAAGATCGCGCCGATCGATCTCGTCGTCGTCAATCTGTATCCCTTCGAAGCTACCGCCGCGAAGCCGGGCCTCACGCCGGAAGAACTGATCGAGAACATCGACATCGGCGGGCCGACGATGGTCCGGTCGGCGGCGAAGAATTTCGAAAGCGTCGCTGTAGTGACCGACCCAGGCGAATACGCTGCCGTCGCCGCCGAAATCGCAGCGCATGGCGAAGTGAGCCTCGCCACACGGCTGGAACTGGCGCGGAAAGCGTTTGGTCTGACCGCGCGCTACGACGGCAAGATTGCCACCGAGCTCGAACGCCTTTCGCTCGCCAACGGCTCCGTCGGACTCGCTGAGCGCCCTGTGTTGCCCGCGCGGCTGCACTTCGCCTTCACGCGCCGGCAAGAGCTTCGCTACGGCGAAAATCCGCACCAGCGCGCCGCTCTATACACTCCTACCGGGTCCGCCGCTTCGGGCCTTTCCGCGGCACGGCAACTGCAAGGCAAGGAGCTTTCCTACAACAATCTGGTGGACCTCGAAGCGGCTCTCGCGCTTGCCGGGGAGTTCCAGCGGCCCGCGGCGATCATCGTGAAGCACAACAATCCCTGCGGTGCGGCCGAACAGGACACGCTGGCGGAGGCCTATGCGAATGCGCTGGCCTGCGATCCGGTATCCGCGTTTGGCGGCGTGATGGCGTTCAACCGTCCGCTCGATGCCGCGACCGCCGAGGAAGTGGCGAAGTTGTTCGTGGAGTGCATCGCCGCGCCGGGCTACGAGCCGGCGGCGCTCGAAAAATTCGCGGCAAAGAAAAATCTCCGCCTGCTGCAACTCCCCGCCGGAGATTCAGTGGAGCGAGACGCCGAGTGGGAACTCAAACGCATTTCGGGCGGCGTCCTCGTGCAGCAGCAGGATCGTCACGAGCTCGCCGAGAGCGATCTGAAGGTGGTCACGCGGCGCGCGCCCACGCGTGAAGAGATTGACGCGATGCTGTTCGGTTGGAAAGTATGCAAACACGTGAAGTCGAACGCGATCGTTTTTGCACGGGCCGGGCAGACTGTCGGCGTCGGCGCGGGACAGATGAGCCGCGTGGACTCGGTGAAAATCGCCGTGCTGAAGGCGCAATTGCCGCTCGCAGGCAGCATTGTGGCTTCGGACGCCTTTTTTCCGTTTCCGGATGGCGTCGAAGAAGCGGCGAAGGCAGGCGCCACAGCTGTGATTCAGCCGGGAGGCTCGGTGCGCGACCCCGACGTGATCGCCGCCGCCGACCGGCTGGGCCTCGCGATGGTGTTCTGCGGCGTGCGGCATTTCAGGCATTGAGAACTACGCGCATTCCTTGGAGGATATGCGGGAATCAGCGACCGAAAACCGATACAATATTCTGTGGGGTTTGGTCCTGAGGCGGGCTTCAAGTCGCCGACCTCCGCCTAGCAAGATGGCGGGCTTTGGCGACGGCGCGTAAAACCCGCTCCCGGTAGATCCCGCACCCGAAGGAACTACGCGGGCGTTCCACGCATCAAATATTGCGGTGACTCGATGAGAACCAGCCAGCAACTCGCTGTATTACTGCTTGCACTAATCGCTGCGACAGCGCCCCGTGCCGCCGCAGCACGGCAAGGGAATCGGCCGTCTCCCGCGAAACAGCAACCTGCCTCCCAGCCGGGCAAGTCTGCCGACACGGACCAGCACGCTGACGCCTATTACTATTTCGCGCTCGGACACTACTACCAGCAGGAATACGAAGCCGCCAGCCATGCGGATGATGCCAACCGGGCAATCGATTTTTACAAGAAGGCTTACGCCCTCGATCCAAACAGCCAGCAGATCAGCGAAGAGCTTGCCGAAATTTATTTTCAGTCCCAACGCATCCGCGACGCCGTCCTGGAAGCGCAGTCGATCATCGGCAAGGATCCGGACAATCTGCCCGCCCGGCGCCTGCTGGCGCGCATCTACGTCCGCACGCTGGGCGATATGAGCGACACCTCCGGACAGCGCGATACGCTCGCGCGCGCGGCGGAGCAGTACCGCGAAATCATGCGCCTCGATCCCACAGATACCGACGCCGCATTGTGGCTCGCGCGCCTGTACCGCCTGCAGAACGAGCACGACAAGGCGGAAGGCATCCTCCGCGCGTTGCTCGCCCACGAACCGGAAAACGAAAATGCCGTCGAACAACTGACGCAGCTTTTGCTCGACGAAGGGAAATCGCAGGAGGCCATCGCCACTCTCAAGGGCATCCTGGACCGCGCGCCCACGCCGCGGCTGTGGGACCTCTACGGCGACGCGTATACCCAGATTCACGATCTCACAAATGCCGAACAGGCGTACCGGAAGGCCGCGGAGGCTCAACCCGGCGACATCAACCACCGCCGTGGACTCGCGCAAACACTCTTGAACGAAGAGAAATATCCCGACGCGCTCGAGCAATACCAACGCCTGGTGGAAATGGATGCCGAAGATCCGAACAACTATCTCCGCCTGGCGGAGATTTACCGTCAATTGAAAGAGCTCGACAAGGCCGAGCAGAACGTGCTGCTCGCCAAACAGCGCGCCCCGGGCAATCTTGAGGTGATCTACTACGAGTCCTCAATCTACCAGGCCCAGGGCCGCTTTGACGACGCCATCCACGTGCTCTCCGATGCCGTGACCGGCGTGAAGGCCCAGTCGGAGTTCACGCCCTCGCGGCGGCGCACGCTGGCGATCCTGTACCAGCAGCTAGGGCAGCTCTACCGTGAAGTGAGCAACTACATCGCGGCGGTGAACACGTTTGAGGAAATGCTGCGCCTGGGGCCCGAGGAAGATCGCCGGGCGCGCGCCATGATCATCGACACGTACCGCGTGGCACGCGACATTCCGAAAGCGCTGGACGCCTCGCGCAAAGCGCTGGAAGCCTACCCGAAAGATCGCGCACTCCGGACCACCCAGGCGCTGCTCTTGGGCCAGAATGCGCAGACCGATCAGGCGGTCGCGCAACTTCGCCAGTTGCTCGATGGCACGGCGGCCGATTTCGAAATTCAGCTCGACCTCGCTCAAGTCGAGGAACAAGGGCGCCGCTGGCCCGAAGCCGAGCAGGCCGTTCATGCCGCGGAAAAAATCGCCACGCAATCTTCCGACAAGGAAACGACCAGCTTCCTGCTAGGCGCGATTTTCGAACGGCAGAAGAAATTCGACCAGGCCGAGGAGCAGTTCCGCCAGGTGCTCAAGGAAAATCCCCGCAATCCTGGAGCGCTCAACTATTACGGCTATATGCTGGCCGACCGCGGCATTCGCCTGGACGAGGCCACAGACCTGATCAAGCGCGCGCTTGCGGAGGATCCGGCCAACCCAGCCTATCTCGACAGTCTCGGCTGGGCCTATTTCAAGCAGAATAAGTTTTCCGAAGCCGAAGAGCCGCTGCGCAAGGCAGCCAGCCGCGAGAGTCACGATCCGACGATTCTGAGCCACCTCGGCGATCTTTACTCGAAGCTTGGTAAGGACAATCTCGCCGAGGCCCAGTGGCAGAAATCGGTCGACGAATGGCGCCGCGTGCTGCCCGGCGATTTCGAGCCGGACAAGCTCGCGGAAGTGGAACAAAAAATATCCGCTTTGAAGCGGCGTCTCGTCCAGCAGAAAACCCCGGGCGACGCCAAGCCGTAGTAGCATACCTCGCCATGAAATCCGTCCTGGTTCCGGCGTACGCGAAGGTCAACCTGTGTCTCGACGTTCTGGGGCGGCGCGCGGACGGCTATCACGAACTGCGCACGATCTTCCAGACGATCACTCTGCACGATACGCTCGCCCTTGAAGTGACTCGAAACGCGCGCATCGATCTGCGCATCATCGGAAATTCCGCCTTGGCCGGGGAGCCGGGCCGCGACAATCTCGTCTATCGTGCTCTCGATGAACTGCGGCGCGAGCTGCGTTTCAAGCAAGGCGTACGCGCCGCGCTCACCAAGCGTATCCCGGTGGGCCGAGGACTCGGCGGCGGCTCGAGTGATGCCGCTGCCGCGCTCCTCGGGCTCCTCCGCTTGACCGGGAAACGAATAGAGGCCGTCCGCCTGGGTGAGATTGCCGCGCGGCTCGGCGCCGATGTGCCGTTTTTTCTCCATGGCGGCCGGGCTCTCGGCATAGGCCGTGGGGATGAGATCTATCCGCTAACGGATGTCCCCCGGCGCGCGGTGCTGGTTGTTTCACCATCCGATCTCGCCGTGCCCACTCGAGACGCCTACATGTGGCTCGCGCGGCGATTGACAAAGCGCTCGGACCCCACTAAACTGTTGCGGTTCTGTGCTCTGTGCTGGAGCCCGCAGGGGGGCGCCCTTTCAAACGACTTTGAGGCTGCCGTCTTCCCGCGATATTCCCGTCTGATTGCGATCAAGCGGGAATTGCTTCGTCAAGGAGCTGCAGGGGCCTCGCTGGCGGGTAGCGGTTCGGCGGTGTTTGGAATATTCCGAAACCCAGCGAAGGCGCGCCGAGCTGCTCGGGCATTTCCGGAGGATCAGGTTTTCGTCTGCTCGACTCTTTCGAGGGCAGAATACCGCCGTAAATTGGGCGGGCCGGATTTCGCCTGAACGGTTCTAATGGCTGGCTCCACGCCCCTGACAGGCCGGGGCGTTCAGCGTAAGAGTGGAGCCCGCTTCCGGCGCGCGAAGGAAATTTCTTGACCGACGACAAGTTCAAGATTTTCAGCGGCAGCGCGAATCCGCGCCTGGCCGAGGATATTTGCCGCCACTTGGGCGCCAAACCAGGTGACGCCAAGCTCGGCAAGTTCAGCGACGGCGAGATTTATTTTCAGATTCTGGAAAACGTGCGCGGCGCGGATGTCTTTGTCGTGCAACCCGGCACGAATCCGGCGGATTTTCACCTGATGGAATTGTTGATGATGATTGACGCGTTCAAGCGAGCCTCGGCCTGGCGGATCACCGCGGTGATGCCCTACTACTGCTACGCGCGCCAGGACCGCAAAGACAAGCCGCGCGTGCCGATTTCCGCGAAGCTGGTCGCCGATTTGCTGGAGACCGCCGGCGCAAGCCGCGCCTTAACTCTTGATTTGCACGCGCCGCAGATTCAGGGCTACTTCAACGTTCCCGTGGACCACCTCTACGCGTCTCCGGTTCTGATCGAATATTTCAAGCACAAAAACCTGGGCGATCTCACCGTGGTTTCTCCGGACGCGGGAGGCGTCGAACGCGCGCGCGCCTTCGCGAAAAAGCTCGACGCCCCGCTGGCGATTGTCGACAAACGCCGCGTGGATATTGACGTCAGCGAAGTGATGCACCTGATCGGCGACGTCCGCGGCCGCACCACGTTGATTATCGACGACATTATCGACACCGCGGGCACGCTGGTAAAAACGGCCGAAGCGTTGTTGAAAGAGGGCGCGACGAAAGTCTACGCCGCCTGCACCCATGCGGTGCTTTCCGGACCGGCAGTCGAGCGCATCTGCACGTCGGCTATCCAAGAAGTGGTCGTCACCGATTCCGTGCCGCTCACCGAAGCCGCCAAGAAAGTTTCACGCATCAAGGTTCTGAGTGTCGCCGGCCTGCTCGCGCGCGGTATCCACTCGATCCACGAAGAGACTTCGATCAGCGAATTGTTTTTTTTCTGACGGCGTGCCCCGGCAACGCGACGCGCGTTCCGTTGGCGGCTGTGGCACCGAAACAAGGAAGGACATATGGAGCAGATCATCGTTGAAGCAGCGCCCCGGGAAACTCGGGGGAAGAATGCCGCGCGGCGCGTCCGCCTCACGGGGCAGGTTCCTGCCGTCATTTATGGTGGTAAGGGCGAGTCGCAGGCTCTGGAGGTCAATGCCAAGCAGTTGGGCGCGATTCTCCGTTCCGCCTCGGGCCACAATACGATTTTCAAGATCAAGATCAAGAATGACGAGCAGACGGCGATCGTGAAAGACTGGCTGGTGGACCCGGTGAAGGGCCATCTGTTGCACGTGGACTTGCTGCGCATCGCCATGGATGTGCGCATGCGCGTCAGGATCCCGGTGCACACGTTCGGTGAGGCGCAGGGCGTCAAGCTCCAGGGCGGCGTCTTCGAAATGGTCACCCGCGAAGTCGAGATCGAATGCCTGCCGAGCGATATCCCGACGGAGTTCCGCCTGGACATTTCCGAATTGATGATCGGCATGCAGCTTCGCGCCTCGGATATCAAGGTCGATGCGGAGAAAATAAAGATTCTCACCGATCCGCTGCGCGTACTCGCGCACGTCGTCACCCTGCGCGTCGAGGAAGAAAAGCCGGCGGAGGTTGTGGCCGCCGATGCTGCCGCACCACCAGCCGAGCCCGAAGTCATCAAGAAGGGCAAGAAGGAAACCGAAGAGGGTGAAGAAGAAGAGGCTCCGGCTGCCGAGAAGGAAAAGAAGAAGTAACGCGGGCTGGTTCATCGTAGTTGCTGGCTGCGATGCTGGGCGAGCCGCGACACGAGTATGCGGGTGCGGGCTCCGCTTTTACACTGAACACCCCAAGTGAAGCGTGGAGCCCGCCGGAGACCGATGCGTCTGATCGTTGGCCTTGGCAATCCCGGCATCGAATATGCCTGGACGCCGCATAACCTGGGTTTTCTGGTTGTGGACATGCTGGCCGAGCAGGCCGGCATTCGCGTGACGCGGCCCGAAGCGAAGTCCTATGTCGGCCGGGGAAAAATTGCGGGACACGAAGTCGTGCTTGCCAAGCCGCAAACGATGATGAACTTGAGCGGCCTGGCGGTGCGCGAGTTGGTGGGACGAGCCGAATGCGAGCCCTCCGATGTGGTCGTGGTTTGTGACGACTTTGCGCTGCCGTGGGGCATGATTCGCGTGCGGGAGCGCGGCTCGGCGGGCGGACACAACGGATTGAAGTCCGTCATTGGCGCGCTGGGCACGATGGAGTTTCCGCGCGTCCGGCTGGGCGTACAGCCTGCCGAGCTCAAGGGCGATCTGAGGGAATACGTGCTTCGGCAGATCCGTCGCGATGAAGAAGATCTCGTCGCCGGGGAAGTCGAACAAGGCGCGGAGGCCGTGAAAATAATTGTGGCGGAAGGTATCGCGCGCGCGATGAATCACTTCAATCGCCGCGTGCCGCCGCCCGGCGAGGGCGAAGCAGCTGGGTAAAAACGGGTTGGCTCTGTTGTGGCCCGCGTCTTCAGACGCGGGGGGTTTTCCGCTGACACTTGGAAAAACCCTCGCCTCTGAAGAGACGAGCTACAAATCGTGGCCGATGGACAGACGAAACAGCCGGCGCCACGTTCAAAATCAACGGGGCCGGATCGGTTGAGAAGCTAAGAGTTTCAGAAATGGAGTCAAACGAATATGGAAGAGCGCTTGTACGACTTGATTTTTATCTGCCGTCCGGCCACGCCGGAGGAAGAAATCACCAAGATTGTGGCTACACTCGAGCATTCCGCCGTCGAACACGGCGGCAAGGTCGAGAAGACCGAGAAGTGGGGCACGCGCCGGCTGGCCTATCGCGTGTCGAAACATCGCGAGGGTTTCTTCGTCTACATGGTCTTGCGCAGCGCGCAGAGCGACATCATCAAGGAGCTCGAGCGGCGCCTGAAGGTTTCTGACGCCGTCATCAAGTATCAAACGGTCCGGCTGGACGAAGATCTGAAGCGCCAGCAGAAGCTGGTGAAGCATCGAGAGCGCCGCGCTGGCCGCCGCCCGCGCAAACCGGCTGCGACGCCGGCTCCCCAGCAGCAGGTTCCGCCAGCCGCCGAACAAACTGCGGCAAGCTAAAGGGTGCGGGACCCGCGCGCCGTTGCCAAAGCCCGCCATCTTGCTAGGCGGGCGTCGGCGACTTGGAGCCCGCCGGGATTCAATTTAAGGGAAAGGAAACACGATGGCAGATGAGCCGATAAAAGCATCACCCGAAGCGCCCGCTGCAACCCCTGCTCCGAGCGCGCCGCGTTCCGAGGGACACTCCGGTGGCGGCGCACATCGCTCCGAAGGGCATTCCGGTGGAGGTGCGCCGCGCCGCGAAGGCTACTCCGGTGGCGGCGGGGGAGGCCAGCGCCGTGAAGGCGGCGGTCCCGGTGGTCCGGGTGGGGGAGGACCTGGCGGCCCGCGCCGCGGCGGCAAGCGCCAGTACTTCCGCAAGAAAAAGGTTTGCCGGTTCTGTGTCGAGCGTGTGGACTTCATCGACTATAAGAAGGTCGAGATGCTCCAGCCCTTCGTACAGGAGCGGGGCAAGATTCTGCCGCGCCGAATGACGGGCACGTGCTCGCGCCACCAGCGTTGGCTCGGCGAAGCGATCAAGCGCGCACGCAACATCGCGTTGCTGCCCTTCGCCACCGAGCTTTAGAACCGGGAGAGTTTCATCAAAACCAGGATTTCAACACAGAGAGCACAAAAGGCATAGAGTCAAAGAAATAGAAACACAGATTCCCTGACGAGCGGCTCATTCCCGTGCCTTTCACTGTGTTCTCTGTGCCCGCTGTGTTGAAATCCTGGTTTGGTGAAGTCAACCCCGCGACGAAATTGCGCAATAGGTTCGCGATAGAAACGAGAAGAAGAGGACGCCATGCAAATTATCCTTCAGGAAGACGTCGAAAAGCTCGGCACGCGGGGCGAGGTTGTGGAAGTCGCCGCGGGCTACGCGCGCAACTATCTGCTGCCGCATAAGCTCGCGCTCGAGGCTTCTCCCGCGAACATCAAGCGCCTGGAAAAAATCCGCATCACCCTTTCCAAGCGCACGGCGACCGAAAAGGGCGCCGCCGAGCAGCAGGCCGCGCTACTCAATGGCGTGACCGTCAAGTTCACGCGGAAGGCCGGCGAAACTGACCAGTTGTTTGGCTCGGTCACCTCCGCCGATCTCGCCGAAGCGCTCGCCGCGCAGGGTTTCCAGATCGACAAACGCCGCATCGCGCTCGACGACCCCATCAAGATTGTCGGCGAATCGTTCGTCACCGTAAAGCTGGTCCACGGCGTCACCGCGCAGTTTAAAGTCGTCGTCGAGAAGGAAGCTTAGATTCTCTGGTGGGCCGTTCCCCAGCCGCTGGGCGAGTGGAATTGCGCGCAGCGGCCAATTTTTTCCACGCAGGGCCACAGGATTTCCACGCGTTTTCCACAGGGGCGCGCCCGGAAAATTTTCGAAAAGTTATTCACAGGTTCACATAAATTCCACAGGGCAGAGTTATCCTTTTCAAGCTAAACTTGGTCCACTCGGCGGTACTCGGTCCCGGCTTTGCCCCATGACGCGCTACGCCTTGCGACCACCATCGAAGCCAAGAAATCCTCAACCCAGCGGAGGATGACATGACAGGCGATGTAAACAGTCCGGTGGCGATACTCGACAAGGAATTGGCGAAGTATCCCTTATATACGATCGAAACCTTTGAGCTGTGCGATTGCTGTGGCGCCCGATTTGCCATTGGGTACCATCAGGCATGCAAGAACCACGCGCTGTCCGCGGAGCGCTCAGACGAAGTGCCGAAGAAGCTTCGCGAAATGCTCGCGGAGGACCACGGGCATGAACGCAAGCACAAGCAGTTCACCGAAATTTGGGTCCTTTCCAATTGGGACGCTGCTGCCGGTTAGCCTGCATATTTGAAACAAGTCGCATTCGATCCATAGTGTGACCGCTACTGGCGTGCCCCATTCCTGCGGGCTCCGAACGAGCCCGCACCCGAACAGGTTTTACACGGCGCCCGCTCGTTTTCTAATCTTCGCCCAAGGTTCGAAAGCTTTTCCAGCATATCCACAAGTTTCTTAAAATCCACAGGTTGGCAAATGCCTTTTTCGTTGTGGCCTCTGACGGAAACCAGTGATCATATTCCCGCATAGCAAGATGAGGTAAGGGGGTTTTCACGCACCTCAGAGTCTTGCGGGTAGTGAGGCAATTTGGTTCTAGAGAGAACGGATAGCTGCCCGCCCCTAGAACGGGCGGCCGCTACAAGATCTACTGCCACCAACAAGGACGGTTTTGTAGAGGCCTCTCCGACTCGTGTTTTTCGAGGCGGAGAGGGCACGTTCCTTTTCGCACGGAGTCACGACCCTTTCGCGCCAGCATTTGACAAGACTCGTCCTGGCGGGCGAACATAAGGCGAATTTGCGATGGGCACCACGACCACACCCCTCGAACGCCAACTGCCCCAGAACACGGAGGCGGAGCGCAGCATCCTGGGCGCGATCCTGCTCGACAACAACGCTCTCAATGCCACGCTAGAGAAGCTGAAGCCCGAGGATTTCTTTCACGATCATCACCGGCGGATCTACCAGCAGATGATCGCCCTCGGTGAGATGCAGCAGGCCATTGACCTGGTAACGCTCACCGACCAGCTTCACCGCAGCGGCGAGCTGGAATCCTCCGGCGGCCCGGCCTACATCGCGCAGTTGATGGACGGTGTGCCGCACGTCACCAACGTCGAGCACTACGCGCGCATCGTGAAAGAAAAATCGCTGCTGCGCGGCCTGATCCACGCCACGCATGCCATCCAGCAGCAGGCGCTCGAAGCCGAGGAGGACGCCGACGCGATCCTTGACCGCGCGGAATCCCAGATCTTCCAGCTCGCGGAAGACCGCGTGCGCTCGGGTCTGGTCGGTGTGCGCGATGTGGTGCGCGAAAATTTCGAGCGCATCTCGAAGATATTCTCTGAAGGCAAACGTATCACCGGACTTTCGACCGGCTATCACCAGCTCGACAACCTCACTTCCGGTTTTCAGCCCTCCGAACTGTTGATTCTCGCCGCGCGGCCCTCGATGGGAAAAACGGCGCTGGCGCTCAATATCGCAGAAAACGTGTCCGTGCGGGCCAACAGGCCGGTCGCAATTTTCAGCCTGGAAATGTCGAAGGAGTCGCTCCTGCTGCGCCTGCTTTCCTCCGACGCGCAAATTGATTCGCACAAGTTTCGTACCGGCCACTTGAGCCGGGAAGACGGCGGGAAAATTCCCGTTTCCCTCACGAGGCTCGCGGAGGCGCCGCTCTGGATCGACGATATGGGCTCCGCCACAGTGGTGGAAATGGGCGCGAAGTTACGGCGCTTGAAACGCGACAAAGGGTTGTCGCTGGTAGTCGTGGACTACCTGCAGTTGGTCTCCGCGCGCGGGAAGTTCGGGAACCGCAACGAAGAAGTATCGAGCATCACGCGTGGCCTAAAAGGCCTGGCCAAGGAATTGAAGGTCCCGGTGCTGGTGCTTTCGCAGCTCACGCGCGCCCCGGAACGCGAAGACCGCCGCCCCCAGCTCGCCGACCTGCGCGAATCGGGCGCCATCGAACAGGATGCCGACGTTGTGATGTTCATTCACCGGCCAAACGCGTTCAAGCCCGACGAAGCTCCCGAGGAACGAGCCAAGACCGAGCTGCTGATCGCCAAGCAGCGCAACGGCCCCACCGACCGCATCCATTTCGTCTTCCGCAACACATTCACGCGCTTTGAGGAAGCCGCGCCCGACGCCTGGACTGAATCCGAGTAAGTATACTCTTGTAGCTGATTTTTGTTTGTAGCTGATCTTTGTGGGTCGTGGCCCCGGCCGCGCCGGGATCTTCGACTTCAGCCACGACATATACCATGCTGTAGTCGTGGGCTTTAGCCCCTGAAGTGGCGCCAATTTGAGGTGTCCTACACTGCCCACGGTCGTGTCGCTTTTTACGCGTTTTCCTTGAGCACTGACTTTGCTCAACCTCTATTGAGCCTGCAAAAAGTCGCTAGACCGCATCTCCTCAAAAGGTTGGCCCAGATTGTGAAATCCGATCGCGATGACTGTGATTGGGCAATCTTATTGCTCTCTACTCGTAGGTTGCCAAGCCGAGTGGGCAATGTGGCTGAAGAGTCTGTGCGGCAACGCGGTTTTTGAGCCCTTTTGTAGAGCCCGCCTTCAGGCGGGCACCGTAGATTCAAGCACATGCTCACCTAAAGGTGAGCGCTACAGGGAGCCGGCGCGAAGTTGCCACACAGACTCTGAAGCTCCTTGTTGACGGAGCCTGCAATGTCCCGGCTGAAGTCGAAGATCCCGCCGCTGCCGGGGCCGCTACCCACCAGGCTTTGGTTAGGTGGCGGAGGCTAGTTACTATGCGGCGCGCAACCGCCAGGTAGGCAATTTTTTTTAGGTGTCGATATCGGTTACTCTGAAAGTGACGATTCCATGACAAAAACCGTGAAATTTGATGGACGCCCGATCTGGGCGGAAGTAAGTCTGGGCGCGCTGACGGGCAACCTCCGTGCGATCCGCAGCCACGTTAATCCCGTGGGCGCTCGCGCCCCGCGCAGGAAGGTTCTCGCGGTTATCAAGAGCAATGCCTACGGCCACGGGATCGTTCCCGTGGCGCGGGCGCTTTCACGCGCGCGTGCGGACTGGTTCGGTGTGACCTGCTCCGCCGAGGGCGCCGAACTGCGGGAGAGCGGCATCCGCGAGCCGGTCCTGATTCTCACCGGTTTCTGGGCCGGGGAAGAACAGCGCATTCTTGAACACAATCTTACGCCGGCGATCATGCGGCCCGAACAGCTCAGGTTGCTGGAACAAGCTGCGGCACGGGCGCGCAAGGCGCGCCGCGGACCGGTTGGGTTTCATCTCAAAATCGATTCAGGGATGAATCGCCTCGGCATCGCGCCTCCGGAGATTCCGGCATTTGCGCGGGTGCTCGCGGATTGTCCGCACGTGCGCCTCGAAGGCACATTCACGCATCTCGCATCGTCGGAGGTTTTCACCACCGAGCAGTCGATCGAGCAGGAAAAAACATTTGAAGCCGCGCTCGCCTGCATGCGCTCACTCGGGCTTGATCCGGGCATCGTACACATGGCCAACAGCGCGGCGATTGTCAGCCGCCCGTCCACCTGGCACGCGATGGTACGGCCCGGAGCGATTCTCTACGGGTATCATCAGTTCTTCGAGCCGTCCGAGCTCAACCCGGAGATGGAAAAGAAACTTCCGGTGCGCCCCGTGCTCTCGTTTCGCGCGCGGATCATTTCCATTCGCGATCTTCCGGTTGGCGCGCGCGTGGGTTACAACGCCCGGTGGACCGCCGAGAAGCCGTCCCGCGTCGCCGTGCTCTCCGCTGGCTACGCCGATGGATTGCTCCGCGTGCTATCGAACAAAGGCCGTGTGATCGTTCGAGGCCAGTTCGCGCCGATTATCGGCACGGTTTCGATGGATCTCACGGCCGCCGACGTGACCGGAATATCCTCAGTCCGCGTGGGCGATATCGCCACGATTTATGGCACGGACGGCGAGACAACGCAGTCCGTCCCCGACGTCGCGCGCATCGCCAACACCGCCAGCGCGGACCTGCTCTGCGCGCTAGGCAAGCGCGTGCCTCGGTTTTATTTGCCTTGAGGCAGGAATGGCCTGCTCTGAGTTGCAGAGGGTTTGGCCTGAAGCCTTAGATCGTTTGAGTTACGGAGCCACCGACCGATCGCAGTAACAAAGCATTAATAAAGCCGCTAAATCACATTAATACGAAAAGACTTATAATATGCGCGAGCAGCGCGTCAGGTCTCTCCCTGCCGCGTTCTACCACGATTGCCTGATTGATACGTAGCTGGCTTCATGATAGAAATGTGCCGTTCCCGAAATTCTTCTGGTAAACAGTAGTAATGTGATAGCATATGTACTCGCTCCCGCAGATTTCATCTCCAGATGAGGTGTATGCCTATGCCCAGCCACCCATTGCCGCATCCGGTGCGGTTTGAGAACGTATGTGCCTCCACGCGCAGAACGATTTGCATAGGCCTTGTTGCTTGCGGCCTCGCGCTGCTTCTCTGTTCGCCAGCGCACGCGCAGGGAGGAGTCCCGCTAGTCACGGTCGCGACGGACCAAACCCCTCTCAACCTGTCGAACGAGTTCGGCATTCCCGCTGGTACGTCCATCAATCAGGCTGGTGATTTTGTTTTTGTCGGCAATGGGAACAACGCACTTTTCTTCCGCGCCACCGGATCGTCCACCGCAACGCGGCTGCTACAAGTTGGGGACGAGATCCCGGGAATCACTGGCAGTCAAGTCTCGTCGTTTTCGTCCGTCGTGGGGCTGAACTCCTCGAAAACCCTGCTTTTTGAAGTAGACCTCAGCACGCCAGACGGCGAATTCAAAGAGTCACTGCTGACCTACGACGGCACGAATTATCACGTTGTGGTTTCATCCACAGACATAGCTCCCGCACCGGAAAGCGTTGCCTACGGTACCCTCACGCCCGGCAGCATTAACGACGAAGGTGACGTTAACTTTGTGGCGTTCCTTGTGGGGAAACCGACAGTCACTTTTTACATCGTTCCTTCCGGAAAGCCGGCGGTGCGGGTCGTGGGTTTGAACGATGCGATTCCTCCAGCATGCACCTGGTGTAGTCCCACAGGTGGATCGATTACTGGTTTCTTTGGAGGAACCCCCACTTCAGTGAATATCATCGTCGGTGCGTTCCGCGTGCCCCCGCTAAATGCAAAGGGCCAGATGCTGATTAGCCTCTGGGGAGGCCTTTTCATCGGTAGCAAGGACCAGCCGCTTTCCTTGGTGCATTTGGCTACTTCAGGGGTCTGCGGTCCCCCAACCCCGTCAAACGGTGGCACAATTAGCGCGGGCATCATTTCAGTTTCGGATCTTTCATTTTCACAGGGTCTTGCCCTGAACAACATGGGCGCAGTCGCCTTTATAGATACAACATCAACCACCACCGCATCTACCACCCCATCTAACCTGACAATAACAAGTGCCATATGTGTTGTTCCGCCGGGAGGCGGCCCAGCTGCGGCAGTCGTGACCTCGGGAAATGCGGCTCCAGCGGCCTTCCCAGGCGGAACTCTGGGCGGGCTCTCATTGTGGGCAATGAATGACTCTGGAGACATAGCATTCTCTACGGGCGTGTCCACGGCGGGGCCCATGGGCACGACCTTAAAGTCCGCTCTTTTGCGCTATCACGCCTCGGGCGCGCCGCTAGACGTCGTGGCTTACGATGGCGAGGTCGTGCCCGCCCCGAACGGGTTTACTATTGCTTCGCCCGTGGTGGGCCCGCCATCGCTAATCATCGGTCCCCCAGTGTTCACCGTAGGTTTCCCGCGTCCGGCTTTTTCCGGGGTTTCCATGTCGAATGACGGACGGGTGAGCTTCCATGTGGAGTTGGCTCCAAATGGAAACGCGATCTGTCAGCAGACGGGCACGGGCTCTCCCGTACTTTTGAGCCGTGACGGACAGACTGCCCCTGTTTCAGGCGGCGGCACGTTCGACCTTTCCGTTGCCGGTCAGACGATCACACTCGACAATGGTTCCACGTTTTATTCTTCGTACTTGTCCGGAGGGACGGGGGATTTTGCTGAATTTCTCGGCACCCCAGCGAGTGTCCATCCTCTCGTGAGCACGGGTGATACCCTTCCCTCTGGAGCTCGGATCGCATTCGTGTCCTCTGCGCCGAAGGTGGCGGGCACGATTGTCGCATTTATTGCGCGCCTGGCAGGGGGACGAAGCACGCTTCTTGAAACAGACATCTCCTCCAGCGTTCCGACTGCGAAACGGATTGTGAGCGATGGAGAGATTCATGTTTCGGGAACTCCTGGGCTCCCCAGTGCAACTTCCGTTGCTCCAAACTTTTTTGTGAATGAGAATGGAGATGTCGCGTTTGAGATTCAAGACGGATTTGGAGCGCTTCTTATTGGAAGGGGAGTCATTTCGTTCGGGAGCGGTAATGTAAATCCCGCATGGTTAGATTCGATAGCTTCGCGCTGCGGGGCGATCTATCTCTGGTCGCATTCTACTGCTAGTTCGGCAAAAGTCGCCGCCGCTGGCGATTTGCCCCCGAGCGGCAGTACCCCCTTCTCCTGTGTCGAACTAAATGCCGAAGCGCCTTCGCCGTTGAATAAATTCGGTCAGCTTGCCTTCTCCAGCCCGTCCACTAATCTTGGCTTCCCCTTGTGTAGCTTGGAGTGCTTTTTCCCGGGGGCTCAAAATGTGAACGGCGTCTTTCTATACAGTCCGGGGAGCAGCGGGACCATCAGCGAAATGGCGGCAGCGAACGACACGTTACCCGGCGAGACCCAACCAACTACTTTCGTACCTGATTTGCCAGTTCCTGTGAATTCTGGGGGCCAAGTCGCGTTCGGAGCACAAGTTGGGACACCGGGTTCGGGGACTGCATCAGGGTTCCAGGGATTCTTTCTCCGAAACGCGGGCGATAACACGTTTAAGAAAGTCGTTTCTTCGGGCGATAACGTGCCGGGGTCCAGTGGCGCCACATTCGTCGCACCCCACTACATCACAGGCTTGGATGACAGCGGAAACCTCACGTTTACAGCCGCCACATCCTCCGTCACATCCACCGGTACATCCGCTGTTCTATCCACCGCGGCGGATGGCATTTTCTTTGCGCCAGCAGGAGGCGGTATTCAGACCATCGCGCTTGATGGCGGGGCCGCTCCCGTTTCTGGTGGCGGCACGTTCGCGCTGGCTTCGCCGCCTCCCGTCGCTACTGGATTACCCTGGATCATTATTAATGGAACAACGAACACCTTCTCACCCAGTATGGCGCTAGCTAACGCGGAATCCGACGTTGTGTTTCGTGCCGGGATTGCAGGTGGCACGGGCACGCCAAACTCCGGCTACTTCCGCCGCCTTTTCCAGGGCGGTTCCAATCCGGGCGTGAAACCTGTAGTGCTTCAAGGAGACCCTGTTCCGGGCGGAGGCACTTTCAGCGCGATCCCTGCACCGCCGCTTAGTGCGGAATTCGCATTGGGACCTGATGGCGCGCTCGCGTTTGTGAACACGTTCACCAGCGGCACAACCTTGAAGCGCGGATTGTTTGTCGCGCGCCCGGACGGAAGCGTGGCGAGAGTGCTCGCCACTGGCGATACAGTCCCGGGTGGTGGGACACTGAATGGACTCTCCATGGCCCATCTCGCCGCCGGCGACGCTGGCAAGTTTGCGTTCTGGGCCGGGATCAAGGGCGGGAGTGCTCGACAGGCGATTTTTGTCACGACAATTCCTCCAGGGACTGCGACCACCACGGCCACGCTCGCTGCCCCGCAGCTCCCTGTGATCGCTCTGCAGCCAGTCACTCTCGCGGCGACAGTGAACAGTTCGAGCGCCGCCGTTATGACAGCGCCCACCGGGAAGGTCAACTTCTTCAACAATGGCACCTCGCTCGGTAACGGCACGTTAGGCTCAAATGGGACCGCAACGCTCATGACTTCCTTGTTGGTCGGCGGTCCTCATTCCCTCGTGGCACAATATGATGGCGATGCAAATTTCGCGCCGGCAAATTCGACCGCGGTCACCACGGTTGTCACCGGTTTTGCGGCGCCGCCCACAGGACTAGCAGTAACGGCAGGGCGGAGCCTGCAGATTCCACTCGTGCTGTATGCCTCCGCGGGTTCGAGCTTCAACTTCATGCTGAGTTGTTCGGGTTTGCCCGCCGGCGCGTCTTGCGCCTTCGATCAGAACCCTGTCACGCCGGGCCCAAGCGGCACAGCAATCAAAGTTACTCTTTCAACGATGGGCAGTTCTAATATGGTGCCGGATTGGCCGCGTGAAGGTCCCTGGCCGCTCGGGCTCCTGGAGCTGTCGGCCATACTTTCCGCGTTTCTGGTGGCGGTTATGGTCAAGTTTCGACAGGCACCTCGGCGGCGTTTGGCATTCAGCATGTACCTGGCGTTGTTTGCGCTCACGTTGGTGAT
>WNEZ01001702.1_pt1 | contig 18491 bp, 20 predicted proteins | sample 5400521 | NCBI WGS metagenome assembly WNEZ01 (sample SAMN13153339, study PRJNA577476) | soil metagenome | isolation source: 120 cm saprolite under Douglas fir tree site 2 hole 1 replicate 1 | place: USA:California | collected 2015-04-18
CGCCTCATAGGCTTGCGCCGGCAGCCCCATCGCGTAATGGACGTGAACGCCGCCGCGGCCTCCGCCCAATCCGATCTGGGGCCGCCACAGACCGATGCGGGTCCGGTCTGCCGCCATCACCCACACCGTTTCGTCGGCCCAGCGCTCAACCACCGGAAAGCCCAGAACGCCCGCATAGAATTCCTCGGCCGCGGTCAGGTCGGCCTGCTCGAGCGCGATCTCGCACACTCCGCTGACGGGAACCGGACTATCGCTCGTCACGACCTCTCCTTCTTGCCATCCGAACCGCAGCGCCTGACAGCTTAGTCGAGTATTCAGCGGTTACTTCCGAGGCGCTTTGGGCCGACGTTTCTTAGCGGCCGGCGTTTTCGCCGAAAGGGCCGCCACGAAGTCGAGGCCCCGTTGAACCCAGGCCGCCAGCGCCGCATCGGTCCGGAAGCCCTCAGGGTCGATGAGTACGAAGCCGGCCAAGGGCCGGCCGGCGAATTCCATCGGGCGCACGTGCGGTTGAGCCAGCGTCCGCTCGCGCGCCTCGGCGCCGACGCGCACCATCAGAGCGTTGCCGGTCACGCCGCAGCACATGCTGCCGCCGACGGCGAATGAGAGGCCCCCGACCATCCGCCTCTCGGCAACGTCCCTCCGGGAGGACAGGATTTGCCGTACCCGCTCGGCGGTCTTCAGGTCGTAGCTCATCGCGTCAGACGACCGCCGTGGCCGAGTTCAAGCGCCGGAACCGTGGCGACCACGAAGTCGGCGTTGAAGGCCAGACCCGCTGCGTGGTCGGAGGCGTGGCTGGCGAAATACGCCATGACGATGCTCAGCGGCGGCCGCCGCCGCCAGGCGCTCCACTTTTGCGTGGTCGCCATTATCGGGGCGAAACGCCCACGCGCGAACGGTCCAAGACCACCCTATTGACAGCGGTTCGTTTCAGCCCACATGCTCTAAGGGTTGGATTGCCTACCCTCCTTCGAGGGTGTGGAGCAGGGGTGGAGGCGAGAACGATGAAACGAATTCGTCGGTTGCTGGTGGTGGGATCCCTATTGCTGGCTTCGGCGCCCATCTTCGCCGGGGTGCAGACGGCGCAGGCGGGGGCGGAGCAGACCTATTTGGTCGTATACAACCAACAGGCGCTGCCTGCCGACGCAGCGGCGAGCATATCGGGCGCGGGCGGCACGATCGTGGCGACGTATGACGCCATCGGTGTTGCTGTAGCCCGCTCCGGCAGCTCCACATTTCGGGACAACCTGATCAAGGACTCGAGGATTGACGGTGTTTCGGCGACGCCCGCGTTGGCCACGCGGCTCAACGACAACACCGCCGTCGACGACGCGAGCACGACCGCGCTCACCGCCACGTTGACCTCCAGGCAGTGGGACATGGATCAGATCCAGGCGCCCGCCGCCCGGGCCATCAACAGCGGCAGTCGATCGGTCACGGTGGGCGATATCGACACGGGTCTCGACTACACCCACCCCAACCTGGCTCCCAACGTCGACTTCAGCAAGAGCGTCTCCTGCATCGGTGGCGCGCCCAACACGAGCCCGGCCGCGTGGAAGGACGACAACGGCCACGGCACCCACACCGCCGGCACCATCGCGGCGGCGGACGTCGGCTTCGGCATCGTGGGCGTGGCCCCGAACGTGAAGATCGCGGCCATCAAGACCGGCGATGCCGCCGGCTTCTTCTTCCCCGAAGCCGTGGTGTGCGCTTTCGTCTGGGCCGGTACGCACAACATCCAGGTCACGAACAACAGCTACTTCGCAGACCCGTGGCTGTTCAACTGCAAGAACGACCCCGTCCAGCGCGCGATCTGGACCGCTGAGCGACGCGCCATCCGCTTCGCAATGCAGCGTGGGACTGTCGTGGTGGCGGCGGCTGGCAACTTTGCCGACGATCTCGCGCACCCGACCATGGACGCCACGAGCCCCGACGACACAACTCCAGTCACCCGCGAGATCACCAACGCATGCGCGGTGATCCCGGTCGAGGTCCCGGGCGTGATCGGCGTTTCCGGCGACGGGAACCTGAAGATGAAGTCGTTCTTCTCCAGCTATGGCGTCGGCGTCATTCAGGTGGTCGCCCCGAGTGGCGACTCGCTTCTTCAAAGGACGGCGGCCGCGCCGAACGGTCGCGTGCTGTCGACCTGGCCGGCAAACCTGGCTTCTCACTGCGTGAGGAAGGTTTTTGTAGGAGCTGTCCTCTACTGCTATGCCCAGGGCACCTCGATGGCGTCCCCTCACGTGGCGGGCGTCGCTGCCTTGATCGTGAGCATGGGCATCACATCACCGGGTGCGGTCACGGCGAGGATCGACAACACCGCCGACCCCATGCCCTGCCCGGCGGACGTTTCGATGTATGCGTTCTTCCCGTCGGTGAACAACGGTGCGCCACAGGCGTGCCAGGGCGGGACCGGCTACAACGGCTGGTTCGGTCATGGCCAGGTGAACGCCCTGACGGCGGTCGGCGGGTAGCCCCTCGGGAGGGTCCGAGCGCTTCAGGCGGAGGAGGAGGGACCGAGCCTCGGCGGCCCGGTCCCTGCCTTGCTACTGAGGCTTCAGCTCGCCTTGTTGGCGAACTCGTTCGTGTAGGTCTCGCTCAGGTTGGACGTCTTGCCCTTGAAACTGGGCACATAGCTCTGCTGGATCTGCATGACGGTCTCAGGACCGCCAACAGGCATCTTGCAGTCCGTCCCGAAGATCGAAAGCTGGTTTTGAAGCGCGGTGACGTACAGGTCCTTGTTGCTGGCGTAGTAATCGGCCGGCATCTTGTCAGCGATCTGCGCCGCTGTGTGCGTGTGGATGAACTTGAGAGTCTTGACGTAGGCGTTGACGAGACGCTGCGCGACGTCCTTGTGGCTGTTGACCCAGTCGTTCTTGGCGAAGATGCCGATGAAGGGGTAGTCGCCTCCCAGGGCGGCACGCGTTGAAGCCGGCGTACGGAGGTCGACCAACACTTTGCCTTTGCCGCTCGTGGTCAGCCGGGAGATGGTGGGCTCGGTCGTCATGCCGCCGTCGATCCTCTGCTGGTCGATCGCGGCGATGAAGGTGTCACCGGCGCCCACGGCAATGAAGTGCTCCTTGGTCGGGTCCAGCCCGGCCTTGCCGAGGATCGCGAGAGTCAATGTGTGGGTGCCGGAGCCGATAGAGGTGACGCCTAGGTTCTTGCCCAGCAGGTCCGACGGCGATTTGATCGAGCCGGCCTTGCGCGAGTCGATCACCTCCGCCTCACCCGGCGCAATGCCGAACTGGCAGATGGTCTCGATCTTCTTGCCGAGCGCGTTGAGCTCCATCGGGTGCGAGTAGGCGCCGGAGCCGGCGTCGACGTTGCCGGCGACAACCTCCTCCTCCGAGCCTTGCCCGGAGCCCTCGTCGACGAGGGTGACGTCGAGGTACTGGTCTTTGAAATAGCCGAGCTGCTGCGCAAGCATGTTGGGCAGGTAGATCTGCTTGTTGAGCCCGCCGACCATGATCTTCAGGGAAGCCGTGGTCGGGACGCCGGGGGCCGGCGCGGGGGCGCTGCCACAACCCGCCAGCACCGCGACAGCCGCAAGGGCGGTCAAGAAACGTCGACTGAAAGATTGCATACGCCGCTCCTCCTTCAAATCCGTGTCTCGGTGGCGACCGGCGGCCGCCACTTGATCAGCCGGTCCTCGAGCGCAGTGATCAGTGCCTCTGCCACCAGCGCCATGGCAGCCAGCAGCCCCATACCCGCGAACACGCCGGCCGCGTCGAAGTTGTTCTTCGCCGCGTAGATCAGCTCGCCGACACCGGCGGTCGCGCCGAAAAGCTCTCCGACCACCGCTCCCACCAGCGCGAGCCCGAAGCTCGTGTGGAGGCTGGCGACGATCCACGAGAGGGCGGACGGGATGAGGATCTCGGTGGTCAGCTGCCGGTCGCCGGCGCCGAGGATGCGAGCGTTGGCGATGAGGTTCCGGTCAACCTCGCGGACGCCCTGGAACGCGTTGAAGAAGACAACGAAGAAGACGAGCACCGCGGCGGTCGCGATCTTCGATTTGATGTCGAGGCCCAGCGAGATTGCAAAGAGAGCGCCGACCACCACGCGCGGAATGGCGTTGGCCGCTTTTATGTAGGGCCCGAGGACGTCGGACAGCAGCCGGCTCCGGCCGAGCGCCACGCCAATCAAGACGCCCAGGACCGACCCCACGATGAAGCCGCCGACCGTCTCCTCCATCGTTGTCAGCACCTGGTCCCACAGCGGGCCGAGGTCGGTTCCCTGGGTGATCCAGTACCAGGTCTTGGCTACGATCGCGGAAGGCTGGGACCAGAAGAAGACGTCGATCCAACCGAGCCGCGTCGTAAGCTCCCAGCTGCCAAGAAACACCACGGCGACAAGCAGGCGAAGACCGTTCACGTTGAGCCGGCGGAGCTGCGCCTCGCGCCTCCTCTTGGCGACGAGGTCGACGCCCTGGCGCTCGGCCAGGTCGGGACGAGCGCTCATGGGCGAGCTATGCCGCGCCGCTGCGCTTCTGACGTTCATAGCTCACCAGGACCTCGTCGCGAAGGTCCTTCCAGATCTCCTGGTAAATCTCGGCAAACCGCGGCTGGAACCGGATCTCGGCCACGTTGCGCGGGCGGGGCAGGTCGACCTGGTAAGTGCTCTTGACCGTGCCCGGCCCGGCGGTGATGACGAACACCCGGTCGGAGAGAGAGATCGCCTCTTCGAGGTCGTGCGTCACGAATACGACCGACGCCGAGGTGGCCGCCCACAGGCCGAGCAGCTCGTTCTCCATCAGCGAGCGCGTCTGAACGTCGAGGGCGCTGAAGGGCTCGTCCATGAGGAGGATGCGTGGGCCGTTGATCAGGCTTTGCGCCAGCGCCACGCGCTTGCGCATCCCGCCCGACAGCTGATACGGGTAGCGGTCCTCAAAGCCGGCCAGGCCGACCCGGGCGATCCAGCCCCGGGCCTTGAGTCGGGCGTCCCGGTTCGAAGCCCGGTGGTACCGAGGGCCCGCGGCCACATTCTCCAGGACCGTCTTCCAGGGGAAGACCGCGTCTGACTGGAACATGTAGCCGATGCCGTCGGCGATTCCGGTCACGGGTTGGCCGAGCACGTCGACCTCGCCTTCGCTCGGCGGCTCGAGCCCCGAGATCAGGGCGAGGGTTGTCGACTTGCCGCAACCGGTCGGTCCAACGACGGCGCAGAACTCACCCGGCTGGACCGTAAGGTTGAGATCGCGCAAAGCGGTGTAGACGCCGCCGGAGGGAGTCAGGAATCTCTTGGTCACGCCGCGAAGCTCGATCGCCGGGGCCATCGACACGGACTCTGGGAGCCCGAAGCGGCGAGCACAATCCATGCGGTCTTTGTGGCCGTTTTGGTCTTTTTGGTCGCAGCGCGACAGATGGATCGCGTACTACGATCGGACAGGATCCCGTGAAGACGCGGCTACCGCTCGCCTACCAGATCCTGGCTTTCCAGGTCGGCATCCTCCTGCTCTCGGCATTGCTGGGAGGTGCGGCCGCGGTCTGGCAAGCCAGCCAGCAGCTCGACCGCCAATACGAGCAGCGTTCGCTGGCGATCGCCGAGTCGGTCGCGTCCAACACTGCAGTCCAGCAAGCGCTGCTGGTCGGCGACCCGGATGGGCTGATACAGAGGACGGCGGAATCCGTCCGCCATACGACGGGGGCGACCTACGTGGTGGTAGCCAACCGCCAGGGCATCCGATTCTCGCACCCGAACCCGGCCATGATCGGCAAGCCGGTCGACGAGCAGCCAGCAGTCGTGCTGGCCGGCAATACGTGGGTTGGAGTCCAGCGCGGCAGATGGATGGCGTACTACGATCGGACAGGATCCCGTGAAGACGCGGCTACCGCTCGCCTACCAGATCCTGGCTTTCCAGGTCGGCATCCTCCTGCTGTCGGCACTGCTGGGAGGTGCGGCCGCGGTCTGGCAAGCCAGCCAGCAGCTCGACCGCCAGTACGAGCAGCGCTCGCTGGCGATCGCCGAGTCGGTCGCATCGAATACCGCGGTCCAGCAAGCCCTCCTGGCAGGTGACCCGGATGGGCTGATCCAGAGGACGGCCGAGTCGGTCCGCCATTCGACGGGTGCGACCTACGTGGTGGTCGCCAACCGCCAGGGCATCCGATTCTCACATCCGAACCCGGCCATGATCGGCAAGCCGGTCGACGAGCAGCCAGCAGTCGTGCTGGCCGGCAATACGTGGGTTGGAGTCCAGCGCGGCACCCTCGGCATTTCAGCGCGGGGAAAGGCGCCGATCTTCTTCAACGGCCAGGTCATCGGGCTTGTCTCCGTCGGCTTTCTCGAGGCGACGGTTTGGCAGCAGCTGCTGAACGAGCTGCCCGGTTTCGCGCTCACGGTTCTGCTGGCGCTCGCCATCGGAGCGGCGGGTTCGATGTGGCTGGCGTCGCGCTTGAAGCGGCAGACGTTCGGGCTCGAGCCGTACGAGATTGCAGGCCTCCTGGAGGAACGCGAGGCGAGCCTGCAAGGCATCCACGAAGGAGCCATCGCCACGGATCGGAACGGCACGATCACGCTGGCCAACGACGAGGCCCGCCGCCTCCTGTCCCTGCCGGCTGATTGCGTGGGCAGCCGAGTTTCGCAAGTCGTTCCACCAGGACGCCTCCTGAAGTTCCTATCCGGCGGGTTGAACGATGAAGACGAGGTTCTGCTTGCGGGCGATCGTGTCCTCCTGGCCAGCCGCAGGGCGATCCGGGTCCGCGACATCGAGATCGGCCATGTCGTGACTCTGCGCGACACGACCGAGCTCACCGGCCTGGCGCGCGGGCTTGGCGTCGAGAGCCTTACAGATGCGCTTCGAGCCCAGGCGCACGAGTTCGCCAATCGCCTGCATACGATCGCCGGACTGGTCCAGCTGGGTCGGGGCGACGAAGCGATGAAGCTCATCGCCCAGACCTCCGGCGTCCACCAGGAGCTCACCGAGGCGCTGCTCGAGCGGGTTGGCGACCCAGTCCTTGGAGCGCTCTTGCTCGCCAAGGCCGCGGTGGCGTCGGAAAGAGGGATCGAGCTTCGCGTCAGCGACGACACGGTCATGACGCGCAGCTCGCTCGACAGCGAAGACCTCATCACGCTGCTGGGTAACCTCGTGGACAACGGCCTCGACGCGGCCGCGTCGTCGACCGGTGAGCGCTGGGTCAGCGTCTCGGTGACCGAGAACGATTCCGACATCGTCATCAAGGTTCACGACTCCGGCCCGGGTATCGCCGAGGGGCTCGATGGACAGATCTTCCAGGAAGGCTTCAGCACCAAGTCGGCTCCCGGTCACAAGCGCCGCGGTTTCGGGCTCGCCCTTGTGCGCCAGGTGGCACGCCGGCACAGTGGGGATGTCACGGTGGTCAATGAGGACGGCGCTGTCTTCACGGCGCGTCTGCCTTTGCGGATTCCAGCCAAGCCATGATCCGGACCCTGGTCGTCGACGATGACTTCCGCGTCGCCGACCTCCACTGCGCTTATGTCGGCAGGGTGGCCGGCTTTTCGGTGGTCGGTCGCGCCCACACCGGCGAACAGGCCCTCCAGAGCGTCGACCGGCTTCGGCCCGACCTGGTTCTGCTCGACATCTACCTGCCGGACATCTCCGGCCTCGAAGTCCTGGGGCGATTGCGCGAAGACGATCACCCGCCGGTCGACGTCATCTCGATAACGGCGGCGCGGGAGGTCGAAAGCCTGCGCAGCGCGATGCGTGGGGGCGTCGTCCATTACCTCATCAAGCCGTTCCTGTTCGCCACCTTCGAGGAGAAGCTGCTGTCCTACGCCGCCGCGCACGAGAGAATCACTCGTCTAGGCAGGGCTGAACAAGGCGACGTCGACCGCATCTTTGGCGCGTTGCGCACAGCCCGCAGCGAGCCGCTGCCGAAAGGCCTCTCCGACGCAACCCTCGACCTGATCGCGCAGGCCCTCAAGCGCTCAGGCAGCGGGCTGGCTGCGACTGCTGTCGCCGAAGCGGCCGGGGTGAGTCGCGTGACTGCTCGACGCTACCTGGATCATCTCTGCCAGCTCGGCAAGGCGGAGCTGACGATGCGCTACGGCAGCCCGGGCCGACCCGAGCACCGGTACCGGTTCGTGGTCAACTGATCCTCAGCGGGCGCGATTCGGGCTTGTGAGCACGCCGGCGCTGGCCGGACCGAGTTGAATCATGAGTACGCCCGCCAGCGCTGCGCCGACGAGCAACACCTGCAGGAAACGCTTCCGGTTCCACATGGTTCCCACCTCCTTGTCATTCACACGCACCCCGGGGTCGCGATTGCTGGTGAAACGCCCCTCCTGGAGCGACAGTTACGAGGGGCGGCTGACCGTCCAGCGATCCCTTCACCTCAACGCAGCGACGCCTTAACCGGCGTGCGCGAGAGTCGTCGGCGTGAAGCCCGAGCCGATCCATCTCCGGTCTTGCGCGTCGGACCATGAACGTGGAGAATCGGAGTCGGCGCGGGCTCTTTAGGTCTCTGGCTGTCCGTTTCTGAAGACGGAGGTGGGTTGTGACTGGACGACTTCGACGCAGGCTGGTGTCTACGGCCGCACTGGTTCCGCTGGTGGGGGCCGCGTTTGCAGGCTTCGCGACCAGCGCCATGGCGGCGCCGATCCAGGCAAGCCCGGCGAGTGGGAGCTGCCATCTGAACTCGGCCAAGGGCCAGATCCAGCACGTCATCAACATTCAGTTCGACAACACGCACTTCACCAGGGACAACCCGAACGTCCCGTCCGACCTGGAGCAGATGCCGAACCTGCTCAACTTCATCGAGGGCAACGGCGTGCTCCTCACGAACCATCACACGCCGCTGATCTCTCACACCGCGACCGATATTCTCACCTCGTTCACCGGCGTGTACGGCGACCGGATGGGCGTGCCGGTGTCGAACAGCTTCCGGTACTTCAACCCGGACGGGACCACGAACCTCGGGGTCTCCTTCGCCTACTGGACCGACCCGATCTTCGACCCGAACACCTCGACGCCGACCGACACCAAGTTCAACATGCTGACCGCGGGCGGGAAGAATGCGCCCGCGCCCTGGGTGCCATACACCCGGGCGGGCTGCAACGTCGGCCAGGTGGCGACGGCGAACACCGTGCTCGAGAACATCGCGACTGACATTCCCACTGTCTTCGGTCCCGGATCGCCCCAAGCAGCAGAGGTCGCCTCGAACCCGGGTCAGGCTTTCGCGGACTTCGTCGGCATCGGGGTTCACTGCGCGCTCCGCAATGCACTCTGCGCCAACGGCCAGGCGGACCTGCTCCCCCAGGAGCCAGATGGCTACACGGGTTACAAAGCGTTGTTCGGCCACACGTACGTAGCGCCGCAGGTCAGCCCGAACGGACCGCTGACCGACCTCAACGGCAACGTCATCCAGGATCCCGCGCACCACATCGGCTTTCCCGGCTTCGACGGTATGTCGGCAGCCGTCTCGCTGTCGTACGTCGCTGCGATGCAGGAGAACGGAATCCCGGTCACCTACGCGTACATATCGGACGCACACGACAAGCACCCAAGCGGACCGTCCTACGGACCTGGACAGGCGGGTTATGTCGCTGCGCTGGCGGCGTACGACGACGCCTTCGGCAAGTTCTTCCAGCGCCTTGCCGGCGACGGCATCGATCAGAGCAACACCTTGTTCGTCTTCACCTCGGACGAGGGCGACCACTTCGCCGGCGGCCCGGCCAGCCCGGCGGGATGCGATGGGGTGACCACGCCGTGCACTTACGCCAAGATTGGCGAGGTCAACGCCAACTTCAGAGGCCTCCTCGCGACCGAGCAAGGCATAACCACTCCGTTCAACATGCACTCCGACTCGGCGCCCACCATCTACCTCGACACCAACCCGGCCCGTGATGCCCCGTTGACCCGAAACTTCGAGCGTGCCACCAGCCGGCTCACGGCCGTCAGCCCGATCACCGGCAACACGGACACCATCACGAAGTTCCTCGCCGACCCGGTGGAAATGAGAACGCTGCACATGGTCACGGCCGACCCCGCGCGCACGCCGACATTCACGCTGTTCGCCGACCCCAACTACTTCCTGTTCCGCGGTGGGCTGAGCTGTACGCTGCCGGCCCCTCCGTGTGTGACCGAGCAGCCTCGGTTCGCCTGGAACCACGGTGACGTTCAGCCGGAGATCGTCACGACCTGGCTGGGCATGGTTGGGCCCGGTGTCGACCAGATCGGCATCGACAGCACGACGTGGTCCGACCACACGGACATCCGGCCGACGCTGATGGTGCTCCTCGGACTCAAGGACGATTACACCCACGACGGCCGCGCCCTTACCGAAGACATGAGCGGCTGGGCCAGGCCGGCCGCGACCAAGAAGTCAGGCGGCTACGTCAAGGTGGCTCAGGCATACAAGCAGATCGACGCGGCGGTCGGCCAGTTCGGCCTCGCCACGCTGCAGGCATCGACACGCGCCATCGAGAGCAACTCAGCCGGTGACAGCACGTACTCGAACATCGAGAACCAGCTCATCTCGCTCACCAACGAGCGCAATGCCCTCGCGGCTCAGATGATCACCGCACTCGAAGGCGCAGAGTTCGGCGGACAGTCCATCAGCGAGCAGCAAGCGCAGTCGCTGGTGGCGCAGGGGCAGGCGTTGATAGCGGAGGCCAACGCCCTGGGGTCGTAACCACAGCCGCTCAGCGCAGCCCGATCTTGCCGAGGTCGGCGACCGCCTCGTCGTCCAGCGCGGCGACGAGGTCGACTGCGCTGACGTTCTCGGCCACCTGCTCCGGGCTCGTGGCCCCGAACAGGACGCTGGCGACGCGCGGGTTGAGGAGGGCGAACGCAATCGCCATCGGAGCCGGCCGCGTGCCGTGCCGCTGGGCGAGGGCGCGCAGCTCGCCCGCGGCCTTCATGGCGGCGCGATGGAACTCGTCATTCGGATGTTCGGTCAGCCGTCCCTTGGCTCCAGGCTCGGCGTACTTCCCGGTGAGTGCGCCGCCGTCGAGGGTGAAGGAAGCCACCACGCTGGTACCGGCTGCATCAAGCGCCCGCGCCATCTCCGCATCCTCCACCGGCGATCGGCGCACCAGGCTGTACGCCAGCTGAGCAGCGCAAGGCGGCTCGACACCCTGGGCAGCGGCCACCTTCACGGCCTCGGCGAGCATCGCGGGTTTCCAATTCAACACGCCCCACGCGCGCAGCTTGCCCGCGCCGATCAGCGCGCCGATGTCGTGCACGATCTCCTCCATGCCCAGGCCCTCAGGCGGCCGTTCCGCGTAAGCGAGGTCGATGTAGTCCATGCCCATCCGTTGCAGCGAGCCGTCGAGCTCCGCGGCGGCCTTCTGCTCCGGCCAGAACTCCCACCAGAGCTTGTTGGCCAGGACTACCTCGTCACGCTTCCATCCCGAGACGCGGAACAGCTCACCGAACACGACCTCCGAGTAGCCGGACTTCATCGGGGCGATGCCGGTTTCGTCGTTGTATCGGGCGTCGTCCAGAAAGTTGATCCCAAGCTCGAGCGCCTTCCGCATCACGGCCCTGCCCGCCTCGGCCGGGATTCGCTCGTACGTCCGCCAGGAGCCGAGGGCAAGCTCCGAGACCTGAATCCCAGAGGCGCCGAGTGGCCTGCGAGCTGGAGCGCCCATTACTGTGCCGGGCCCAGCTTACGTCTCGACGGCACTAACCTCATGTTCGTGGGGATGCCGGCATGAGCGTGTTCAACCTCCGCCTGGAATCCGTCCAGAGAAAGACCGGCGGGCGTATACACCTGACGCCGAGGGTGCCCCGCAGCGGGCCGGTCACCACGCTGTGTGGGCAAACTCTGGCGGCCGGCTCTTTCGTGGCGGTCGAGCGCGACGCCGACTGCACCAACTGCATCCGGCGCTCTCGCGACCCGAGTCGCATCTCTGGAGCGTTCTTCGAGCAGGAAGAGGGCTCACAGCTCCTGCAGCTGTCGCTCGAGCAAGCCCGCGCTCGGCGGCCCGCAGGCAAAGGTCCGGCGACCCCGGCCAAGCCGATCGTTCGGGTGTTGCCGACCCCGCCTTCAATACCCGATCGAGCCGGAGAGCTCATGACGGCCGGTTTCAAGCCCGCCGGCGAGGGTCTCTGGCGGAGCCCCGCCGGCGTCCTGGTGCGGATGCGCAAGCAGGGCCGCGACTGGCGCTTTGCCGAGCTTGTCTTCGAGGGCTCGATCGTGGCCACCCGGCAGGACGGTGGGATCAGGCTTCGCGCCGGTGATGTCGAGGTGCGCCCAACCGGGGATGGTTACGAGGTCCGGATCAAGCGACCCTAAGCGGAATCCCGGTGGAAGGCGGCCAAGGCTTTGGCCTCCTCATCAATCTCTCGCCGGACCGTGCGAGGGACGGGCTCGAAAAGCTCTGAGAGGACCCTCCCGCCCTCGTATTTCCACGTGCCGGCGACCACGCCGTCGACAAGAAAGACGGGCATGGACTGTGGTGTCCTCGTGTTGAAGATGACCGGCCGGTACCGCTCGGGCATGACCTCAGTCCTACGCGCATGGACCATCAATAAGGCTTCGAAGGTCTGCAGGAACCGGACCGGCGCGTGCGCACCGGCATCCGGCAGCGGCGCACGGGGCAGATCGAAAAGCGTTCGGCCGGCCTCATCCCGGAAGGTCCGGAGGCGGAGGCGCTCCACCACCGGCGCCACTTTCACGGGCGGCAGGCCGGCCCAGCTCGCGATGTCGGCGAGCGCAGCCGGCCCGAAGCCACCCAGATGCCGGCGCACCAGGAGCTCGATCCCCGCCGATTCTGAAACGGCGCGCATCTGCACCCAGTCGTCGGCCAGCCCGTATAGATCGGCTCGCCTGCGCTCCCAGGTCCCCGACGGCGGGACCCGGACCATGTCCACCCAGAGCCCGAGCCCCGACCACACGATCGGAGGGATGCCGTTGGAGGTCAGCAGCGTCTTCAGCTCGGAGGCGCGAGCCGGCCCGGTCGCGAGCCGCTGGCGCACGACGCGGACCACCCCCTCCATGTTGAGGTTCGGCAACTCGCGCTGTACGACGCGCAGCCACCAGTCGCGTCGAGTCGAGCGAACACCAGCCAGCAGCACCGGGTAGTCGCCCCGGGAAACCGTGTGGATGGTGCTGCGCATGAGCGTGCCCTGGATCGCGGTTCGTTTTGCGAGCGCCTCGGTCAGCGCGTCGCGACGGAAATTTCGCAACCGTGACCACAGCCCGACGTAGCCCGCGGGCGCGTATTGGGTCTGCAGCCCGCCGACCGCCTCCAGAGCGCGGGGCACCGACAGCGATGATCGTTCGAGGAGCAGCTGGCGTGCGAGCAGAGCACGGTTCAGCTCGCCAGCGGTAAGGACGAGGTCGCTCACGTGACGCTCAGATTGGCACGGGCCGTCGCTAACAACCGCTGGATCTCGAGCCGGCAATCTATCATCGGCGGGCCGTGCCATTCACCGTCGAGGACCTGGCGCGCACGGCACTCGTCCGCATCCTGCCGCGCAGCCGGTACCGGCTCGCCGCGCAGACCGACTCCCGCTTCCAGTCTTTCGCCTCGAACACGGCGCGAATCGCGTATCGCCAGCATGGCTCCACCCCTGCCTTCCTCCTGTTTTCCGGGCCTGGGCAGAACCCCCATGCGGCGGCGATGGCGGCAGCGGCCTGGGCGGAGGCGAACTGGCGGCCGAACGCGATTCAGCGCAAGGTCCGGCCCGGCGTCGTCGTCGTACTCGTTGCGCCGGGCAACCAGCTGACACCCGCCGGGCCGGTGGCCGGCGCCGTGGTGCCGTCGGCTGTCTGGACAGTCGACTCGGCGGCGGGCAAGGTCGAGGCTGCCGGCAAACCGCCTGGATCACCGTCCGCCTCGGAGCTGAGGCGCGCTGCCAGAGCGCTCATGCGCGGGGAGCCGGCGCCTACCCTGGGCGAGCTCGACCTCGCCGAAAGAGGAGTCATGCAGCTCCGCACGGTCGCGATGCCGCGCGCGATCAGCGGACTGATAGGAATATTCCTCCTCTACTTTGCGCTCCGTTACGGGCTCGGCGGTTTGTTCAGCCTGATGATCCTGCCAGCTCTTCTTTCTGATGGGGCCAGAGGGCCGGGCGTGCTCTTTTCCATTGCCACTGTGGTTGTCAACGCACTTCTGCTGTTGGGAATCTTGCTTGGTGCAGGCATCACCCTCAACTTCCGCAATATGGCCTTTCGCGTTCCAGGCTTCTCGAGCGCTGCACCCACCGCCCGAAACCTCACCTGGGGCGGTTATGTAGCCGCGATGATCGGGCTGGCAATCGCCCTCGATGTCGTCATCCCTGCGGCTGAGCGCCAGTCCATCGTCAACGCCGGCCCCGGCCAGTACACGCACGTGTCTGCAACAGTCAGCGACGATGGAAGCGCGACATACGTCGTCATCGGCGGGGACCTGACGGTCGACCTCTCAGGCTGGCCGTCATCCGAGTGGTCCGGGGTCCAGTTCAAAACGAGCAACCCGAGCGTGCTCTCTCTGGACGCCGCGCCGACCGCGGGCGGTCCGCCGATCGCGCGATTCACACCACGTCAGGCGGGCGTATCTCGCATCGATGCGACGTCATCTGACGGGCGCTACACCTTTCAGCTACGCGTCGACGTAGGGGCCGGTCCGCCTTAGACGGGCTAGCGTCCCTTCAGGCCGGCAACCAGCTGCCGCCGGGTTTCCGACTCCATCGCCCGCAGCGCGGGAGTCTGGCGCAAGAGGGGAGGTTTCGGTGAGCGGATGTCTTTGGCCGAGGACGGAAGGCACGCGAGGTCGGCGGCGAAGCGCGCTTTCGCCTCCGCGATGGGCGATCGAGCGGCACGTCGCCGGCCTTTGATCATCACGGGTTCGAGCAGGCGCTCGTATCCCGCCGGCGCCTCCTCGTCGTGCAGCCCGACCAGGTCGCCGAAGGGGCGCGCGCGACGGAACACCTGCTTGCGTCCTGGTGCCGTCACCTTGCCACGAGATAGCTTCATAACGGGCCGCCCCTCGTAGCAGACGAGCTTGTACGCGGTATCGAGGTATGGATGATCAGCGGAGACACCCATCCTCGTGCCGACGCCGAATGCATCAATCTTCGCTCCAGCTCGTACGAGCTGGTCGATCGCCAACTCGTCGAGCCCGCCGCTCGCGACGATCCGGACGTGTGGGAGACCAGCCTGGTCGAGCATCTTGCGGGCTTGCGTGGAGAGCGCGACCAGGTCACCGCTGTCGATTCGGATTCCCAGCCGGCCGGTCGGGCCGAGCTCCTTGATGGTCGCGATCGCATGTTTGATCCCGGTGATCGTGTCGTACGTGTCGACAAGGAACGTCACGCGTCCGGAAAAGTCCTGAGCGTAAGCATGGAAAGCTTCCAGCTCGGTCGGAAATGCCTCGATGTAGGAGTGCGCCATCGTGCCCGCTGCGACCAGCCCATGCCTGCGGGCCGCTTCGACGTTGCTCGTGGAGATGAAACCGACCATCGACGAGAGTCGGGCGACGTCGATTCCGGCCTCGATGCCTTGCGTGCGGCGAAACGAGAAATCGATCACGTCGATACCGCGAGCTGCGACCACGCACCTGGCGGCTTTGCTCGCGATGGTCGTCTCGAACGTGATCAGATTGAGGAACATGGTCTCGATCAGCTGCGCCTCCGGCAGCGGTGCGGTGACCTCCAGGATCGGCTCGCCCGCGAGCGCGAGGCGGCCCTCCGGGATCGCCCAGACGTCGCCGGTGAACCGCAAGCGCCGGAACGCCTCGAGGTCGCGAGGCTCATAGCGCAGCGTGTCGCGCAGGTAGCGGATGTCGTCCTCCTCGAACCGAAAATCCTGAAGGCGATCCAGGCAGGACTCGATGCCGGCGGCGACCAGGAATCCGCGCGCGGCCGGGAGGGAGCGCACGAACAGGCTGAAAGTGGCCGTGCCCGTCATGCCGCGCCGCAGGTAGCTGGCAGTCATGTTGAGCTCATACAGATCGGTCAGCAGCGCGTTCAATGCAGTCGTCGCATCCTAATGTGATTTCGTGAGACTCGTCGCGGCGTCATTCTCGTGGCCTTTCCGCGGCGCGTGGGCAAGCAGGTTTGCGATCGGCATGCTCGCAGTGCTGTTCCTACCCATCACGTTCATCCCGCTCCTGGGCTACGCGATCGCTGCCACCCGCCGCGCCGAGGGCGACCCGACGCAGCCGCCTCCCGCGTGGAAACTGTCGGCGCGCCTGATCACCGACGGGTTCTGGACCGCGGTCGTCCTGCTCTTGCTGTCGGCGCCGTGCGCGCTGGCGCTCAACCCGCTGGCCGATGCGATCGGCGGCGACCGACTGTGGCTGGCGAGCTATGTCCAGCCGCAGGCATACGCGCACATCGTCGCGGCCTTGCTGCTCGCGCTGCCATGGGGTCTGTTGCTGCTCCTTTTCATGCCGCATGGGACGAGCCGTTTCGCGGCGACCGGGCGGCCCCAGGACCTGTTCGACTTTCCGGCTGCTCTGCGCCGGGTCAAGCGCGATTTTCCGACCTGGAACCTGGTCGCGGCCGCGATCGTCACCGCATGGATCATCGCGGTCGCGTGCGTCGGGCTGCTCTGCGTCGGCCTCTTTCCAGGCATCTTCTACGCCATCCTTGTCAGCGCATATGCCTCCGCCACCCTCCACCCGCCCGGCGCCACGAGCGACTCGAGTACGAATCCACCCACTGGGTGACACGGCGCTGCTGGCCGAGCTGGGCACGCGGCTCGACACGGCCCTGAACACTCGGGCCATCGCGCTTGCTGCCGCGTTGAAGAAGCGGCGCGACGTGCGCCAGGCTGTCGCGGGGTACACCGGCGTTACCGTGCATTTCGATCCCGACCAGACAACCCACGATGCGCTGGGCGCGGCCATCAAGAGGCTCGCAGCCAAGCGACCGCCGATGGCGGAGCCTGGCCGGCTGCACCGAATCCCCGTCGTGTACGAGGGGCCGGACCTCGAAGAGGTCGCAGGGCGCCTCAAGCTCTCGCCGCAGCAGGTCGTAGAGCTCCATTCCGGGCCGATCTACCGCGTGTTTCTGCTCGGCTTCGTCCCCGGATGGGCATACCTCGGCCCGCTGCCAGAACAGCTCGAGCTGCCAAGACGGCACGTGCCCCGGACGCAGGTGCCGGCGGGCTCGGTCGCCATCGCGGGACGCCAGACCGGCATCTATCCGCTGCCGACGCCGGGGGGCTGGCATCTGATCGGGCGGACGTCGGTGAAGCTGTTCTTGCCCGACAGCGATCCGCCCAGCCTGTTTCGTGCGGGCGACCGGGTGAAGTTCTTCGCTTCCAAGAGTTGACGATCGTGCTGCGCGTCATCGAGCCGGGTCTATTCACAACCGTGCAGGACCTCGGCCGCCCGCAGGCGATCGCCGCCGGGGTGCCGCCCGGAGGCGCCATGGATCGTTTCGCGCATAGAGCGGCCAACCTCGTAGTGGGCAATGACGAGGGCGACGCCACCCTCGAGTGCACCCTCACCGGCCCGCATCTGGTCGCTGAGCATTCCTGTCTGGTCGCGATCACGGGCGCGGATTTCGACGCCCGCGTCAACGGTCAGGCGGCCCTCACGTGGACCGGCATCTTCCTGGGCCAGGGCGACCGTCTGACATTCGGCGCGCGGCGCTGGGGCGGACGCGCTTATATAGCCGTGGCCGGGGGCATCGAGGCCGAGCGCTGGCTTGGCTCTGGGTCCACGTACCTGATCGCGGCCCGCGGCGGCTTACATGGGCGCAACCTGAAAGCCGGCGATCAGATCAGCACCGCGCACGAGGCGACCAGACCGGCTGTGTCCGGCCGCCACCTGATCGACCGCCTGCGACCTCAATACGACGACCACGCGCTCTACGCGATCGCCGGGCCGCACCTGAAGCGGCTGGATCCGCAAGGCCGCGGCCTGCTGTTCGGCGCCACGTTCAAAGTCAGCCGAGAAGCCGACCGGATGGGCTACCGGCTCGATGGCCCGAGACTGCCAACGTCAGGCGACGAGCTCCTATCCTTCGGGCTCACCGCGGGCGCGGTGCAGGTTCCTCACAGTGGACAGCCGATCCTGCTGATGGCCGACCACCAGACCGCGGGCGGCTACCCCGTGGTCGCGACCGTGGTCAGCGCCTCGATGCCCGTGGCCGCTCAGCTAATTCCGGGCGACGAGCTGCATTTCAAGGAGGTGACGCTCGAACGCGCCCGTCAGATGCGCCTCTCGCTCGCCGCGGCGCTGGACACGCTTCGCTGACGCTAAGCATGCGCGGCTTTTCGTGCTTCTTCGATCACGGCGTCGTAGTCAGGCAGCGGCTGCTCGCGCGAGCCCTGCCACGTCCACCTGATCGTGCCGGAGCCATCGATGACGAAGATCGTCCGGCGCGCCATGCCCGAGTATCCGGGCACGTCGTCACGGCGCACGCCGTAGTCCGTGACCATCTTGCGCTCGAAATCGCCGATGAGGTCGTAGGGCAGCCCACCGAGCTCCTTGGCGAACGCCTGGTGCGAGAACACCGAATCGACGCTGATCCCGTAGATGCCGATGCCATGCGCGGCCGCCGCCTCGTGCCGTGACCGGAACTCGGTCAGCTCGGTCCTTCAACCACCCGTGAAATCAAGCACATAGAAAAGGAAGAC
>WNEZ01004757.1_pt1 | contig 18491 bp, 11 predicted proteins | sample 5400521 | NCBI WGS metagenome assembly WNEZ01 (sample SAMN13153339, study PRJNA577476) | soil metagenome | isolation source: 120 cm saprolite under Douglas fir tree site 2 hole 1 replicate 1 | place: USA:California | collected 2015-04-18
TGATCGGGGTCAACGCCAAGATCGTCAGGAGCGTGGTCGAGCAGGTCATCAAGCACGCGCCGGACGCGGTGCTGATCGTGGTCTCCAACCCGCTGGATGAGATGACCGCGCTGGCGGCCAAGGTCTCCGGGTTTCCCGCGCACCGCGTGATGGGCCAGGCTGGCATGCTGGACACGGCCAGGTTCAGCTATTTCGTCGCCGAGCGCCTGGCCGTGCCGGTCGGCTGCGTCCGCACCCTGACCCTCGGCTCGCACGGTGACACGATGGTGCCCGTCCCGTCCGCATGCTCGGTCGACGGCAAGCCGCTCACCGACCTGCTCTCCGCCGCTGACATCGACGCCCTCGTCGAGCGGACGCGGGCCGGCGGGGCGGAGATTGTCGGCCTGCTCAAGACCGGCTCTGCCTATTACGCCCCGTCCGCTGCCGCGGCCCGGATGGCACGCGCCGTGGCGCAGGACTCCGGTGCTGTGCTACCGGTGTGCGCATGGGTGGATGGCCAGTACGGCATCTCCGGCGTCTACCTGGGTGTCGAGGCGTCGATCGGCTCGTCGGGAGTCCGGGCCGTGGTGGTGCGGAACCTTACCGAGATCGAGCTGAGCGCGCTCAGGGCGGCCGCCGAGGCGGTGCGGGCCAAGCAGGCCGACGTGGCCGGCCTCTGAGGACAGCGGCGCGGCTACAGCCCATGCCCTGGATCTCATTCCCGGCAGCCGGAGCCACGTCGTGTGGCGGCCGGGGCTGCACGCGTCCAGTGAGGTAGACGAGGCGGGAGATGTACACGTGGCCGTCTGCAGCGGCCGGCCGTATGCCGACGGCGACGGGCGACGGCGACGGCAGTGCGGCCGGGCTAGCCGGCCGCCAGCCGCCGCAGCGCCAGCTCGGCGTAGAGTGCCGCGCCGTCGCCGAGGACGCTGTCATCGAAGGCAGCCTCGGCGGAGTGGTTGAACGGGGCGACCGCGGGATCCGTGCCCTGCGGGCAGGCTCCCAGCATGATGAACGCGCCCGGCACCTGGTCGAGGACGAACGAGAAGTCCTCCGCGCCAGTCAGCGGGAAAGGCTGGGTCAGGCATCGCGCGCTGCCGACTACGTCGGTCACCGTGCGCTGCGCGAAGGACACCTCGTCGATGTCGTTGACGGTCACCGGGTATCCCGTGGGGAACCCGGCCGTGGCGGTCAGGCCATGCGCCGCGGCAGTCTCCCTGGCCAGGCGCACGGCCCGGTCCATCGCGTACGTCCGCGTCTCGGCCGAGAAGGTCCGCAGCGAACCCCGGAGCATCGCCTCATCGGGAATCACGTTGTCGGTGGTGCCGGCGTGGAAGCTGGCGATCGTCAGGACGACGGGGTCGAAGACATCGAACTGCCTGGTCACCATCGTCTGCAGGGCGGTCACGATCTCGCAGGCGACGGGGATCGGGTCGGCGGCCCGATGCGGCTGGGAGGCATGCCCGCCGTGCCCGTGCACGACTACCTCGAACACGTCGGCTGCTGCCATCATCGTTCCCGCCTTGGTGCTGAAGACGCCCTGCGGCAGCTGTGCCGAGGCCACATGCAGCCCGAAGGCAGCGACCGGCCGGCCGCCGGCCGCGTCGAGCACGCCTTCGGAGATCATCTGCCGCGCCCCGGCGTAGCCTTCCTCGCCGGGCTGGAACATGAAGATCACGTTTCCGGCGATCTCCTGCTGCCGTGCCGAGAGCAGCCGCGCCGCTCCCGCGAGCATCGCGGTGTGCAGGTCGTGGCCGCATGCGTGCATGGCCCCATCGATCTGCGAGGAGTAGGGCAGGCCGGTCCGCTCGGTGACGGGCAGCGCATCCATGTCACCGCGCAACAGGACCGTGGCGCCCGGCTTGCCGCCGCGCAGCACTGCGGTCACCGAGCTCAGCCCGCGTCCGCGGGTGATCTCGAGTGGCAGCCCGCCGAGTGCGGCGAGCACCTTCTCCTGGGTCCTGGGCAAGTCGAGCCCGATCTCGGGCTCGCGGTGGATCGCGTGGCGCAGTTCGGCAAGCTCGCCGGACATCGCCACGGCATCCTGATGTACCTCAGCCGGCATCCGTTGCCCCCTTCTCGCGGGCCGTTATCGATGCATCAGTTACGTCCCACAGGATCGCACGGCCCGCACCGGCCCGCCGCCGCCCGCCGCCCGCCCGCCGCGCCGCGCTGCCGCTTGACGCGTGCATCGCCCCGCCCAGGTCTAGACTGTCCGGACACCGCGCGGCCGTGCCGATTGTCGAGGCCAGGGATCGAGAAGTGAATGACGTCGGCTGGGACATTGTCATAGTCCTGGCTATAGTTATCGTCGGCGGCTTCTTCGCCGCAGCCGAGATGGCGCTCGTCTCGCTGCGCGAGGGCCAGGTGCGTGCCCTGGGGCGACGCGGTAGGCGGGGACAGCGGGCGGCCAAGCTCGCGCAGGACCCTAACCGGTTCCTCTCCGCCGTCCAGATCGGCGTCACCCTGGCGACCCTGCTGTCCGGTGCCTTCGGCGCCGCGACGCTCGCCAGCAAGCTGATGTCGACCCTCAAGCACCACCTGTCAGCGGGCGCCGCATCGGTGATCTCGATCGCGGTGGTGACGCTCGTGATCTCGTTCTTCACCCTGGTGCTCGGCGAGCTTGCGCCCAAGCGGATCGCCCTGCAGCGCGCCGAGCGGGTTGCGCTGGTCGCCGGCCCGCTGCTGGACAGGCTCGCAACGCTGGCCCGTCCGCTGGTCTGGCTGCTGTCGAGGTCGACGAACCTGGTCGTCAGGGTGCTGGGCGGCGACCCTCGCGTCGGGCGCGGGGTGATGTCCGAGCAGGAGCTTCGTGACCTGCTGGTTGCGAATCAGGCCCTGAGTCCCGATGAGCGGCACATCGTCAGCGAGGTGTTCGATGCGGGGAAACGGCAGATCCGGGAGGTGCTGGTGCCCAGGACCGAGGTGGATTTCCTGTCGGCCAGCATGTCGCTGCAGGCCGCGGCCAAGATCGCCGTGGCCGCGCCGTACTCCCGCTTTCCCGTCTACCAGGAGTCCTACGACGACGTGATCGGCTTCGTGCACGCGCGTGACTTGCTCGACCCAGCCGCCGACGGCTCGCGCCTCGTCGGCAACGCCGCCCGGGCGGTCAAGCTGCTGCCGACTTCCAAGACGGTGCTGTCCGCCCTGTCGGAGATGCGGCGTGACCACGCTCACCTGGCGATCGTGGTGGACGAGTACGGCGGCACTGCCGGGATCGTGACCCTGGAGGATCTCGTCGAGGAGCTGATCGGCGATATCCAGGACGAGTACGACGTGGACGAGGGCCCCGCGCGGCAGCTGCTCGGCGGCGAGCTTGAGGTCGATGGCCTGCTGAACCTCGACGAGTTCGCCGAGCAGACCGGCGTGCAGCTGCCGGAGGGCCCCTACGAGACCGTGGCCGGCTACGTGCTCGCCTCGCTCGGCCACGTGCCCGGCGACGGCGAGACCGTCGAGGTCGCAGGCCGCAAGCTGATTGTCACCGAGATGGACGGCCGGCGTATCGCCCGGGTACGGGTGAGCCGGCTGCCGTCGCCGGCTGCCGACGCAGATCAGAACCCGGGTCCGGCCAGCTAGACTGGCTAGCTCCCGGCCAGGCCGGAAGGCCAGCCGGCTGCTACGGCAATCCATGGGCACGCGGGAGGTCGATCTCCGGGAAGGCGGCACTGTGCGCTCAGGCCAGACCGGCACCGGCACCCAGACCGGCACCGGCACCCAGACCGGCACCAGCACGACGATCGACACGGTTCTCGTCGTCGACTTCGGGGCTCAGTATGCGCAGCTCATCGCGCGCCGGGTCCGCGAATGCCAGGTGTACTCGGAGATCGTCCCCGCCACCATGCCTGTCGCCGACATGCTGGCGAGGAAGCCCACGGCCATCATCTTGTCGGGGGGCCCCGCGTCCGTGTACGCCGCCGGCGCGCCGCCGGCCCCGGCAGGCCTGCTCGACGCCGGAGTCCCCGTCCTGGGGATCTGCTATGGCTTCCAGCTGATGATGGCCGGCCTCGGCGGCGTCGTTGAGCGCACCGGCGGCGGTGAGTACGGCGCCACGGAACTCACGATCCTGGCCGGAACGCCCGCCGGGGGCACGCCCGCCGGGGGCACACCCGCCGGGAATGCCCCGGCCGGGGGGACGCTGCTCCGCGGCCTGCCGGCCACCCAGCAGGTCTGGATGTCGCACGGCGACACGTGCGCGGCGCCGCCGCCCGGCTTCACCGTCACCGCCAGCACGGTGCAGACGCCGGTCGCCGCCGCCGAGCAGTCCGGCCGGGGCCTGTATGGCGTGCAGTTCCACCCCGAGGTCATGCACAGCGAGCACGGCACGCAGATCCTGCGCCAGTTCCTCGCCGCTGCAGGCTGCCGCCCGGCCTGGACCATGCGCAGCATCGTGGACGAGCAGGTCGCCCGCATCAGGGAGCAGGTCGGCGACGGCCGCGCGATCTGCGGGCTGTCCGGCGGAGTCGATTCCGCGGTCGCCGCCGCACTAGTGCAACGCGCGATCGGAACCAAGCTGACCTGCGTCTTCGTTGATCACGGGCTGTTGCGCAAGGGCGAGGCCGACCAGGTGGAGAAGGACTTCGTCGCAGCTACCGGCGTCGACCTCAAGGTCGTGGACGCGGCCGGTGAGTTCGTCCGGGCGCTGGCCGGCGTGATCGACCCGGAGGAGAAGCGGAAGATCATCTGGCGCGAGTTCATCCGCGCGTTCGAGCAGGCGGCACGGGAGATCACCGCCGCGGCGGGCAGCGGCGGCCGCCCGGCGCCGGTCGGCTTCCTGGTCCAGGGAACGCTCTATCCCGATGTGGTGGAGTCGGGCGGCGGCACCGGGGCCGCCAACATCAAGTCGCACCACAACGTCGGCGGCCTGCCGCCAGACCTGGCGTTCGAGCTGGTCGAGCCGCTGCGGACGCTCTTCAAGGATGAGGTACGCAGCGTCGGCCTCGAGCTAGGCCTGCCGCCGGAGATCGTCTGGCGCCAGCCGTTCCCCGGGCCCGGCCTGGGTGTCCGGATCGTCGGCGAGGTGACCAGCGAGCGGCTGAGGATCGTCAGGGAGGCCGACGACATCGCTCGCGCTGAGCTGTCCAGGGCGGGCCTTGACCGCGAGATCTGGCAGTGCCCGGTGGTGCTGCTGGCCGACGTGCGGTCGGTCGGCGTCCAGGGCGATGGGCGCAGCTATGGCTACCCCGTCGTGCTCCGGCCGGTGACCAGCGAGGATGCCATGACTGCCGACTGGGCTCGGCTGCCTTACGCGGTACTGGCCACGATCTCGACCAGGATCACTAACGAAGTGCCGGAGATCAACCGCGTCGTGCTCGACATAACGAGCAAGCCGCCCGGCACCATCGAATGGGAATGACGGCTTGCGCGGATCGAAATAAGAACCCGGGCCGTACGAATATGTGGTTGGCACAGATTCGCACGGCGCCCGCCGTGTTCACCACCGGGAACGCGGAATGGGCATGCTCGCACCAACGAGCTTGGTTCATGGTGAACGAGCGCCATCAGGTCACCCGGGCGCGCCCGGCCGGAATGCTGGCCCATGACTGGTCAGCAGCAAGCTTCCTGAGCACCTGCAGCGCATCCCACACATCGGTGAACCGGCTGGTGATCGGGGTGGGCCCAAGCCGCAGCCGGTCCGGCGTCCGGTAGTCGCCAATCACGCCCGCCCCGATCAGCGCCTGGCTGACCTGCCAGGCTTCGGGATGGCGCAGGCAGACATGCGCGCCGCGGCGTGCGCTGTCCCGCGGTGAGGCGACAGCGAAGCCGTGCGGGGCGAGCCATTCGTCAGCCAGGCCGATCAGCAGCTCGGTCAGCGCGATGCCCTTGGCCCGCAGGCGGCCCAGGCCGGCCTCGCCGAGCAGCCGGGCGCCCTCCTCGACCGCCGCGATGCCGATGACCTCCGGTGTCCCGGTCAGGAACCGCTCGATCCCGGGCGCCGGATCGTAGCCTGGTCCCATCGCGAACTGGTCGCGCTGGCCGAACCAGCCCCACACCGGCTGGCGCATGCTGTCCTGCAGCTCACTGCGGACGTAGAGGAACGCCGGTGCTCCCGGCCCGGCATTGACGTACTTGTAGGTGCAGCCGACGGCGAGATCGGCGCCCGCTGCGTCCAGCTCGACGGGCACCGCGCCGGCCGAGTGACACAGGTCCCACAGCACGAGCGCGCCGGCATCGTGCGCTATCGCGGTGATCCTGGCCATGTCGGCCAACGCACCGCTGCGGTAGGCCACGTGGGAGAGGCTCACCAGGGCGGTGCGGTCATCGATCGCGGCCCGCAGCGCGTCCTCGCTGATCCCCTCGTCCATGTCGGTGCTGATCATCCTCAGCTCGCAGCCGCGCTGCCCGGCGATCCCGGCGAGGACGTACCGGTCGGTGGGAAAGTTGTCGTCGTCGGTCACGATGACGTCCCGGCCGGGCCGCGCGTCCAGCGCGGCGCAGGCCAGCTTGTACAGGTTGACCGTGGTGGAGTCGCAGACCGCGACCTGGCCGGGCGCCGCGCCGACGAGGTGCTGGCCGACCAGGTCCCCGGCCCGGCGGGGCAGCTCGATCCAGCTGGCCCAGGACCTGACCAGCCCGCCGCCCCACTCCTGGCGGACAACCTGGGCGATGCGGGCCTCGGTCGCGACGGGCAGCCGGCCGAGCGAGTTCCCGTCCAGGTAGATCAGCGACTCGTCGTCGCGTACGAAGCGGTCAGCGAACCCGGCGAGCGGATCCGCGGCGTCCAGCCCCTTGGCATAGGCACGGTCGGTGCGGATCGTCGCCACGCTGTCACCCTAGCCGAACGTCAATCCCGCCCCAGAGAAAGATCATTAGGACACTTAACGGATATTTCGGGCGCCAGCCGCGGTCCGCAGCGGTTCGGCACGCCCGGCGCCCGTGCACAGCATGGTCGGGTGCTGGACCGCGGCCGGGAACACCAGTTCCATCGTCTCGCTGGCGACGACCACCGCGTCCGGCCCCGCCTCGGCCGAGGCGATTGTCCGCGGCCGAGGCGGGCTGGCCGGCGTCCGTCGTTGCCGGCCAGCCCGCGTGCGGCGGGGACCTCAGCCGGTGCAGCCAGCGACCGAGGCCGCGGGTGCGCAGTTGTCCGGGTGGTTTTCGTTGACGACAGAGCTCGTCAGCGTGACGACGCTGTTGTTGTAGATGCCGCCGCCATCGACGTATGCCTTATTGCGGAAGATCTGGCTGTCCGTGATGGTCGCGGTGTCGTTGTTGTAGAAGCCGCCGCCAAATACGGCGGTGTTGTAGGTGAGGGCATTGCCGTCCAGCGTGGCCAGGTCGTTGTTGTAGAAGCCGCCGCCGCTATCTGCGGCGGTGTTGTAGGTGAAGGTGCTGTCGTTCAGCGTGGCATGGTCGTCGTTGTAGAAGCCGCCGCCATCTGGAGCCCGATTGAGCCGGAATGTGGTGTCGCTCACTGTGACGATATCGTCGTTGTAGATGCCGCCGCCAACTTCGCCAGCCTGGTTCTTGTAGAAGCCGCTTCCGGTTACCGTCGGGGACCCGTCCTCGACATAGATGGCGCCGCCGTCGTTGCCGGCGGCGTTCCCGGTGAAGTTACAGTGAATCACGGCCATGGAGTCCTCGATGTAGATGGCGCCTCCGCCGTCAAGGGCACTGTTCCCGGAGAATTGACTGCCGGTCACCGTCGCGGGATCCGTGGGCTGCGTCGCGATGGCACCGCCATCGTCGGCCTGGTTGCCGGTGAAGACCGCGCCGTTCACCGCGAGGTCGCCATTCTGGCTGTAGATGGCCCCGCCCAGGTTGGCGGCGGTGTTGCCGCTCAGGGTTCCGCCGTTCACCGTGACGTCGCCACCATTGTTATAGATGGCGCCGCCATTTCCGGAGTTATCAGCCGGCGGGCTGATGCCTCCCCCTTGGGAGTCGCCGTTGCGGAGGTTCACCTGATTCAGGACAAGATGACCTGATGTCACCGTGAAGATGCTGAAGTCAGGGGTGTCGGCAAAGTAGCTGCGCTCGATCGTCCCCTGGTTGTTCTGGATGGTGAGGTCCTGGGTGATTTCGGGCAGTGCGCTGTCCAGCTTGTATACGCAGAAGGTCGCCAGGTTCAGCGTCTCGCCGCTGACGCTGCCGGCAATGTCAGTGGCCAGCACGGTGGCGCTGCACGGCACATTGACGACGGGCGGCGGGACGGCCATGGCCGCCTGGGCCGATGCCAGGCCAAGCACCACGACCGCGCCCGCTGCCGCGGTCCTCGCCGCGGTTCTTACGAGCTTCATGTGCATTTGTCTCCGCTCCTCCTGTATGAGATCGAAACCATGTGACCGGATCTGCGCGCCGCCCCAGGAGATTCCCTGCGGCATGTCGGGCAACCGGTAGTGCCTCACGCGAATGACACAAAGCGGCGGTGCCCCGACTGGGCAATGCGGTGGCACATCCCTGTTTCATTAGCTGGGCCGCACGGTATCACGCGGCAGCCATAATTCTATTGACGTCGGAGCAGAAATTAAGCTGCCGGATTGTCTGGTAACTAACGTGCGCCGCATTTAATATGAACAAGCGCTGCGGGCCGGATAGTGCCGGATATGCCGGTGATCGGGCCGGTCTGGGAATGCCTGCGCGACGCCATGCCTCGGATGCCGGTCCGGGGGCCGTGCCCGATAGCGACCGGCTCCAGCCGCCCCCGCCAGTGCCGGTCTTCAGACTGAGGCGATGACCCGGTCGGTCGTGGACACCCTGCTGGCCAGCGCTGAGCCGTAGCCGGCCGGGCCGCCACAGCGGCTGTCCCGCTGGTGAACGGCCGGTACCGGCGGTGCGGGTCGCAGCCCCTGGCAGGATCAGACCTGACCTTGCCCAGGCTTTTTCCGTGACGTAATAGCCGAGTCCGGGTATCCGCGTGACCAGCCCTTCGGACTCCAGTAGCCGCAGTGCCTTCGCTACCGTCTGCCTGGCCACTCCGTGGTCCTGCACCAGCGTAGTGATGGACGGAGTTGGATCTCCTGGTCGCAGGGTCCCGCGTCAGGTGGCGACCGCCTGCGGGGCTGGCTGCGCTAGCGCCCGGCGCGGCGCCGTCGGCGGCGGAACCTCAGCGCCATCGCGAGCGCCACGATGCCGCCGGCCAGGACCGGGATCAGGCGCTTGAGCACCGGCAGGCCTGCGACGCTCAGCAGGTCAATGGCATCCTCGGCCGGCGGCCGGGCACCCGCCGGGGCCGGGCCAGGGCCGGACGGCGGCGCGGCAGACCGGGAGTCGCCGCTGGCAGCCGCCCGGCCGGGCGAGGCCCCGTTGCCTGCGCCCGCGCCGCCAGGGCTGGCACTGCGCGCCGAGGTGCCGCCCGCGGCTCCTGCGCCCGGGCCGGTGCCGGCCGAGGCGCTTGCGGACGCGCTGCCAGCGCCGGTGCCGACCGCGGCTGTGCTTCCTGCGGCAGTGCTCGTCTCGGCGCTGCTCAGTGACAGACCGCGCTCGGCAAGCTTCTGCCTGATCTCCTCGACCGAGGCGGGGCCGATGTGGTCGATGGCGAGCAGTTGCTGCTCGGTGCGGGCGGCAAGCTCCCCGACGGTGTGAATCCCGTCCCGCCGCAGGCTGTTATACGAACGGAGGGCGAGATGCAGCTCCTCGACCGGCAGCGCCAGGTCTGCTTCCGTCCCGGCCCCGGCGCCGGCCGCCGCCGGGCCTTCCTGGCTAGCCGCTGCCGGCGGCCCGGCGGCGTTGTCGGCCGTCAGCATGTCCGCAAGATTGGCGGCGAAAATGCTGATCAGCTTGCCGCCGACCTCGGCCATCACGCCCCGGCCGAATTGCGCGGGCCGGCCGGTCACGTTCAGCGAGGTACGCACGATGACGTGGGTCTGGTCACCCTCGCCGTGCAACTCCGAGCGCACGGTCGCCGATGCCGTGCCCGCCCCCCGCGTTTCCTTCCCTGACGCCTCCAGCTTCATCGTGCCGGCCGCGGCGTCCCGCTCGGTAAAGCGCGCTGTGCCCGCGTACGTCATCGAGATGGGGCCGACCTTCACCTTGATCCGGCCCTTGATCTCGTCGCCGTCCACGGAGTCGAGGGAGGCGCCCGGCATGCAGGGCGCCACCCTCTCCACGTCCTGCAGCACATCCCACGTCCTGTCCAGGGGGACCGGAACGGTGAATGAATGCTCTAGCTCCATCTCTCAGACTCCTGCCGCCGCTGCGAGCGCCCTTCCTGTCAGCACCCGCGCCAGATGGCGCCGGTAGTCGGGCGCACCGTGCAGATCGCCGGGCGGCTGCGTTCCTTCGTCCGCGTAGGCGGCGGCCGAACGCAGCGCGTCGTGGCTGGCCGACACGCCGGCCGCGGCCGATTCCGCGGCCGTGGCCCTGACTGGGACAGGCCCCATGTTAGTCAGGCCGATCCTGGCCTCCGCCACCTGCCCGTTAGAGCGCCTGGTCAGTGCGGCCACGCCGACGATAGCCCAGGCTTGCGCGGTGCGGTGGAACTTTTCGTAACGGTAACCCCAGCCGTCCCCGAGCTTGGGGACCTTGATCGCGGTGAGGATCTCGCCGGGCTGCAGCGCGGTGGTGAGGTAGTCGACGAAGAAGTCGGCGGCGCTGATCTCCCGCTCGCCGCCCGGCCCGCGGGCGGTGAGCGTCGCGTCCAGCGCGAGGATCACCGCGGGCAGGTCGCCAGCAGGGTCGGCGTGCGCGAGCGAGCCGCCGAGGGTGCCGCGATGCCGGACCGCGGGGTCGGCGACCGTGCCAGCCGCCTCAGCGAGCAGCCCGCAATGCGCGGCGATGAGCGGGTCGCCGACGATGTCGTAGTGGGTGGTGCGGGCGCCGATCCGCAGCGTGCCGCCCTGGTCGCTGACCCCGCGCAGTTCGGCGATGCCGCCGACGTCCACGAGCAGGTCCGGGTAGGCGAGCCTGAGCCTGAGCAGCGGCAGCAGGCTCTGCCCGCCGGCGATGACCTTGGCGTCCTCGCCGCCGCCGGCCAGCGCGCTGACGGCCTCATCCAGCGAGGATGGCCGGACGTAGTCGAACTTCGCCGGGATCATGCCGTGCCTCCGTTCTGGCGGGCGGAGGGATCACCGAGGGAGCGTGCGGACTCGATCGCGCGCCAGACGCGTTCCGGCGTACACGGCATCGTGATGTCCCTGATGCCCAGCGGCCGGAGCGCGTCGATGATCGCATTGACGACTGCCGGTGTGGAGGCGATCGTGCCCGCCTCGCCGACGCCCTTGACGCCGAGCGGGTTGGTGGTCGACGGTGTCTCGGTCCGACTGGTGACGTAGGACGGCAGGTCGGCGGCGGACGGCACCAGATAGTCGGCCAGCGTGGTCGTCAGCAGGTTGCCTGCATCGTCGTAGACGCCCTCCTCGTAGAGCGCCTGGGCGATGCCCTGGGCGATCCCGCCGTGCACCTGGCCTTCGACGATCAGCGGGTTCACCACCTTGCCGACGTCGTCGACCGCGACGTACGAACGGATCGTGACCATGCCGGTCTCGGTGTCGACCTCGGCCGCGCACAGGTGGGTCCCATGCGGGAAGGAGAAGTTGGCCGGGTCGATCGTGGAGTCGGAGTCAAGCGACGGCTCCATTCCGTCCGGAAGATCGTGCGCGTCGAATGCGGCGAACGCGATCTCCTGGATCGTCTTCGACTGCCCACCCCCGCTAGCCTGGAACGCGCCGCCGGTGAACTCGAGTTCCTCGGGCGGGGCTTCGAGCAGCTTGGCTGCGATGGCCCTGGCCTTTTCGATCACCTTCAGGCACGCCGAGTGCACCGCGGTTCCGCCGACGACCACCGACCGGCTTCCGTACGTGTCCATGCCCTTCGGCGCCACCAGGGTGTCGCCGTGCAATACCCGCACGTCCTCGAATGGCACGCCGAGCGCGTCCGCGGTGATCTGGCTCCACGCGGTCTCGTGGCCCTGGCCGTGCGCGCTGGTCCCGGTGACCACCTCGACCTTGAACGTCGAGACGCCAATGCCCAGGCGTACCGGGTCACCCCGCGATATCCGTTCTGATTGTTCCCTGCGAAGCTCGTCGTAGCGGAAAAGCTCCTTGGCCTTCGCCGTCGCTGCCTCGTAGTTTCCGGAGTCGTAGGTCAGTCCGGCGATGGTCGTGTACGGGAACTCCTCGTGCTTGATCCAGTTCCGTTCGCGCACCTCGAGCGGGTCCATGCCGAGCTCGGTGGCGAGCTCGTCCATGATCCGCTCGATCGCGTAGGTTGCCTCCGGCCGACCCGCGCCGCGGTATGCGTCGGTCGGCGTGGTGGTGGTGAAGACGCCGGTGCAGCGGAACGAGTACGCGTCCATCTTGTAGATGGCGTTGTACATGAAGGCACCGAGCAGGGGGATGCCTGGTCCTACGATCTTGAGGTAGGCGCCCATGTTGGCCAGCAGGTCAACCGACAGGCCGCGGATCCGCCCGTCGCGGTCCGCGGCAATCCTGATCCGCTGCAGCTGATCACGCCCGTGATGGCTGGCCATGTTGCTCTCGCTGCGGGACTCTGTCCACTTGACTGGGCGGCCGACCCTCCGGGCGACCAGCACGGTGATCACCTCTTCGGCGATGAACTCCAGCTTGGAGCCGAAGCCGCCGCCCACGTCGGGCGCGATCACCCGCAGCTTGTGCTCGCCGATCCCGGTGACCAGGGAGAGCAGGATCCGCACGATGTGCGGGACCTGCGTCGCCGACCAGATCGTGTATTCATCGCCGATCGGTGCGCAGACCACGGAGCGAGGCTCCATCGGGCTGGGAATCAGCCGCTGCTGCACGTAGTCCCGCTCGATCACCACGGGGGCGTCACGGAAGGCCGCGTCGATATCGCCGTTCGCGAGCGTCCACTCGTAGCACTTGTTGCCAGCCTCGTGCACCTTCGGCGAGTTCTCGTCCAGCGCCGCCCGCATGTCAAGTACCGGCGGCAGCGGTTCGTAGTCGACATCGATCGTGGCGAGCGCGTCGGCGGCTGCGTACCGGTCACGGGCGACCACGCACGCCACTGCGTCGCCGACGTACCGCACCTCGTCGACGGCCATCGGCGGGTAGGCCGGCATCACGATGTCGTCCGTGACCGGCCACACGCAGGGCATGCTGCCCTGCTCATCGGCGAGGTCCGCCCCGGCGAAGGCGGCGATCACGCCGGGCTGCGCTCTGGCGGCACTCAGGTCGACTCGGGTGATCCTCGCGTGCGCGTACGGGCTCCGCAGGAGAGCCATGTGCACCAGGCCAGGAAGGGTAATGTTGTCGGTCCAGCTGGTCTGGCCGGTGATCAGGCGGTCATCTTCCTTGCGCAGGCGGGCCTTGCCGAGTTCCCCGGCCGGCGCCTCGTGCGTCTCGGTCTGCGTGGTCATTCGCTGACTCCCGCCTCAGCAGCGCGCCGCACGGCGCGGACGATGTTCTCATATCCCGTGCAGCGGCAGAGGTTGCCTTCCAGCCCGTCGCGGATCTCCTGGTTGCTCGGGTGCGGATTTTCCTTGAGCAGGTCTGCCGCTGCCATGATCATTCCCGGCGTGCAGTAGCCGCACTGCAGCGCGTGCTCCTCGTGGAAGGCGCGCTGCAGCGGATGCCATTCGCCGTTCGCCATGCCCTCGATGGTCGTGATCTGCGCGCCATCCGCCTGGACGGCGAGCACCGAGCAGCTCTTCACCGAGGCTCCGTCCATCAGCACGGTGCAGGCACCGCAGTTGGACGTGTCGCATCCGATGGGCGTGCCGGTCTTGCCGACGACTTCTCTCAGGTAGTGGACGAGCAGCATCCGGGGCTCGACGTGATCTACGTAGCTCACCCCGTCGACTGTGACGGTTATCTCTGCCATGCGGTCTCCTCCTCGCCAAACACCAGGTGCATCTCATGCAAACCTAGGACCGCCGGACCCGGCGCACCAGTACCTCGCCTGGCGAGGATCATTAACGACCCAGTCCGGGATCCTCCAGGCTGACTCCGTATCTTTTCCGGGTTGTGCCCAGATGCGCACGCCGGCCGGGTATGTGACGATCCTGGCATGATCCGGCAGGCGCGAAAACGGCCCGGCGGTCCGGGTTCGTGCTTGACGCCTTTGCCGCCGCGAACTGTCCCGCTGGGCAACTGCCCGGCGTCTCGGCTGACCGGCACTCAGCCGGTGTCGAGAACCTGAAAGACCTCCGCCAGGCGGCCTTCCGGCAGACCGCCCTGCTCAGCCGCCCGGCTGAGCCAGCCGCGGAGGAATTCCTCAAGGCCGTCCATGCGGCCGGTCTGGCTCACGTGCGCGCGCAGCGCCGCGACCTTGCGCGGGAACGTCTCCGTTACGTCGACGTAATGGTTCGGCGCCGGGCCGCCACCGATCCACACTTCTCGCACGATCCACGGCTCGAGGCCTTCATCGGCGAGCAGTTCGGGAAAGGCGAACTGGTTACGCGCGTCCGGGTAGACGGCATCAAGCGCCGATGATCCGACTGCTCGATGATCAGGGTGGCTGACGCCGAGGCGGAGGTAGTTGCGCTCCGGGGACGGGCAGACCAGCCGGTCGGGCCGGACCTGTCTGATGACCCGGGCCAGGTCCTTGCGCAGGCCGAGGGACGCTTCCACCCGGCCGTCCGGATAACCGAGGAAGCGCAGGTCGTGCACGCCTACCTGCTTGGCTGCCGCGGTCTGCTCGGCGTGCCGCAGCGTCGCCATGTCGGTGCGGGAGACGCTCGGGTCGCTTCCGCCAGCGTCGCCATCGGTGACGATGCAGTAGGTGACGTCGATGCCGGCGTCGGTCCAGCGCGCGACCGTGCCGGCCGAGCCGAAGTCCACGTCGTCAGGATGGGCGGCGATGACCAGGATGCGGCCGATCTCAGCGTCTTCGAGCACGTTCCCGATCCTACGGGCAACCGGGAACGCGGGCCGGAGCCGGGCGCCTTCCTCAGCCGCCATCACCCGGGCCGGGCGCGGGCGCGGGATTCATCACCATGGCCGGGCACGGCGCGGGATTCATCACCCTGGCCGGGCGCGGCGCGGGATTCATCACCCAGGCTGGGCGCGGGATCCGCAACCGTGTCGGCGGGATGCGGCAACTCGGCCAGGTCGGTCGTCCCGGCAACTCCGCTCGGGCGCTCTGGCGGGCGGGTTTCCAGTTGGCCGTACCCGGACGCCAGCGCGTCCTTGTCCCGGTTCCGCAGGGCGAGGCCGGCCGCCAGGCAGGCGAGCGGGATGGCGGGTATCACGTACCGGAAGGTGTACTCATGCTCAGCCACCGGCAGGATGATGATCATCGCGGCGGAGATCCAGATCAGGGCCCCGGCGGCGGTGCGCCTGCGCGGGATGAAGAGGCCGGCCAGCCCGGTGAGTACGATGAGGCCGAGCAGCGGGCCTGGCAGGTGGATAAGGTCCTGGTACCGGACGAGCATGGTGGCGTACGGTTGCTGCAGGCGTGTCCCCGTGCGGTTGGACACGTAGGGGGCGAGCCCGTCGGTGGTCCCGAGATAGTCCCGGACCGCGGCGAGCATGTAGCTGAGGTTGGCCGGGCTGACTATGACCGGAAGTGGCTGGGTACCAGGGAAATGCATCTGGTTTGAATGAATGAACGTGCGCATCAGGCCGGCCCCGATGACCCGGAGGTAGGCGAGCGGCTGGGCCTCGATCGCACGGATCGCGAAGTCCCTCGCCCGGGCATTGTTCGCTGGCGTGAACCCGGCCGCGTCGGGCACGAGCCCGGGCCCGACATCCTTCCACAGCCAGGCGCGATGGTCCCAGAGGTACTGCCGCGGCAGTAGCCGGTAGGTCGCTGTCGGACGTACCTGTGCGCTCGGCTGCCTGCCCAGGCAGAGAGCCGCCAGGTCGGGCGGTGGCTTGATCACGGCACAGTTGGCGAACGACATGGTCCGCGACCACAGGAACAGCCCCTCGCTGTTGGTCAGGCCGACGTTGCCGGTCGCTGCGGTGAACCACGCGACGTATCCGGCGACCGGCAGCAGGCCGGCCGCTAGCGCCGCGCATGCCGTGCGCCAGCCAGCCCGGATGACCAGCAGGTAAACCGCAATTGCGACGATCACCGGCAGCGTGTTGGGGCGGACTATGGCCGAGGTGCCCATCAGCAGCGCCGCGCTGGCCGATCGCCATACTGACGGTGACTTCCTGACCAGCAGGATGGCAAACGCCGCGATCATGAGGAACATCGCCAGGATGTCGGCCATGATCAGCTGTTCGATCAGCAGCTGAGCCGGGTCGAACAGCACCGGGGCCGCGGCGAGCGCGGACAGCCAGCCGGAGACGCCACGACGCCGCAGCACCGCGTAGATCATCACCGCGATGCCCAGGCCCATGAGATGCTGCAGCGCAGCGATCAGAATCAGCGAACGGAACGGCCGGAGCAGCCACAGGAACAGGGAGTACCCGCTGGGATTCACCGGATTCGGCGCGAGGTGGGCGGCGCCCCACAGGTAGTCGTAGGTGTCCAGCTTGAACAGGGCGGCCGGCGTGAAGCCCGCCATCACTATTACCCGCAGCACGACCGCCAGGCCGAGTGCGGCGGCGAACAGCCGGTGGCGGCGTAGCAGCCGCTGGATGCCCACCAGGCCGGCCCGCCAGCGCGCCGGGACGGGCAGCGCAGCCTGCCACCGGCTGAACGCGCGAAAGGTGCTTCCCAGCACCGCTAGCCGGGGGTGCGGGCCGACCGCTGCATCTGCTCCAGCCTCGTCAGCCCCGGTGCTCCGATGTTCCTCGAGCGTCGACAAGGCCAGTCTCCTCGATCTGGATCCGCCGCGGCCCAGCACGCACATCATGGGCACGCCAACGGCTGCGTGAGGGCGAAACGGCGGTTTTTCATCACACCAATATCTGCCGTTCACCAGGGACGGTACCGCGCGGGGCCGGACGGGGAGTCTAGCGGCCCGGTTCAGCGCCCGGTCCAGCGCCCAGCCCGGCCGCCGCAAACCCGTCCGCGCTGAGCCCGGGCAGCGGGCAGCCGGGCAGCGGGCAGCCCGGCCGCCGCAAACCCGTCCGCGCTGAGCCCGGGCAGGGGGCAGCGGGCAGCCGGGCAGGGGCCAGCCCGGCCGCCGCAAACCCGTCCGCGCTGAGCCCGGGCAGGGGGCAGCCGGCAGCGGGCAGCCGGGCAGGGGGCAGCCGGGCAGCGGGCAGCCGGGCAAGGGCCAGCCCGGCCGGGGGTGGCCGGGCAGCCGGACCGGACCGCTCAGTCGAGCGAGGACATGACGTGCTTGATCCGGGTGTAGTCCTCGAACCCGTACAACGACAGGTCCTTGCCGTAGCCGGACTTCTTGAAGCCGCCGTGCGGCATCTCGGCCACCAGCGGGATGTGCGTGTTGATCCACACGCAGCCGAAGTCCAGCCGCCTGGCCATCCGCATCGCGCGGCGGTGATCAGACGTCCACACCGACGAGGCGAGCCCGTAGTCGGTCCCGTTCGCCCAGCGCAGCGCCTCGTCCTCGTCGCTGAACTGCTGCACGGTGATGACCGGGCCGAACACCTCGTTCTGCACGATCTCGTCGTCCTGCTGCAGCCCGTCTACCACGCTGGCCTCGAAGAAGAAGCCGCGGGAGCCGGTCTGCTTGCCGCCGGTGACCACCCTCGCGTGGTCAGGCAGCCGGCCGATGAACCCGGCCACCCGGTCCAGCTGGCTGGCGTTGTTCAGCGGGCCGAAGTCGGCGTCACGCACGTCGGGGCCGCCCACCGTCTGGCCCTTGGCCTGCTCGGCCAGCGCCCCGACGAAGTCGTCGTGCACGCCGGGCCCGGTCATCACCCGGGTGGCGGCGGTGCAGTCCTGACCGGCGTTGAAGTACCCGGCGGCCGCGATCGCCTCGGCTGCCTTGGCCGGGTCGGCGTCGTCGAACACGATGACCGGGGCCTTGCCGCCGAGTTCCAGGTGCACCCGCTTCAGGCCGGCCGCCGCGGCGGCCGCGACTTCCTGGCCGGCTCGCACGCTGCCGGTGATCGACACCATCTGCGGCACCGGGTGCGAGACCAGCGCCCGGCCGGTGTTCCGGTCGCCGCAGATCACGTTGAACACGCCGGGCGGCAGGAACTCGGCCATCGTCTCGGCCATCAGCAGCGTCGACACCGGCGTGGTGTCCGACGGCTTGAGCACCATCGTGTTGCCCGCCGCCAGCGCGGGCGCCCACTTCCAGACCGCCATCATCATCGGGTAGTTCCACGGGGTGACCGCGGCGCAGACCCCGACCGGCTCGCGCCGGATGAACGAGGTGAACCCGGACATGTACTCCCCGGCCGAGCGGCCGTCCAGCATCCGGGCCGCGCCGGCGAAGAACCTGATCTGGTCCACCATCGGCGGGATTTCCTCGGAGGCGGTCAGCGCGATCGGCTTGCCGGTGTTCCGCGACTCGGCGGCGACGAACTCATCGGCCCTGGCCTCGATGGCGTCCGCGATCCGCAGCAGGGCAAGGCTGCGCTCGCCGGGGGTCGCGTCCCGCCAGCCGTCGAACGCCTCGGCCGCCGACGAGAACGCGGCGTCCACCTCGGCATCCCCGGATATCGGGGCGGTGGCAAATGCCTCGCCGGTGCTCGGGTTGATCAGCTCGGCTCGCTTATCGAACGCCGTGTCAGTCCACTGTCCGCCGATGAAGTTACGCAGTTCTTCCACCACGTGGCCTCCGTTCAGGATCT
>WNEZ01001964.1_pt1 | contig 18489 bp, 17 predicted proteins | sample 5400521 | NCBI WGS metagenome assembly WNEZ01 (sample SAMN13153339, study PRJNA577476) | soil metagenome | isolation source: 120 cm saprolite under Douglas fir tree site 2 hole 1 replicate 1 | place: USA:California | collected 2015-04-18
TCGCTTGCATCTCGAACAGGCAGATGCGGTCTCCGACCATGACCGCCTCATCGATGTCGTGCGTCACGAAGACGACCGTCTTGCGCACGGAGCGCTGGATGTTGATGAACTCATGCTGCAGGCGCTCGCGCGTGATGCGATCCACGGCCCCGAACGGCTCGTCCATGAGCAGGATCGGCGGATCGGCGCCCAGAGCGCGCGCGAAGCCGACGCGTTGGCGTTGTCCACCCGACAGCTGGTGCGGGTACCGGCGGCGGTACTCACGCGGATCGAGCCCGACAAGGGTGAGCAATTCGTCGACCCTGGCGTTGATACGCGCCTTGTCCCAGTTCCACAGCCGCGGCACCGTGCCGACGTTCTCGCCCACGGTCATGTGCGGGAACAAGCCGGTGTTCTGGATGACGTAACCCATCTTCAAGCGCAGCTCCGCCGGATCGACGCCACGCGTGTCCTGTCCGTCGACGAGGATGCGGCCGGCATCAGGTTCGATGAGCCGGTTGATCATTCGCAGCGTCGTGGTTTTCCCACATCCGGACGGACCGATGAGCACGCAGGTCTGGCCGTCGGGAATGTCCAGTGACAGGTCGCTCACCGCATTGGCGCCGCCAGGGAACCCCTTGCTGACGTTCTCCAACCGGATCACGGCGTCGTTTACCGTAATCGAATGCCGTCTGGCGCATTCCTCGCCTACGTCGATCCATGGATCAACTGGCCGTGGCTCCAGGGCCACATCCCGCTGTTCGTGGATGCGCTTCAGCAGCACCTCACCCTGACCGCGATCGCCGTCGCCGGCGGGCTTGCCCTCTCCATCCCGCTCGGGATCGCGGCCCATCGATGGCGCGCGCTGCGCAATCCGCTGCTGGGGTTCTTCGGCGTCGTCTACACGATCCCCTCGCTGGCTCTCTTCGCCCTGCTGGTGCCGTACACAGGGCTCGGCGTCGTGACGGCCGAGATCGGCCTCATCGGCTACACAGTCCTCATCCTCATGCGCAACCTGCTGGTCGGACTCGAGTCGGTGCCGCCCGACGTCCTCGACGCCGCCGACGGCATGGGGTACCGGCCGTTGGCGAGACTGGTTTTCGTGGAGCTACCCCTGGCGCTGCCGGCCATGTTCGCCGGCGTCCGCATCGCGACCGTCACCACCATCGGGCTTTCGCCGGCGTCCGCATCGCGACCGTCACCACCATCGGGCTCGTCACCATTACGGCCCTGATCGGCCTTGGGGGTCTTGGGCAGCTGATCAACAGGGGCTTGATCGAAAACTTCCACACGCCGCTCGTGGTCGCGACCGCTCTTTCGATCGCCCTGGCCTTGATTGCCGATCTGACCCTGGTTGGAATTCAGCGCGTCGCAGTGCCTTGGTCCCGGGATACGGCGCGATGACGATCCTTTCGAATGCCGCGAAATGGTTTGCAGATCCCGCGCACTGGCGCGGGTCCGATGGAATCCCGAATCGGCTGGTCGAGCACATCCAGATCTCCGCCGAGGCGGTGGTCATCGGCGCCTTGATCGCGCTGCCCATCGGGATCGCACTGGGCCACTTCGGGCGTTTCGGCAACCTAGCCATCAACATCTCCAATGTCGGGCGCGCCCTTCCGTCGTTCGGTCTTCTGGTGATCGCATTCCAGGTTTTCGGCCTGGGCAATCTCCCGGTCCTGGTCGCTCTCGTTGCCCTGGCCATCCCACCGATGGTCACCAACAGCTACGTCGGCCTGCGCGAGGTCGACCCCGACGTCACAGAGGCGGCTCGTGGGATGGGCTATCGCGAGCTGGCCCAGCTCGTGCGCGTGGAGTTACCCCTCGCAGTACCCCTCGTGATGGCCGGCATCAGGACCTCGGCGGTGCAGGTGGTGGCCACGGCCACGCTCGCGGCGCTGATCGCGGGCGGCGGCTTCGGCCGGTATGTGATCGACGGGTTCGCCCAGCAGGATTACACGAAATTGTTTGCGGGCGCCGTGCTCGTGGCCGCGCTGGCAATGGCCACCGAGCTGTCGCTTTCCGGTGTGGAATGGCTCCTGGTCCCCCGCGGCATCCGCCTCCTCCAGGCGGGAGCGGCCCACCGCGCGACCACCTTCAAGACCGCATAAATGGAAGAATCAAGCCAGGGCTGAGGTTGGATCGGCAAACCCAGGGGTGGCAAGGAGAAGAGTTCGATGAATCTTAGGTTCGATTCCGGTAGGTTGCTGGCGGCCTTCGCCGCTCTGGTCTTCGTCGCGACCGCCTGCGGCAGCGCGGGCTCGGGGACGCCGCCAGCCTCCAAGGGCACGCTCACGGTCGCAGGCTTCAACTTCCCCGAGAGCAGCATCCTGGCCGAGATCTACGGCCAGGCGCTCGCGCACGACGGTTACACGATCAACTACAAGCTGCTGCTCGGCACGCGTGAGGTCGTCGCGCCCGCGCTCGAATCGGGCCAGATCGACCTGTACCCCGGCTACGCCGCGACAGACCTCGAGTTCTACAACAAAGGCGCGGGCGAAGCCAATGGAGACCCGGTCGCCACCACCGCGAAGCTCAACAGCCACCTTCAGGCTCTGGGATTGACCGCCCTGACCCCGTCACCGGCCGTGGACCAGAACGCCTTTGCCGTGACCAAGGACACGCAGAAGAAATACAACCTCTCGAAGCTTTCAGATCTCGCGCCGATCGGCGGCCAGCTGACCCTCGGCGCCGGCCCCGAGTGCCCGAAACGGCCCTACTGCCAGCCCGGCCTTGAGAAGACGTACGGCATCACCTTCAAGGCGTTCAAGCCGCTCGACACCGACGGGCCGCTGACGCGGGCCGCGTTCAAGAACGGAAGCATCGACGTCGGCCTGGTTTTCAGCAGCGACGGCGACCTCAACTCGCTGGGTCTGGTCGTGCTGCAGGACGACAAGCACCTCGAGAACGCGGACAACGTGCTCCCGATCATGCGCCAGGCGGCGGCCAGCGCCGAGGTGACCAACGTACTCAACGCCATCGACGCCAAGCTGACCACGGCTGACCTGGTGACCATGAACTCGCAGGTCTCGATCCAGCACCAGGACGCCGACGCCGTCGCGACGGCGTGGCTGCAGCAGCACAACTACAACAACTAGCCAGCCGGTAACTAGGCCGCCTTCAGCGTCTCCTCGGGCTGCTTCCGAGCGACGCCGACTGCGTTGGCGGCCGCCCCCGCAATCAGCAGGCCGGCCGAGATGAGCACGGCGGCATGAAACGCGTCCGCGGACGCGTAGCGTGCCTGCGCGGCCACGTCGGCCGGTGCGCTCGTGGTCGGGCGGTTGAGCGGGCTCACCTCCGCCCGCAGCGTGGCCGAGTTGGGATCGAGGCCGGGAACTCTCGAGGCCAATGACGAGTAGAAGATCGCCGTCACGGCTACGAATATCAAAGCGCCCGCGAGCTGCGGACCGATGCGCGAGATTGCGTTGTTGATGGACGAGGCGAGGCCCGCGTGCGAGACCGGAACGGAGGCCATTAACGCCGCGGTGAGAGGCGCCACCATGATCCCGAGCCCCAGGCCGAAGATGAGCGTGGCCGGGAAGAAGTCGATCAGGTAAGAGGCCGGCGGCAGCAAGCTCGAGGGCACGTCCGGTCGCAGGTTCCAGGCTGTGCTCGCGGCCGGGACCCGCGCGTACAGGAGACACGCCGCCGCCATCAGCAAAGGCCCGACGATGAGGAAGGGGCGGGCTCCGTACCGACCGGCCAGGGTTCCAAAGCGCGGCGACAGCAGCGTGAGCAGCAGCCCGCCGGGGATGAACATGAGCCCAGCTGCGGCCGCGCTGTAGCCCAGCGTCCCCTGCACGAACAGCGCCTGGTTGTAGCCCGACCCGAACAGCGCGCCGTAGATCACCAACGTTGAGATGTTGATGGTGGCGAAGGCGCGCGACTTGAACAGGCTCAGCGGGATGAGCGGGTTGCGTACTCGGGCCATGTAGAACGGCATTCCGACTGCGGCCAGCGCGCCCACCGCCAGCATCACGTAGGCGACCGGGTCCCTCCAGTCGCGCTGCTGGCCATAGACGGTGCCGAACGCCAGGCCGCCGACCGCGACGCCGACGATGATCGCGCCCAGCCAGTCGAAACCGGAGGGGCGCTCGTCCGAGCGGCTTTCGGGCACGTGCCGCCACGTCGCGTAAAGCGCGATGGCCGTGATCGGGATGTTGATCAAGAACGCCGCGCGCCACGACAGGGTGTCCACGAGCAGGCCGCCCACCGCCGGACCGAGGAGGGTGGTGCCCGACGCGGCCCCCGACCAGATCCCGAAGGCGCGACCCTGAAGCGGGCCGCTGAAGTTGGCGGTGATGAGGGCCAGCGAACCGGGAACCAAGAACGCGCCCGCGACCCCTTGCAGGACTCGCAGCACCACCAGCGTCTCCAGGTTGGGCGCGAGCCCGCAAAGGGCGGATGAGAGGCCGAATCCAACCAGCCCCAGCATGAATACACGCCGCCGCCCGTAGACGTCGGTCAGGGCGCCGGCGAGGATCAGCAATGTGCTCAGGGACAGCAGGTAGCCGGTGTAGACGTAAGTCTGACCCTCGAGTACGCCGACCAGCGAGTGGGGCAGGTCGCGGCCGATTCTCGGCAGGGCGACGTTGACGACGGTGCCATCTAGGAAGACCGTCGCGGAGGCGGCCACAGTCGCGGCCAGGATCCATTTTTGCGTGCGACTCATTCCGATGTACCGTAGCCTCCGTGGATCGCGAAGCCGCGCTCGCCGACCTCGACGCCGCGCGCGCGGAGTGGGAGGCGGCCTTCGCTCAGGTGCCCGACGCCGCGCTGGCCTATCTGAAGCCCGGCGACGACTACGCGCTCGGCGGTCTCCAGGTGCACGTCAACTGGGTCCTGGTCCACTACGGCCGCGTGCTCGACGCCCTCAGGGCCGATCCCCATCAGACCTTGGAACCGCTCGACAAGCCAGGTGAGTCCACAGACGCCAACAAGAGGGCCAAGGCCGGCCTGACCGCCGCCGAGCGCAAGCCGTCTCTCCAAGAGATGTCCGGGCTGCACCGGTTCGTGAAGGAGGCTGCCGCCGGCCTGTCGGCAGCCGACTGGTCGCACAAGACTCCAGTGATCTACGGCGAAGGCCAGGATCCATATCCGACGAGCCCCGACGACGTGGTGGGCTGGCTCCGGGACCACTATCGCGAGCACGTGCAGCAATGCCCCGAGCTGATCGCCTCGTGGCGAGAGATGAGCTGAGAGGTCCGGCCAGAAGCCGTCGGGCCAGACCTCTTGCGCCGCTAGGGCAGTCGGTTGATCCAACCGGAGGTCGCGTACCTGGTCTTCGCGAGCTCGCGCGCCGCGTCGAGCTCTTCGCGGGACACCTCGCTGTCGTGGGCGTGAAACTCGGCCGTGAAAGATCGCTCCATATGGCGGGCGACCATGGCGCAGTTCATCGACGTGAACTCGGACAGCGGTGACACAGCTTTGTCTGCGCTGCGCACACCGCGCTCGGACAATCGCTCGCGCCCGATGCGGATCAGCCTGGGCAGCAGGGCCGGGTCCATCGAGTGCGCGATCGTCGTGTGGTGAAGGATGAAACCGCGCCGCCGTGCCTGCGCCGCACCCGCGATCTTGCCTCGCGGCGAGATGATGTCGTTGATCTCCCGATAGGCGGCCGGCACGCCAAGCGCTACGAACGCACGCACCGCCCATGCGTCGAGGGCGGCGTAGGACTGGCGGAACGACAGGCCTTCCACGATGGTGGCCGGCACATACAGCGAGTAGGTGATCGTTCGATCCGGCTCGCAAAGCATCGTGCCCCCACCGCTCATGCGTCGCGTCACTGTGAATCCGAGCTCTTGGGCAGCCTCGACGTCGACCTCGTTCACCACCGACTGATGCGAGCCGATCACGAGGGCGGGCTCGATCCAATCCCAAAAGCGCAGGGTCGGGCGCCGCAGACCGGCGAGGACCCGCTGCAGCAGCACCTCGTCCACCGCCATGTGCATGTGAGCGGTGTGCGGTGTGTACGCGATGAGGTCCCAGTCGAGCTGGGCCAAACGGTCGGTGGTCATGCCCCTGCCAGGATTATCTGAATATGCTCCCTGCGCGCGCCCGGCCCTGAAGATGCAGCGACGAACCCTGTGGACGCTATACGCATGCAACCTGCTCGCCTCGGTCGGGTTCTGGTTCTTCCTGCCCTTGCTGCCAATCTTTCTCTCCCGACGCGGCGGCTCCGGAGCGCTGGTCGGCGCCGTGTTCGCGGCCGGGCTCTTGGCCAGCGCGGCGATTCGGTACCCGGCGGGTTGGGCCGCAGACCGATTCGGGACGCGGCCGGTGCTGATCGCGGCGCTCGGCCTCGAAGCCGTGCTCTTTCTCGCCTACCTGCCGCACCTGCCGCTCTACGCCTTCATTGCGATTCGGTTCCTGCACGGTGCGGCGGCGGGGGCCTTCTGGCCGGCGGCCAACGGCTTGATCGCGGAGGTGGCGCCACCGAAGGAGCTGGGCAGAGCCTTCGGACTCATGCAGTCGACCAACATGGCCGGGATGATCATCGGTCCGGCCATCGGCGGGTTGATCGCGCTTTTCAACCTGAGCGTGGTGTTCGTCGTCGCGGCGGTGGTTTCAGGCCTGGCTGCCGTCGCCATCCTCACGATTCGCAACGTCCGGATCGAGCCGACGACCGAACCTCCGGTGGGCGCCTTGTCGATAGCCCGAGCGCTGCTGCCCCTCATCGTCCTCGGCGCCGGGACGTCGTACATGATCGGGACGTTCGACACCATCTGGTCGCTCTACATGACTTATCGGGGCGCGACCACGCTTGCGGTCGGGATCTCGTTTGCCACGTTCGGGATCCCCGCCCTGCTCGTCAGCGCACGCGCCGGTGCGCTCGGCGATCGCCTGGGCGGGCAGAAGCTGATCGTCGGCTCGCTTCTCGTGACGGCATTTTTCTCGTCGATCTATCCATTCATCGCCTCGGTGCCGTGGCTGATCGGCCTGGGGCTCGTCGAGGGCGCGTTCACGATCTCAGGCGCGCCCAGCCTCATCGCCGAGGTGAGCCGGCAGGCTGAACCGGGCCACCAGGGCCGCACGCAGGGGGTTTTCCAGACGATCCAGACCGCGATCCAGATCCTGGGCGCCCTGGCGGGCGGCTATCTGTTCACGTTCGGCGCGGCCTACGCCTTCCTGACCATCTCGGCCGTTTGCCTGCTGGGGGCGGCGAGCCCGCTGCTGCCATGGCGACCGCGGGCACGGCGAGCAGCGTCAATAGCGCACGTCATCGAGCCGCCGCCATCCATATGACACTTCCTCGAGGGTGGCGGACCCGATCGTGATCGGCTGCGTGCGCACGTATGTGCCGCCCAGGCGCTCGTAGAACTCGCGCGCCGGCCGATTGTCGCGAAGGACCCAGATGATCATGTTGCCGAGGCCGAGCTCGCGCAGGCCCTCGACCATCGCGCGCACCAGCTCGCGCCCAAAGCCGCGTCTCTGGGCCACGTCGAGCACATAGATGGCGTAGAGCTCGCCGTCGTAGCCTTTCTCGCCGGCGCGCTCGCGGCCGCCCGACGCGAAGCCGACCACCTCGGCGCCGTCCTCTGCGACGACCACCTTCGAGGTGCCCTCTCTGATGACGCGGTTCCATCGCTCGGTGTAGTTCGTTTCGCTCAGCGATTCGAGGAAGTCGTCAGGCAGCAAGCCGCGGTATGTCGACAGCCAGCTCGACAAGTGCACACGGGCGATCGCTGACGCGTCGCTGACGGTCGCCGTCCGGATCATGACGAAACAGTAGGTCGGCCGCGCCTCACGCCCGAACGTATGCGATCAAGGCGCGAGCTTCGGCGATGACCTCGCCGCTCTCCTCTTGCTCGACGGTGGCCTCGCAGAATGCGAGACGGCGGGTTCGATGGCGAACCTTCGCGCGGCATATGAGCCGGCCCGGCCTGCCTGGCCGGAAGTAGTCGACCTTCAGGTCGGCGGTGGTGGTGGTCTCACCTTCGTCGGCGAGGGTGTAAGCGACCGTGGCTAGTGTCTCGTCGGCCAGGGTCGCGATCGCTCCACCATGCACGATCGGTCCCCTGCTGGTCGGAAACCCGTGCGAATCCGCGGTGAAGTTGCCTTCGAGCACGAGCGTGCCGGAACCGACCTCGACCAGCCTCGCGCCGATGTTGGCGATCATCCCGGTCGCGGCCCACTCCTTGTAGAGCCCGGGCAGCGTCCGCACGCCGTACGGAGCCTCGCTCAAGACGTGAGCTCGCGGTGCAGCTCGAGGACCGGATCGATCGGCACGTAGCCCAACTGCGCGTTGAGGTGAAGGATGGGCGCGTTCTCGCCGTCGTTCTGCGTGCGGATCCGCTTCACGCCGAGTGCGATCGCCTGCGCGATGGTTTCGTACTTCAGCGCTCGCGCGATCCCGCGCCCCCGGACGCTTCGTGCGGTGGTGGTGAAGGCTGTCCAGGGCACGCCCCGCGTGGGCGGGTACTCGATCGCCGACAGGCCGACGATCGCATCTCCCTCGCGCGCGATCCAGAAGCGATCCGCGCGAGTGCCGGGATTGTCGAACCATAGGTGGTGCCACTCTTCGTACGACATCGAATGCATCGGCACGGTGGTCGGAATGTCCCGTTCCCCCATGGTCGACATCTCATATAGCTTGGTCAGCCGGTCCGGGTCGGTGTCACGGTCCAGCGTCAGGACGCGCACGTCCTGCTTCCGCATACGCTCGCGGCCCTCCTCGGCACCAGCCAGCAGGCGTTCTCGATGCGCGTTGAGGTCGAGCTCCCACTGCCGGCCGCGCCGCACCTCGCGGTAACCCCGGCGCTCCAGGATCCGGATCTCGTTTTTGATGTTCTCTCGCACTCGCGCCACGCCGATCTCCCCGCCCTCAGCACGCACCCACGCCTCACCCGCGTCGATGAGCTGCTCGTAGTTCGCGTCGGTCCAGCTCTTTGGATGCAAGATGAAACGCACCGAGCCGAAGCGCCGGGGCATCTCTTTCCACGGCATGTGCGCCGCATTAAGGAATGCGATCGCAGAGCCATCGCGTTCGGCCAGCATCCTCGTGAACACCTCACCCGCCGGAGCTGACGTCCACCGGAAGTGGAGCATCTCCGGATCGCGAGGCTCATCGGGGGTGCGCGCCGTCTCGAGGTCTGCGACTCTGACAGAGTCGGCGATGGTCGCAGGGCGCAGCTCGAGAGCGGTTTGGGCTTTGGCCATCAGCGCCAGACCAGCCTAGCATTGAGCATCCGGTTAATCTCTGCGCCGTGTTTGAGCGCGCGTTACAGAGGGTCCCGGGGCGACGGTCGTCGCGATCGGGTTTGCGCATCGCGCTCTCGCCATCATCGTGGGGTGTAAGCGACATCCCGGATTGGGGGGAACAGCTCGAAGCCGAACGCGTCCTTTCGGAGGTTTGGTCGCTGGGCATCTCCGCCATCGAGGCCGGGCCGCCCGGTTTTCTTCCGGATCGCAGCGACATGGCCAAGCTTCTGCTGCGGCGGCACTGGCTGCGCGTCGTCTCCGGTCAGGCGCACGCGGTCCTGCACCACCACGACATTCGCGGCCCAGAGCTGGCCCACATCGACGGCCACGCCAGCTGGCTCGCCGCCGTCGGCGCCGAGACCCTCGTGTTGTCCGCGATCGCGCCGCGCGGCGCGAGCACCGCGCACGGCATCGTGCTCGACAGCGAAGGCTGGGCGCACCTGCTGCACTCGATCGGATCGGTCGAGCACGTCTGCGCGCGACATCGGCTTCGCCTCGCGGTGCTGCCCAGATTCGGCAGCATGATCCAGGGGCCATCCGATATCGAAAGGCTCCTCGTCGGCACCGAGGCCGGGCTCTGCTTCGACCCGTGCCACCTGATGATGGTGGGAGCTGACCCGCTTGAGGTCCTCGAGCTCGCGGCGGGTCGAATCCGTCACGTACGCCTCAACGATGTGGACGCCGGCCTGGCGCGCGAGGTTCGAGAGCATCGCATCGACTATGCGCAGGCGGTGAGCCGGGGGTTGTTCAAGGCGTTGGGCCAAGGGGATGCGCGCCTGGAGAACGTGATCGAAAGCTTGCAGCGGTCGAAGTACCGTGGCTGGTACGCGATCGACCAGGACGTCCGGCTCAAATCCACGGACGACAAGCCACTGCCCGCCATCAAGCGCGCCCTCGACTACACACGCCGACTCGTCGCCGCTTGATCAGTTAGCTATACGCGCCGGCTCATCCCGGCCCAGAACGGCTCTCGGATCTTCCGCTTCAAAAGCTTCCCGGCGGCGTCGCGTGGAAGCTCGTCGACGAAATCGACTGTGCGCGGTTTCTTGTAACCGGCCAGGCGCTCATCGCAGAACGCGATCAGCTCGCCGGCGGACGAAATCATCCCGAGCCGCAGCTGGACCAACGCCTTGACCGACTCGCCCCACTGATCGTCCGGCACTCCGATGACAGCCGCATCCATCACGGCCGGATGCGCGTGCAGGACGGCCTCGACCTCCGCGGGATAGATGTTGACTCCGGCCGAGATGATCATGTCGACCAGCCGGTCGCAGATGAAGTAGTAGCCCTCATCGTCTCGATAGGCCACGTCGCCCACCGAGAAGAAGCCGTCGTGGAGGCTCTTGCCGGTGGCCTCGGGACGGTTGTAGTACTCGGCCAGCCATGAGTTGCGGACCATGAACTCGCCGGGTTCGCCGTTGGGGACCTCGCGGCCATCAGGTCCCGCGAGCCTGATCTCCTGGCCGGGGACTGCGGTGCCGCAGGATCCTGGCTTGCGCAGCTGGTCTTCGGGCCGCAGCACCGTGTTGATGCCGGTCTCGGTCGCGCCATAAAACTCCCAGAGCACCTGCCCCAGCACCGACTGGGCGCGCTCCTTGAGAGCGTGCGGGCACGGCGCGGCGCCCAGGATGAGCGCACGCAGCGACGAAAGATTGCGCGGCCGCCGCTCCTGGGCATCCACCAGCCGCTGCAGCAGCGTCGGCGCCATGAACGTGGTCGTAACGCCGTGACGCTCGATGAGATCCAGGGCGCCCTCCGCTTCGAACTTAGGCTGGATGACGTCGGTGGCGCCGAGCACCTGATGCAGCGTGGCGAAGAAGGCGACGGCGCTGTGATATCCCGGCCCGCACACGAGGTGGACGTCCGATTGGTTGAGGCCGAAGATCGAGATCACCTGCAGGACGTTCTCGATGTTCACGCCGTTAGGGCGCCACGCGCCCTTCGGTTGGCCGGTGGTGCCGGACGTGTAGATCATCGACGCGCCCAGCCCGCCGGAGACCGCGGCATCGAGGGCTGTGTCGGGAGCCGCCGTCATCAGGTCGCGGTACGAGAGCCAGCCTTCAGGCTTCCTGCTTCCGGTCGTGATGTATCGCCGCCCACCTTTCACGTCGGGCCGCGCGGCATCGACGACCTCGACGTGGTCGTCGTCTGCGCATACGATCTTCGCTCCCGAGTCGTTTAGCACGTAGGCGACCTCCGGCCCCCGCAAGCGATAGTTGACCGGGACCGTGATCAGGCCGGTGCGGCGAATGCCGCCGGTGATCTCGAACCCGACGATCGAGTTGAAGGACATGATCGCGACGCGGTCACGCGGTTCGCAGCCAAGATCGCTGAACAGGTGGGCCGCCTTGTTGGCGCGCCGGTTCAAGGTCGAGAAGTCGACGACGTTGTCGCCGAGGATCACAGCGGGTTGGCTCGGACTGGTCTCCGCATGGATCTTGAGAAAATCGATGTCGGCCACGAAACCAATCGTAGGCCGCTACTTGCTCGGAGATCCTTTGACCGTGGACGTCGAGGTCGGGGACACGGCCGGAGCGTTGCATGGCGTGGTCGAGCCCAACCCGAAAGTCGAAGCGGTGGGCGTGATGCTGCCTGTGATCACCACGCGGTACCGGTTGCACCCGCCCAGCAGCGCCCAGGTTCCCGACGCCGCCCAGTGGTGGAAGACGACCCCGGCCGCCAGCGGCGGGTACTGCTGCAGGAGCGCGGCGGTTGGATCTGTGATCGCCTCGATCGGCGACGACTCCGATGAATCGAATGACCAGAGGAATACCTTGGTCAGCGGCCGTGCCTCCGGCGTGTCCGCTGCCGCAGGCAGCTTGGTGGCGTCCAGGAGCGCGTCGACGAAGGCCTGTGGCCCGTGGTTGGGCTTGACCAGGGCCAGGCTCTCGCTCGTCAGAGGCGCCGACCAGTCGACGCCGATGATGCCGGCGGCGGGGTATTGCGCGACAGCAGCGCCGTCGGCCGCATCCGCCTTGTAGATCTGGACTTCGCCATCGACCGCGAGCACGAGCTGCTTGGCGTCGGGGCTCCACGCCAGGGCGTCGGCGTGAGGCAGCTTGGAGTTCAGGTGGTGAGGCGCGGCCGATGGAAGCGGGCTTGCATGAGAAGGAGTTGCCGCCGGAGCAGAGACCGACCCGCTCGCGGCGGGCGAAGGCGCCGCGATCGGGGCCGCCACATTGATGGGCTCGGTCACCGGTCCGTGGTCGGGCAGCGAGATCGCCGCCATCGTGCCGTCGGCGCTGATGGCGATCGGTCCGTCCTCGGGCCCAAGCTTCAGCGGGAAGGGGTTGAGGACGCCGGCGGTCGGGTTGAGCCAGTACCACACGCCCGTGCCGACCGCTCTCACGGCGATCAGCCCGTCGGTCCCGGGAGCGGCCCCCTCGGTGAAGAGTGCCGCTTGCGCAGGCGGCTTCGCCAGCACCTTCGCAGGTGAGGGCGAGCGGGTCAGGTCGAAGGCGTCGGCCTCGTAGTTGGCGCAGCAGCCGACCGTCAGGGCCAGGTAGTGGGCGTTGGCGACGAGGCCGAATGGTCCCTCGCTCTGGAGGTCGGCCGACGCCGCCACCGGCTCGATGGTGCCGGCGAACGGATCGGCCCGGAAGAGCCAGTCGTACGGAACCACGCCGGCGGTCGTCCGGCGCTCCGCCGGTCTATCGTCGTGGATCGTGAAGTACAGGACCGGGTACTGCCGTCCGGGCGCCGGGGCCCACACCGGCCCGGAGGCCCTGAATGCACCGCCCGCCGGCAGCGGGGCCACGAGCACCGATTTACCTGTGGTTGGATCGAGCACTCCGACGCCCTGGTCGCCGAGGTAGGCGATGAGCCCATGCACGAGCGCGCCCTGGACCGGGGATGGGGAGTGCACGCCGCCAGTGGCGGGCGTCCCTCCTCCGCATGCGGTCGCGAGCATCAGCGCCAGCGCAGGGACCATGGCGCTGAGACGCCGGGAAATAGAAGGTCGCACGTGAATCGCCGATGTTAACGGGCGCAACCGCTGTGGTGTTACCCGGCTCGAACCCGACGCGTTGCGTATTCATGGTGAAAAGGGTGCTGGTCGCCGCCTTCGTTGCGCTCACAGTCTCAGCGTGCGGCGACGTCCACTGCATGTGCGTCGGGAATCCATATGTCCCGCCGCCAACTCCGGCGGCCAGCCCCGGGCTCGGCTTCGACGCCGTCGTGACCGAGAAAGACACGGCGATCACGATCCAGTCCGGCCAGAAGCTGGAGGTCGTGCTTCACGCCCGCTCGGGAATGACCGACTGGAGCAGCGTCCGATCCAGCGATACTTCGGTGCTGTCTCCGATCGTGAATCCGGCGGCCACCGCCGTCCGCGGCGTCACCCTGGCGGCGTTTCAGGCCCTGGCGCCCGGCCGGGCGGACATCACGGCCACTGCCGGCGCCGCGTGCTCCCCGGGTCAGGCGTGCCCGATGTACGCGATGCTCTATTCAGTGACGGTGACGGTCTTACCCAGCCGCTAGGAGCCGGCCGCGCGAATCGCGTTTGCGATCGCTTCCAGCTCCGCCCGACTGGGGGGATGCTCGTAGGTCTTGGGGAAGGTGAGGCTGAAACCGTCTCCGGGGTAGCGTGGGATCACGTGCACGTGGAAATGGGGCACGTCCTGGAAGGCGACCTCGCCGTCCATGACCAGGAGATTCACGCCACCCGCTCCGAGCGTTTGGCGCGCCAGCGCCGCCATCCGGCGCGCCACCTTGAAGGTGCGCATCGCCACGGTGTCGTTGACGTCCTGCATCAGCACCGCGTGCTCACGTGGCACCACCAGCATGTGGCCATGTGTGATCGGCTGGATGTCCATGAACGCGATGACGGTGTCGTCCTCATAGGTGAGGCTCGCGGGAGATTCTTTTCGAACGATGGCGCAGAAGATGCAGTCGTTGCTCACAGCCAGCGTGAAGCTTAAGGGACTCTGAAGTGCGTCGGGCCCTTACTCGCCCTGGACGGCGGGCGCGGCTGCGTCGGAAGCGGTCACATCCTCCCGCTCGCCGTCTGAGCCATTCGCGTCGTTGAGGCCGGCCTCGACCCGGAGGGCGTTTTCGCCTTCGAGCGCGATCAGCCCCACCAACTCAGAGGCTTCGCCTTGAGTCGGCGAGGACTCCGAAGAGCCTCCGTTGCTTCCGGCTTCCAGCGGTACGCGCTGGCCGCGCCGCCGCCGGCGCGCCCGGCGATCGCCGCGATGAGGTCGCGAGAGCCGCTGCACCTGGGAGCGGATGCCCACGCGCTGGCAGGCGGTCACCACCGCGCCCACGCCCGCGACCAGCCCCTCCTCCCTGGCGTGCTCGAAGAGAGGTCCGAACAGGTCGGGCGCGCCCGGGATCACCGTCTTCGAGTCGCCGACGATCACGAGCAGCTTCTTCGCGCGTGAGATCGCGACGTTGACGCGGTTGGGGTCGTTCAAGAAGCCGATGGCGGCCCGATCGTTCGAGCGCACCAGGGAAAGGATGACCGCGTCCGACTCGCGGCCCTCGAACGCGTCGACCGACTCGATGTCGTCCGGCGGCACGATGCCCTTGAGAGCGCCCTGCAGGCGGTTGACCTGCGAGTTGTACATCGCGATGACGGCAAGGTGGGCCTTGCGCACGCGCCGGCGGATGATTGAGGTTATGTCCTTGCAGAGCGCGACCTCGAACTCGTTGGCGACCGAGCGCTGGGCGTCGCGGTACTCGTCTTGCGCTCCGGTGTCCACCCATACGAGCTCGCGGTCGAAAGGCCACGGCAGCGGCATGCGTGGATGCGGCGCTTCGTGGATGAGCTTGCCTTCATAAAAGAGGTCGGACACGACGCGGCCGATTGGCTCGCGCATCCGGTACTGCCGGGGCAGCATGATCTTGGAGGACGCCGGCACCTTGTCCCACATCCACCCGTAGAAACTGTCGTCGCGTACGACCTCATCGAGCGGCTGCTCGACCTTGAAGGTGGACGCGGCCTCCTCCATCACGGGCGGCAGTTGCTTGAGGTCGCCGATCATCACCCAACGCTTGGCCAGCGGAAACAGCGCCAGCGCCTCGTTGGCCCTCACCTTGTTGGCCTCGTCGAGGATCAACCAGTCGAACACCTTGAACCGCAACCTGGAATCGATCGCCAGCCGGTTGCACGTGCCGGCGACCAGGTTGTACGGCTCGAGGTCGTCGCCCTCGACCAGCGTGGGCCGCAGGCGGCGCGGCACCTTCCCGGGCTCGGCGATGCGCGCCTGCCGAACGTGAGAGAAACCCAGCAGGCGTTCCTGACCTGTGTCGACTGCGTCGTTGGAGTGCGAGGAGAGGAGGATCGACGCTCCTGGGGTGCGGCCGAGGATGCGGCGGATCGATTCCACGATGGCCGTCGTCTTGCCGGTCCCGGGCGGCCCCTGGATCATGTACAGCTGGCCGGGACGCATCCCCATCACGCGGGCGACGGCTTCGGCCTGCTCTTCGTTCGGGTCCGGCAGGTGGTGCGCGCGCTTGCCGTCGAGCGGGACGCGCGGCGGGCTGCCCAACCAGCCGGTGTCGGCCAGCTCCGCAGCAAGCGCACCCGTTCGCGGGCTGCCGATCTGCAGCTGGCGGATCACGGAGCGCTGGGCCTCGAACATCTCCACGCTCGCGGTCGGCAGGACGATGCCCTCGTCAGGCAGCGGGTCATAGCGGCGGAAGCTCACCCAGAGGTTGGAGCCCTGGATGCGGTCCAGCGACATACCGCGGTACTCGGGAAACCCGGCCGAGCGGACCGTAAGTGAGTCGATCCCGCGGTAAATGCGGCCGTCGGCATCGTCGACCAGGTGGAGGATCGCGCGGACGTACTCGCCCCCGCGCATGTCCTCGCCGCATTCGGGGCAGTGGATTCCGGTCGAGGTCGGCACCTCTGTCTCGCACTTCGGGCATTCGATCCACTGCTCGGTCGCCTCGTAGCGCCGTACCGCGGCTTCGGCGAGCTTCTCGCGGTAGTCGCGCAGGTGCTCGATGAAGCGCAGGGTCGAATCGAGGATCGGCAGGGTCTTGGCCTTCTCGCGTAGGACGATCGCCGTGAACCCCTCCAGGTCGCCGTCCCACTCCTTGACCAGCTGCAGCTCCTGGTAGCCGATCCGGAGGCGGTTCTTCTCCATCTCGAACTCGCCGTCGAGCTCCTGCCAGTCGGTGATCTCGAGCGCAAGCCCGGTGGGCGTCCGGCCCAGCCTCCCGGTCAGGAGCGTCTGGCGGACCTGGCCGACGAACTCCAGGGGCTTTTCGGGCTTGACGATGGTGTAGGTGCCGTCTATGCTCCGCTGCTCTTCGAGGACCTGCCGGAGCAGCTCGGCGCCGCCGGCAGCTTCCAGGGCGGTGACCTTGGCCGCCGCGGGCGTGCCCGGGCGGACGCGGATTCCAAGCCGGCCGGCCTGCACCTCCTCGCCTGGAATATCCGGGTTCCAGAGCATGAGGACGTCGCCGGGGTTGGGCGTGCTCACGTCAAGCAGACCTAAGGGTCGATGCGCGGGTTGGACATGAAATAGGGTTCAACTGAGTTCAAAAAAGGGGTCCCCAGGCGGGACCTAGCACCCCAATGGGCAGGGCCTACGTTAGCACATAGCCCGCGTATTGCACTATTGACGCGCCATGTGGAAGAACCGCCTCAAGCCCTACGACATCCTCAGTGAGGACGACGTGGAGGCGATCCACGGCCAGGCGATGAACATCCTGGAGGAGATCGGGGTCGACTTCCTCGACGGTCACGCCCGGGAGATCTTCGGCAAGGCCGGGATGAAGATCGAGGACATGCGGGTTAGGTTCGATCGCGACTTCATCCTGGAAACGGTCGCCAAGACGCCCGCCACCTTCGAGCTCCAGGCTCGCAACGCCTCCCGCTCGGTCATCCTGGGCGGCGACAACGTGGTGACGGCCCCCGTTTACGGGCCGCCCTTCATCACCGACCTCGAGCGCGGGCGCCGCGGGGCCACGATCGAGGACTTCAACAATTTCGACAAGATGGCGCAGGCGATCGACCAGATCCACTGCGCAGGGGGCACGACCGTCGAGCCGGAGGACCTGCCGCTCGGCTCGCGGCACCTCGACATGGTGTATTCCCACCTCCGCTGGACAGATAAACCCTTCATGGGCAGCGTCATCTCGCGTGAGAACGCCCGCGACACCATCGAGATGGCCTCGATCGTGTTTGGCGGGCGAGACCGCATCGAAAAGACGCCCGCGGTGATCAGCCTCGTCAACGTCAACAGCCCGCTCCGTTACGACGACCGCATGCTGGGCGCCCTGATCGAGTACTCGGAGGTCGGCCAGCCGGTCATCGTGACGCCCTTCCTGATGGCGGGCGCGATGTCGCCGATGGGGCTCGCGGGCACGGTGGCGCAGCAGACGGCCGAGGCTCTGGCGGGCATTGCGCTCGTGCAGCTCATCCGACCAGGGACGCCGAGTGTCTACGGGTCGTTTCTCACCAACACGGACATGCAGTCCGGCAGCCCGGCCTTCGGCACCCCCGAGTCGGCGATGGGAATCCTCGCGAGCGCGCAGATGGCGAGGCACTACAACCTCCCCTTCCGCGGTGGAGGCGCGCTGACCTCGTCCAAGGCACCCGATGCCCAGGCCGCCTACGAATCGATGATGTGCATGTGGCCGACCGTCCTCGGCCGCGTCAATTTCGTCCTGCACGCCGCCGGCTGGCTGGAGAGCGCGCTGCTCGCCTCGTACGAGAAATTCATCATCGACGTCGAGGCGCTGCGGATGTTCGAGTGGATCCTGGGCCACGGCATCCCGGTGGACGCCGAGGGCCTGGCCATGGACGCCCTCCGCGAGGTGGGTCCTGGCGGGCACTTCCTGGGCGCCGAGCACACACTGCGCAACTACCGAACCGGCTTCTACCGGCCGTGGATCTCGTCGACCGAGAACTTCGACCGCTGGAACCGTTTTGGCGCGAGGACCGCTGATGTCGTCGCGGCCGAGAAGTGGAAGCAGGTGCTGGCGGAGTACCCCGACCCGGGCATCGACCCCGGTATCGACGAGCAGCTGAAGGAGTTCATCGCCAGGCGCAAGCAGGAGCTCGGCGACGGCTGAGCAGCAGGCGCGCAAGCGCCTGGGTCATCTGCTGTCGAAGATCGCATCGCCGGCGCCTGCACCGGCCAGCGGATCCGCGACCGCGGCCGTCGTCGCCGCCGCCGCGGCTCTCCTGCAGAAGGTGACAAAGCTTTCGGGCAAGCAATGGCCGGAAGCGGCGGAGATGCACGGGCGTGCCGAGCGGCTGCGGCTGCAAAGCGAGGAGCTCATGGAGCAGGACTCGATGGCGTACCTGGACTATGTCGAAGCGGTCCGATCGGGACAAGGCGTCGCAGGCGCTCA
>WNEZ01001791.1_pt1 | contig 18485 bp, 14 predicted proteins | sample 5400521 | NCBI WGS metagenome assembly WNEZ01 (sample SAMN13153339, study PRJNA577476) | soil metagenome | isolation source: 120 cm saprolite under Douglas fir tree site 2 hole 1 replicate 1 | place: USA:California | collected 2015-04-18
TGAAAGATGGGAAGGGCTCGATTTCGACGGATAGTGGCGTGCTGAAGCAAACGCAATACTCGTTCAGCACGAGGTTTGAGAATGGGGTCGGCACCAATCCGGAAGAGCTCCTCGCCGCGGCGCACGCCGGCTGTTTCACGATGGCGCTCTCCGCGCAACTCGGCAACGCTGGCATGACCGCAAGCAAGCTCGAGACGACTGCAACCATTACGCTCGACAAGCTCCCCGACGGTTTCGCGATCACTAAGAGCCATCTCGACCTCGTTGCGCGTGTTCCGGGGGCGGACAAAGCGAAGTTCGACGCCGCCGTGAAAGCCGCCGAAACCGGCTGTCCTGTCTCGAAACTCTTCAAGGCAGAAATCAGCGTCACCGCCCGGTTGGAATCCTAGGGCCCAGGCGCTCTCACCGGGAGTGCTCATCAAACGTTTTCACTCAACGTTTTTACAGAACATTCTCATCGAAAGGGCCAAACAGGTACAATGCCGCACATGATTTCAGCTCCGGGAGCGTTCGCTGCAGGTGTCGCGATCTTTCTGATCGTGCTCTGGGACGCGTTCGAAGCCATCATTCTCCCGCGCCGCGTCACGCGAAAGTTCCGCCTGGCTCGCCTTTTTTACCGGTCCACCTGGAAAGCTTGGAAATTCGTGATTTGCCTCATCCCTAAGCCCAAGACCCGTGAAGCTTTGCTGGGCTTCTACGGCCCACTCTCTCTCCTCGTTCTCGTCGGAGTTTGGGCCGTTGGCCTTGTGCTTGGCTTCGGTCTCATGCAATACGGCGCCGGGTCCGCGGTGGTCATGGCGGGAGGCCAGCCCGGTTTCCTGACGGATATCTATCTCAGCGGCACGACCTTCTTCACCCTCGGCCTGGGCGACGTCATTCCTCGCTCCGGCTTGTCCCGTGCCCGGGTTGTCACCGAAGCCGGTTTTGGCTTCGGATTTCTTGCTGCCGTCATCGGCTATTTGCCTTTCATCTACGGATCGTTCTCCAAGCGCGAGGTGAATATCACCCTGCTTGATTCGCGCGCCGGCACGCCGCCCGCCGCCGGCGAACTGCTTCGCCGCCACAGTTATGTACATGGCCAGGACGCCCTCTGCGTTCTCCTCAAGGAGTGGGAGCTGTGGTGCGCCGAGGTGATGGAGAGCCATCTCTCGTATCCCGTGCTCGCCTATTTTCGATCGCAGCACGACAATCAATCTTGGATCGCTTCGCTCACGGCGATTCTGGACACGTGCGCGCTCGTCATCGTCGGTATCGAAGGCGCTTGCGAAAAACAGGCCGAGCTTACTTTTGCGATCGCGCGTCACGCCATCGTCGACCTCTCGCAAGTCTTCGGCACCGCGCCCAAGCCGTTGCCGCACGACCGGCTGCCCGAACAAGCTTTGCGCCAAATCCGCGACATCCTCGCCCAGCACGGCATGAAACTCCATGACGGAGAAGAAGCCGACCGCAAACTCACTGCGTTTCGCAAAATGTATGAGCCCTACATCTATGCGCTGGCCAATTATTTGAACCAGACGCTGCCGCCTTGGATTCCGCTGAAAAAAGGTAAAGACAATTGGCAAACCACGGCCTGGGCGCAGTCGGGGGGGCTCATTGATAAAGAAGTGGCCACCGTCGTCGCCGATGACCATTTCTAGTTTTCTTGGACCGCTGCGGCTTGACGCTTCTTTTTTTCGTTTCCTCATTTTTTTTGGAGAAAAACAATGAAGGCCATTCTCGTTCATGAATTCGGCGGTCTCGAAGTCCTGAATCTCGAAGAAATCCCCACGCCAAAGCCTGCCGCCGGACAGGTTCTCGTCCGAATCCGCGCCGCAGGTGTGAATCCCTACGACACCTATATGCGCGCGGGCACCTACGCCGTCAAACCGCTGCTTCCCTACACGCCAGGATCTGATGGCGCAGGCGTCGTTGAGGCCATCGGCGATGGTGTGAAAAAAGTGAAGCCGGGCGACCGCGTCTACACGGCGAAGACCGTTACGGGCGCATATGCGGAATACGCTCTCGCACTGGAAGAGCAAGTGCATTCCCTGCCCGACAACGTCAGTTTTGGCCAGGGGGCAGGCGTGTGGGTTCCCTACGGGACCGCGTATCACGCGCTCCATCACTCCGCGGAAGCGCATGCTTCCGAAACCGTCCTGGTACATGGAGCGAGCGGCGGAGTCGGCACCGCGGCAGTGCAGATGGCGCGAGCCATGGGCCTCACCGTCTTCGGCACGGCCGGAACGCAAAAAGGTATCGACCTCGTAAAACGCGAGGGCGCGCATCAGGTTTTCGCTCACGGCAAGACCGGTTATCAGGAGGGGATACTGAAGGCCACCGGCGGCCGCGGTGTGGACATCATTCTCGAAATGCTCGCCAATGTGAACTTGGCCCACGATACAAAACTTCTGGCCAGCCGCGGCCGCGTGATCGTCATCGGCAACCGCGGTGAAGTCACGATCAACGCCCGCGAACTCATGGGTCGCCGCGCCTCCATCCGCGCCTTCACCCTTTGGGGCATTACGCCCGCGGAAGAAAACGAGATTCACGCCGGCCTCATTGCCGGCCTTGAAAACGGCACGCTGCGCCCGGTCGTCGGCAAAGAGTTGCCCCTCGCCGAAGCGGCGCGCGCCCACAAAGAAATCCTAGAGCCCGGCGCCGCGGGGAAAATCGTCCTCGTTCCTTAATGCAGTGTTCGGACGTGCAGCGCGCGGCGGGACGGCGTTGCCACGGGCCAAATTGTTTTGAATGCATTACGGCCGGGAACATGCCGTATAATCGGGCTTCTCAAATATTGACCAGGAAAAGCCCTCAGCAGGGAGCGGAATCACTCTCATCGTGCACATCGCCCTTTCACTCTCGGTTGGTTTCGCCGCGCAGAACCCCATCAGCCACTATTGGCACAGGATCACGGATAGAACCTTTACCGGCATCTACCACGCCAATGCCTTCGACCTCGCCATGATGATCCCTTATTTCATCGTCCTTTTCGTCCTTGCGGCCTACGGCCTGCACCGCTATTGGCTGGTCTACGACTATTTCGCCTATTCGAAAAATGTCCCTCCGGCTCCGCCGCCGGTTACAAACTGGCCCCGCGTCACCGTGCAGTTGCCGATCTTCAACGAGCGCTACGTGATTGAGCGCCTCGTCGAAGCCGTGTCGCGTTTCGACTACCCACCCGAACTGCTGGACGTGCAGGTGCTGGACGACTCCAGCGACGAGACCTGCGAAGTCGCACGCGCGTGCGTCGAGCGCCACGCCGCGCAGGGGATGCCCATCGTTTACATTCATCGCTGCGACCGTGAAGGTTACAAAGCCGGCGCCCTGGAAAACGGCTTGAAAACTGCCAAGGGCGAATTCGTTGCCATTTTCGACGCGGATTTTTTACCCGAACCCGATTTTCTTCTCCGTACGATTCCTTATTTCATGAATCCGGATGGCGGCAGCAAAATCGGGATGGTGCAGACACGCTGGACGTATCTCAACAGCGACTACTCGCTGCTGACCAACGTGGAGACGATCCTTCTCGATGGCCATTTCGTCGTCGAGCATGGCGCGCGTTCCCGCCGCGGCACTTTCTTCAATTTCAACGGCACCGCCGGCGTGTGGCGCCGCAAAGCCATCGACGATGCCGGCGGCTGGGAGCACGACACCCTCACCGAAGACACCGACCTTTCTTATCGCTCGCAGCTCAAAGGCTGGAAGTTTCTCTACCTCCCGCATATCGAGTGCGCTTCCGAGCTCCCCGTGGACATGAACGGCTTCAAAGCCCAGCAGGCGCGGTGGGCCAAGGGCTTGATGCAAACCGCAAAAAAAATCCTCCCAAGAGTATTGAAGTCGGATGCGCCCTGGCACGTCAAAGCCGAGGCCTTCTTCCACCTTACCGGCAACATCAGCTACCCGCTCATGATTGTGCTCTCCACCATGTTGCTGCCCGCGATGATCGTGCGCTTCTATCAAGGCTGGATCCAGATGTTGGTGATCGATCTGCCGCTGTTCCTCGCTTCCACCTGTTCCATCTCCAGCTTCTATCTAGTCGCGCAAAGAGAGCTTCGTCCCAAAACATGGCGGCGCACGTTTCTCTACATGCCCTTCGTCATGGCCACGGGCATCGGCATTTCCGTGCGCAACGCGCAAGCGGTGATCGAAGCGCTGCTCGGCAAGAAAAGCGCATTTGCCCGCACGCCCAAATTCAATATCGAAGGCAAGCAGGGCACGTTCGCGACAAAATCGTACAGGAACAAAGCCGGCTGGATGCCCTACGCGGAAATTCTTTTAGGCTTGTACTTCTCTTCGACGGTGATCTACGCCATCCTCAACGAAAACTACGCCACCGTCCCGTTCCTGTTGCTCTTCGTCTGGGGTTACCTCTACACCGGCGCGATGTCCCTCGGCCAAACCTACTTCGCGCGTCTGCGTTTCGGAGTCAACGCCCCGGAGATGCGACCCGCCACTTCCGGCGCGCCGGGCTTCTGATTCTCTTAAATAGAACTGACGCTCAGGTCGGCAGCCTTTCGCTTTTCGCGTGTGCGATGTCGCCGTCAAAGCTACACTGCACGGAAGGCGAACGCTCCGTGGAATACCGCCCCTTCAAGAATGGCGATGTCGGCTTGCACGCGGTCGCTGCTGGCCCGGAAGATGGCCCCGTCGTCGTTCTGCTCCACGGCTTTCCTGAATTCTGGTATTCGTGGCACAGACAAATCGAGCCGTTGTCGGCTGCAGGTTTTCGCGTCATCGTCCCCGACCAGCGCGGCTATAACCTCAGCAGCAAACCCGTCGGCGTCTCTTCGTATGCCGTGCCTGAGCTCGTTTCCGACGTCATCGCCATCGCCGATCAACTCGGCCGGAGAAAAATCTTTCTCGCCGGACACGATTGGGGCGCCGCCGTTGCCTGGAGCACCGCCCTGCTGCATCCGCAGCGCGTCGCCAAGCTCGTCGTCCTTAACGTCCCTCACCCCTCGGTGATGCGTAAATTCCTCAGCACGCGTCCGCGTCAATTCCGCCGCAGCTGGTACATGTTCTTCTTTCAACTCCCCTGGCTGCCGGAAGCCCTTTTCTCCGCCTTCAACTTCCGCGCCGGCTCGCGCTCGCTTCTCCGCTCCAGCCGCCCGGGCACCTTCACCGCCGAAGATCTCGCCCAATACCGCACCGCGTGGTCGCAGCCCGGCGCCATCACCGCCATGATCAATTGGTACCGCGCCCTCTTTCGCACTCGCATCAAATTTCAGAACAAAACCATCCGCGTCCCCACCCGCATTCTCTGGGGGGAGCGCGACGACTTTCTCTTAACGGAAATGGCGCACGAAAGCCTGCGCTATTGCGTGAGTGCCGAACTCTTCACCTTCGCCAACGCCACGCATTGGCTCCAGCACGAAGAACCCGCTCGCGTCTCGGAGGTGTTGATCGATTTCTTCCGAGCATAGTGCTCGGTTCGGTCTGCTATCTCCAACGAAACATTTCGGATCTCATTCAAAGCAGAGCAATACAATCTCCGGGTTAGACCCAAAGCGCAGCGGCGGCCCCCAAGTCCCTGCACCGCTGGAGGTGTAGACCTGCATCTTTCCGATCCGGCTCAACCCGTACGCGAACTGGCGGTAAATCCGCCAGACCATCCAGGTCCAGGGGATAAACTGCCCGAGATGAGTGTGCCCCGAGAGTTGCAACGAAAATCCAGCCTCGGCCGAGATGTGCGGACGATCCGGCGCGTGCGTCAGAAAAATGCTGGCGCGATTCCGGTCCACACCGATTCGCTGCAGGACCGCACGCAGATGCTCGTCCTGGGTGGCGTGTTTGTAAGGCACGCCGACGATCTGCAAGCCGTCTGCTTCCACTTTTTCGTTCTCGAGTACGCGAACTCCAGCGCCGGCGACGGCTCGTACGTACTTGGAGTCGTCCCCGAACTGCTCGTGATTGCCCGCAACAAAATAGGCGCCCTGCGGAGCGCGCAGCTCGCGCAACGGCTCGGCGGCTCGCGCCGTATCGATCGCCGTGCCATCGTACAAGTCACCGGCAACGAAAACCACGTCGGGCTTCTCCCGCATCGTCTTGGCCACGATGCGCCTCAGAAACCGGCCGTTTCGAACGTGCCCCAGGTGCAGATCGCTGAGTAGCACGGCCCTACGCCCGCGCCAGGCCTGCGGCAGATTCTCCAATCGAATGGTGATCCGCCGAACCCGCGTCCAGCCTGCATTCACTAGGCCTGAGAAGCAGAGCACCACTGACGCTCCGAACATCACCTCCACGATCCGATGGAAATTCACGTCCATTCCCGCCAGCCGTGCGATTCCGAAAATAACCCAGGACATACATGCCGCAAAGAAGGAGAAACTCAACCATCCAAGCCAAGCTGCGGCGACCCGATACATGACGCACAACACAGCATTTGTGTAGCGAAAGGCCAGAAGCGACGTTGCTAAAAAACTGACGGACAGGACGCCCACAACGATCTTGAGCCACAACGCCACAGAGGGATCATTCCCCGCCGGCGAAAACTTCCAGGTTTCGTAGAGGAAAAAGTGAATCAGAAACAACACCGATTGAAAAATCACGATGAAGTCTATGAGTCCTGCTCGTATCTGCATCTACCGTTGGATTCCTCAAGTCCTAAAAACGGTATTCATCTGCTCCGAAATGGATGGCGACAGCGTGCGTTGCTGGGCGGCGAGGCGGTCCTGTTTCGTGACAATTTCGGCCAATCACTCGTTTCGGGTACAATCGCGTGGCTGCGTACAGCCTTCGAAACCCACATGCCCAGTGGGCGCAACATCCAAAATTGTGGTTCCGAGGTGCGCGAATGAATGGTCGCCTGTGCCCGGTGCGGTCGCATGGTCTATCGAATTCAGCAACACGAGTTTTTGGGGGATTGCTCTGCCTGGCTTACATTGCGGCTACGGCGCGAGCCCAGGAGCACCGCGAGCGCGAGCCCAATAGCGTCTACGCGGAACGCCGCGCCAAGCTGGCGGCGCAGGCCGATGGGCCGATCGTCCTCTGGGGTTTCACCGGCCGCGAGGAAGTTTCCCAAGCCTACGTCTTTGCCCAGGAAGAGAATTTTTACTACCTCACCGGCCACAATGAAGAAGGCGCCGGGCTGATTATCCTTCCCGCTGGTCAGAAGGGCGACGTCTCGAACGTTTCGCGCGAAACTCTTTTTCTCCCCGCAAAGAACCCGCAGAAAGAAAAATGGAACGGCGTCCGCATGTCACCCTCGGATCCCGGCATCGAAGCGCGCACGGGATTTGTTGCCGTGAAATCGTTTGAGAGCGACTTCCGCTCCATGGTCGAGAATCTTCTGAAGACGTTTCAGAACTTCTACACGATTCTTCCCTATCAGAAAGAACTCGGCGGTTACCCCCACGAGAAAGCCGTTGTGGATTGGCTGCAGCTTGCTGCGCCGAATGCCAAGCTGAAAGACATTCGCGCGCAGATCGGCGCCCTGCGCCAGATCAAGTCACCCGGCGAAATCGCCTTCCTGAAGCAAGCGATTGATTTGTCCCTCGATTCTCACATGGACGCGATGAAGATGATGCGCCCGGGGCTTTACGAATATCAGGTAGCAGCAAAAATGGTCGAAATCCATGCCTGGGGCGGCTCGGAAGCGGAGGGCTACGCCCCGATTGTTGGCGCCGGCCCGAACTCCACGGTGCTGCACTACGACAAGCTCTCGCGCAAAATCGAAGATGGCGACATCGTCGTTCTCGACGTCGGGGCGCAATACTCCGGCTATTCGGCGGACATCACCCGCACGCTGCCCGCTAACGGCAAGTTCACGCCGCGCCAGCGCGAAATTTACGAAATCGTCCTCGGCGCGCAAAACGCGGCCCTCGCCGCGCTCAAGCCGGGCATGGATTTCTGTAACAAGGGCGACAAGAGCGTTCACAAGATTGCCTACAACTACATTAATTCCCATGGAAAAGATCTTCACGGCAAACCCCTCGGGCCATATTTCATTCACGGCCTCGGCCATCACATCGGCTTGAACGTCCACGACCCGGGCGAATTCTGCGCCCCTTTCCAGCCCGGCATGGTCATCACCGTCGAGCCCGGCATCTACATTCCCGAGGAAAATCTGGGCGTGCGTATCGAGGACGACGTCCTCATCACCGAATCCGGCCACAAACTCCTCAGCGAACGCCTCCCGCGCGACACTGTTGAAATCGAAAAGATCATGGCGGAAGCCGCGTTGGCTCGCTCAAAAGGAGAAAAAAACCCCCTCACGACACACGGCAGGGAAACGCAGCTCTATCAGAAAGAACAAGGTAAATGGCGCTTGTTTCACGTTCACTATTCCGGAATGGCGGTTACCGGAGAGCGCCAGGGCTTCTGAACGCAGGAAACGTTTCTTTTTCAACGAGGCTCACTGCCGACAAAGAAGGCGGATTGACCGCCGGGAATGAGGCACCTTATACTGATCTCCCGCGCTGGACGTGGATTTCGCGCCAGCGTGCCTCGAGTCATTCCGCGAGCAGCGTAGGAGCGAACTTTAGTTCGCCGGCCGGAATTTCCGGAATCAGCAAACTTTCTAGCGAGCATATGAGCAGCGTCAAAGCGACACAACTCCGCCCCGGCATGGTCATCCAGCACGAAGGCCAGCTTTTCACCATCTTCAGCGTCGATCACCGCACGCCGGGCAACAAACGTGGCTCGATGCAGACCCGCATGAGGAACCTCCGTACGGGTGCGATCATCGATTACCGGTTCCGCGCCGAAGAGTTCGTGGACCGCGCCATCCTCGATGAAGTCGAGTTCGAGTACCTCTACAACGAGGGCGACGATTTCCACTTCATGAATACGAAGAACTACGAGCAGATGCAGATGAGCCGCGAAGAGCTGGGGGAAACCGTCTACTATTTGATTCCCAGCACCATCGTGAAGGTCGAATTTTTCGAGGAAAAAGCCATCGGCGTGGACCTCCCCGATACCATGGATATGAAGGTGATCCAGACCGAGCCGACGCTGCAGAAAGCCACCGCCAGCGCGGTCATGAAGCCCGCAACGCTCGAGACCGGCCTGGTCGTTCAGGTTCCGCCGTTCGTGAATGAGGGCGACAGAATTAAAGTGGACACGTCGGAAGCACGTTACGTTCAGCGCGTCGAGTAATTCTTAGCTCTTTGCTTTTGTACGTGGCTGGTAGATGATGAGACTTCCGCCTCCGCAGCTAATTTCAGCGCAAGCCGGAATTAGAAGAGGCAGAATGGCGTCCCGGCTCCGCCCAGGGCGCCTTTTGTTTTTCTCTCAATTTTTTCCCGCCGAACCCGCAACGGATTTCTCGCCCGCCGGATGTGCGCCAAACACGCGGTCGAAGATAGCATCCACATAGCGAAGCTGCCGCTGCAGATCGAAGGTGTAAGCGAGGGCTTTCGAATCGAGAACCTTGGCGATACGTTCGTCTTTCGAAACGCGGTCGCGGAAATTGGTGTTTGATTCCCACGCGGCCATGGCGTTCTCCTGCACCGCGTTGTAAGCCTCATCGCGGGGCATGCCCTTCTCCACCAGATCCTGCAGCAACTGTCCCGAGTAAACGAGGCCGTGGGTGGATTCGAGATTTCGAATCATGCGCTCGGGGAAAACGCGCATCTGGCCGAGGATGGCGGTCATTTTCGAAAGCATGTAGTCCACGAGAATGGTGGAATCGGGAAGGATGATTCGTTCCACCGAACTGTGGGAGATGTCGCGCTCGTGCCACAAGGCGACGTTTTCGAACGCCGCGAGCATGTTCGAACGCACGAGGCGCGCCAAGCCGCAGATTTGTTCACAGGTGACGGGATTGCGCTTGTGGGGCATGGCGGAACTGCCTCGCTGCTCGCCGCTGAACGGTTCTTCCGCTTCGCGGACTTCGGTCCGCTGCAAATGGCGAATTTCGAGTGCGATTTTTTCAAGCGTGGCGGCAATGAGCGCGAGGGCGCTGAGATATTGTGCGTGGCGATCGCGCTGAATCACTTGCGAAGCGACGGGAGCGACGGTGAGCCCAAGTCGCTTACAGATACGCTCTTCGATTTCGAGACCGAGATGCGAGGCGTTGCCGACCGCGCCGGAAATTTTGCCGACAGCCATTTGCACGGCGGCGGCGCGGAAGCGCTCGATGTTGCGCTGACTTTCCGAAAACCAATTCGCGATTTTCAGGCCAAACGTGATGGGCTCGGCATGAATGCCGTGAGTGCGGCCGATTTGAGGGGTGTGGCGGAATTCGTGTGCGCGTACATCGAGAATTTCTCCAAACATCACCAAGGCGCGCTCGATTAGTTTTGAAGCATCGCGAACCTGGAGGGCTTGCGCGGTGTCAACAATGTCATTCGAGGTCATGCCGTAGTGCAGCCAGCGCGCGGCGGCCGGATCAGCGATCGATTCGCCGACGGCCATGGTGAAAGCGATAACGTCGTGCTTCACGCGAGACTCGAGTTCGTTGATGCGGGCGACATCGACTTTGGCACGAGAGCGAATCGCGACGGCGGCATCCTTCGGTACCTGGCCCGCCTCCGCAAGCGTTTCCGTGGCGGCCAGCTCAACTTCCAGCCACTTGGCAAACTTGTTCGCGTCACTCCAAACCTGGCCCATCTCCTGGCGCGTGTAGCGTGGTATCAATGCTTTCTCCACAAAAGCAAAAAGAAGATTGCGCGGGCAGTTCCCGGTATTTCCTACTTCCATGATACCGCAGATGGGAAAATGTGCACGGCGCAAGGATTTCCTTGCCAGGTGTCCGAAAATGGGATGGGCAGTCGCGGAAACGAGCGTTTGGCGCCCGGAAAACGAAAGGACAGCATGGATAAGACGCTCAGGAAAAAGGAGTTGGGGGCGCCAACGGAGCGGCAAAGGAGTTGCACGAGGCAAGGGTGTAGGGGGTCTACAGGTTAGGGAGTAGGATGTCGACAGCCTTGGATGGAACAAAGGGCAGGGTCATGACGTCATAACCAAGAGAGCGAGCAAAAAGACGGCATGGAAAGAGCTTTCGAGGGGCGTGATTGAACATTGGAAGGAATTGTCTGAGGACCAAGCGATGGCTGAGAAGAGAGAGCGGTACCACAACCGAATCGAGCTTTTGCAGGGGACGCTGGACCTGTTGATTCTGCAAACCCTGCAATGGGGGCCGCAACATGGTTATGGGATTAGCGTGGCGATCCGGAATCGCTCCGGCGAGTTACTGCAGGTGGATACGGGTTCGCTCTATCCGGCGCTGCACCGGTTGGAAAAACAGAAATGGATCAAAGCGGAATGGAGAATTTCCGAAAATAAGCAGCGGGCAAAGTTTTACCAACTGACGGCCGCGGGAAAGAAGCAACTGACAAGAGAACGCTCGAAATGGTCGCAGCTTTCGGACGCTATCGCGGGCGTGTTGCAGTTGGAGGAGTAGTAGGACGAGGTAAGGAAACACAGAGGTGGCCGGTGAGTTTTTGGCGACGGAAGAAGCGGGAAGCGGAGCTTAACGAAGAGGTGCAGAACCATTTGGAGATGGCGACGCGAGAGCGCATGGATCGAGGCGACGCCGCATTTGAAGCCGAGCGCGCAGTGCGGCGGGAGTTTGGGAACGTAGAGCTGGTGAAAGAAGTGACGCGGGATGTGTGGGGCTGGAGATGGCTAAGAGATGTGGCTGACGATGCGCGCTTTGGTTTGCGCATGCTGTGGAAGAATCCAAGCTTCATGGTTGTGGCAGTGCTCACGCTGGCGCTGGGAATTGGAGCGAACACGGCGCTGTTCAGCGTGGTAAAGGCAGTGCTCCTCAACTCGCTTCCCTATAGTGACCCGAACCGGCTTGTCACGCTGGCGGAGGGAGACCGGGAAACGCGAGACCCGATAAAAGTTTCTTACGGAGCAGCGGAAGATTGGAAGGCGCGCAGCAGATCTTTCCAATCGATTGCGCTTTATGAAGCCTGGACGCCAACTTCGACCGGCGAACAAATTCCTCATATCGTCTATGGGTTGCGTGTTACGCAGAATTTCTTTCCCACACTTGGAGTGCGGCCCGCGATTGGCCGCAGCATTCTACCGGAAGATGATCGGCCGGACCGTTGGCATATGGTGCTCCTGAGCCACGGGTATTGGATGCGGCGTTTTGCCGGAAATCCGAAAGTGATCGGGACGAACATCACGCTCGACCAAATTCCATTCGAGATCGCCGGCATTCTGCCGGAGAACTTCCAGCCACTTTCGTTTAGCGATGCGGGAAGTGCGCCGGATGTGTGGGCCCCGCTGGGATACGACCTTTCCTTGCCTGAAGCCGGGCGCACATGGCAGCACTTGCAAAGTGTAGCGCGACTAAAAGACGGCGTGAGCGTGGGACAGGCGAGGGCGGAAATGAATACGATTGCGGGGCAACTTGCCCGCGAATTCCCCAAAGATTACGCACCGGATTTGCAGGTGAAGCTAACACCGCTGCACGAAAGTTGGTACGGAAAAGTGCAGTCGGCCTTGTGGATGCTATTGGGGGCCACGGCATTCGTCCTGCTGATTGCCTGCGCGAACGTGGCGAGCTTGCTCTTGGCAAGAACGGAGGGCAAGCAGCGTGAGGTGGCGCTGCGTGCTGCTCTCGGCGCAAGCAGGGCGCGGATTGCGCGTCAACTGCTAACCGAGAGCGCCCTGGTCAGCCTGCTGGGAGGAGCCGGCGGGATTTTGCTGGCGGTTTGGGGAACGCAGTTGCTGATCTCCTGGGGACCACAAGAGATTCCCCGACTCAGTGAAGTACACCTGGAAGGCTCCATCCTGATTTTCACTCTGGTTGTGAGCATGGCGACAGGAATGCTGACCGGGCTTGTGCCCGCGCTCCAAGCGGCGCGCGTGGACCAACGGGAAGCGCTGCAACAGACTTCCCGGAGCTTTGTGGGAGTTTCCCGGGGCAGGTTTCGCAGCCTGCTCGTCGTTGCGGAAGTAGGCCTGGCGTTTGTTTTGGCTGCCGGTTCAGGTCTTCTCTCGAAAAGCTTTGTTCGCGCGGTGAGCGTGAACCCGGGTTTCGACTCACAAAACCTGTACACCACGAACTTCGCGCTCTTCGGCCCCAAATATGAAGATCGCAAGGCCGTGGTGCGCTTCGAGCGAGCCGCGGTGGAACGGATTCGCTCCCTGCCGGGAGTGGAAGCTGCGGGGATTGCGAGCACTTTGCCAAGCGGCGGAGATTTCGATCAGGCAGGGTTCCATATTCAGGACCGGATGATCTCCGATCCTCAAGTTCCTAGCGTGGACAGATATCAGGTCAGCCCGGATTACTTTCGAGCGATGGGGATTCCACTGAAGCGCGGACGCTTGTTCACCGAGGCCGACGCTGCGGGAACGTCCCGGGTCGCTATCATCGGCGAGATGACCGCGCGGAAAATGTGGCCCAACGAAGATCCCATCGGCAAACGAATCCAGTTGGGAGGGCGCCACGAAGATCGGCCTTGGGCCGAGATCATCGGCATCGTGGGCGACGTCCATCAATACGGACTCGATTCTCCGGCAACACCGCAAGCGTACCTGCTTTATACGTATGAGCCGTTTACGCGGCCGTGCCTGGTGATCCGCAGCCGGCTGAACACTGAGGCGCTGACTCGTGAAATCGAAAGCCAGGTAAGAGCTTTGGACAAGAACGTTCCCCTATGGAACCCCGCCCCAATGGGAGAGATTTTGTCTGAATCGCTGGCGCGGAGGCGCTTCACGACAGGTTTATTCGGTTGCTTTGGCTTTTTGGCGCTTCTACTTGCGGCCATTGGGATTTATGGCGTGATGACTTATCAAGTGGCGCAGCGCACAGGAGAGATCGGAATTCGAATGGCGCTGGGAGCGCAGCGTCGCGATGTTCTGACGATGGTCCTGAGTGGAAGCGGGCGACTCGTGTCTTTGGGAATTGGTTTTGGTCTCTGCGGGGCGGTAAGTTTAAGTCGTTTGCTCCGAGGTCAGCTTTACGGAATCAGTCCAAACGACCCACTGACGCTCGGCGGAGTCGTAATGCTTGTGATGCTGGTGGCTCTGCTGGCCTGTTTCGCGCCGGCGCGGCGAGCGACGCGCCTGGATCCGATGGTGGCGTTGAGGTATGAATAAAGATTGGAAGATGGAAATCAGAAATCAGAAATTGGAAGAGCGAAGAGGGGCCGCAATGAGCTGGTTGAGTGGACTCTTTGGCAAACGGAAGAGAGAGAAGGAACTCGAAGAGGAGATGCGGAGTCATTTGGAGATGGCAGCGCACGAGCGCGTGGAGAGAGGCGAGGCCAAGGAGGAAGCGGAACGCGCGGCGCGGCGGGAGTTTGGCAATGTGGGACTGGTGCAGGAAGCGACGCGCGATGTGTGGAGCTGGGGCTCGCTCGACCGGCTAATGCAAGACTTGCAGTTTGGGGCGCGAATGACTGCGAAGTCGCCGGGATTCACGGCAGTGGCGGTCCTGACGCTGGCACTGGGCACTGGTGCAAACACGGCGCTGTTCTCAGTGGTGAACGGAGTGCTGCTGAATCCCTTGCCATATCCCGAGCCGGAGCAGCTCGTCACGCTGCACGAGAGCAAGCCGAACTTTGAGGCGGGCTCGATTTCGTTCCCAAACTTTCGAGACTGGCGAAAGCAAAACACAACGTTTTCTATGATGGGCGTTTCGCGAGGGTATTCGTTCAATCTAACGGGTGCTGGCGATGCCGAACAGGTGCGGGCGGAATTGGTTTCAACCGATTTTCTTCCCATGCTGGGAGTGAAGCCGGTTGTTGGGCGGTTGTTCGAGGAAGGAGAAGACGAATTCGGCGCGAGCCCCATTGTGATCATCAGCGCGGGATTCTGGAACCGGAAGTTTGCGTCCGCACAGGATGTGCTGGGAAAAAGGCTCACTCTGGATGGGCGAAGCTACGCGATCGCGGGTGTGGTGCCGGCGAATTTCAACCTGCAGATCGGAGGGTTTCGCACCAGCGAGCTCTACGTGCCCATCGGCCAATGGACGAATTCGGCATTGCACGTCCGGGCGGCGGGCCTGGGGATTCACGGAATTGGCCGTCTGAAGCCGGGCGTAACGATTCAGCAAGCTCGCGCCGACATGCTACGCGTGGCGGGTCATTTAGCGGAAGAGTATCCAGACTCGGACAAAGGGATTGGCGCAACACTCATCCCGCTCAAGGAACAGATGGTGGGCGACGTACGGCGGTTGCTGCTGGTGTTGCTCGCGGCCGTCGGATTCGTGCTCTTGATTGCTTGCGTGAACGTGGCCAATCTGCTTATGGCACGCTCGATGGGACGCAGTCGTGAGTTCGCTGTTCGCGCGGCCCTGGGCGCGGGCAGGGGGAGAATCGTGCGGCAACTCCTGACAGAGAGCATGCTGCTTGCGCTGGCGGGAGGCGGACTCGGGCTGTTGCTGGCAGCGTGGGGCACGAAGGCGGCGCTGCAACATTTGCCGTCCGGGCTGCCGCGCGCAAGCGAGATCGGAATGGATTGGAAGGTTTTATTGTTTACGGCGGGCATCGCGCTGTTCTGCGGGATTTTGTTTGGTCTGGCGCCGGCGCTGCGGATTTCGAAGCCGAATTTGCAGGACACTTTGAAAGAAGGTGGCCGCGGATCCGGCGGCGGAAAACAGCGCGCGCAGGGAGCTTTCGTCGTCGCAGAAATGGCAATGGCGCTGGTGTTGCTGGTGGCGGCGGGACTGATGATCCGCAGCCTGAACGCGCTCTGGAGCGTGAATCCAGGCTTCGATTCACACAATGTGCTGACGTTCGGAGTTTCCCTCCCGTCGTCGATGCGAGATGCGAACCCCGGGGCGATTCGCGCGGCCCTGCGCGGGATTCAGGACAAGCTAGGCTCGACTCCCGGTGTGAAGGCCATGTCTCTTTCGTGGGCGGCCGTGCCGCTGTCGAGCGACGATGAGGAGCTCTTCTGGCTGGAAGGTCAGCCAAAACCAGCGAGCGAGAATGACATGAACTGGGCAATCAGCTACGTGGTTCAAGAAGACTATTTAAAGGTTATGGGAATTCCGCTGGAGCGCGGACGGTTTTTCACGGGGCAAGATACTGAGCGCTCTCAGCATGTGATCGTCATTGACGACGTTTTCGCGCGAAAGTTCTTTGGCCATCAAGATCCCATCGGGAAACGCGTGAACTTATACACCTTGGGAGGGGCGGCGGAAATTGTCGGAGTCGTCGGACACGTAAAACAGTGGGGCCTCGATTCGGACGACAAGCAAGCACTCCGGGCACAGCTGTACTCCTCCTACATGCAGGCCCCCGACGAGATCATGCATCTGTCATCCAGTGGGACCGGAGCGCTGGTGCGCATCGACGGAAATACAGAGGCAACGACCGGCACCATCCGAAAGGCGTTGAAAGAAATCAGCAGCGAGCACCTTATGGTCAGCGTGCAAACCATGGAAGAGATCATTGCAGATTCCTTGACGGCGCGCCGGGTCTCGATGATCGTGCTTTGCGTCTTTGCCGCGCTGGCGTTGGGGCTTGCCAGCATGGGGATCTATGGCGTGATCTCCTACTTAGTTGGCCAGCGAACCCATGAAATTGGCATCCGCATGGCACTGGGTGCGAGACAGAGCGATGTGCTGCGCCAGATTTTGGGCGAAAGCATGAAGATGACGGTAATCGGAATTTTCATTGGGCTGTTGACTGCGCTGGGCCTCACCCGCCTGATGGCCAATCTGCTCTTTGGTGTGAGCGCCACCGATCCAGTGACATTTGTGGGAGTTGGCGCGATTTTGGCGATTGTCGCGATGGCGGCCTGTTATCTGCCAGCCAGGCGGGCCACGAGAGTTGACCCCATCGTGGCACTGAGATACGAATAAATGGCGTTAACAGCCAGGAGCCGCAACCTAGTAGGAGCGGCGTCTCCGCGCGGAGCCAGATTACGCCTTCCTTTCCGTAGTACCCTAGCGGGTCCCCAGCATGCCCTATGTTGTTGGCGAATAAGGGTCTAAGCCTGACCTAACCGCAAGCCTCGAATTCTGTCTAATGAATTGGATGCAGCAAAGCCTCGAAAGCACCCAGGCCATCGCCGAGAGCGACGCCATCGCCGTGGAGCGCACGCTCGCGGGCGATCGCGATGCCTATCGCGTTCTTGTTGAACGGCACAGCCACAATGTTTTCCGGCTGGCTTACCGGATGACCGGGAACCGGCACGATGCCGAAGAGGTGGTCCAGGAGGCATTTTTGCGCGGGTATCAAAAGCTGGGGCAGTTCGCGGCACGATCCAATTTCGGGACGTGGGTGTATCGAATCGCGGCGAACTATGCGATTGACCGCATGCGCCAGCGGCAGAAGGAAGAGGCGCGGCGGGAAGCGCCGAGAGCGGAAGACCGGGACGGGATGGAAACCGATCCATTGAATCGCGTCCCAGATCGAGCGCCAACCCCGGAACGGTTGACGCAGAGCATCGAGCTGCGAAAACAGATGGAACAGGCGCTTGCCGCTCTTTCGGACGCGGAGAGAACCGCTTTTGTGATGCGGCATTGGGAAGGCTGCGGGATCGAAGAGATCGCAGCAGTCCTGAAATCAAGTTCGAACGCCACGAAGAACACCGTCTTTCGCGCGGTGCAGAAATTGCGGCGTGCGCTGCAGCCCTTTATGGAAACAAGGGCGCAAGCACGCGCGATGGGAACGGAATTATGAAACACATGACGGAAGAAGAGTTGATTGCCTATCGCGAGGGAGTAGCCGAGCAACGAACGGCGATTTCAGGACATCTCGCAGTCTGCGAAGAGTGCCGGGGCGAGTTGGAACGAATCGAAGCGGTACTCGCGGCCCTGGATACGCTTACTGTGCCGGAGCCGGGGGCGGATTACGGACGGCAGGTGTGGAGGGAGATTGCGCCGCGGCTGCCGGAGAGACCGGGACGGTGGTGGCAGGTATGGAGGGAACCACGGCGGCTCGCTGCGGCGGGCGTGATTGTGGCGCTGATTGTCGTGGCGTTTGTCGCCGGGCGAATCACAAGGCCAGGCAAAACGAGTGACAACATCGCGAACAAAGAACAGGTGCGGGAGCGCGTGTTAGTGGTTGCCGTGGGCGAACACCTGGGCCACTCCGAGAGGATGTTGGTGGAGCTTTCGAACGCGGAGCCAAGCGATGCGGCGCAGAAACAAGTGAACATCTCCGCCGAACAGCGGCGCGCGGAAGACTTGCTGCAAGAAAACCGGTTGTATCGGCAGACGGCGCTGCAAGAGGGAGATGCGGGACTTGCCAGCGTGCTGGACGAACTCGAGCGCGTCGTGCTGGACGAACTCGAGCGCGTGCTCTTAGACGTGGCTCACAGCCCGGAAGAGGTAACACCGGCACAGCTCGAAGCAATCCAGAAAAAGATCGCAGGGCGTGGGATTTTGTTCAAAGTCCGGGTGGTCAACAAGGAACTGCAACAACGGCAGGAGGCGAGGGAGCCTGCGCCGGCGCAGAACGAGTCTACGAAGAGAGAGAGGAACAAAGTATGACCATCGGCAATTCAATCGGAAAGACGAACATGGCCTGGATCGCAGTTGCTGCGCTGCTGCTGGCGCCCGCAGTCACCCGCGCGCACGGACTCAAGGCCATTCCCGAGCAATCTGCTGATTCTCTGCAGGACCCGCAGGACGCCCAGGACAAAGAACA
>WNEZ01002370.1_pt1 | contig 18481 bp, 16 predicted proteins | sample 5400521 | NCBI WGS metagenome assembly WNEZ01 (sample SAMN13153339, study PRJNA577476) | soil metagenome | isolation source: 120 cm saprolite under Douglas fir tree site 2 hole 1 replicate 1 | place: USA:California | collected 2015-04-18
CACTATAGGAGAAAAACTGTCGATAATGATCAGGGGCAGGAATGTTCCGGCCGAGATTGTCAAACTGCCCTTTTACCAGCGGCGTTCAGAGGAGAAAATGGTCGTGTTTGGTGAAGAGATGGGCTTGAAGGACTTCCGGGCCAAGTTCAACTAGAAATGTTTACGAGACTTAAATCCAGCGCAATGCCTCTACCAAGGCTGCGGCCATGTTTAGCGCGCTCGGCTTCAGGGTTAAAGAGCCTTCACGGAATGGCTGGCTGGAGAGAGGAAGGCTACCCGGTGGAGACTGGACTCGGACCCGTCGAACTAGAACGCTAGAAATCTAGCGTCGACAGGGAACTCTTCAGACATCACCAGTAGGTTTTCTTCAATCCTAGAAGGTACGCGCCGAGATTTGTACCCAGATGAATCGGCGGCGTCACCAAGACAACAATGAGGACAGAGACTAGGCTCATCGGGAAGAATGGATAGGATAGAACTAGACCGCCGACGACAAAGTCCAACTGGTCAACTACGGGGAATGCGCGTCCCGGCTCCATGCTGAGCCTTCGCTTAACAAAGGCTCCCAGCAGGTCCCCGAGCACCGCCCCTAATCCCATGGCAAAACCTGCAATGGCCAAGCGTGAGTCTATCGGAGACTCGGCCAGGCCCAGTAGCGAACCAGCGATTATGCCTGCGAAAAATCCTCTGACTGTCTTGTGAGACCCGAAGATTGGCCGACCATCCATGAGGTTTCTACCACGGTCCAGAGGAGTTCCTCCACCAAAGACGAGTGGCGCTAACCGCCCGTGTAATACTAGTTAAGAGTTGGGCGGTTAAACATCCTCTACTCCGTTCTCGGTGATTCGAAACAGGGAGCGTTGGCCTGAGACTCGTCTTCCCTCGATTTTTTCTAGAACGCATTCTCTCACATCCCTCCTAGGAGTGTGCGTTAGTCGTAGAATTAGGCGGGACCAGTGTTCCAGTGTTCGGGTCGCCACAGGCTCAACTGTCCATTCCACGGGTCCCGGTTGACTGTGCACCTCTCCGGTGAGGATGATTCCGAGCATGAACCTGCGGGACAGATCCGTCAGGTAAGCTAGTTGCCTATTCAATTCGCGGTTGTACGTGAAAGCGTCGTGGGGTCTTCGAAGACTCGCCCGGTACAATCCTGTGACCGAGTCGACTACTAGCAGTGTCGGGCTCTTTGTCAATAGGTTCTCCAGAGTCTCTGTGATGCCTATTTGTTCGCGAAACTCGTCCGGGCGGAATATTACAATCCTCTCTGCCGCCTCCGTGCTGATGGGGAGAAGTTCAAGTCGGTGAGGGGAGAAGGACCCGTCAGTGTCCAAATAGAACACTTTACAGTCTCGAAGAGCCGCCTCGACGGCGGACTGAATCGATAGTATCGTCTTCCCGGTCGAGGCTTCTCCGTAGACGAAGCTGACCTGGTGGAAGGGGAAACCGCCATTCAGCAGTCTGTCCAGGTTCTTGCAGCCACTGGTCAGTTTTTCCATTCCTTGAACCCTAGGGATAAGAACAGATGCGATTCTAGTCTGATTATCAAGTATTGGCAGTTGAACCATGTTGACTAGCCTCGCACTGCCATCGCAATCCACGTTGCTGGTCGAGGGCCCTGCATCATTTAGTCTTCAAAACGGTGATGCTTCTGTTCTCGCCGCCCCCCTGGTACAAGACCTGTCGACTAGTGTTCTGCAGGGCAGGACGGTCCCGATTGAAACCGTTCAAGGTTGCGTGATAGAGGTTAGACTCAACCCCGGAGGCAAGCATCGAGTAGTGAACGAGTCGACGATACCGACTAGGTGGAGAGAAGCATCAGAAATCATCCGACAGGTGAAGGGAGTAGCAGTCATTCTCGGCGAGGTCGACTCTGGAAAATCGACCCTGTGCACTTTTCTCGCCAACGAGTGTTTTCATGATGGAATTCCGATTTCCATCGTTGACGGGGATGTGGGCCAGGCGGACATTGGACCGCCTACGACCATCAGCATGTCTATTCTTCGCCATCACGTGTTTAGTCTGAAAGAAGTCAAACCAGACACTTCTCTCTTCATGGGAGATACTAGCCCCACCCTAATCCCAGACAAGCTCACGAGAGGCCTGGTGGGGCTTAGAGATTTGGCGAAGAGCCAGTCCGAGGTTACGTTGATCAACACGGACGGCTGGGTCAGCAGTGAAGAGGCGGTCGCTCACAAAGTTCAGCTATTGAGCGAGATCCACCCTAATCTAGTCTTAGTAATAGGCGGTAATGGTGAAATCGATTCCATTGTTGAGCAACAGATCTCAACAACGCTGAGACTGGCGAGGTCGAAGCACGCGGCGACGCGGACTCGAGAAGAGAGGAAGAGGTACAGGGAATCAGGCTACAAGAGATTCCTAGAAAACGCAAAGCGACTGGACTTGCCTCTTGGAAAAGTGAGACTTCGACGTTTCAATTCGTACAGCCAGATGAAGATTAGGGCGTTTCAATTCGTACAGCCAGATGAAGATTAGGGAAGAGGAGAATCTCAAAGGTCTACTGTCTGGATTGCTCAACGAGGATGAGCAGCTTATGGCCATCGCCCGGGTTGAGAATCTTCACAACGGAATTGTCAGTGTGAAGACCATCCTCAACGGTTATCCGAGGATAGTAGAATTGGGCGCTGTTCTCTTATCGCCTAGGTACGAAGAACTGGGCTATGATTCTTAGATGTTGTAAGAGTCGGGAATGGAGTAGACGTAGATTGTGTGCTCGTTATAGTTCTCTTTCTTGGATGGCTTCCAACCATTTATCATGAAGTCGTGGCTGACGATTCTGGCGCCGGGTCTTGCCTCTGCTCTCAACTTTGGTTTGAGACGCTCGTTAGCATAGGTTGTTAGGTAGAGTGTTATGAGCGTCGCGTCCTTGAGATCGGCTTGAAAGAGGTCCCGGTTGAAAATGTGGACCTTGTTGGCTAGACTTAGTTTTTCGACCTCGGACGAGGCTGTCTTGAACAAGTCTTCCCGAATCTCATAGCCGGTCGCGGACTTCACCCCGAAATCTTTGACAGCGGTTGTTAGGATTCGGCCGTCGCCGCAGCCCAAGTCGCAGAGAACATCAGTCTGGCCTGCCTTGGCAACTTCCAACATTTTCCTGACAACGTCATGGGGCGACGAAACGAAGGGTGCACAGCTCATCATTTGATCACACAGTTGCGAGGGAGAAAGGCGACCTAGTCAAAGCGTATTAAACATTGTTTTCAATATTGCCCAAATTCGGGGTTGGTGGGAGGAGGTGTCTCGTCCGACCAATTCTAGGGAAGAAGTCATTCGGGCAATTCTTCGATGCGGTGAGAAGGGGCTCGTGGAGCTAGACATCTTTCAACGGGAATACTGATCAGAGAGTTGAACTCTAGTGATCTGAGATCGAAGGATTGGGACCAGTTTGATGTGGGTTATGTGATGGCGGACCTTGGCTTCGAGATGTCTGTCACGCCAACGGGTAATCGGCGAGGATGGCGAATAAGCCGAGGCAAGCTGTCTTTGTTGAAAGAGTCACTCTGAGCCTACCAACAATCTCTGCCAGTCAAGAAAAATTCGCTGGCACTTGTCCCAGCGAGGTCACGACTATACACGACTGGACCCTTGTTGAGGCCAGAAGCTACTTACTGGTTTCCAAACTATTTAAGGCACTTAGCCGAGAATCATTCGAAATCGCGAATTCTCATGGCTTCATCGACCCTCGGCGATACAAAGATAGAAGAGCTTGTGAAGATGCCGCTCAAGGAACCAGTTCTCGTCCAGGGTCTTCCCGGCCTCGGCTACGTCGGAAAAGTCGCGGTGGACTATTTCATCGAAAAGCTCAAGCCCAAGAAAATTGCTGAGCTCTACTCCAGCTTTCTACTCTTTCCCGATGGAAACCTGGGAATTAATATCTCCGAGGACGGAACCTACTCATTGCCCAAGTACGAGCTTTATGCGTACAATGAGCGTGAGCCCAACGCGATATTTCTCACCGGCGACGCTCAGCCAAGCGTGACCGGCCAGTACGAAGTGGCCAGTCTGGTCTTGGACTACGTTCAACAGTCAGGAGTGAAGATGGTCTTCACAATGGGAGGATACGGAACCCGAACTTCCAACGATGTGGGAGCGGTCTACGCGGTCGTCGGAGACCAGGCAATAGGGGATCGGCTCAAGAAACTAGGAGCTCGGCTTGCAAAGGGTGGCGCTGTTACGGGCGCCGCGGGAGTGATTCTGGGCATAGCACGGCAGAGAGGATTGCAATGTGCGGGATTGTTGGGGGCTACGACAGGAGTCTATCCGGATCTCGAGGCCGCGAGAGCTGTGATTCAGATGCTGACCAACTTAGTGGGGATGCCGGTCGAGTTGAAGGCTCTAGATAGTGAGATTGAGGATATGCGGAAGAAAATGGAAAAGTTCCGGCGGTCTGAAGCTGAGGAGCCGCGAGAAGGCGAGGAGAAAACGTCCGAGGAAGATAAGGGACGTTACATTACCTAGCTCGCTCTGTGACGAGGAACCTTTTTCTCACCGTTGGAATCGTTGGAACTCTTGCTTCTCTCAGCCTGCGACTGCGAAGTCTCTTGAGTTGAGACCTTCACAGTTGTGCTGTGACGCATGCTTTTCGCAATAGTCTTTGGTGCAGTGGGGGCAGTTTTCAACTGCCAGGATTTGACAGTCGGAGCATACGGCTCCCCAAACTAACGCCATTTGTATTTCTCCAGGGTTTTTGCAGTTTCTATTCGCGTTTACTAAAATGAGGTTTGGACGTTTTCTATGCAAAAAGGTAGTATTAGAGTTGACGTTTCCGCACTGAACAAGCTAGGAAAGACCCCGTTTTCGCTGCGAAACCTCGGTTTTGAGCCGGTTATCGCCTTGGTTTCTCTTTCTTCCCCTTCAAAAGAGCGTCCAGACTTACCCCGTTCACAGTGTATACCTTGTAACGGGTCCCGGGAAGATCACCGTAGGCCTTTCCTTCCGCGCCCCCAATACCCTCAATCTGAACCTCGTCATGTTCGTCGATGAAGTTTAACGCCCCGTCGCCGGGCAGGAATGCTGTCACAACTTTACCGTTTTTGATTATTTGTGCCCTAACGCATTTCCTGACGGCACTGTTGGGTTGTCGACACTCGATGCCCACCTTCTCGAGCACAATGGCCCTGCCCTGTGGAGCTCCTTGAAGCGGGTCTGACTTGTAGTCGAGGCCGAGCATTCTACGTTTGAACGGTGGGTAGGCCCATCTGAAAGCCTTCCTTCTCTTTCGTAGCTTTCCGGCAGCGAACATTCCTCGTGCTTGTTTGGCCAACATCCCACCTTTGAGGAGCCTAACGGACCAGAATGCCTCCTATTAGGATTGACGACGGAGAGCTTCGAGGCTCGTGATTTGTTGAGTCGGTCTAGGGCCCGCTGGCTTGGGCGGAGATGAATCAGTTGGGACTAGGAGTTTGGTCTTGAGAAGCGGTCTATGCTATGCGACCAAGACTTGGTCTATGTCAAAATATCTCTTGAGGAGGATACGTGTCTTGTCAATGGTCCGTCCATTCTTACCTATGGCTAGGGCCTTGTCCTTAGGATCGACCTCGACAACAATGATTTTCTTTTCGGGTCTTTCTGTGACCCGTATCTCCTTGATCTTGGCCGGGGCTAGGCTGTTTCTGATGAGCTGTTCGGGAGTCTCTGCGTATTCGACGACCTCGATCTGACGGCTTGTCATCCTTCTGAGCGTGTTGATGTTCTTCCCTCCTTTGCCGATTGCTAGGCCCATGTCGCCCTGTTTGGCGATGAAGATTATCCGGCCCAGTTTTTCATCTATCAAGCAGTCCTGCGTGGTGGCTCCCGTGATGCTCTCGAATAGGGCCATGTATTTCATTTCGTCACTGGTTAGCTTGATCTTGGGCTGGAGCATCACTTGTTCTCAGCCAGCTTGAGGACCTCTGAGTCTCCAGGTTCCTTGATGACCATGGCTGCGATTGGGAATGGTTTCTCGCATAATGCGCCAAGGTCGAGGCTTGAGCCCTGGAAGACGTACACCGGTACCTCTCCCTGTTCCGCGTTATATAAGATGGTCTCACGTTGTTCCCGTGGACAGTTGTCGGCCAGGATTACGAGCTTGGCTTTCGCCTGGCTTGCGCTGGCTAGAGTGTTCTTGCTACCGTACTCGACCTTGCCGGTCTTGACGGCCATCCGGATTGATTTGTTTACGTCGACCATTACTTTCCTCGCGTCCGGGACATTGACATGGACACCTCGATGAGTCCGGTGCCCATGGGGATCTGCTGTCCGACGATCACGTTTTCCGCGACTCCGCGGAGCGTGTCCACTATTCCCTTTACGGCAGCGTCAACGATGGTCGGTATGGTTATCTCGAAGGCTGCTTTTGCCAATGTGCTGGCTTTTTCACCGCTGACTCCGTGACGGCCGACTTGTAGGACCTCGCCAGACGAGGTCATCATGTCCGCTACGAGCATCACGTGGCGAATATCAACGTCCAACCCCTGTTCTTCCAAGACCCCTAGTGCTTCTTTGACGATGACGTTTCGGGCTGCTTCTATGCCGAGGACGAGGGCTGTCTCGTTGATGTTGTTGCTCACAGTTCGGGTCTGGTCTACCCCGGGGATTTCGAGGGCTAGGGCGAGGCTCGAGCCTTCTGTCCGGACTATCCATTCCCCCTTCTCTTCAATGACCAGGGCTCTCTTTACCGCGGGTATTCCTTTGATGTGATGGGTTCTGAGTTTGCCGTCGAGGCGTCGGAACTGAGGTATCTCCAGGTCTTTGGTCTTGATCTCCACGTGATAGTTTTCGACTTTGACATCCGCCCCGGTGGGCTTGACTGCGTCTCTGACTTCTTGGACGGAGACTTCTCTCTCCCGCATGGCTTGCGGGTTCAGCTTGACATCGATTCTCATCCGGGTAATGTCAGTCTCGAACGAGCTCGCGATGTCGGATAGGGTAGTATGGGTCAGCAGAGTGGCAACTTCCTGCGCCTTCTCCCTGCTTGTCCTATGTTTCGCATCGAGAAAGACGGTCATGTTCGGCGTGGAGGGAATCTTCCTAGCATCCACTATCTCGATCAGTCTGGGTAGGCCTAGTGTCACGTTTTGTTCTTTGACTCCTGCGAAATGGAATGTTCTCAGGGTCATCTGAGTTCCTGGCTCTCCTATTGACTGGGCGCTTACGATTCCCGCCGCTTCTCCAGGCTCTACGAGTGCGCGCTTGTAGTTCTCGATCGCCTCTTGCACCGCCTCGTCGACAGCGGCCTTGGGAATCTTGGCGTCGATGAGTGTTTTCTGAAGCTTCGCCAGTATTAGTGGGGATAGAACATTTTTGGCCTTCTCGGTCGCCTCTTCAATGTAGTCTTTGGCGGAGGGAACTCCCTTCTTCATCGTGAGCCGGACGCGTTCTACGAGCCGGTCGATGTTGACGGCTTTTCCATGATCGCTCTTTGCCGTGTCGACGCCGTCTTCTCCGTATCGTACTTGAATGATGTTGCCTCTCGAGTCTCGCACTGTCTGGTCGTACTCGACTCGTAGGTGTTCGAGGGCGTTGATGAGCCGGCGTTGCATGTACCCGCTCTGCTGGGTCCTGACGGCTGTGTCCACCAGTCCTTCTCTTCCTCCCATGGCGTGGAAGAAGAATTCGAGGGGTGTTAGCCCGTCGCGGTAGCAGTTGTATACGAACCCTCTGGCGGCTGCTCCGGCGTCGCCGGGCTTGAAGAATGTCATTGCTCTTCCACGGTATCCTCTGAGGATTCGTTTTCCCCGGATGGACTGTTGGCCGACGCTTGCGGTCATCTGGGAAATGTTGAGGGTTGAGCCTCTGGCTCCGGCTCGGCTCATGATAACTCCGCTGTTGTCCATCTGGAAGTACTGGTCTGCATAATCCCCTGCGACGTCTCTTGCCCTGGAGAGCTCGTTCATGATGTAGAGTTCCAAGGATTCCTCGAGTGTCTGTCCGGGGAGTCGTTCCAGTGTCTCTTTGCGATAACTGTCGATGTACTCGTTCACCTTCTCCTCCGCCTTCTGAATGGCCTTGGAGATTTTGTCCTTGGTAGCTTCAGGTATCTCTAGCTCGTCGAAGGCGTAGGTGAATCCTCGCAGAATCATGAAACGGTCCAAGAGCCTGGTGACATTGTTTAGGAAGCTGCGGGCTTCTTCTGCGCCGAAGTCTTTGACTATTCGATGGAAGAGGCTTTCAGATTTCTCTGCGCCTATGCTGGCCTTGTCGATTACTCCTTGTTCTAAGACTCCGTCTTTGATTACGATGAAAGCGTCATACGGACAATCGTGCATTACTCCTTTGTTACAGTCCGTGCACTTGTAATACGTGGACAGGTTGGATTTGGAGATGAAGTTGAATCCTCTTGGTAGTACTATGCTGAAGATCTGTTTACCGGTCCATCCTTCTTCCGGTTTAGTCACGGTAGGTTCTGGCATCGGTCCTTCGAATCCTGCAGCGGCTAGGAGTCTGGAAACGTCATGGCGGTTGAGGACTGTCGATTTCTGGGTCAGGAGGAATGCTGTGGTAAGACTGTCTCGTATTGCTCCTATGATCGGGCCTCCATAGCGCGGGGATAGTATCTGGTCCTGGACTTGCATGAGGAGTCGTGCCTCGGTCCTGGCTTCCTCTCCCTGGGGAACGTGGAGGTTCATCTCGTCCCCGTCAAAATCTGCATTGTAGGGTGTGCAGACGGTGGGGTTGAGCCGGAAGGTCTTGTATGGTAGAACCCTTACAGTATGGGCCATTATTGACATTCGATGAAGACTGGGCTGTCGGTTGAACAGGACAATGTCCCCGTCTCTGAGATGGCGTTCTACGACGAATCCTGGCTGGATTGTCTCGCCCACCGCCTTACGGTCTGTGACGAATTCTAGCCGGACGCGGCGTCCGTCTGGTCGGACGATGTACAGCGCGCCTGGGTATGTGTCGGGTCCATTGTCGATCAAGCGTTTCATCACTGTTAGGTTGTGCTCGGTGACCTTTTCGGGTATGGTGAGTCGGCTGGCGACGTCTAGTGGGACGCCGACCTCGTTAATGTCCAAGTTCGGGTCTGGTGAGACTACGGTTCGGGCGGAGAAATCGACTCGTTTGCCAGATAGGTTTCCCCTGAACCTACCTTCTTTCCCTTTCAAGCGTTGGACGAGGGTTTTGAGGGCCCTTCCGGACCTGTGGCGTGCGGGAGGTAGGCCTGAGACCTCGTTGTCGAAATAGGTTGTTACGTGGTATTGTAATAGTTCGTGGAGTTCTTGGATGATGTTGATGGGTACTCCGGATTCGAGTGCTTCCCGGAGTTTCTGGTTGATTCGTATGATGTCGACGAGCTTGTGTGTGAGGTCATCCTCGGATCGTATGCCTGACTCGAGGGTGATGGAGGGTCTCACGGAGACCGGTGGGACGGGCATTACTTGGAGGACCATCCATTCGGGCCTGGCGGCTTTCGGGTCCATTCCGAGAAGTATTAGATCATCATCGGGAATTCTCTCGAGCCGTTCTCTGACGGTGCTGGGTGTTAGTCGTACTGGTGCGGCTCCCGCTTCGACCTCACCTACGAGCTCGTGGAAGGTGGTGGGTTTTCCATGCTCGATAGGGTATTGTTTCTGGTGGCAGTGGGGACAGACCGTTGTCTTCTTCGCGTCCTTGATGATTTCGTCGAGGAACGCGTCGGGGACGGTGTTGAGGCGTTGCTTCAGCTCCGCATGTCGGACCCGGTACTTTTCGATCTTGTCCTCGCTTAGGAGTGTTCGTCCGCAGTTTCTACAGGTGATGGAGAGGAGGCGGTGGATTAGTTTTGCAAAGCTGACGTGGATTGCGGGCTCGGCCAGTTCTATGTGGCCGAAGTGGCCGGGACAGGCGCTGGCAGTGTTGCCGCAGGTCTTGCATTTCTGCCGCGGCTCTAGTGTTCCCAGTCGGCCGTCCATGAGCCCTGATACGATGGGTACTCCGTCTTCGTCGTAGGTGTCGGCGGCTTGTACTTCTACCGCGGATAGTTTTCGGAGTTCTGTCGGGGAGAGGAGCGTGAACCGGATGCTCTGGATTATCTTGTGAGCCTCTTCCACAACCACGAGTGCCATGGCTATGCCCTCTCCTCCAAGTTTAGCCTGGGCGCTATTCCTAGCGCCATGAGTTCTTGGACGAGTAGTTTGAACGCGTAGGATATTGAGACTGGTGAGATGTTCGCCTTGTCCCCGTCTAGTCGGCAGATGTACTTGTTTTGTTTGATGTCGTGGTAGGCGATTGTGCCGCAGGTCTCGCAGACAAAGACTGTGTACTTGTCAGATTCTTCTAGTAAACGGTCGCGTAACAGGGCCGAGGCTCCATGGCCTATGAGACAGTCTCGCTCCATTTCTCCGAATCGCAAGCCTCCTCCTCTGGCTCGTCCTTCGGTGGGCTGTCGGGTAAGCATTTGCACTTGGCCGCGTGCTCGTGCGTGCATCTTGTCGCTGACCATGTGGTGTAGTTTCTGGTAGTATACTACGCCGATGAAGAGTTCAGCGGCCAGCTTTTCCCCGGTGATTCCGTTGTACATTGGTTCGCGACCGCTCTTCTCGAAGCCTAGCTTGGTGAGCGTGTCGCCGATTGCGCTGGGTCCCATGTTTTCAAACGCTGTTCCGTCCGCGATCTCGCCGATCTGGGAGGCTGCTTTGCCTGCGAGTGTTTCTACGAATTGTCCGATGGTCATTCGGCTGGGGATGGCGTGCGGGTTGATGATTACGTCTGGGACGACGCCGTCGACTGTGAAGGGCATGTCTTCCTGTGGTACGAGTAGTCCGATGACTCCTTTCTGTCCGTGGCGGCTTGCGAACTTGTCGCCTAGTTCGGGTATTCTTAGGTCGCGGACTTTGACCTTGACGAGCCGGCTTCCTTCAATGGATTCTGTTAGGAAGATTTGGTCGATTATTCCCTCCTCGGAGGGGCGCATGGTGACTGAGGAGTCCCGTTTTGTGGGTCCCTTGACCTCGAACTCCCGGTATTCTTCGAGGAATCTTGGAGGGCTGGTTCTACCGACGAGAACGGTGTTGCCTGAGACTTCTGCTTCTGGTGAGATGATTCCATCCTCTTCTAGGAGCCGGTAGTACCGGTCTCCTCGGTATCCACGGATTCCGGCTTCAGGGACTTCGAACTTGTCTCTCAGCCCGCCTAGGTACTGGCGGCTTTCGGCCTCGTAGATTCGATAGAAGGTGGACCGGAATAGTCCGCGTTCGACGCTGGACTTGTTGATGATGATCGCGTCCTCCATGTTGTAGCCTTGGAAGGAGAGAATGGCGACGACGACGTTCTGGCCGCTGGGCCGTTCGAGATAGTTGAAGACCTCCATGGGCTTCGTCTGGACAATCGGGGTCTGGGGATAGTGGAGGAGATGGGATCGAGAGTCGACCCGGTTGTGGAAGCTGCTTGAGAAGACTCCTAGTGCTTGTTTTGCCATGGCGGATTCGTACGCGTTTCGCGGGGACTGGTTGTGTTCAGGGAAGGGTATCATACTGGCCGCGATGCCAAGCATCGTGTACGGCGTGATTTCCAGGTGGGTGTGTTCCTTGCGCAGCTCGTGCTCGTACATCGAGATGAGCGTGTTTTCCTCCTCGTCCGCGTCTAGGAGTTCTACGATGCCGGAGCGGATCATGTCTTGGAAGTTGATTCGTCCCTGTTCGAGCTGGACCATATGCTCCTCGGTGAGCCTTGGCCTGCCGTTTTCGACTAGTATGAGGGGGCGTCGGACTCTGCCTGGATCGCTGTTGATATACAGCTCGCTACGTCCCCCTTCCACCTCCGGTGGATGGTAGGCGATGTTAACTTCTGAGCTGATTTTTCCCTGGCGTCGATATTCTCGGAGTTCTTCCGCTAGTGCTACGGGGTCTCTCGCGTATCCTGCGATGAGCCCGTCGACGACGACCTTGCCGGCGGTTGCTCGGATCTTCTTGTCTGCCTCGTCAATTGGAACTACGTTCATCCGGCGGAGCCGGTCGACCATTTCTCGCGGGTCTATTCCCACGCTAATGCTGCCGGATAGGGCGAGGTTCTTGACTAGTCCGCAGTTGGAGCCTTCAGGTGTCTCGTCTGGGCATAATCGTCCGTAATGGGTTGGGTGAAGGTCTCTCGCTTCTAGATTGGGCTGGCTTCTGCTTAGGGGTGATTGTAATCGTCGGAGGTGGCTGAGGGTGCTGATGAAATTGGTCCTGTCGAGTAGTTGTGTTACTCCGATTCGGCCTCGGACCCAGTTTCCGGTTGCGATTGCGTGCTGGACACGTTCTGTGATGATGCCAGGACGTATTGCGTTGGCGATGGAGAATTCGATGTGGCGGCGGATGGTGATTCTTTCTAGCTGGTACTTGAGGTCGCGGGTTAGGTTTCGGAAGCTGATTCTGAACAGCTCGGCTAGAAGCGACCCAGCCAGTTTCAGTCTCTTGTTCGCATAATGGTCCTTGTCATCAGATCCCTTCCTTCCTAGTTTGACCTCGATGACCCGGTTGGCGATTTCCGAGAGGAAGAGCGCCTTTTCCTTCCGGTCAGAGGGTAAGCGTCCCAGGTGGGGGAGGAAGTTTCGGTCGAGTACTGACTCGGCCTTTTTGAGACGGTAGTCGTCCATCTGGCCCGGGGCTAGACGGTTTCCCAGGTATAGCATCGCGTCTCGGGCGTTGTTTGCTTCCAGCGATTTCTCGTAAGAGCCTACGAGCTGGTCCTGAATCGTCTCGTCTATGCTGATTAGTTCGGCTATCTTGGCGTCTTCTTCCCAGCCTAGTGCTCGCATCAGTATCATGAAGGGGATGTCGCTGGGAATCCCGGGCATGGTGACCCAGATCGCTCCGTCGCCCTTGAGAGCGCATTCGATTCGGGCTCTGAACCCTACGGTTGTGGAGAATATTTTGGCCTTGTAGGCTGGGTTTACTCCGGTGTGTTCGATGTCGACGAGTATTCTGTTCGCGGCTAAATCTTCTAGTGCGACGATTACTCTCTCGGACCCGTTTACTATGAAGTAGCCTCCAGGGTCGAGTGGGTCTTCTCCCACACCGACTAGGTCGTCCGCGCCGAGTTTGGATAAGAGACAGATTCTCGATTTGAGCATGACGGGTAGGTCGCCTATGTAGACCATTTCTGGCTGGCCTTCTCGTTCCCCGATGACGGGGATCATTTCCATGTGAAGGGGTGCTGCATAGGTTAGGTTTCGGATTCGAGCCTCAGTCGGGTAGATGGATCGTTCTGTTCCGTCCACCTCAATTACTCTGGGTGTGCCGATTTCGATTTTTCCAAGTTTGATCCGGAGGGGATAGTCTCCGATGTCGATTGGCAGCTCTCCTACTTCGTCCACGATGGCTTGTAGTCCTCTCTCGACGAAGTCGTTGTACGAGTCTATGTGCTGGTGTGCTAGGCCGCTGTCTCGGATGAATTCTTTTGCGAGGTTCCAGAGCTGGAGTTGAGCTAGTGCCAATTCATTTTCTCCAAGAAATTATTTTTCAAAATTCTTCTACTACATACCGGTAAAAGTCGGACTCGCCCGCCGTGGGGCTTTTCCGGATGACCTTGATCACGTCGCCGGGCTTGGCACCGACGGCTCGTGCTGCTGGATCACTGGATTTGATATAGGGTAGTTGAAAGGGATGGATGTGGAATTGGCCGAGTACGTCTTTTGCCTCGTCAGGTTTTAGGAGGATGTGTTTGGGGACAAGATCGTGTTGGAACACGTCATAAGTGGGTTCCTTCTCCTTATCCTGCTTCTTTACCAAGACTTTTGTTACTACCTCAGGTACGGGGCGGACGGGTTTCTAACACCGGGGAATTTGAACGCAGCCGGAATGCCGTTTATAAACCTAAGCTCAAATTGCTTGTTTCGGTACTAAAACGTACTGGCAAAACAGCGAAACAATGACAGAAAATTATTTCACAACTGAACCGAGGCCATTTTCCGTTTCTCTTGTAATCAGAGGGTTAGGAATCTGTTGAAACGACCAATGCAACTGTTCGTCGGCGGAATAATTTTCCTCGCCCTTTTCGTTGTAACAAGTGCTCTCGTGTTTTCTAATGTGACACAGAACTGGGACGCTACAGCGGCAGTTCGGATTAACACCGCAAATGCTAGCTCGGCTTTCTCCAATCTGATGGTCTTCTTATCGCTCTATGGAAGAGAATGGTTCTGGATCCCGTTAGTTGGGGTGATGATTGTTCTAGGGTCTCGGGAGACGAAGATACTTGCCGCCGAACTTGCAATACTGTTTGTCGCAGGCATCGTCCTTGGGGACACTCTCAAGACAGTCTTGGTTAGGCCTAGGCCATTTGAGACCGTAGCGGGAATAATCACCCGGGTCCCAACGGCCGGGGACACGAATTCGTCTTATCCCTCTGGTCACGCCCTCATCGTGTCGATAGGAGCGGTCTTCTCACTGGTCAAGTTCAAGGTGAAGCGGGTTGCACTCTTGTTGAGCTTGGAGGCTGCTCTGGTTTGCAACTCACGTGTCTTTGTGGGCGTGCATTATCCAATGGATGTTCTGGGAGGAATCTTTGCCGGGGCCACAATTGTCTTTCTCGGAGTTTCCCTTATCGAGAAGTATGGTAGGCACTGGCTAGAAATGATCGGCTACGTTTTCTGGAAGATAACCGGGAACGGACCCCTCAAATTATAGACCGTAAGAATTGGAACGTCACAATCTTCGAAATCTGTGGCTAGTACTTGATTATGATAGTGTGGCCCGTGCCAAAAGGATAGCCACCTGGATAAGCGGGGTCTCCACCCGCACTCGGACTGCACGGCGGGATGCTTCTCCGGTTGAAATTACAATAGTCGAGAGGGATCAGTTTGAGAGAGGCCCAATCTGTCGTGTCGGTGTTGTTGTCCACTAACAGTTTGACATGATGGGTTGAGTCGTTCTTGAATGCGAGAATGCTGGTGGCGTTGAAGATTATTGGAAGTCGTTGTCCTTGGAAGGCTACTGATCCATAGGTATCGTTCCAGATTGTGAAGAAGTCGCCTAGAGTATAGTCCATGTTCGTGTTGCTGGCCTCGACATGAATTATTCCCGATGCATCGTGGGTGTGGAGAGGTTCGAAACAGATGCTGGTTGGGGATGAAATGATTCCGATTTGAGCAGGTATGATTACGCTTTGATTGTTGATTTGTATTTGCAGCCATGGGTGTACGTGAACAGTTGTTCCCTCGACGCCCAAGCAGTCGAAGGGGAACCTCCCCGGAGCGCCAGGGCGAATGGCCAAGTATACGGCAACAACAATGATGGAAATCAGAACCGCTGCGGCTACAATGGTTACGATTCTCCTGTTGCGGCGCCCTTTCTCAAGCTCTTCCTGAATTCTCTTTTTTCTAGGAAGAGACACGGGAGAAGTCGCCTTGATTCTCAGTTCTTGGACTGGTTCTTATTGCTAGCTTCGTAACCATGATAGGACAGAAGGCGTAGACGAGTGCAGTTGGATACGATGTCGCAAAGTCTCATTGTCCGGAGGAAACGGAGAATAGTGAACCGGCTGAACGAGCTCTCGGGAAAAGAATGGATCAAGTTCACAAAGTCCTGGTTTATTCACAGTCCGCCTCGCCGGGACCGATCCAAGATTGTGCATCCTGCCGGTTTTCCTGAAACGCTTGTCCAGGGTTTCATCGAGTTCTTCACGAAGCCTGGAATGTGGGTCTTGGACCCGTTCATGGGAACCGGAAGCACATTACTGGCTGCTCGGGCTTCCGGCCGTAACGCGGTTGGTGTTGAAATCAACTCTCGCTACGTTACGATTGCAAAGAAGAGACTTCGCGAAAACCATACTCCTAGCGACACAAAGCAGTTTGCGCTCAGAGGCGATTCTCGAGACATTGTGGCTCTGGTTGAGAAAGAAGGCTTTCCAGAGATTGATTTCTGCATTACTTCTCCTCCCTATTGGAACCAGTTGAAACGCGCGAGTCTGAGACAGAAGGAACGGGTCGAGAAGGGCTGGGACACACGTTACAGTAATAATTCACGAGACATTGGGAATATTGACGAATATCAGGGATTCCTCAAGGCCCAAAGCCTGATCTTCGGCCAGGTCCACGAGGTGGTGAAGAGAGGTGGGTACTTGGTGGTGGTGACGAACAATGTGTTTTTCCAGGGCCGTTTGTACCCGTTGGCGTTCGAGACGATGACGAGTCTAAGTGAGAGGTGGGTGCCGAAGGATGAGAAGATCTGGCTTCATGATGATAAGCGCTTGTTGCCACTTGGGGTCTACAATGCTTGGGTGGGGAACCGTAGTCATCAGTATTGCCTAATCTTTAGGAAAGAATAATGGATTCAAGTTCTGTGAAGTCTTGTTAAGAATTAGAGTGCTCGTGAGGGTCGACTAATGGAACGGGTGTTACGACGAGTCTTCTGAGACCCGCAATTCTTGTCTTGACCGAGTTTTCAAGTTCTGTGGTAACCTCGTGGGCCTGGTTCAGGCTCATGTTTCCGTCGACGACTACTTCAATGGCGCCTACTATGAACGGTCCAGCTCTCCGAAGCCTTAGCTCTCTAATCCCCTTAACATCATTGTGAGATTTGATGAGAGTCTCAATTTCCTTGGTAAGTTCTGGTTCGTGAAACGCGTCTAAGAGGACTAGCGAGGATTCTCGAATTGCCACGTACGCTACTGTTAGGATGTAGACTCCGACCAGCATTCCTCCTATAGCGTCTGCGTGGGGAATACCTAGACTGGCTACGAGTACGCTGCCGAAGGCGACGAAGGATGAGGTGGTGTCCTTGATCGAGTTTCTAGCATCCACTTTCAAGGAGAGTATGTTGGTCCGGTTTGCCACATCTCTCATCTGTAATGCTCTGTAGAGGGATAGGAAGCCGGCGGATAGGAGGACTGCTAGGGCGATAATCGGGAGTTTTACGGGCTGGGGGTTGAGGAGTGCTCTGTAGGATCGAGAGAAGATGAACGCGGAGAATCCGACGAGGACTATTGCGGTGATTAGGGCGGTTAGACTCTCGACTTTGTAGTAGCCGTATTGGAACCGGCGGCTTGGGGTGCGCCGGGCGAAGTGTAGGCCGGTCCAGACGAAGAAACTAACAACGGCGTCGCTTAGACTGTCGATGCCGTCGGCGAATAGGGCGATGCTTCCGGTGATGCTGCTGAAGACGAGTTCTGCTATGCCGACGGCGAGGAGGGTCCAGACGGAGACTTGGGCGATTCGTTCGCCTTCTTGGAAGCCCTTGGTCTCATCGTGCAAAGCCCGACTGTCTGCTCTCCGGTTTTCTCAAGTATTGTCCGGGCTTGTAGTATATGCTGGTTCGGAGTCCGTTTTGTCAAGTGTTGCTAGGATAATGTTTATATCGATTATCCGATATCGTAATATCGATACTCATATGCAAAGTCAGAAACGAGCCCAAGGAGGTGCATAGAATGACGGAAAATCAACGATCGCACCCGAGACATTTCATTGCTTTGGCACTCATCGCTCTTGCAGCCATCGTCGGAATCTTCACAGCAATCGGTCTCGCCTTCTACTACTACGTTCCTAGGCCTGCTGCTCCGGCAGGAGTCGCCTACTATCCGTACTTCCCGTTCGGAGGTTTCTTCGTCCTCTTCTGGATATTCATCGGCTTCATGGCGTTAAGATGGATATTTTGGCCCTGGAGATGGGGATTGGGAGGAGGATGGCACTACCGGAACCGCTACTGGCGCTACCGGGACGAATCCTACTACATCACGCGAGAAAGATATGCTAAGGGTGAAATCACGAAGGACCAGTACGACCGGATGATGCGAGACCTAGACCAGCACGGCCAGACCGCATAGGGTCGCAGCCTGAGAGGGACACGCTCAATCCAATCAAGGGCGCGTTCTTCTCCACCCATTTCTCGCAAAGTAACTCGCGGTAATTTTTCAGAGTCCATAGTCACAACGGCTTCTTTCTCTTTCAATTCCCACAAAACATCGTGTTATAGCAAATGATCAACTTGGTTTGTTATCCTCGCCCTTCCGCTCCCCGGACCCCGTCTTGTCGGATTGGGACGCTCTCGTGTCTTCCACTTGTTTCTTTACCCTCTGGAAGAATGGCGTATCGATAATCCTGTCTACTTCCTTGTCCACGACGCTGAGGTCTAGTTTCACCTTCTTGGTGAGCTTTCTCCGGCCCGCAAATAGGAACCAGAGCAAGACACCAATGGCCCCTGCGGAGACGACGGCCGCGATGAGGAGGAAGGCGGAACTGATGAACGGCGTAGACTGGGAAGTGGGTGGAATGCTGACGACCGCTGATGATGTTCCGGTTCCGAGGTTTCCAGGCTGGTCCCTAGCGTTCACTTCTACGAGCCAGAGCCCTGAGGGATCGTTCGGGCCCACCTGATAGCTGCCAGCCCATTCCTGCTGGCCGGGTATGTAGGAGAGCGGGATTGGGGTCCCTACAGCTACTCCGGAGTGTAAGAGTGTGACTGAGACGATTCCTGAATTGAACCAGGTTCCATCTGGGTACTTGACTGAAGCATAGATTGGGATGACGTCGCCTGCTCCGAATGTTTTCGCTGCAGGGAGAGGTGTGATTGTAACATTGAGTGAGGAGGCT
>WNEZ01005369.1_pt1 | contig 18474 bp, 13 predicted proteins | sample 5400521 | NCBI WGS metagenome assembly WNEZ01 (sample SAMN13153339, study PRJNA577476) | soil metagenome | isolation source: 120 cm saprolite under Douglas fir tree site 2 hole 1 replicate 1 | place: USA:California | collected 2015-04-18
TTTCCAAGAATAGGACATTCTTGCTACCACAACGCGGGCACACGACGCCATCCGGCCAGCGGCGAGCCACTAGGTATTCGCGGCAATTCACCGGATCGGCGAAGAAGAGGATCGCTTGTTGTAGGCTCTTGGGTTCCATGCTTGAATCTTAGGGCAAAGCGGCCGTTTTGTCAAGTATATTATTGCCAAGGTTGCGGCAATTGGCACTTAGCAATTGGCAACTGGCCAGACCGGGCGCTTGTGAACCGTTGTGAATCCACCACGGCGCGGGATAGGAAAGGCCAGATGCCAAGTGCCAATTGCTAAGTGCTCACTCGTACGCCAGCGCGTCAATCGGATCCTTCTGGGCTGCCTTGTATGCCGGATATAGCGCGCCCAGGATGGCGCCGACAATGGCGATGATCGTCGACCGCAGAATCCATCCGCCGGTGACCACGACCGGGAGCGTAGGTAAACGATACTTGATGCCTGCTCGTGCGGCCAGGCTGAACAGGACTCCAACCACAATCCCGCCGACGGCCAGCAGCACCGTCTCGCGCAGGATCACGTTCACGATATAAAACTTCGAAGCGCCAATGGATTTCAAAATTCCGATTTCGCGGGTGCGTTCCATGACCGCCGTATACATGGCCTGGAAAATTACGATGAAACCGATGATGATTGAGATCCCGATCACCACATGAATAAAAGTAGAAAGCCCTGGATAATTGCTGGGCGTCATCATGGACAGGTAATAAGCCATTGAGCTGGCCACGTACTTCTCCATGCCCGGAACCTGCTTGATTTCATCTACGACTGCGTCGGCATTGCTCGGATCGTCCAGCTTCAAATAAAACACCGAGGCTTTGCCCTGTGCCCCGATCAGATTCTGCAAGGTTTCGATCTGAAGGAACTTTCGCGCACCCCGGCCTTCCTCCACGATTCCGGAGACACGGAACTGGTTGTTCAGGATTTCGATCGAATCGCCCACTTTGACGTGTTTGGCCTTGGCGAACAGGCCGTCCACCAAGACATCGTTCGGACCCTGGAACGGGCCGCCATGCTCGTAATGGAAAGGCTGCCCGGACAGGCTTTCATAACTCTTCAAGTCGATCCCGGCAATCACTTCGAGGGCACCCGCAGTGGAGACTTGCGTGATCACGGGCGCAACTTCGGCTACATGCGGAAGCTTGGCCAAGATGCTCCCCACCTTGATCGACATGGGGGCGCCGGTAAGACCGACAATGAACGAAGAACCAGGCGGCATGACGATGACATCAGCCCCAATGCCGGCCTGGCGCCTCCGCGAATCGTTCAGCATTCCCACCGACAGTCCCACAATCAGCAGGATCAGGGTGACTTCCAGCGCAATAGCCACAATGCTGATCAGCGACCGAAGGGGCCGGTGCACCAGGTTGGCGACGATCATTTTGTTCATCATGGGGAAAGCGCTGCTAGCTTCTGGCTACTGGCTTTTAGCGACAGAGCCAGCACTTAGCAATTGGCACTTAGCGCTTGGCCGAAAATCGATTAGGTCCGCAACTAGTGCAAATTGCCAAGTGCTAATTGCCAAGTGCCGGCCACTTACTTCCCATCCGTGCCGTTCACCTTGCTGGATTGGGGCTGGTCCAAATGCACCACCTGGGCCCCGGCAGGTTGTTCCAGCGCGAACTTCTCGTCGGGCAGCGGCTCGTTCATCTGGATCTTCACGATGGTCAGGGTGATGTCGTACTCTTCCTGCGGTCTCCAGATTTCAATCTGCGACGGAAAATTAACCCCGTCGTAGTCCTTGTAGCCCTCATAACGCGAGTCGGTGGCCAGGTTGCCATCCTGATCGTAGACCAGCTGACGATGGGGCAGCAGGTCGGTGCGGCTGAAAATGATCTTGCGGGAAAGAAACCAGCCGCGGTTGCCCTTGCGAATCACTTCAATTTCATAGTCGGCCTGCTGGACCTGATGTTTCTTGGCGTCAGTCACAATTTCGAAGTTGTTTTCCATGACCGCGATCTCATTTTGCGGATCGATTTCCCGCAAAATCAGCGCGTCGTAAATGTGTTGCGGACGTAAATTTTCCAACGGCTGCTCGAGGTTGTGGCTTTCGATATCGTTGCGTCCGACCACGAAGCGGTTTTTAGGAGGGATCCAGAGCTTGAAGTCGAGGCCATCGCTGACCATGTCAAAGGCGCGGTTGCGCACGATGGGCATCAGCCCGATCATGCGCAGCATACTGGGCTTACGCGCCAGGATGTAACCCCGGATCTGCTGATAGTCGGTGACCTTGCCCTTCTTGATCCCGCCGACAGAGGTGTCAATATCCACCGTGGCTTGCAGGGTCTTGATCTTGGCCGCCTGGGCGTCGACGTAGTCGATCAATTCCGACTGGCTCGCGGACTTCAGCGGAGCCGCGCTGAATTGCCTTTCAACCCGGCGGGAGCGAAACAAACATCCCGTCAGAGGGAAGATGGCCAGAATAACGAAAATGACCCGGTAGCGGGAGAAAGTCTGCATCTAGATTGGATTGGATTCCCGAGAAGACAGTTGGGTTCACCAGTAACGCTAAGTATATGCGAATCAGGGACGAATCACGCCATCCGGGGTTATCAGATTAGCATCCCGCAGTCCGGCAACAGATTAGAAAAGCGCTACTTTCTCTGCACCGTTTGGCGTAGCTTGGCCACGTTCTGATTGTGTTCCTCGAGGCTGCGGGAAAAACGATGGTGGCCGTTGCCGTCGCTGACGAAGTAGAAGTATTCGGTCTGCGCCGGATGCATGGCCGCTTCGAGAGCGCTGCGGCCCGGATTTCCGATTGGCCCGGGCGGAAGGCCGGGGTGGGTGTAGGTGTTGTACGAAGAACGAAATTGCATGTCGGAGTGGTGCAGCGCTCCGGCGTAGCTCCCGTTGAGCAACTCAGCGTAGATCACGCTGGGATCGGCCTGCAGCGCGATGTTTCGCGCCAGCCGGTTGTAATAAACGCTGGCCACCAGGGCGCGCTCCTCGGACACGGCGGTCTCCTTCTCGATGATGGACGCCATGACGACGGTTTTCTCCAAGTCGCCTTTCTGCAACTCAGCTTTCTGCAAATCAGCTTTTTGTGAGTCGGCGATCAATCCGATCTGCTCCGCTACCTGGCGGAACTGCCTCACCATCGCCGCCGCGATGTCTTTCATGCTTTGGGTGCGCGTGAACTCGTAGGTATTGGGGAAGAGGTAGCCCTCCAGGGTTTTCGCTTCCGGGGCCAGATCGGAGATCAATCCCAGGTCGGATTTCGCCACTTCCAGAAATTCCTGACTTGAGCCCAATCCCGCGTCCTGCACCGCCTGCGCGATGTCGAACATGGTGTAGCCTTCGGGGATAACAACCGTGTGCACGTATATATCGCCGCGCACCAGGCGGTCGTGAACGTCCAGCGTTCTTGCGGTCTTGTCAAAAAGATATTCGCCGGCCTTCAACGATTGTTTGCGATGAAAGCGATGCCAGAGGACGAAAGCCAGCCGGCTGCGGATCACGCCGGCAGCTTGCAGCTCAGATGCGATCCTGCGGGTGGAGTATCCCGGGCGCAGCAGCACAAATTTCTGCCCCTCCGGCGTAACGGGCATCCACAGCGCCCACGCCAGCCAGCCGCCAACTCCCAGGACGGCAAGCAGCAGGAGTATCAGGAACGTGCGCAAGTTAGAAATAGTTTAGATGAAGAGGAGTCGCTGGTCGTTAGTCGGTGGTCGTTGGACTTCGGAGGTGGTGGTCGGCCGTTGGTCGTTGGCCCTCTTCGATGGCCCTCAGGCAGCCGGTGAGCTGAAGGTTGATAAAAAACTCCTGGCATCCCGAGCGCCGCCCCGAGCCGCGCTTCCGCGGTGAGGGCAAGAGAGGGACCTGGGTTTGTGCGGCGCATGGCGCGGCGTGGCGCACGCATAAACCCAGGTCCCTCGACAATCTTTCTTGGCGCGTAGCGCGAAGAAAGATTGCTCGGGATGACAATAGAGTGGGGTGGGTGCTGAGTGCTGAGTGCTGAATGCTGTGCACCCGCGCATCCGGCCGACTAACTTCCGCCCCTCGCATCCATCCAGCTCTGCAATATCAGCACTGCCGCCATTTGGTCCACGACGGCGCCCCGCCGTTTGATCGACATATCGGTTTCCCGCAACAGGCGGTTGGCTTGGGCGGAGGTCAGGCGTTCGTCCCAGAGATGCACTGGCAACTTGAAGCGGCGGCGGATTTCGTCGGCGAAGACCTGCATCTTTTCCGCCTGCACGCCTTCCGCGCCGCTCATGCGCAGGGGCAGGCCCATCACAATTTCGGCGACTCGGTAATCACGGATCACCCGCTCCAGCTGGGCAAAATCCAAACGCTTGTTCTGGCGGTGCAGGGTCTGCAGTCCCTGAGCGGTGATGCCCAGCGGGTCGGAAATGGCCACGCCGATCCTTTTGGAGCCTACGTCCAGGCCCAGAATTCGTGGCTGACGCCCAGTCTCAGGGGGCACCGTTTGGTCAGAAGGCACGTCGCGATTATATGTCCCGCGCGTACTCTGGGGAGTTAGGCTACGATACCGCTATGGCCATCGACGAGGCAGAGGTTCGCCAACTTCCCCTGCAAGCTGCGGCAGTAGCGCAGCCCAGGGCGACGAAGCCTCACTGGGCGTTTACGGCGATTGGAATCGCCACCATCCTGGGTCTCTGCTACTGGGGCGAACTGGTCCTGGCCGTAATGCTGGTGTCGGTGTTACTGGCGTTTATTTTGGCTCCGCTGATGGACCTGCTCATCCGTCTTCACCTGCCTCGCGGCGTAGCTGCCGCCGCGGCGGTGTTCCTGCTGCTCGCTCTGATTACTGGGCTGGTGTACTACTCCTCGAACCAGGCCATCGTTTTCGCGCATGATCTCTCCAAATACACGCAAAGGATTCGACAGCAAATTTCCCAGGTCTGGCAGCAGGCGGAGAACCTGGGAACGACGGACGCGGCCGGGCAGGCGAAACCTGCAGACTCCCGTTCCGGCACCAATTGGGCAGACCTCCTCACCCGCGGCTTCGGTTCCGTCTCACAGGCCTTGCTGGCAGCCTCGTTCGTGCCTTTCCTGGTGTATTTCATGTTGAGCTGGCAGCATCACGTTCGCTCGGCAACGGTGATGCTGTTTTCCCTCGAAAATCGCCACGCCGCCTACGTCACTCTGGGCTTGATTTCGGCCATGATTCGCAGCTTCATGGTTGGGAACCTCCTGATTGGTCTTTTCCTGGGGACCGCCGGCACCATCGCGTTCGCGATTCTGCATGTGCCATTCTTCTATTTCATTGGTTTCATCAGCGGATTCTTGAGCCTGGTTCCTTATCTTGGAGTAGTGCTGGCCATGGCCCCTCCGATCTTCGTCAGCATCGGACACATCAACTCCGGGGATGCGATCTTGATTGTGCTGACGGTGCTGGGACTGCACCTGATCGCGCTCAACGTGCTCTACCCCAAGTTTCTGGGCAACCGCCTGCAACTGAATCCGCTGGCGGTGACGATCGCGCTGCTGGTGTGGGGATGGCTGTGGGGAGCCATGGGCCTGGTCCTCGCCGTCCCCATCACAGCCGCCATGAAGATCGTCTTCGACCACGTGGAGTCACTAAAACCGTACGGGGCGTGGATGGGGGAATAGTTCAGTCTTCAGTCGTCGGTCTTCAGTCGTCAGGAACTACTTCTCAACCGGTGCGATTGGTCATCCGTCACAGACCTCCTTCGCATCACCTGTTACAAAGGGTGGGTTTCACTATCAGGGGGAAGGGACCATGAGCGGTTCTTATCGAGACCTCAAGGCGTGGCAGAAAGGCATCGAGTTAGTGGTTGAGATATACGCCAGCACCCGCACCTTTCCAAAGGACGAAGTGTACGGCTTAGCGGGTCAACTGAGGCGCGCTGCAGTGTCGGTTCCGAGTAATATCGCAGAAGGTAAGGGGCGCTCCACTGATAAAGAACTAGTACTTTTCCTACATCACGCTCGAGGTTCGATTTTTGAGGTGGAGACTCAGGTCACCGTCGCGGGCCGACTCGGCTATATTACGCAGGCCCGGATGGATCGGCTGGAAGATCTTTCGGGGGAAATAGCCAAGATGCTTAACGGATTGATCAAGGCTGTAAAATCAACCGGCTTGGAAAAGACGGGAGAAGAACTAGTTGCCTGACGACTTTCTGGCGGGGTTTTGCTGATGACTGAAGACTGACGACCGACGACTGCTTCTAAGCTACAAAATCCGAAGCTTCGGGAAAGCGCAGTTTGCTCTTGGCCAAGGCCTTGGAGAGCATTTCCTCAATCTGGACTTCTTCGGTGTTCTTGGCCATGGCCAGTTCGCTCACCAGCAGGTAGCGGGCGCGCTCCAGCACGCGCTCCAGCATCTTCTTCTCGCGGAAGGAGAGGGGCTTGGACTGGTTCAGCAGGAGGAGGCCCTTAAGGACAGCCGAAACTTCCAGCAATGACCCGGTGCGCATACGCTCCGAGTTTTCCTTGAAGCGGTATTTCCAGTCGGCGTTGTTGTCGCACTCGCCATCTGTAAGAAAATCAACGATTTTCTGGATCTCGCCGTTCTTTACCACCCGTCGCAGTCCCACCGTATGTACGTTGTGGAACGGCACCATGACTTTCAGGCTGCTGGACTTGATCTTCAGGAGGTAGAACTTTTCCACAGTCTCGCCAATAGTCCGACTGCTGATTTGCTCTATAACTCCAACGCCATGATTGGGATAGACAACTTTGTCGCCTATGTGGAAATTGCCGTCGACGCTGATCATGAGGGAACACCCACGAGCGCAGGGCACTTGAGGAACAACACTTGGCTATTTTATCGCAAACAGGCAGGAAAGGCAATTGCGAAGCGGCCTTCAGGGGGTTACGATTCGGCATCGGGCGTCAGACCTCGGGCGTCAGACCTCGGGCGTCAGACTTGCGCGTCAGGCCTGGGCGTCAGACCTGGGCGTCAGATCTGGTCGTCAGATCTGGTTGTCAGGCCTCAGGCTCCGGGCATCCGGCGCCGTGCCGCTCGATTGTCGCGGGGGTGGAGCAGCGCTTCAGCGCTGCGCCAAGGGGCTCGTTTTGCAGGCCCGGCTTCAGCCGCTGAGGGCATCAGGTAAAGCTGGCGAATTGCGCTCGCCCTGGACGAGCCCTTCGACTTCGCTCAGGGCAGGCTCCGACCCGCCCCCCAACACAGGCGTACTAGATTGGGCCTTTCTCGATTGAGCGAAAACCAGTTTCCCCGAGAGGTCTGTATCCTGAGGTCTGAGGTCTGAGGTCTGAGGTCTGAGGTCTGAGGTCTGAGGTCTGAGGTCTGAGGTCTGAGGTCTGAGGTCTGAGGTCCTGAGGTCTGAGGTCTGAGGTCTGAGGTCTGAGGTCTGAGGTCTGAGGTCCGAATTCCGAGGCCGACGTCCGACGCCTGATGCCCGCCGTCCGGTTTATAATCCTCAAGCACATGACAGAGCAGATTAAGCGGAAGCTGCAGGAAGAGATGAACGCGCTCGAACACGAGCTGGTCCATGAGCTTCCGCAGGAAATAAAGAAAGCGGCCGCCCTGGGGGATCTCAGCGAAAACGCTGAGTACCACATGGCGAAACAGCGCCAGGAGTTCGTCAAGGCGCGGCTCCGGCAGCTAGGGGCCCGCATGGCGGAGCTGGCCCTTATCAACATGGATAATATCCCTAGAGATAAGGTCGGTCTGGGTTCAACGGTGCGGGTCTACGACAATTCCAAAAACGCGGAAGTCGAGTACAAGCTGGTGACCAGCGAAGAGTCCGACGTGACCGCGGGCAAAATTTCTACCAGCTCGCCGATCGGCCGCGCCCTGCTGAACAAGAAAGTGGGAGACACCGCCTCGGTGGTGACGCCCAACGGCAATCGTGAGATGGAGATTCTGACCCTGGCCACGATCCACGACGGCGAAGCCAAAGGATGAGGCTCAGGCGGTGAAAATTTGGTGATGAAGGTTTTCGTATTGAGGACGGGGACGGCATGACCTGGACCAGCGCCTTCGGACGCGGCTGCGGCGTGCTGCTCGATGCCATCGTCCGCTGGCTCGCGCTGTCGCGGATCGATCCCAATGTGCTCACGTTTCTGGGGCTGGTGGTGAATACCATCGCCGCCCTCCTGTTCGGCTATGCCAACGGTGACAACCAGGCCCGCATGTTTCGCTACGCCGGGCTGGTCATCATCGGCTCCGGCTTCTTCGACTTAGTGGACGGACGCGTAGCTCGGGCCAGCGGCCAGGTGACGCGCTTCGGCGGCTTCTTCGATTCGGTCATCGACCGCTACAGCGACGCTTCGCAATTCCTCGGATTGCTGGTTTTCTACGCTCGCGGCGACCGCTTCTTTTATGTGGTGCTGACCGCCTTCGTGATGATCAGCGCCATAATGGTCAGCTACACTCGCGCCCGCGCCGAATCGCTCATCGGTTCCTGCCGCGTGGGTTTCATGGAGCGGCCCGAACGCCTGGTGCTGGTCATCATCGGAGCCTTGTTCAACCGCATGGCGCCGGTGCTGTGGCTGATCGCGGTACTGTCCACAATCACGGTCATCCACCGTATCCGCTACACCTACACGCGGACCGAAGGCGCGGACGCGATTCCAGCCAAGGCCGGGCAGGCGGCGTAGCGCTTCCCGTTTCAGAACTCAGTCCCAATTTATTTCTCTGTGTTGGATCGGTTGCGTTCTTGGGGCAAATACAATCTCAGTGCGGGCGGCGTTTGGAGGGTGTTTCCAGTGGGTACTGGACGCCGTTTGCGAAACGGTCGAGTGGCCTAATCAGCCATTAGGGTTCAACTCCCTCGCCCTCCGTCGTCACTCGATGAAAGTGAATCTGCTTGACAACTCCGTTGAGCGAGTTATCCTTTAATTGTTTCGCAGACGGCGTTCAGTATAGGTTTTTTGCCCCGGATGATTACCGGGGCTTTGCTTTCTCTGCCGTGTGACTAAGGCCCTGCTTTACATCCTGCTATCCTAAATCCGTTGTTCCCGAGGACCTTTCTTGCTCGATCCTGTTCTTGTCATTCACGGCGGTGCCTGGGCTATTCCTGACGACATGGTCGAAGCCCATCTCGAGGGCGTGCGCAACGCCATGGCTGCGGGCTGGCGGGTGCTGGAAGACGGCGGATCCGCGCTCGATGCCGTCGAAGAAGCTGTGGTCATCATGGAAGATGACGAGACTTTTGACGCCGGCCGCGGCAGCTTCCTCAACCGTGATGGCAAGGTTCAGCTTGACGCTTTCATCATGGACGGCGCCACCCTGCGGGGTGGTGGCGTGGGCTGCGTGGAACGCATCGCGAATCCGGTGCGCGCCGCGCGCAAGATTTTGAGCGACAGCCCGCACGTCTACTTCGTCGCCGAAGGCGCTGAGCGTTTCGCCGCGGAGCATGGCATCCCGCTATGCCGCAACCAGGACCTGATTATCCCGCGCGAGGTTGAACGCCTGCGCCAATTTCAGCAGCGCGCCGAGCCCAGCCCTGACCTGTTTGCCCCGACCATTTCTCATGACACAGTGGGCGCGGTCGCGCTCGATCGCGCGGGCAACATTGCCGCTGCCACTTCGACCGGGGGGACGCTCAACAAAGCTCCCGGACGTCTGGGTGACTCGTCGCTCATCGGATGCGGCTGCTACGCGGACAACCAAACCGCCGCCGCGTCCACCACAGGATGGGGCGAACCCATCATGAAGCTGGTGCTGGCCAAGTGGGCAGCGGACCGGGTGGCCTCGGGCAGCGCGCCGGAATGGGTGGCGGCGGAGGCGATCAACTATTTGAAAGATCGAGTCAATGGCCACGGCGGGATGATTCTGCTCGACGCGGGCGGGCGTTTTGGTATCGCGCACAACACGCCGCGCATGGCCTGGGCGCTGCAGACCACCAAGCAGCAGAGTTCCGGGATCGAACGGAAAGGTTAATGCCAGTTACCTGTTGTCAGTTCTCGGTTGTCAGTTTCTTCGCTAACTAAGCCGATTCTGGTCAGTGATTTAGCTTGATTTCACTGTCCATTCTGATGTACATAACGACCGGCATCCACGTGCCGAACGTCGTGCGTGTTCAAATCCTGCCAACGAAGGGCGTCAGAGCCCAGGATCCCCCCGTGTCGATGGAGAGAACTTTTATGATGGTGCGGAAGCTCGTCTCAGTCGCGTTTCAGCTCGTTCTGCTCACCACCCTCGGATTTGCTCAGGGAGCCGCCACTGGCGATCTGCACGTCACGGTCAGGGACTTGAAAAGCGGCTTAGTGACCAATGCCACGGTCACAGCAAGGGATGAAGGCAAGGCACTGGAGCGCACGACCAGCGACAACATTGACGGCCAGTACCGCATCCTGCTGCTGCCGCCGGGAACCTACACCGTGACGGTCACGGCGCCGGCCTTCACCAAGGCCACAGTCGCCGGAGTTGCGGTTACCGTGGGAACGATGGCCGAAATACCGATCAGCCTGTCCGTGGCTGGAACCGAGGAAGTGGTCAACGTGAGCTCGGCGGCGGAACTGGTGGAGACCCAGCGCACCTCTTCGACGGACACCATCAACCAGCGCCGCATCGACAACTTGCCCATCAACGGACGCAACTACATCAACTTCGCGCTCACCGACTCGCGACTGGCGCGCGACGACACTCCCTCCATTGGAGCCGCGCCGACTTCCGGCCTGAACATGAGCGGGCAGCGCGCCCGATCGAATCTGGTCAACGTGGACGGTGAAGATGCTGTGGGCAATGGCACCAACGAAATCCGCTCCACCGTGTCCCAGGAGGCGGTGCAGGAGTTCCAGATCATCACCAACGGATATGCAGCGGAATACGGTCGCGCTTCCGGCGGAGTGGTGAACATCATCACGCGTTCCGGAGCCAACGACTTCCACGGCTCGCTTTTCGGTTACCTGCGCAACCGTAATTTTCAGGCGGTGAACCCCTTCAGCACGGTTTCCAATCCAGCGTACACCCGGGTTCAGGCGGGTGCTGCATTCGGCGGAGCCATCAAGAAAGACAAGACGTTTTACTACTTTTCTTACGAAGGCACCTGGCGTCAGGAAACAGGATTTTCGTCCATCGGGGCCAACAACTTTGGCCTGGTGCCGTTTAACACTACTCAGGTCGGTCAGCCATTCGGTACAGTCTTGTTGACGCCGGAACAGATTGGCTTCATCACCAATCCGGCGGTGCTGCAGCAGGAATTTCTTAATCCAGCGTTTGGCCTGGAAGTTGCGCAGTACACCGGGCTGGCTGCGGCTTCTTCCGGCATGGCACTGAACGGACTGTGGCCGCAATCCGTGAGTGTCTTGCCTAATTTCAGCGGCTTCCCCACTTCATGCGCTCCTCCCGGACCATGCTTCGTACCCCAGTCCTACGTGCCCCTCAGCAGCCTGGTCGGGAACTTCCCAGTCACGGAGCGCACCGATCTTTATTCCCTGCGCCTGGACCACAATTTGACCAACAACAACCACATCATGCTGCGCGGCGGCGCAAGCCCCAGCGACCAGACCGGCATTCAAGTGCAGGCCCAGGGTCCGCAGAACTTCGGCCAGAACGCTTTTTCCCGGACCTCAAACCAAAACTATCACGACTGGTCGATCACCGGGCAGGACCAGTGGACGATCGGAACGAATAAGATCAACGAGTTCCGCTTCCAGTACGCGCGCCGCGGTCTGCTCTACGGATTTTCCCGCGGGCCGGGCGGCGCGGATGTCGCGGTCAACATTCCCGGTTTCGCTTTCTTCGGACGCGAGCCCTTCTCGTTCGTGAATCGCACCGAGCAGCGTTACCAGGTGACCGACAACTTTTCGATCGCCAAAGGCACGCACAATATCAGGTTCGGCGTCGACGGGAACTATATTCCGCTGAGCGCGGACTTCACGGTAAACTTTGGCGGCATTTACAACTTCGGCTCGCAGAATGTCTTTCCGGCCGCGATTGCGCCTCCGGCGAATACCAGTTTCCCAGCCTTCAGCCCGGTGCAGGCCTACGGCGCCGGCATCCCCTCGAACTTCATTCAAGGCGTGGGCAATCCCCATGATGCTTTTTCCAACACCACGGCCGCAGGGTTTTTACAGGACAGCTGGCGCATTAGGTCGAACTTGACGCTTAACTACGGCGTACGTTATGACGTGGAATTTACTCCTCAGTTCGGTCCGCTGAATTCCATCGCAGCCCAGGGCCAGAATTTTCTCGGCATCACCCAGGGCATCCCGCGCGACTTCAACAACGTTGCGCCTCGCATCGGTCTGGCGTGGGATCCGAAAGGTGACGGCAAAAGCGTAGTACGAGCCTCCTACGGATTGTTCTATGACCACCCGCTGTTAGGCCTGGCCTTCATCGCAGACGTGGCCGACGGCACGCAGGCGCCACAGGTCGTTCTCTTCCCCGGGTCACCCTGCAGTCTGGCTGGAACCCCGAGTCCTCTGAACCTGAATGCATCGAACGCCTTTCAGGGATTGATCCCCAATGCATCGTGCACGCCGACGGGTCTCTCGCAGGCCCTCAATTATCTTCCCGATCAGCAAAGATTCAATCCCGCCCCCAATGCGCCGTCCGCATTCGTAAACCAGGGATACCTGCAGGCGGGAGTCCCGCTGTCGATCCAGCCCTTCGGCTTTCCTAATGGCAAGAATTTCGTCTACGCCTACTCCAACCAGGCCAACCTTACGTTTGAGCGCGATCTGGGTCACGATCTATCCTTCGGCCTGGAATGGAACTTCAACGGTGGACGCCACCTGAACCGGCCCATCAATGTGAATGCGGTAAAGCCGCAGTTCCTGATCCAGAATTACAACATCGCCGTGGCCGCGGGTGCGGCCGCCGCAAACAACCCCAATGGACCGCTCCTGGTGGGATCCAGCGGAGCGCCCTGTGGGGTGAACGCAAACCCCGGCCCGTTTCAGGGACAGCCCTGGGTTTCAGCGGCGCTGGTGAGCTTTTTCCGGCCCTCAGGCCTGAACCCGTCGCTGGGCCGAGCTTTGCTGGCCACGCCGGCGGCGCCCTGTGTGGGACTGGCCAATCAGATCTTGGCAGCGGAGGGCCTCAACGGGGCGTGTGACTCGGTCTCGCTCGCAACCTGCGTTCCGTTCAGCGATATGCCGGCAAATATTTCAAGTGGCAGTTCTGTCTATCACGGCCTGACCGCCAACTTGCGCAAGCGCTTCGGCAATCATTACGAGTTTCTGGTTTCCTACACCTGGTCGCATGCCATCGACGATTCCACCGACCTGCAATCGCCGCTCGAGCCTCAGGATAACTACACCCTGGCCGGCGAGCGCTCCAACTCGTTGTTCGATCAGCGCCATCGCTTCGTCTTCAGCGGGGTATACCAGAGCGGCAAGCTGAGTGGCAGCGGATTTGTGGGAAAATTCTTTTCCAACTGGACCCTTGCCCCCATCTTCGAGGTGGTTTCGGGGCGGCCGTTCAACATCATTTCCGGCGTCGATAATAATTTCGATTTCAGCACGCCAACCGACAGGCCGGTGACCGTCCTGGCGAACACAGCCACCGACCTGTGCGGCGACACCCCGGCAGCCTCCCGTTTCTCCGCCACGGGATTTCTGAAGCCCGCATGTTTTCTGGATACACCGCCTACTCTGGACGGCAACCTGGCCCGCAACGCAGGCAAGAAGCCCTATGACCTGTTCACCGACATTCGGATTTCCAAGCGCATTCCTCTGGGCGAGCGCGTCGCGCTGGATGGTGTTGTAGACGCGTTCAACTACATCAATCGCTTCAACCCGTCAGACGTCAACCCGTTGTGGAATAGCGGGCAAACACCCACCGCCGCTTTCGACCCGCGCCAACTGCAGTTCGCGCTGAAGCTGACGTGGTAAGGGCGGACGTCAGACTTCGGGCGTCGGACCTCGGACACTGGGTTTCGAGATAAAATGAACCTGGTTGGCGAATGGCCGAGGCCTAAGGTCTGAGGTCCGAGGTCCGCTTCTACTCTTCGCGATTGCCGGGAGATTCCTCCACATGTCTGAACACCAAGCACCCACCGAGCGGACGCGTGTGGTCCGCGAGCCTCATCGTGGGGTTTACGATCGAGCTGCGGCCTATCAAATTCTTGATGAGGGCTTCATCTGCCACGTCGGATTTGTGCTGGACGGGCAACCGTTCGTCATCCCAACCGCGTATGGACGCGTGGGCGACAACCTTTACATCCACGGCTCGGCCGCCAGCCGCATGTTGCGCAATCTGGATAAAGGCATTTCCGTATGTGTGACGGTTACGCTGCTCGAGGGCCTGGTGCTGGCCCGCTCGATTTTCAATCACTCCATGAATTACCGTTCGGTAGTGGTGCTGGGAACGGCGATGGCAGTTGCGCAGCCGGAAGAAAAACTGGAAGCCCTGAAGTCGCTTTCCGAGCACATTTTGCCGGGACGCTGGGCGGAATCCCGTCAACCCAACGAGAAGGAACTGAAAGCGACGCTGGTGATGCGGCTGCCGATCGAGGAATTTTCGGCGAAGGTTCGGCAAGGTCCCCCGATCGACGATGAAGAAGACTATTCATTCCCCACCTGGGCCGGAGTGATTCCGCTGGAGATGGTTCCGGGCGCGCCGGAAAACGATCCGCGGCTGGACCCGAAGACGCCAGTGCCAGCATATGTGCGCAGGTATTCGAGGAAGAGATAGCGGGCGTCGTTGGTCGTTGGTCCCTGGTCGTTGGCCAAGACAAAGCAGCCACGGATTTCACGGATCCACACGGATCAAAATCATTCCTTTGGCTTATCCGTGTAACCCTGTTTAATCCGTGGCTACGGTTTTGTGTTGGCCAACGACCAAAGACCAACGACGACCGACCACTTACTTCCCGTTCAACCAGTTCGCATACGCATCGAAGGAATACGGGCGCCCCAGAAAATCGCGCACCAAATCTGCTGCCGGTTTGGTGCCGCTGGCTCCCAGCACTGTGTTGCGGTACTTCGCGGCGACTTCCGGATTCAGCAATCCGTCTTTCTTGAACTCGGTGAACATGTCTTTCGCGATCACCAGCGACCACATATATGTGTAATAAACCGCCGAGTAGCCGTTGAGGTGCCCGAAGGCGGTCTGCATGTGCGTGCCCTCGACAAACTTGAAGGGCGTATAGCGCCCCTGTAACTGGGCCACCAGTTTGTCCTGGTCGAGCCCCTGCGGGTCGCGGTTGTAGAAATTGAGGCTGATCGCGGCATAGAACATTTGCGTGCGCACGTCCAGCGCCCGGTCGAAGTCATCGGCGGCGCGGGCTTTTTCGGCCAGGTCCGCAGGCAGCGGTTCGTTGGTCTTGTAATGGCGCGCGAACAGCTTCAGGATGGCCGGATCTTTGGGCCATTCTTCGAACATCTGCGACGGCGCCTCGATAAAGTCATTCTCCAGATCGCCGGTGGCCCAGGGCGTATTGCCTCGCATGATTCCATGGATGAGATGTCCAAACTCATGGAAGAAGGTGATGACGTCGTCCCGCTCCATCAGCCCCGGCTCGCCGGTGGCGCGGGGGAAGTTGCATACCAGAACGTATTCGGGGAGCCGGAAACCGGCCTTGCCGGTGGCCAGACCGAACGTGGCGTAGTGTTTGTACTTGTTCTCGCGGGGGAACATGTCGAAGTAGATCCGGCCGATGCGGTTGCCTTTGTCGAAAACGTCGTACACGGTCACTTCCGGATGCCAGACTTTCGCATCGGTCACCGGCTTGTAGCTGATGCCGTACATCTGGCTGGTGATGTCGAGAATTCCCTGCAGCACCCGTGAATATTCGAAGTAGGGTCGCATGACCTGCGAGTCGTATCCGAACTTATCGATCTTCGCCCCGCGCACCAGATGCGCTACGTCCCAGGCGTTGACGCTGTCCGCCTTGGGATCTTCGTGCTTTTTGTAGGCGAGCAGTGCCTGATAGTCGTTTGCCGAACCCGGCTGCGCGGCTAGCGTGATTTTTTCGACGAAGTCAGCAGCGTTCTGTTTGGTGGCGACCATCTTGTCTTCCGTGATGTAAGCGGCCCAATCGGGGTATCCCAGCACGTTGGCCAGTTCGTGGCGTTTCTGCAAAAGTTGTGCCATGACATCGATGTTCTTGGGATAGGCGCGCTGCCGGTAGAGCACATAGAAAGCCTTCCGGGCGGGCTCGCTGCTGGCGTAATCCATGAATGGAAAATAGTCCGTGTTATCGGTGGCCAGGGTGACCTTACCGGAAGCATCGGGGGCATGTGAGCGTTTGAAATCTTCCGGGAGTCCATCCAGGTCGGAAGCATTGACCTGAAATTTGCGCACGTCGGCGGCAATATTTTCGTCAAACTGTTGGCCAATCTTTACCAGCTGGTCTTGCAGGTTTCGTATCTTCTCCCGGGTGGCATCATCGCGGTCGACGCCGGCGCGGTGGTAGTCGCGCAACGTAGTCTTGAAGAAGTACGTGCCCGCTGGATCCAGTTTGGAGCCATCGAGCGAGGCCAGCGCGTTGTACATTTCCTTATCCAGCGAGATGTCGGTGAGCACCCGGCTGCCTTCCTGTTCGCAGACCTGGGCGGCGTCGCGAAAGGGCTTGGAGGGATGGGTCTGCTCCGCCAGTCCGGCGCGGTTTTCCGCGTCGCTGGCCACGACCAGGGCAGAGTCGAAGGCTTGCAGCGTAGTCATGGCATCGCGCGGCGCAGGGCTGGCCTTGAGCGCGGCGATCCGCTTCTTGGTGTCCTCGAGATCGCTGCGGCAGGACGCGAGAAACGATTCGGCGGTGCCCGCAAGGTAGCTCGAAGCGTCCGGCGTCAGGGTTTGAGCCTGGACAGAAGAGGGAATGTCCGCAAGTAACAAAATGAACAGCAGCCCTACAAACCTACGATTCATGAGTTCTCTCCGATCGATTTCCAGGAAAAAAGCGAGCTGTGGTCAGTGCAGGATTCCTTGACACGCAAACCGGTTAGGTTAATCAGGCGCGCGCGATTCCGTCAAGGAAAACACACATCGTGGATGTCGGGCGATAGTGCTTTTCCAATATCACAAATAACAATTGTTTCATCGGGGGTTTTGCAATTCCCCCGAAAGGAATCAGCAGGCTAGTCGGGCAACGGAATGCGATAGATATTCCGCCGCGTGTTCTCGCGCGTGTAGGAGTACAGGTTCGGTCCCGCGGCTGAATCAATTTGTTGCGGGATCACGATAACTCGCTTATCCGCCTTCAAGTCATCTGCTGCCGTGACGCCCCCGGGCGGGAAATCTGGAATTCCGCGAGCCGGGTTCACTGGCAGGGCGTAGGTATTCGACTCACGCGCGTAGTTGAAGGTGAGATAGAAGAACTTCCCGCTGATGTCCCAACGGGCACCGCAAAATGAGTTGCACACGCGCAGGGGTGGGCCGCCGTCAAGCGGAAAGGCAGTGATGGCGACTGACTGCTCGTCACCTTTTATCTTGGCCAGCGCCACTACCCAACGGCCATCGGGAGAGGTCGAGCCCATATCGATAATCGGGTCGGGAGTGATCTTGCGCCGTTCGGCACCATCCGGGCTTGTGCGGTACAGGAAATTCTGCCCATCTTCAGTGGATCGTAACGCCAGGTCGCCATTAGGCAAAAAAAACGGCGAGTCCTGGCTGGTGGCAGACGCTAACTGGCGCGGTGACGACCGGTGATCCGTGGGCGAAAGCCATACCCGCGAGAAGCCTTTCTGATCTTTCAAGGAGAACGCAACCTGCTTGCCGTCATGAGAGACGCTGTAAGATTCCAGGGTGGATCCGGGCTGGACGGCGGAGCCTGAAACCACCCGCTCGGTTTTACCGGAGCCGAGTTCTCTGGACCAAATCTCGATCCCGCTCTGCCCGCTCTGCATCAGGTAATAGAGCTTGGTTCCGTCGTGGGAGAAGGTAGTCCAGAACGCGCTTCCTTCCGATGAAAGCTGACGATCCCCGCCAGAGTCGTGGATCCAGACGGTGTCATCCCGAACACCCACCGAGGTGAGAAGGGATTTCCCGTCGGGGCTCATGGCGATACCTTCTTCTTCCGTGGTCCCAAAAGTCACTTGTTGCGGGGGCCCATCGGGAAACCTCTGCCGCCAGATGTGGAACCGCCCACCCTCGTTGGAACCGACGTAGACCCATTTGCCATCGGGTGACCAGGCTCCAGCAGTACAAGTCGCCTGAGGAGGTCCCACGACCCGTGCGCCTCCACTGCCATCGAACGGAACCACCTGGCACGCCGCCAACTCGCCCCGATTGTCCATGGCAACCAGCAGGACCCAGCGGCCATCAGGAGAAAGATAAGAGTGATGGACCATGCTGCGTTCCCCGGGGGGAACATAGACGTCACGGCTTTGCCCACGCGCCTCGTCGGTGGTGACCAGCGCCATGTGCAGTCCCTGCTTGATCTCCGAAAAAAGAAGGCGCTTGCCGCCGTCGATCCAGGTAAGAGAAGAAGCATTTCGCAATAGGATCTCAGGCTGGCCGCCCAGAACCGGGACTTGCCAGGTGTCCCAGGGACCCACCGTCCCGTAAGAAATACGCGAGCCATCGGGAGAGAACACGGGACTCAGTTTGGCCACCGAATCATGGGTGAGTTGAACCGCATCTCCGGAAGGAAGCAGTTTGAC
>WNEZ01003666.1_pt1 | contig 18467 bp, 20 predicted proteins | sample 5400521 | NCBI WGS metagenome assembly WNEZ01 (sample SAMN13153339, study PRJNA577476) | soil metagenome | isolation source: 120 cm saprolite under Douglas fir tree site 2 hole 1 replicate 1 | place: USA:California | collected 2015-04-18
AGGCGGAGAACCTTACCGGCCTCAAGCGTGATTGTTGCCTTGGGGTCGCGAATCTTTACTCCATCGAGTTCCACGCTTCCTTGTTTAATCAGACGCGAGGCCTCGCTGCGGGACTTTTGGAGGTTAAACGCTTCCCGATAAACCTTCGAGACGAGCCTGACAGCTTCAAGTTTTTCCAGCAGCGCGCTGGCTGAGAAGATCGGCAGGTTGGCATGCTCCAGCTCGCGCTTGCTGAAACGCGTGTTCCATTCGTCGAGCATTTTTCGGGCAACGTCGGTCGAGTGGTAAGTCTTCACGATTTCGAAGGCGAGTTGCTTCTTGGCGTCGAGCGGATGCGCATCGCTGGCTAGCGGACGACCAAGCAGCAATGGATAATAGTGCGCCATCAACTCATCGGAGACGCTCATCAGCTTCCCGAACATGTCTGGGGCGGACTCGTTGATTGCGACAAAATTGCCGAGACTTTTGCTCATTTTTTTGGAGCCATCCAAGCCCTCAAGAATTGGAAGGAGAAAGACGACTTGCTGCGGCAAACCTTCCTCTCTTTGGAAGTCGCGCCCTATCAAAATGTTAAAAAGCTGATCCGTTCCACCGAGCTCGACATCCGCCTTCACCATCACGGAGTCCCAGCCTTGCATGATCGGATACTGAATTTCATGTGCGCGGATTGCTTGTTGGTTGTGAATCCGGGCCCGGAAATCCTCGCGCTGCAGCATTTGTTGCAGCGTAACTCGACTGTTCAGGCGAATGACGTCTTCGAACGACATCGCTCGAAACCAGTCACCATTGCAAACAGTCTCCGTGCGCGCCGGATCAAGAATCTTGAATGCCTGCTTACGATAGGTTGCGGCATTTGCCATTATTTCTTTATGCGTTAATTGCGGGCGCGTGGCGGAGCGACCACTCGGATCACCGATCATTCCCGTGAAATCGCCGATGATTAGAACCGCCTGGTGACCCACGTCCTGAAACTGTCTCAGCTTTCGCAGAACAATACTGTGGCCGAGATGAATGTCGGAGGTGGTTGGATCGACCCCCAGTTTTACGCGGAGGGGACGTCCGAGCGCGAGTTTCTTACCCAGTTCATCCTCGCTGATGACCTGCGCGGCGCCTTGTTTTAGAAAGGCGAGAGCTTCATCCGGTTGCATGATCAACCACAGAATAGCGCTCCGGGCTCTTGCGCTACTTGTTTTTGTTCAGCAACTCGCGCACTTGCTCGATCGTGAGCGGCGCATTCTGGCTGTTTGGCGACTTTTGACTTTTACCTTGATCAAGAAAGGGCCGGTTCTCTGCGTAAGAACGGCTCGCAACCTTTTTGTCAGATTGAATTACATCACGGGGGCCGCGCGCCGTGCGAGTTGCATAAGCCGGACGAGAATTTTCGATCGCTTGCTGTGAGGAAATTCCCGATGCGCTGCGCGTGCTGTGGAAAGAGTGAGAATTGAATTGTCGCGCTGAAAAGTCGCGAGTTCCGGCGAAACTCTTCGAATTGGGCTTTTTCTGGACATAAAATGTGCCAACGGTTGCCTTCTTATTTATGGATGCGCCATCGGCGATGAACTGTTTGTTCTGCGCGTTATTCCGCAACGTCATGTCCGGCCTGAGCAGCCGATCGACGAGTTTGCTTTCCTGGTCCTGAGCGTGGACGTAAGAGAGAACGATTAAGAGCAGCCAACAAGCACCAAGCGATTTCCTCACGATGCGAGGCTGCCGAAATAAGGATGCTTTTGTAAAGCAAATTTCCTGATTTAACCATTCCTGGAAGCGGGAAGCAGGGACGCTGCGCCCCAGAGCTTTTTGTTGTTTTCCAGCGCTTCCTGAGGGAATAATGGCCAAATGTCTGAGCATATTTACAAAAAAATTGAGCTAGTTGGTTCCTCGCCGAACGGATTCGAGGAGGCAGTAAAAAACGCGCTGGTGCGCGCCGAAAAAACGGTGCGCAACATGCGCTGGTTCGAGGTGGCGGAGACCCGCGGATACATCGAGAATGGCAAGGTCGGCCATTGGCAGGTGACACTGAAGATTGGTTTTACCCTCGAAGACGGGTAAGAAACGTTAGGAGAGTAAAATCGGTAAGACGTCGAACCGATTTAGCGATTTTACGATTCTTTTTCCTGCGCCGCCTGATAGAGCTTGGTGGCGCCGTAAATCAAGATCACGGGTCTCAATGCGACGATAAGGAGGCGACAGAGGCCGCCCAGAATTCGGCCAACCGGCAATCGATTCAGAATGTATCCCACTACCAGCGCGCAGAGCAGAGATTCTGCTGGTTTTTCGCGCACGTAATCCTCGGTCTCGCTGAGAACCGTCTCGAACTGTTCTTTCGCCCAATGCAACCCGCGTTCCGGGAACTCCGCCAACACTTCAGCAGATGAATGATCCATGTCGCTTAATCATTCGAATTCTGATCGTTTTTTGCGCGTATCGACCTTGTCAGCGCAAAGCCAGCCAAATCGAGCTTGCGCCCGTGCCCGGTGGAAAATCGGGTAGGGGAGGCTGTCGATGAAACGCGGCCGCGCGCCGCGCTGCCTTGAGGCGATAGCGGGCTATCACTTCCAGCGCATGCTCTCGCAGCGTGGAGCAATTAGTCGAGAGCAAGATGTGGCTGTCTCGCTCCGCCAGATCGAGGGCATCAACGAGCAATTTCTCAAAATCATTTTCAACCTGAAACGCCTTTCCTCCGGGCGATCGCGAAAAGGTCGGTGGATCGAGAATGATTGCATCAAATTTCTCTCCCTGGCGAGCAAGTCGCGGCAATACCGCCATTACATCGTCCGCGATGAAGCGATGATCGACGGTTGGCAGGCTGTTCAGCGCAAAATTCTCTCGACCTCGCGCCAGAGATTTCTTGGAGAGATCGACATTGAAGGTGGTCGCTCCTACATAAGCGGCGCTAACGGAAAAGGAGCAGGTATAGGCAAAACAGTTTAGAAGCCGCTTTGGCGCAATGTGGCGGACACGGCGCCGGTTTTCTCTTTGATCGACAAAGAACCCCACCGAATAGCCCGCCCCGAAGTCGACTCCAAACTTGAGATGTCGCTCGGTGGCGATTGTCTGCAAATTCTCGGCCGGATCGCCAAATATGAGACACGGAGATTCGCGCTCTTCATTCTTGCGAGGTACGAACCGGGCGAAAATGCGTCCAACCTCAAACCGGACACTGCTTGCCCACGACTGTAGCTCCTGGATTAAACGTTCGCGACCCGGAACTCTCTTGAACGAGATGATGACGTCCCGCCCGAAACGTTCCACCCAACCGTCCTCAATCGTGCAGAGCCGATGCGCATCCGTTCCCTCCGCCTGGAAATCACGAAGCAAGGCTGCGTCGATCCACTTAGATTCGGTTCTCATCGGTCGCAGGGACCTTTAACGACGTACTTATAAATCGGCATTGCGCAACGGATCGGTTGCCGGTTAGTCGGGGCGTCGCTACACTCCCGCATCGTAAAGCGTCGTTGCGCACCCAACACGACTGCTGACCTATGCAACACGTTACCGTTCGCGTTCCGGCGAGCACTTCCAATCTCGGCCCCGGCTTTGATTGTCTCGGTGTCGCGCTGCGCATCTATAACGACGTCACCGTGACTAGAAGCATAAAATTCCGGCCGCATACTGTTGTCGGCGACGCAGCAGATTTGTTCTTTCATCATACTCGGCGCGCTCCTTTTTCATTTTCCGTATCAATCACAGGCAATGTCCCTCCTTCACGCGGTTTAGGGAGCAGCGTCACGCTGCGACTGGGCGTCTTGCAGGCTTTGAATGCTTTAACTGGCAATCGCGTTGAGCCCTTGTCGATCTTTCAACTATGCACCCAGTTGGAAGGACATCCTGACAACGCCGCGCCGGCAGTTTTTGGCGGGTTCACTGTTGTGCGGGGCCGAACTGTCCAGCGCTTCGACGTTTCAGGGCTGTTATCTTTCGTTCTTTTGATTCCAGATTTCGAAATTAAAACATCTAGGGCGAGACGGATTTTGCCGCCACGAATTGCGCGTGCCGCTGCCGTGGAAAATTGTGCAAATGCATGTGCGATTACAGCCGCGTTCGCGTCGGGCAATTATCGTAATTTGCGGGGCGCTTTCGCGGATCATCTGCATCAGCCGTACCGGAAAAATCTGATTCCGTTCCTCCCGCGCGTGATCGCCACCGCGGAAAAAGCCGGCGCGCTCGGCGCCTTCCTCAGCGGCAGCGGGTCGACCATCTGCGCGATCACGTTGCAAGATCGAAACAAAGTGGCCGCTGCCATGAAGCGCTCCGCAGGATCGACGTCTTTTCGCACGATCATTACGACTGCCGATAACAACGGCGCCCGGATCAAACGTAAAACGTCAGAACATCCCCATGGGACGTCGCCTTGAAAATTTAGAGCAGTTTGGTATCGACGTTGTGCTGGAGCGCCGCCGCGGGATTCGCGCCACCGCGTTGCGTGCAATCCTCTATGCGTTGTCGTTTGTTTACGAACGTCTCGTTCAGCTTCGTCTCTATTTTTACAGAAAAAGAATTTTCCGCGAGCGGGCGCTTGGTTGTCTCGTAATAAGTGTGGGCAACCTTACCGTTGGCGGCACGGGCAAGACCCCAATCGTCGAGAAATTTGCGCGCGCCTTACAAGCCGGTGGACGACAGGTTGCTATTTTGAGCCGTGGCTACAAAAGCGTTCCGCGAAAACGAAGGTGGCTGGATCGGCTACGCGGAAACATTGTCGATCCACCAAGGATCGTGTCCGACGGCAAAACCCTGCTGCTCGATTCACGTACTGCTGGCGACGAGCCTTACATGTTGGCGCACAATCTGAAAGACGTGGTCGTGCTCGTGGATAAAGATCGCGTAAAGAGCGGTCTCTTTGCCATCGACAAATGGAAAGTTGACACACTCCTGCTTGACGACGGCTTGCAATATCTGCATCTCAAACATCGGCTGGATATCGTGCTGGTGGATCGACAAGCACCCTTTGGCAATGAATTCCTGCTGCCCCGCGGCACACTGCGGGAGGCTCCGCGAAACCTGCGGCGCGCGAGCTATATCTTTATCACTAAAAATACGGGAGAGTCTAATGAGGCGCTGATCCGACGCATGCGGCGTTATAATCGCACTGCCGAGATCATCGAGTGCGCGCATAAGCCGCTCTATCTTCAGGATGTTTTCACCGGCGAACGGTTGCCGCTCGATCGCTTGCGCGACACGTTCATCGGCTCGATTTGCGGCATCGCCGCGCCCGAAAGCTTCGAAGGCGCTTTAAGAAAACTCGGAGCGCATCTCGATCTTGCAAAAAGCTACATTGATCATCATTACTATACCGAGGCCGAGCTAACAACCTTCATCAATCGTTGTATTCGGCGCGATCTGGCGATGATCGTTACGACGGAAAAGGACGCTGTAACGGAATTGAAGGTGCCGATTTGTTTTCTGCGTGTCGAAATCGAAATCCTGAGCGGTCATGAAAGCTGGGAGCACTGTGTTGCCCGTATTTGCAAACCCCAGCCGATGCTATCGCCCGAGCGCTTCTTCGCCTGATTTGTCATTCTCAGCGAAGCCGAGAAACTTCTCGCTGTTGCCAATCATTATTCGGTAATCGATAAGCACCGATGGAACACGGATCGGAAAAGATCGGATTTCATCTATGAAAATCTGTGTGAATCTGTGGCTAAAAAATTCCGACGATGACAAATAAGGCCGAGCTAATCGTTGAAGACCGCAAGATTCAGGTGTCGAATCTGGACAAGGTGCTTTATCCGAAGGTCGGATTCACCAAAGGCCAGGTGATCGACTACTACATCCGGGTCGTGCCCGTGCTCTTGCCGCATCTCAAGGATCGCCCGCTCACGATGAAGCGCTACCCAGACGGCGTGGAAGGCGAATTTTTTTACGAGAAAAATTGCCCGTCGCACCGGCCGAAATGGGTGAAGACGGCAAAGGTGTGGAGCGAAAGCAACGAGCGCATGATGAACTACTGCCTAGCGCAGGATCTACCGACACTGGTTTGGGCGGCAAACCTCGCCGATCTTGAGCTGCACACGTCGCTCTCGCGCAAGAACAACATCAAACGACCCACAATGATGGTGTTCGATCTCGATCCGGGTGCGCCCGCCGATATCGTCCAATGCTGTCAGGTAGGCCTGTGGTTGCGCGATTTGTTAGGCGAAATGAAATTGAAATCATTCGTGAAAACGAGCGGCTCAAAAGGTCTGCAAGTTTACGTGCCGTTGAATACGTCGGTCACGTACGATCAAACGAAAGATTTGTCGCGGGCACTGGCTCAGCATCTCGAAGGCGAACATGTCGATCTTGTCATAGCGAACATGTCAAAGGCGGTACGGAAAGGAAAGGTATTCGTCGATTGGAGCCAGAACGACGAACACAAAACGACAATCTGCGTTTATTCCCTTCGCGCTAGGGAAGAACCGACCGTTTCCACTCCCGTCACATGGGACGAAGTTGAAAACTGCCGGAAAAAGAAAAAAGCTGACCTTCTCAGATTTCGCTCCGACCAGGTCCTCGAGCGCGTCGAAAAACTCTGCGACCTCTTTGAGCCAGTCGAAAAATTGAAACAAAAGCTGCCGAAAGAACGTCACATCTAATATCTTCGAAACCAGATCTCATCTAGAAATATGCAATCACAACCGCACGTCTTCATGTATCTTGATATGAACGGTATCGAAAGTCTGTTTGCCCAGACCGTCGATCGCATTGAGACGGAAATTCGAACGAGTCTCGAGCAGGGCACGGATAACAAGATCGGCGGTAAGTTTGGTTTGGGTAAAGCTATCGCAGTTCTTCTTGGAGTTGAACTTGGCGCAAACCTCGAAACTTCAAAGGCCAGCAAAAAAACTCGAAGAAGCGAAATCAGCTTTGGCTACAGAGCACAAGTTCGCTCGCCTCCAACAGCACCTAACGCAGTAGAATAACCTCGACAAGAGTCTGAGCGACGCAATTAACAGAGCCAGTCATCTAAAGAAGCCTGTTTTTATCGATGTCGAAGAGTCGTTCGACATGCCGCAATTCGCGCGTGGTGGTGGCGGCGTAGAGAAAGTTAATCGAGATGGTGCAATTTTATGCGAGATCGCTGAGCGATTCAGTCCCGCAAAAATAGTAATGGTAGCAAGCTTATCCAAATTTCCCCGCCTGGGCGGTGGAAGGCTAAGCAGACTAAGCCACGACGCGATTAACTTTGCATCGCATGGCAGCAAAGATGTTTGGTTGCATGTATTTGGCTCGATGATGCCGCTCAGCACTGCCACTTTTCAGATCAAACCGTATACCATTTGGCTGTGAGCAGATGTTTGGTCGCTCTCGAAAAATCGGCGACTCTTCGAAACCGGGGCAAACCTGAGGCAAAAACTGCAGACGAAATGAAAGCATTATGCCCTCGTGGTTGATAGCTCTTTTTGAATCGACTCGTAACATCCATTTCAGACGGGATCCCTAATCGAACTTTACGCCGACGAGGTTCATGTTTTGCGGCACATCTTGAACTTTGCTCCCTCTGTTTCTCAATGTGGACTGTTCTGTCAGGGAATGTCAGACGTAACCATCCGCTCGTTCGAACTTGATCCGCATGCGAGATTCGCGTTCGTGATCATGCAATTCTCTCCCCCGTTCGAGCATTTGTTTAACGAAGTGATCAAACCGGTGGCCGAAGAGTGTAGAATCCGCGCGGAGAAAGCCGACGACATCTTGGGACCCGGGATGATCATTGCCGACATCACGCGGCGGCTCCAAGAGGCTGATATCGTGATCGCGGATACAACGCCCCAAAATCCAAACGTGTTTTATGAGCTGGGCTACGCACACGCGATCGGCAAGCCAACTATCGTGCTTGCTGAAAAAAGGCGTGAGCTACCTTTCGACGTATCAGGGTTCCGGACTTTGTTCTACGAGAATAGTATCGCCGGGAAGTCACAAATCGAGGCGGGACTTCGCAAACATCTCGAGGCGATCATGCGCGAACGGGGTTTTGACACCTGCGCCGATTTGCGCTCTTGACTCGCGACGCGGCACGAGAACTTTGTCGTCTTTATGCGCAGAGTGCATCTGAAAGACATTGAAGAGCGGGAGCGGCAATCGCCGAAGGGAAAGTTTGGCCGGGCATCTAAGAATATTTCGATCGCGCTCGGGCGTGAGCCGAAGTCGCTTGATCTGGCGAAGCGGCATCCGTTCGACCTGGCGCTGGTGCGGATTCCTAAAGGGAAATTGCTTTGTCCATATCACGCGCACGCGGCTGAATCGGAGCTTTACCTCGTCGTTTCCGGTCGCGGCAGCATTCGCGATAAAGATGGGATAACCGACGTCGGAGCGGGCGACGCGTTTTTCTTCCAGCCGGGTGAAGCGCACCAGATCACCAACGCTGGTGATGAAGATTTTGTTTATTACGTCATTGCCGATAATCCGCGCAGCGGCGGCGCAACCGGTGATTCCTGTTACTATCCCGACAGCGGCAAATGGGCGGTTGTGAAAGAGGGAACGGAAGAAGTGATCGTGAGCGGGAAAGAAACGGATTACTTCGACGGCGAAGAATGAGAACCGATGCTATAGAGGCAGCTGTCTCAGCCGCAAAATCTTAAAGTCGGCGGTCACAGACCGCCGCTACAGCTATTTAGATGCGCAAAGTAAACATCAGCCAGATCAAAGAGGAGCTGTGGCAATCTCCCGGTGGAAATTACGCCGTGTCGTTCAAGGGAATCTCGGAGGCACTGGGCCGCGAACCGGCTTCGCTCGATTTGGGGAAGCGTCATCCATTCGATCTGGAATGGAATCGCGTGCCGCCTGGCAAGCATAATTTCCCGTACCACGCGCACTCAGCACAGTGGGAACTTTATTTGGTCATTTCCGGCAAAGGAAGCGTCCGTCACAAAGACGGCACAATTGAGGTTGTGCCTGGCGACACGTTCATTTTCGGGCCTGACGAACCGCATCAATTGAGCAACCCCGGCCAGGAAGATTTCATCTATTATGTGATCGCAGATAACCCAATCGGCGAATCGGCCTACTACCCGGACAGCAGGAAGTGGAAAGTCAACAAGTCATCATCGGCGGATCGCGTTGTCGTAAAGGGCGAAGAAACTGATTATTTCGATGGCGAAGAATAGATGTTTCGGTTGTAGCGGCCGAAAGTGTTCGAGGTCGGACGAAACAAATGCGGCGGTCACAGATCGCCGCTACAGTTCAAATTGAAAATAATCTCCGGCGGACAAACAGGCGTAGATCGCGCTGCACTCGATGTTGCGCTGAAGCACGGAATCCAGTGCGGTGGTTGGTGTCCGGCTGGACGCCTCGATGAATTCGGCAGGATTCCCGATCGATATCCGCTCAGGGAATTGGTAGGTGGATTCACCGAGCGGACTTTACAGAACGTGAAAGATTCTGCGGGAACCGTCATTATTTACTCTGGAAAATTGAGCGGTGGCACCGAGCAAACAGTTCGCTTTTGCGTTGAGCAGCAACGGCCGCATCAACTGATCGACGCGTCCAAGATTTCCACCGAAGACGCCGCGAAGTTGATTGTCGATTTTGTTCGCGAGCACGAGATCGACATCCTTAACGTGGCCGGTCCGCGCGAAAGCGAATGGCAGGAGGGATACGATTATGCATTTCGTGCGCTCGATGCCTTTGCTGACAAACTTGTAGGGCGTTTGTGTCAAACGCCGAACTAGACGCAAGCGCCTCTCCACAACTTTACTCGTAACGTAGCGCTTTGACCGGATCGAGACGGGCAGCGAAATAGGCGGGGATCAGTGCTGCGAACGAGCAAATCAAAAACGCGCTAATGCAAATGATGGCGACGTCCTTCGGGATAACTTCCGCCGGGATCGACGAAAATTGATAGACCTCGCGCGGAAAAATCTCGATATGCAACGTCGATGCAAGCCAATGGCTGAATTCGTTGCGGCAGCGGATCAACGTCATCCCGAGCGCAAGTCCCATAAGAGTTCCGAAGAGGCCGACGACTGTTCCCTGGCCGAGAAAAACCCAGATGATTTGAGCAATGTTGGCGCCGAGCGCTTTCATAATTCCGATCTCGCGCCGCTTTTGCACCGTCACGGTGATGAGCGTGCTCATGATTCCGAATGCCGCGACGACCACGATGAAGAACAAAAGGAAAAACATCACCGTACGCTCGAGCCGCACCGCTTCGAAAAACTGACGATTCATGTCGATCCAGGTCTGCGCGTATTCGGGAGGCTCGAGAAATTGTTGGATCGCCTGTTTTACCCGTTCAGCGCTGTACGGGTTGTCCGTTGTTACTGTGACGCCATGCAACGCGTCCCCCAAGCCGTATAACTCTTGGCCGACATAAATCGGCACAAGAAGAAATTCAGAATCGTGCAGATAGTGACCGGTTTCAAAGATGCCGGCAACGGTCAGTTCTTTCGGCAGGATTACATCGCGCAATTCGTCGACTGCTTTTTTTTCTTCCTCCGTTTTCGCGTTCTCGAGTTTTTTAATGGAATCGAGAATCTGCCCGAGATTTCCCGGCGAATAGACCGTCAATTTGTCACCGACGTGAATCTGCAATTTTCGCGCGAGCTCAACTCCAAGGACGGTCGAATCGCCTTCCAGATCGAGCTTGCCGTACTTAATGAATTTTCTCAGCGGAATCACTTTCTCTTCTTCCGCAGGATCGACACCGCGCATCAGCGGCGCGAGCCGCCGGTTTTGAAATTCCACGATCACCGGCCCCTGGATGTAAGGAGCCGTCGCGACGACGCCCTGCGTATTATCGATTTTCGCTTTGAGCGTTCGCCAGTCGCGCAAGACGTCTTCTGTGCTCACGAGAATGTGCGCATCGAAATCGATCACTTTCTGGCGCAGCTCGCGGTCGAACCCGGTCATGACCGAAATCACGAGAATCAGCACCGTCACGCCGAGCATCACACCGAGCACAGAAATCAATGTGATGATGGAGAGAAATGTCCGCTTCGGTTTCAAGTAGCGTAGCGCCAGAAAAAGACTAAACGAAAGTTTCAATTCGGCGATAACCTGAGCGCGATTCAATCCTTTTTCCAGAAGGAATAGGTGTAGCGGCGGTCTCTGACCGTCGCTTGCCTTCGATGAGGATGGGCAATGCCCGATGGGCGTGTCGTTAGAAAACAAGTGCGACAGTCAGGGACTGCCGCTACAAAATCAGCTCTTCAGCGCGTGGGCTTTTAGTTCTTCCAGCGTGACGAACTCGAGCGCGGAGGAATGAGTCGCTTCAACATCGACGGGTGCTGCGCGATTGTGGTCGAGCGCCGCTTTCCAGCGCGTGACGCAGACGCACCATTTGTCGCCGGGCTTCAGTCCGGGAAATCCCCATTCCGGGCGGGGCGTGACTAGGTCGTTCCCGTCGAGCAGGGAAAAATCGAGAAATTCCTCTGTGACTTTTACGCAAACCGTGTGCAGCCCAACATCTTCTGACCCGGTGCGACAAAATCCGTCGCGATAGAATCCGGTCATCGGATCGCGACAACAGCATCTAAGTTCAGTCCCGAGAACATTTGTGGGCACGAGAGGAAGGTAGCGAACGATTCGCCCTTTCAATCAAAATCTCAGTCGGTGATTCGTCGAAAAGTTAAAATGTTGGAGCGAGCAAGCAAAGCCGAAGATGGATTGTATTGAAGCGGCTCGCTATTCTTCTCTTCGGGATCGAATTCAATGAACGATGAGCTTCCGAGGACGCATACTGCCATTGCTTATTGGCTCACTCCGGCTGAGCCGGCGCACACCTTCTTTGAAAACATGATTTGTGATCTTGCGCGGCAGTATGACGCGGCTGTTTTCGAGCCGCACATTACAATCCATGTCGGATCAAATCATCCGGAAGCCGCCGAAAAAGCAACCTCGCAAGCCGCGTTTGTTTGCGAGCCGGTCGAGTTGAAACTCCTTGATGTTCGTCACTCGGGCGAATTTATCAAAACCCTTTTCGTGCAACTTGCGCTGAATAAGGAATTGCGGCGATTGAATAAAATCATTCGTAGTGATGTGCAAAATTCATCCGATTACCCGCTCGAACCCCACCTAAGCTTGCTCTACAAGAAGATGCCCATTCTGGAACGGCGTCGCTTGGCGCTGTCAATCCAGTTGCCGTTTTCGGAAGTAATTTTCGACTCAATTAAAGCTGTCCGCTGCGCTTTGCCAACGCGTAACCGCGCCGATGTGGAAGCTTGGCTCGGTATCGCGACGAAATCGTTGCGCAGGTAACTATTTGATCGCGCGGGTTCGGCGCGGCAGGGAGCGGAACGACCGCAGCCGCCTCTCTATGAAACGCGTGGCGCGTGTTCCAAAACACCTCAGCGCCGTTCTTCGCAGAGCGGAACGGCTACAACAAAGGCGGAGTTGATGTCGAACTTGGGGTCGAGGTTGGGGTCGGAGTCGGCTCGGCAGGCGCGGGTGAAACTGGCGGCGATGAAGTTGCGGAAGCGGTGGCGAGTTTGGTTCTGGCTTCGTCGAGGAGTTTTTTTTCCTCTAAGTAAATCTTCGCATCGTCAGTTGTACCAACGTACTCCTTTGCTGCGTCGATTTGGTTTGCCTCGAGCAGTAACAGCGCTAAGTAGACGGCAGCATGCGGATCGTGTAATTGGTCGGTTGGGAATTTTTGTATAATCTCAAGGCCCTCGGCGCTGCGGCCAAGACGAGAGAGGGAAAACGCGTAAGTCACGGCGCAATTGAGTTCGCTCGGCGCGCGGTCGTAGGCCTCTTTGGCAAGATCGTACGACTGTTTTGTATTTTGGTCGATGTTGAGGCCAAGTCGTGCGAGATCTGCTGTGATTGGTGCCTCGTTGGGGGAGCTTTCGTGCATGCGCTGGAGAATGTCATAGAGTTTTTCGAGATTGTTGTTTGCGCGATAAAGGCGGCGAAGCGCGTCAAACGCCTCGCGCCGCATTGGCGGATTCTTCGCCACGCGCAGCCAAAGTTGTTCGGATTCTTTCGCAAGGTTCCATTTCGAAGCGAGGCGTGCCAAATCAAGTTCGCGCTTCGGTTGTTCGTTCGTCGCTTGTTCAGCGGAGCGCCAGACCGTCTCGAATTCCGTGTCCGCGGTGTTTTGTTGTGATCGTCGAGCGGCGATTGCCTGATATGCAAGGCGCAGGTATTCAGATTCCCCCCATGCTCCGGCGCGCGTCCAGCGTTTCAGGCGCGACCAATTTCTTACATTCGCGTATGCGTCTGCAACTGCGATGGAGGTGGGTGGAGAACTAAGTCCGTCCGGGGGGAGCTTGTCGACCCACTTTGCAACGTCGCTGGCCAGTCCGTTTTCGTTCATCCAGTTGATAAGCGACGCGAGGTCTGATGGATTTCGCACAGCGAACGGCTTCACTCTTTCCAGCAAAAGGCGAAACTTCTTCTCATCGAGTTTTCGATAAAAGTTCAGGCAGAGGAGATAGTCGGCGAATGTGACCTCCTGCGACAGTTGGAGCTGTTGCGCGAAGTTGTCCGCGGCTGCCACATCATTGCGTGCCACAGCCTCATTCAGCAACGCGCGCAGCGCGCCAGTGCGGAAAGGCGCGAGTTTGGTGAGTCGATCGAGCGTGTCGCGCGCTCGCGTGCTCTTTTGCGTGTCGTTCGACTGGATTTGTAATGCCGCGAGATTGAACTGGTATAGATCGTTGCCCGGTTCTGTCTTAACTGCAGCGGCGAATTGCTCTTCCTGTTCGGCGAAATTTCCTTCGGCACGGGCCAGCCAGCCCGCGACCACGTGAAAAGCGGCTCTGTCGCGATCGCTGGAAGTGACCTGATCGATTGCTTTTCGCGCAAGATCCAGCTTTCCAAAGCGCAAGGCTCCTGAGGCTAGATTAAGTTGACTGTCTGGATCCTTTGGAACCAATCGCGCAATTTGTGTGCGCCACGAGATGGCTTCTTCAAGGTTTTGCTTTTCCGCTGCTTCCGCCAGAATGTAATACGCGGGCAGAGAATCAGGGTCTAGCTTGACGACCTCTCGCGCAGTCTGCGTTGCTTCGTCAAAATTTTCCTCCTGCAGCATCGAGGCTGCCAGATGCAGCAGGCGGTTTCGGTGCCAGTCCCTGTACAGTTTTGAGCCGTAACTGAGGAAAGCAACGCCCAGGAGAATAGCGACTACGAACGCGGCAAGTAAAAGGGCGAGACGGGCAGGCCATAGTTGTCGTTGGACGAAAGACTCAAGAGCGGGAAATATGTGGCCAGTTTTTCCATGCCCGGCATCTTTGATTTTTTCCGCCATTCTCGTGTGCTATCTCGTGGCGCGGCAAAAATTATGACGTCACAAAGGCCAAATCGCCCAACCGCAGACTCCTAAGGTTGTGTCGCTGCCTCGGATTCTTCGACCACAGGAAGTTGTTCGGTCGATTCCACGACCTCCTCCCTCAAACGACGTCCCCAGACGTATCGCGCCAGCAAAACCTTGATTGTTGCGGTCAACGGCACGGCTAGGAGAGGGCCAAGCACTCCGCCGATGATCAGACCCCAGACAAAGATTGACACGATCACTGTCATTGGATGCAGGCCGACAGAATTTCCCACAATACGCGGGGCATAGAAGATACCTTCGAGATTTTGTATCACGATGAAAATCAGCGTTACAACAATCGGATGCAGCCAATCGCCCCATTGAAAAGCAGCAATAAGAACGGCTGGCACCCAGCAGACAATTATCCCGATGTACGGGATCATCGTAAGGATGACAACGAGCAGACCAACCAGCGGCGCAAAATTGAGCCCGATGAGCGTCAGAGCGGTGCCGATAAGGATGCCATCCACCAAACAAACAAGCAGCTGTCCCCGAAAATAAGCGGTGATGTACTTGTTGATCTCCGACAATGTTTCCGCGACTTCGTCCTTGAGCGGCGACGCGCGCAGCGGCAGGTAATCTTTCCATCTTTCTTCAATGCGCGGCTTTTCGGTTAATAAGAAAAATAAATAGATCGGCACTAGGATGAGGCTGAGCAAAAACCCTGTTACCCCGAGAAATCCACCGATGCTTTTCTTCAAAATCCCCCAGAACTTTTCCGTCAACGTCGGAAGCGCCCGCTGGATATTTGGAATTTGTTTTTCTACGTAAGCTTGGATGCGTTGGCGTTCGGCAGTCGAAAGCCTGGATGGACTAGGCGCTATTGTTTCACTCGGTGACGCGAACGCCTGCGGCGCGGGTGACGAAGCAGGCACAGTCCCGGTTGGTTGCGGATGAGGAGAAGGAGAGGCAGGGCCGATCAGCCAGTTTGTGAGACTCGTCGATGCTGACTTTTCGTGTAATCCGCCAAATAACCCGAATGTTTGGTCGAATCGATAAATAAGATCGACGATGCGGTCGCGTGCTTTTTCTGTGTACGCAGGAACTTCCTTGGCGAAATTTGCGCTTTGGATTGAGATGGTTGGGACGAGCCAGGCAACCAATCCGCCCAATGCAAAAAAGGCAATCGCGAAGAGAAGAGCGACCGCTTTGGTGCGACTGAGCGTTCCTCTAGACATTTTCGTCACCAGCGGATCGAGGAGATAAGTAAGAATCATCGCGATGGCGACCGGAATCAAGATTGGCTGGAGAAAGCTGATGATATTGGCACCGGTCCAGATCACGGCGCCGACGATTATGATAAGGAGGACAACAAAGAAGGCGGTCAGGGCCGCCCACATCGTTTTGCGCTGCCAGGATGTCGGATAATCCCTCATGTGCACAGGTAGGGCCCCTCTAGTTTTGTAGAAGAGCTGCGCTCGCTCGATATTTTAATCACTGGGTGGGATTCGTCTTTGCTGGCGACCCTTTGGTGATCGTCGCCTTGGTACTCTCGATCTTCTCTGCGAGCTTCTTGTTTTTCGGATCGAGCGCCAGCGCTTTTCGCCATGCTTCCAATGCCTCTGGCACGCGATCCAATTTCAAATAAGTGTCGCCAATGTGTTCGAAAACAACCGGGTCTTCACGGCCCATGCTTTTCGCAGCGCGAAGCAGGTCGGCCAGGGCTTGATCGAATTTCCCCTTCCGGAACTCGGCCCAGCCAAGGCTGTCGAGGTAAGAGCCGTTGTTGGGTTCAATCTCTAGCGCGCGTTTGATCATCTCCTCGGCTTCGTCCAGTTGCATGTTGTGATCCGCCCACATGTAACCGAGATAGTTGTAAGCTTCCGCCGCGTTTGCTGGATCGAGTGCAATTGATTTGCGAAGCAAGTCCGCCGCTTTTTCATACAAACCTGCCTGTTCGGCCGTTGCGCCATAGTTAAAATAGAATTTAGCGTTTACGATTTCATTGTCCTGATCGGCTTGCGCTTCGTGGAGGGCTTCCTCAAAGGTCGCTACCGCTTGCTGGGTTTGTTTCGCCTCGCGCTGAGCAATCGCTAGATAGTAAACGATCTCTGGCGCGCCGGGGAACCGGCGACGGACTTCTGCCAGCATTTTCACTGCGCGCTCCGGATCTTTGAGAGGGCCGAGGAGCAGCTCCGCCAAGCGCAAATATGTGCCGGCATGATTGGGATTAATCAGCAGGCTTTGCTCGTAGTTTGCGGCTACTTTTGCAAACTTCCCTTTAGCTTCGTCAAGACGGTTTGCGCGCTGAAGCGATCGTGCTTCATCGTCCAGCACCTGCGCAAGCAAATCATACGGCTGATATTTTTCCGGATGCTGTTTGATAATTTGCTCGAGCATCTCGACCGCTTTTCCACGCTGATTCGTCAAAATGAAACCAGTCGCCAGTTTTTCCCGCGCGTTGGCGTCATCTGGTTGTAGTTCCAGCACGCGAAGATAAAGCGGGATCGCCTCCTTGAGTTGTTGTGACGACGCGTAGTAATCCGCTATGTCTTTGAGGGCCGCAGGATCGTCGTTGGCGTGTTCCGCTGCTTTTTTGAAAATTTCGTTGACCCGTTTCAATTCATCCGATTTCGGCAATGAGTCAGGTTTGAAAAGAATGGCTGCGTAAAGTTTCCCGAGTCGCGTCCAGAAATTCGCGTTATCGCTCCGAACTTTTGCGGCGCGATCCAAAACGTCGAGCGCCTTTTTTTCTTCTCCCGCCGCAAACTCGATTTCGACAAGACGCTGGTAAGCCTCTATATCGCGCGGATTGAGCGCGATGGCGCGATTGGCATAATCGACAGCCTGATCCGTTTTCTTGAGATACTTCGCATAGATGAAGGCTAGCTGGCGGTAAGGTTCAGCATCGTTCGGATTTGCCTTGATCGCATCCTTTAGAATGTCAATCGCCTGGGGAAAATCCTCCTGCTGTATCAGCAAAGCCGCCACGCGCGCTGCGAGGTCCGATTGGCCAGGATCGACGTTGAGCACTTTGCGATACGCCTCCAGCGCCTGATCCATCTCGCCGTTTTCCTCGAACGCCATTCCTTCGATAAAATGCGCCAGCGCACCGGCTTTGTGTTCGTTTTCCGGACGCAAAGCCAGGTCGGGCGGCGGCTTGAGATTGAATGAATCATCTTGACGTCCGATTTGTTTTATTCTGGGGGGCGAGGGTCTAATCTGGGGAGTCAAAGTACGCGGAAGCTTGGGGATCGCGGCGTTTGCCGACGCAGAAAAGACAAATGCGAAAAGAAAAACCAAAGGCATGGAAAGGCCACGCTTTTTCTGGTCCCTCATACTTCCGATTTTAGCTTTCGGCGCCACGCTCCGCAAACCAGCCTTCGCCCGAAGCGAAGCGCAAGATGCGTAGGCGGCCACCCGGAGCGTAACGTAGGTGGGCTCGTCATCGCTCCCAGCTACGGCTTGGCGGGCCAGCTGACCGAATTATGCCTTGTAGCGGAGACGCTTCTTATGACGACTTTGCTTCATACGCTTGCGGCGCTTGTGTTTGGCAATTTTCGCTTTGCGTCTTTTTTTTAGAGAGCCCATTCAGGTTTTCAGATTTGCGAGCCCCGATTCAATCATCTAATCCGCGCCTTTGCAACCTTTGTTAAGTCCCCTCCGCGTTTACGACCGTATAAAACATTTACGTAACCGGTGAAGTGAGTGCGGGTGAAAGAATACGGCGATAGGACTCGACAAAATTTTGCGCGACGACCGGCTCGCCGTTGGACAACTTGGCGTTATCCCTGAGGTGGAACGTATAAATCTTCTCTTCGGGCGAAATTTCCCAGCTCTCGGCCACGCCAGCAATCGGATGCAGATCATGCGGGTCTTCGGAGACAAGGCCCTCTAGCAGCGCGGAAATGATGTTGAGCGAACTGACGCTGTTTACGATTTGTGGATCGAGGTCATGCACTTCGTGGCCGTTGCCTTTGTGCAGAATTTGAAGCCGGTCGCCTCTTTCGACATTGGTTTCGGCGCGATACAAAGGCGAAGAAGACTTAGCCACAGATTTGCGCACATTTTTACCGAAACGCACAAGGATTCTGAATCTGTGTTTCATCTGTGTTCATCTGTGACGAATTCTCAGCGGCTCTCCTGCGAGGGCCCGGCGGGCGCTTTCGTTTTCTCGTGTGGTCCTATGCCGATCTTTTTCAGAAACGGTTGGGTCGATTGTTTCCGCCCGAGGAACTTCTCGATGGAGACGTTCACATCGCGCGAATCGCCTGGCTCGTAAATTTCGCGACGCAAT